>Ga0207708_10004630_pt1 | contig 10124 bp, 9 predicted proteins | sample KBSK5101metaG_FD_184340 | JGI IMG/M metagenome (GOLD analysis project Ga0207708, IMG submission 184340) | Corn, switchgrass and miscanthus rhizosphere microbial communities from Kellogg Biological Station, Michigan, USA - KBS K5-10-1 metaG... | ecosystem: Host-associated > Plants > Roots >...
CGCCAGCACCATCTGCTCCAGCGCGCCGGAGCCGGCGTCGGTCTTCAGCGGTAAGATGCGCGAGAGAACTTCCCACGGCGCCACGATGTAGCCGACCCGCAGCGCCGGCGCGATCGACTTGGAGAACGAGCCGATATGGATGACGCCGCCGCGCTTGCTCATGGCGTAGATCGCCGGCGGGCGGCGGCCGTCCCAGATCAGGTCGGCGTAGCAGTCGTCCTCGAAGATCGGCACGCCGTATTGTTCCGACAGTTTGAGCAGCTCGAGACGGCGCTCCTCTCCCATGATGGTGCCGGTCGGATTCTGCACGGTCGGGATGGTATAGATGTATTTGGGTTGGACGCCGCGACGCCGCTGCTCCGCGAGCGCGGCCGCGAGCGCATCCATGCGCATCCCGCCCGCGTCGAGCGGAATGCCCACGGCGTTGACCCCTAGCCGCGTCAGCCTGTTCAGCGAGCCCTGATAGGATTCCTGCTCGATCAGCACGGTGTCGCCCCGCGCCAGCAGCAGGCCGTTGACCAGGTCGATCGCCTGCAGCGAGCCCGAGGTGATCAGGATCTCGTCGCTGCCGCAGGCAATGCCCGCCGTTCGCTTGAGCTTGCCGGCGAGGAACTCGCGCAATGGAAGATAGCCGAGCGGGCCGCTGTTGAGGCCATAGGTGGCGAGCGTCCTGCCCTCGCGCGCGAGCACGGCCGTGACCGCCGCGGTGAGACGATCGACGGGCAACTGGTCGGCATCGTTGTTGCCGCCGACGAAGCTGTATTTCGCAAGCCCCGTCCACCGGGCCGCCGGCGCCGGCAAGCCCGCCGCCAGCACGGGCGCGAAGTCGAACGATGCGGACGTCATGAATGCTTGTCCTTGATCTTGTGAGAACCGGCTCCCTCGGTCCTGCGCATGCTAGGCTGCAGTGATGCGGGAGGATAGACCCTCGCCGAGATCACAACACGCCGGAGCGAAACCCATGGACACGCGCGATCTCAATGAAAAGGGCCTGAAGCTTCGCAGAGAGATGTTCGGCGACGAGGCCGTCGACAAGCGCATGAAGGCGTTCGGCGCGTTCGGCGAGCCGCTGCAGCACATCATCAACGCTTACGCCTACGGCGACGTGTGGAGCCGGCCGGCGCTGCCGCTGGCGACGAAGTCCCTCGCCATGGTCGCGATGATGGCCGGCGCCGGGCGCACCAACGAGCTGCGCGTCCATGTCAAAGGCGCGCTCACCAACGGCTGCTCCGCCGAGCAGATCCAGGACATCCTCCTTCTGGTCGCCATGTATTGCGGGATCCCCGCGGCCAACGAAGCCCACCGCATCGCGGTCGATGTGCTGCGTGAGACCGAAGCGAAGTGACTGGCGCCGACGGTGTCGCGCTTCTGCAACGTGGGTTCGTTTCCCCAAAACCGCCGACGGCCGCGCCCGCGGCGGAGTGCGTGCAATCGGGCGTCGGTCCATTGTTAATAACAATGAAAAAACAATGGAACTCGCGCACAAAGGCCCATTTTTCGCGGGTTTGGCGCGATGCGTGCCGCAAATAACAATGGAATAACAATAGCGGCCGGCCGCCGCCGCGACGCTGGATGGGCTGGCAATGTCTTGCAGGCCATGCGGGATCCTCCCCTTATGCAGGCGTCGGCTCGTGCTGCTCCCGACCGCACACGTTCCGCCAATCGCAGCATCGGCAGATGCTCCGGGCGGTTTTGGCTGGCCTTGGGTCCAGGCTTGCGGTCGCATACGCTCGCTTCGGCCCGGACGCGGTCTTGGAGATTCGTCATTTATACTATAAGCGCGTTACGTAGTCAATAGCGAAGTCGACTCGTAGTCATAGCCTGATGGAGGCCGGGCGTTGGCACAGAACTTGGATGTTTCGGCGTAATCGGGCAGCGAACCGGGGTTGCGTGGGTGGCTTCGATCAGGTTCGAATCGGTGTGGAAGCACTACGGCGACGTGACCGCCGTACAGAACCTCAATCTCGCCTGCGCCGAAGGTGAGATGCTGGCCCTGCTCGGGCCTTCCGGCTGCGGCAAGAGCTCGACGGTCAAGATGGCCGCCGGTATCGAGGATGTTTCCGCAGGCGAGATATTTTTTGGCGACCGCCCGGTGTCGCGACTCGCGCCCGCGGCGCGCAACATCGCAATGGTATTCGAGGACTACGCGCTCTACCCGCACATGACGGTGCGCGAGAACATTTCATTTCCGCTCGCGATCCGTCGTCTGCCCTCCGCTGAGATCGAGGCTCGCGTCGACAAGGTGCTCGATCTGCTTGCGCTGCACCCATTCGCGGACCGGGACGTCAAGATGCTGTCGGGCGGCGCCCAGCAGCGGACATCGATCGGCCGGGCGCTGGTGCGCAATCCGCAACTCATCCTCTTCGACGAGCCGTTGTCGCATCTGGACGGTGACCAGAAGGTCCACTTGCGGACGGAAATCAAGCGGTTGCAGAAGCTCAGCGCCGTAACCTCGATCCTGGTCACGCATGACCAGACCGAAGCGACGGCAATGTCGGATCGGATTGCGGTGATGAACCACGGCATGCTGCAGCAGGTCGCAACACCGCACGACCTTTATGAGGGGCCCGCGAACATGTTCGTCGCCAACTTCATCGGCGAGCCGCCGATGAACCTGCTGCCGTTGCGAGTCAGCGATGGCCGCCTCGAACTCGCCGACGCCGGCTGGGTGCAGCCACTGGACGAGCGCCGCATCAGGCTGGCGCAGGACGTCAGGGCCGCCGATGGCGTCACCGCGGGCGTTCGGCCGGAGCACGTGCGGCTGCGGCACGATGGTGGCGGCCCATTCCGAGCGATCGTGCAATATTGCGAGCCGCGCGGCGATACCGATGTCGTCGTCGTTGCGCCGCTCGCGCATCGTGCGACCACGATCACGGCCGAGGTCCCGGGACCGGCGGGTTATCGTCCCGACGACATCGTCGGCATCGAGTTCATCGCCGATCGCATCTACCTGTTCGCCAACGCCGACGGCCGCAATCTGGAGTCGTCATCGTGAATGTCCATGCGGGCTTGCGCCCGACAACACCGGCGGAACTCGCGCACCAGATCGAGCTGGGCAACGTTTCCAAGACCTTCGCCGCCGTCCGGGCGCTGGACTCGGTCTCGCTGGCGGCGCGGCCGGGCGAATTGCTTGCCATCACCGGACCGTCGGGGGCCGGCAAGACGACGCTCTGCCGGATCATCGCGGGTCTCGAGACACCGGACGCGGGGGTCTGCCGCATCGCCGGGAGGGATGTCGCCTCGGTTCCGGCAGCCGCGCGCCGCGTCGCCTACATGTTCGAGTCCTACGCGCTTTATCCGCACCTGACGGTGCGGGAGAACGTGCTGTCGCCGCTGATGGCGCCGAACGGTCGCGGGACCGACATCGGCGGCGTCGATGTCGTGCTGGAGTTCCTCGAGATACGCCACCTCAGTGCGCGATTGCCGGCCGAGTTGTCCGGCGGCCAGAAGCAGCGGGTCGCGCTCGCGCGCACCCTCGTCCAAAGGCCCGCTGTGACGCTGCTCGACGAGCCGATCTCCCATCTCGACGCCAAGCTGCGCCACAAGCTGCGCTCCGAGATCCGCCGCCTCGTCACGTCGCGGCCATCGCCGACGCTCTGGTGCACGCCCGATGCGATGGAAGCGCTGTCGGTCGCGGATCGCGTTGCCGTCATCGACGCGGGCCGCATCGAGCAGATTGCCACGCCGGAGGAGCTGTGGCGCCGGCCGGCGACGGTGCGGGTGGCACGCCTCGTCGGCGATCCGCCGATGAACCTGCTTCCGGGACGCCTCGAATCTCATGCGCCCGGGAGTTCGACATTCGTGTGCGCCGAGCTTCGCATTCCGTTGACCGGCACGCTCGCCGACGCGGCGATCACGCTCGGCCACGACGCCCGGGCCGTGCTCGGCGTCCGGCCGAACCTGGTGGCGCTGGCGCCCGCCGGCACACCCGGCTCCGCCGCGGTCGAGCTGTATTCCGACGAGCCATTTGGAAAGTACGCGATCGCCACCGCGCGGCTTGGCGACGTCCTGATCAAGGCGAAGAGCGCCCGGTCCGCGCCCGCCCGGATCGGCGCGGCGGTCGGGCTGGTCTTGCCGGCGGCGGGCTTCGTCTTGTTCGACGCTGCCAGCGGGAAGGCCATCGCTTTCGACAGTCTCGCTGCTGATGATCACAGTTCCCGGGTTCTGAAAGACAGGTGACGTCCAAAGATGTTGTGTTGGCAAACCGGATCGCGCGTTGACATCACAACCCGTTTCTCCATTCGCGCGATCCGTCGAGGAGAGAGACCATGACATCATCCCGGCACGTACGATGGCTCACGGCAGGAGTGGCCGTCGTGGCGCTGACAGCGGCGCCTGCGCCGAGCCAGGCGCAGTCCTTCTATACCGAAGCCGGCAAGCCTTATGCCGGAACCACCATCCGGGTTCTCGACGAGATCACCCCGCTGCAGGAGACGCTCTCGAAGATCGTGCCGGAGTTCGAGAAGGAAACCGGCATCAAGGTCGAATGGGAATTGCTCAATCACTTCGAGGTCATCAGCAAGGGCCAGGCCGACATGGTGTCGGGGCGCGGCTACTACGACGCCGTCATGCTGCACGGCTTTCAGATGGGGCCGATGCTCACCGCCGGTGTGATCCGGCCGATCGATGACCTGGTGAAGAACCCGAAGCTGTCGAATCCGGCGCTGAACCAGGACGATTTCATTCAGGGACCGTACAAGTCGACGAGCTTCTACAAGGGCAAGCAGTACGGATTCGTCAACTGGAATTACAACCAGGTCTACTGGGCACGCGCCGACCTGCTGAACGATCCGACCGAGCAGGCCGCATTCAAAGCAAAGTATGGCTACGATCTTGCGCCGGCCAAGACGATCGAGCAGATGCGTGACATCGCTGAATTCTTCACCCGCAAGAAGGGCAGCATGCTGGCGGGAAAGCCGCTCGACAGCGACTTCTATGGCATCATCCTCGAAGGCATCAAAGGCGGCTCGACCTTCCTCTCGGTGTGGGGAAACTTCATCAAGAATTATGGCGGGGACATCATGGATGCCGACGGGAAGCCGACCTTCGACCGGCCGGAGAACGTCGCCGCCATCAAGATGTGGGCTTCGCTGTGGAAGTTCGCGCCGCCCGGCACCGCCGAGGCGTCGCTGGTCGACGTGCCCACCATCATGGGCAACGGCATCGCCGCGCAGACGATCGCATGGTCGGATTTCGTGCTCGGCATCGACCGGCCCGGGAAGTCGCCCTATGCGGGCAAGTTCGTCTACGCGCCGATACCCACGAAGGCCGGGCGCGAAGCCTCTCCGGCCGTGGAGTCCGAGATTTCGGTGACGGTCATCAGCTCGGCGAGCAAGAAGCCCGAGCCGACCTTCCTGTTCCTGCAGTGGCTCGCCGAACAGAAACAGCAGGAAAAGCTGCTCACGACCGGCGAAGGCGGCGTTCCCGCGCGTAACAGCTCATGGGCCCTGCCCGTTCTCACCCAGAGCCCGCTCAAGGGCCTGTTCACCGCGATGAAAGCCAGCCTGGACGTATCGACCGGCAAGCCCAAGATGCCGAAGTTCTACGAGGTCTACGACGAGCTGACCGGCCTCTCGCAGGAAATCGGCCTCGGCAAGGTGTCGCCGGAAGACGGCGCCAAACGCGGGCAACAGATCATGGTCAAGCACTGCGGACAGAACTGCCTGCTGTAGCCGGACCGACTAAAGCGGTTCCCGTTCGAATGGATGCACGATCGTTCGCAGGTCTCTCCGTCGTCATTGCCGGGCTTGACACCGCAAGTCGGGTTCACCCGACTTGCGGCTCAAAGGAATGCGGAACTTGGGCAGGCCCAAGTTCCGGTGCAATCCATCTTCTTTGCAAAAACACTCTTGCGAAGCGGATGGACCCGCGGGTCAAGCCCGCGGGTGACGCCAGAGAATGGGTAAGCGCCGCGCTTTTTTCTCGGATGGTCCAATGACGCTCGCAGATGAGCTCAACGAACGTGGCGGCGGAGGCAGCGCCGTCGCAGAACCCTCCCCTGCGCGCACAACGGCGCGCGCTTCGTTCTGGTATCCGTATCTCCTGATCGCGCCGACGATGCTGACGCTGACGATCGTCTCGCTGATTCCGTTCGTCTATGCGATCTATCTCAGCTTCCACCAGGCGAAGTATGGACGCGTCACCGATTTCATCGGCTTCGACAACTACGTCACGCTGTTTACCGACGCGCGGTTCTGGAACGCCATGGGCGTCGCGCTCACGTTCGTGGCCATCGCCGTTCCGATCGAGTTCATGCTCGGCCTGGCGGGCGCGCTGGTTCTCAATCAGAACATCCGCGGCCGTTCGATCCTGGTCCCATTCCTGTTCGTGCCCACCATGATGGCGCCGATCGTGGTGGGCCTGCTCTGGAAGATCATGCTTGCCGGCTCCTGGGGCCTGATCTCGTACAATGTGCTCGAGCGCTTTGGGCTGATCGGCGGCACATCGATATTCGCCTCGCCCAACCTTGCGCTTTATGCGCTGATCTTCGTCGACATCTGGCAGTGGACCCCGTTCATGATGCTGGCGTTCTTCGCCGGCCTCCAGGCGCTGCCGCTCGGCCCCTACCGCGCCGCCGCGGTCGACGGCGCGGGCAGCCTGCAGATCTTTTTCCGCCTGACGCTGCCGATGCTGGCGCCGTTGCTCGCCGTCATCGGGCTGTTGCGCCTGATCGACGCCTTCAAGGTGTTCGACACCGTGTTCATTCTGACCGGCGGCGGCCCCGGCATCGCCACCGAGACGCCGAGCATGCTGGCCTACAAGATGACGTTCGAGTTCTGGAACATCGGCGAGGCCTCCGCCTTCGCGATCATCGTGTGGATCGCATTTTTCGTGTTCTGCAACGTCTTCTACCAGATCGCCAAGAAGCGGCTGAACGCGTTCTGAGCAACCGCATGTCCACCCACCGCACGAGCATATTGTGGACGACCGTCGCGCTGGCCTACGGCGCGCTGATCCTGTTTCCGGTGTTCTGGATGGCGACGATGGTCGTCAAGCCCACCGACGTGATGTTCGCGCGGCCGACGGTGTTCCTGTTCGAGCCGACGCTTGCCCACTTCGACTACGTGATCAAGGAGGGCTTTCTCCACAGCCTGGTGACGTCCTTCCTGCTGTGCTCGGTCTCGACGCTGCTGGTCGTGCTGATCGGCACGCCGGCGGCGTATGCGTTCGCGCGGTTCGAGATGAAGGCCAAGGATGATCTGTTCCTGTTCATCCTGGCGACCCGGATGGCGCCGCCGGTCTGCCTCGTCATTCCATTCTATCTGATCTTCGCGAAGGTCGGTCTGCTCGATACGTTCCTCGGGCTGACCATCGCCTATATGACGTTCAACCTGTCGTTCTACGTCTGGGTGTTGCGCAGCTTCTGCCGCGATCTGCCGGTCGAGCTCGAAGAGGCCGCCGAGCTGGAAGGGTGGTCGAAACTGCAGATCTTTCGTCGCATCATCTTTCCACTGCTCCGCAACGGCATCATCGCCACCGCGGTCCTGTGCTTCATCTTCGCCTGGAACGAGTTCTTGTTCGCGTTCATGCTCGGCGGCAAGGCGCTGCAGACGCTGCCGGTGGCCATTCCGAAGCTGATCACCACGCAGGGCGTGCGCTGGGGCGAGCTGGCGGTCATCGGCATGGTTGCGTTGCTGCCGGTGCTGGCCGTCGTGGTCTTCCTGCAACGCCACATCGTTCGCGGACTGACGCTCGGCGCCGTGAAGGGATAGCGCGCGGCGTCCCCGGCGCAGCATGCAGCGAAGCGCAATGATGCGCCGCAGAACCGGAACCGTTAGGGAGCCTGCAGAATCAGAACCGTTGAGAACCGAGACTGGGACGGTCCCGGATCAGCGGCGCACCGCTCCGCAAGCGCTTCGCGCTGCACCGCATCCGGGACATGTGAACCAGGCCAATACTGCACGCGCTTCACACTCAACCGCATCCGGGACATGGGGTGGCTTCTTCAGTAGCCTCGATATGGTTTGCAAAGACCGTCTTGCACGGTCCATCCGTTCTGACATCCGTTAAAGGTCTTAAACCGACCCGAGGGCGGGTAGTATCCGCGCTCCCCGCGCTCCCCATACCGCTGCCTGTCCCTATAACGAGGGCCGTCGTAGTCGCGATAACGTGGGCCGTCGTAGTCCCGATAGCGCGGACCAGGATTGTTGCCGAAATCCAGATAGATTCCCTGCGCGGACGCAGGACCCGCTGCGCCAATGATCATCCCGGCCATGGCCGCAAGTAACGTGATCGTTTTCATGAGCCCTCTCTATGCGTTCACCAATTTGCCCAGAATAACAACCCGCCGGACGGGGGCGCCGACCGTTGGAGAACTAGTTGGGCAGGTTTGGAGGGCTTGGGAGGGACCCGCCAAGTTCACCATCAATTCTGAGTTCAGTATCTTGTTCCGACCGGACTGGGTGAAGTTGATATCCATGGGAGCCTGTCGTCAGGGCCGACGAGGAGTACTAGGCGCGTACTGGCAAATCGCGGTATCTGGCTGACGCTGCAGGGCCATTCGTTGGCAGGAGCATCGCCAAGGCCAGCCCAATTCTCGCCGCCCCAATAGCAAACCACCAACGGCAAGCTCCCCTATTTGCCGGTTGGGAAACGAATCCAGAGGATAGATCGGTGACAAGACATCATCTGCCGGCGAAGCCCGGCACCGTGCGCTGGGGTCACTGGGACGGCTCGCTGCCGCCCGTTCTCACCATCCGTTCGGGCGACACCGTCACGATCGACACCCTCTCCGGTGAGCCCGAGGACCTTCCCGACGCCACCAGCGGCTTCACCGTCATTCCCGGGCATCGCGAGGTGCTCGATGCGGGCTATGTCGGGCCCGGGCCGCATTTTCTCACCGGACCGATCGCAATCGAAGGCGCCAGGCCCGGCGACGTGCTGGAGGTCCGCATCCGCGACATCGAGTTGCGCCAGGACTGGGGCTGGAACCTGCAGGTCCCGCTGCGGGGCACGCTGCCCGAGGATTTCCCGGAGCTGCGGCGGCTGCACGTGCCGCTCGACCGCAAGAACAACCGGGCGCGGATGCCGTGGGGCCAGGATCTGACGCTCGAACCGTTCTTCGGCAACTTCGGCGTGGCGCCGCCGTTGCACTGGGGGCGGCTGTCGTCGAAGGAGCCGCGCGTCTTCGGCGGCAACATGGACAACAAGGAGCTCGGCGCCGGCACGACCACGTACTTTCCGGTCTTCGTCGACGGAGCGCTGTTCTCGGCCGGCGACGGCCACGCCCTTCAGGGCGACGGCGAGGTCTGCCTGACCGCCATCGAGACCTCGCTCACCGGCACGTTCGAGTTCATCGTGCGGACCGACATGAAGCTCGAGCTTCCGCGCGCGGAGAAACCCGATGCCTGGATCACGATGGGCTTCGACGAGGACCTGGACGACGCGGTGAAGCAGGCGCTGCGCGACATGATCAAGCTGATCGGCGAGCTCAGCGGCCTGTCGCCGCAGGATGCCTATACCCTATGCTCGATCGCGGCCGACCTGCGCGTGACGCAGACCGTCGACGGCAACAAAGGCATCCATTGCGTGCTGGCCAAGGGCAAGCTGCCGTCGCGGCGGTAGCTCGCAGCTCCTGCTTTCAGGTCTAATTCCCACGCCGCGAGTGGCTGCAGCTACCTGATGAAATCCTGGGTGCTCATGGATCCGCGCCTGATCCCAGGAGGGGCGGCCTCATACGCATTCATGGCGTCGCACGCCTCGAGGTCACCCGCGCCGCACAGCCAGACGGCCTCCTGATAACTCAGATAGGTCCGTGCAAGAGCACTGTGAGGGCAAACGAACGGAAACAGGAAGATTGCCGAGATGGCGGCAAACCTTAAAGCTTTCACCATGACGGCGACTCCTCTGCGTGGGCCTACACGATATCTACGCCCACCGCCTCACCGCGAAGGTGAATGGCGTCACAGTTCATGCAAACTATTTATTGGACATAATAGGGAGGCAAGGCATGGCCGAGCACATCGATGGACCGCTTTATTACGAGACGATGGGCAAGAGCGGCCCGGTTATGGCCTTCGTGCATCCAAACCCGATGGACCAGTCGTGCTGGATCTTCCAGATGGCGCAGATGTCCACCTGGTATCGCTGCATCGCCATCGATCTGCCGGGCTACGGGAAGTCGC
>Ga0207708_10004631_pt1 | contig 10123 bp, 8 predicted proteins | sample KBSK5101metaG_FD_184340 | JGI IMG/M metagenome (GOLD analysis project Ga0207708, IMG submission 184340) | Corn, switchgrass and miscanthus rhizosphere microbial communities from Kellogg Biological Station, Michigan, USA - KBS K5-10-1 metaG... | ecosystem: Host-associated > Plants > Roots >...
CGTCTGCAGCCAGCCGTGAGAAGCGTACCACTGCTGCTGCTCGTCGTGGCGTTCGCAGCCAACTCGGGGCACACAGGATGGGCGGCGGCCGATCCGGCTAGGCCGGGCGCCGAGGGCTGCGCCGCACTCGGCGCCGGCGTGGTGCCCGGGCTGGCGACGATCCGCACGACCTACGACGGCGGCTCCGCGACGCAGCCCGCGCTCTGCGTGGTCCGCGGGTCCGCGTCACCCCACACCGGCGCCGACGGCAAGGCCTACGAGACGCGCTTCGAGCTGCGCCTGCCGACCGGCTGGACCGGGCGCTTCCTGTATCAGGGCGGCGGCGGCAACGACGGCATCGTCGCGCCGGCGGTGGGTCGCAACACCGGATCGTTTCCGGAGACGGGACTCCAGCGCGGTTTCGCCGTCGTGACGACCGACGCGGGGCATCAGGGTGGCACGCCCGAGTTCGGTCTCGATCCCACGGCGCGCGTGGACCACGCGTATGCGGCCCACGAACGGACGGCCACGCTCGCCGTCGCGATTGTGGCGCGCTATTACGGTCGCCCGCCCGATCACCGCTACTTCGTGGGCTGCTCGGGCGGCGGCCGGCAGGGGATGATGTTCGCGCAGCGCTATCCCGGGTATTTCGACGGCATCGCGATCTGCGCGCCGGCGATGCGCGTCTCGAGCGGCGCGACGATGGCGTCCGCGTGGGACACGCAGACCTATCTCTCGATCGCGCCGTCGAACGCGGAGGGGCAGCGCGTGCTCAGCCGTGCGTTCAGCGACGCCGACCTCGCGCTCGTGGCCCGCGGCATCGTGGCCGCGTGCGATGCCGACGACGGGGCGATGGACGGGATGGTGCAGCGTCCCGATGCCTGCCGATTCACGCCGAAGACGTTGCGGTGCGCTGGTGACAAGGACGCGACCTGTCTCACGCCGGCGCAGGTCGCGGCGCTCGAACGGGCGTTCGGCGGACCGCGGATGTCGTCGGGCAAGGCGCTCTACGTCGGGCAGGCCTGGGATCCGGGGATTGCCGCGCCGGGCTGGCGGCAGTGGAAGCTCGGCACGTCGCAGACGGGCGCGCCCAACGCCGCGAATGCCACGCTGATGGCCGGCGCGCTCGCGCACGAGTTCTTCACGCCGCCCGACCCGGCCTTCGCGATCACGACGTTCGATTTCGATCGCGATCCGGCGCGGATGGACGCCTTCTCGACTGTCTTCGACACCTATCGCGATGCCACGCTGGCCGCGTTCCGCAAGCGCGGCGGGAAGCTGCTCATCTTTCACGGCACGGCCGACCCGATTTTTTCGGCGCTGGAATCGATCGACTATTACCAGCAGCTGACGCGAAACAACGGCGGCGCCAAGGCGACCGCCGCGTGGGCGCGCCTGTTCCTGGTGCCGGGCATGAATCACTGCGCTGGCGGTCCGGCCACCGACAGCTTCGACGGCCTCGGCGCGATCACACGGTGGGTCGAGCAGGGGACGGCGCCCGAGCGGATCGAGGCGTCGGCGCTGCCCGCGAACCAGTTCTTTCCCGGACGGACCCGCCCGCTCTGTGCGTACCCGGCGGCGGCTCGCTACAAGGGCAGCGGCAGCCTCGAGGACGGCGCGAACTTCACGTGCGCCGTGAAATGACCGCCGTGCGCCGGCTGTGCGCCGGGTTTCTCATCTGGGCGGTTGTGTCGGCCGTGTTCCCGACCTTGACGAGCGCGCAATCGTCACCGGTCCGTGGGCTCTACAACTGGATCCACAGTACGGGTGACGCCGAGCGGAGCTTTGCCTTCTATCGCGATCTCTTCGGCCTCGAGCTCTCCCGCTCGCCGTTTGCCGGTGCCGCGCCGGCCAACGCGCCGCCCGAGCGGATTCGTCCCGCCGCCGAGGCCGGCGCCGATCCGCTGGTCTGGGATCTGACGAACACGCACGGCTCGCGCTTCCGCACCGTGTTCATGCGCGCCCCCAACACGCCGTTCGGGCTCGAGCTGTCGGAGTTCTTCGACGTCCCCCGTGGCGAGCGCCCGGCCAATCCGTGGGATCCGGGCGCCGCGACGCTCGTCTTCACCGTGCGCGACCTCACGGCCCTCGTGTCGAAATTGAAGGCGCGCGGCGCGCCCGTGGTAACGGTGGGCGGCAGCGCCGTCGAGTCGCCGCGCGGCCGCGCGATCCTCGTGCGCGATCCAGACGGGTGCCTGGTCAATGTGCGGCAGGGGACACCGGCGGCGATCGCGGCGGCGAAGGCTCCCGGCGAGGTCATCGAGACCTCGATCGGCATCTCGGTGGCGCAACTCTCGCGCGCGCTCGAGTTCTACAAAGGTCTGCTGGGTCTGCCGGTCGGCGAGACGCGCACGGCAGCCGCGAGCGAACTTCGACTGAACGGCCTGACGGCGGGCCGGCTCACGCAGGCGGTGGTCTCGATTCCTGGCGCCGCCACCGTGGTGCTCTCGGAGTTCACGCTGCCGGCAGGCAGCACGCAGGTGGCCAGGCCGTTCGCCTGGCGGCTTCAGGACGTGGGGTCGCCGCAGTTGCAGATCCAGGTCGCCGGCCTCGACGCACTGATGGCACGCACCGCCCAGGCCGGCTACCGGTTCCTCAGTGTCGGAGGAAAACCCATTCAACGGCCGTTCGGCCGGTTTGTCTTCGCGATTGATCCCGATGGTGTGCTCGTGGAGTTCGTCGAGCCGGCAAAGGAGACGAGATGAGCGGGATGCGAGTGCTGAGTGCGGCCGCGCTGTGTGTGGCCGCAACCATGGGCGTCAGCGCGCAGACACGGGTGCCCGATACCCCTGAGAGCCTCGTCACAGCCGCGAAACGCGCCGCCGGTGGCGACTACTCCGGAACGTTCCTTCGTATCTGCGTCGCGCCCGACAACCTCGCCGCCGCCGGGCCGCGCGGTGCCGGGCCCGGTCCGCGCGTGCCGGACCGCGCCACCTGGTACGCGAAGCCCTACAAGGTCTTCGACAACCTGTATTTCGTCGGCACCAGAATCCACTCCGCCTGGGCGCTCACGACGTCCGACGGCATCATCGTCATCGACACGCTCTTCGACTACGCGATCGAGCCGGAGATCGTCGACGGGCTGACCGCGCTCGGCCTCGATCCGCGCTCCATCAAGTACGTGCTGATCAGTCACGCCCACGGCGACCACGATCAAGGAGCGGCGCTGCTTCAGCGCCGTTACGGCGCCAAGAGCGGCATGGGCGCGGCGGACTGGGAGTCGACGCTGCAGCGGCCCTCGACCGCCGCGGGCGGCGTCCCGACTCGCGATGTCGTCGTCGGGCCCGGAGGCCTGAAGCTCAAGCTGGGTGACACGACGGTGGACGTCATTGCGACGCCGGGCCATACGCCTGGCACGCTGTCGTACTTCTTTCCAGTCAAGGACGGCGGCCGGACGCTGATGGTGGCCTACGCCGGCGGCACGGCGTTCAACTTCCCCAGGCGTCCCGAGAACTTTGCCGTGTATCGCGACAGCCAGCGGAAGATGACCGAGGTGGCGGCCGCGGCCGGCGCCACCGTGCTGATCACCAACCACACCGAGTTCGACCGTGCCTTCGATCGCGTCCGGCTGGCGCAGCTGCCTCGTGCGGCGGGGGAGAAGCACCCGTACGAGACCGACCCGGCGACCGTCCTTCGCTACTTCGAGATGAGCGCCGACTGTGCCGAGGCGCAGCGGCTGTTGTCGACGAAATAGAGCCTTCCCTTCACGGACGCTGCACGATCTTCCGCGCCAGCAGCCACTCGTGCAGCCGGTCGGTCCAGGTGTCGACGGGCAGGCCCCGCCTGCTCATGCCGAAGCCGGCGCTCACCATGTCGTAGACATGGATCTCCGCCGGCCGGCCCGCGGCCTTCCACGCGGCGAAGAGCGCCAGGCACCCGTTGGTGACGTTGAAATGCGTCGCGCCCACCGCGATGAAGAGCGGCGGCGTGTCGGGCCTCACAGTGACGTCCATCAGCGACGGGCCGTACAGGGAGACGAGAAAGTCGGGCGACGCATCGGTCTTCTCCGCCAGCGCGGCACCGACGGCGACGCCGCCGCCCGCCGAGAATCCCATGATGCCGACCCGTCCCGGGTCGACGCGCCACATCGCGGCGTTGCGGCGAACCAGCCGCAAGGCCTGCTGCGCATCCGCGATGCCCATGCGCAGCACTTCGGCCAGCCGGGGGTCATTGGGCTCGGGATTGGCGTTGCCGTTCCGGATCGTCATCTCCTGCCGTGGTGCGGCGGCCCCGCCACCGGGGGGCGGTGGGGCGCCACCGCCGCCGGGCGATTGCGCGGGAGACGTCTGGAGCGTGCGGTACTTCAGCACGAACGCCGCGATGCCTTTGGCGTTCAGCCATTCCGCCGCCCGGACCCCTTCGTTGTCCCACCCGAGAATCCGCAGCGCGCCGCCTGGTGCCACGACTACCGCCGCTCCCGTTGCGGCCGCGGCGTCGGGCAGGAAGACCGTCAGAGTTGGATCGCTGACGTTGGCGATGATCCGGTCGCCGGCGGGCGACCGGGTCGTCGTTTCCGCAACCGTCCAGGTCTCTGAACCCGGCGCCCGGCCAGGCCAGAGCCGGATCTCCTCCCGCGTCTGCGCCGCCGCCTGGCTCGCGATCGCGAGCAGGCCGGCGACGAGCGCAACACACCGTGGCCCCGTCATCGCTACTTCATGCCCTTCTTCTGCACGGTCCAGACCGGCTCCGTGCACAGACGGCAATCGCTGCCCGTGAACCACCGCGCCGCGTCGGCACTGCCTTTCAGCCGCCAGTCCAGCCACTGCACCGCCACCTCCCCAAACCAGCCGCCGCCGGGCTGGCGGTAGGTTCCTCCGTGCCCGACATTGAGGTTGGCCTTGAACACTGGCACCGCCGTGATGCGTGAGAAGTCGTCTTCGGCGTTCGGATAGGCGATGTCAGTCGGGCCGCCGATGACATAGGCGATCGGCGCATGAAGCTTGGTCAGGGTGTCCTTGGTCGCGTTGCTGAGCGTCGCGCCCCGCACCGGACCGGTTGCCGGCAGCACTCCGCTGTTCATGATCACGCTCGTCGTCACGCGCGGATCGGGCGACACGGCAATCGCCTGCAGGCCGCCGCACGACTGTCCCATGACCGCCACCTTCGACACGTCGATCCTCTTGTAGAAGGGGCTCGAGCGGTCGGCGTTCTGTTTCGAGGCCCAGTCGACGGCGTCGAGCAGCATGTGGTCGTCGATCGGCCGCGCCTCGGTGGGCGGCAGCGCCGTGCCCGTGCCGGCCGGCGGATTCTTCGCCCCGATCGCGATCGCCAGGTAGCCATGCGAGGCGATCTGCGTGAGGAACTCGGCAAACGCCGACCCGTTGCGCACGCAGGCCCCGTTGCCCCACGACACGATCGGCAGCAGCTTCGACGGTCCGAAGGCACCGAGGTCCGTCGGGTGATACGCCGTGTGCGTCGCCAGCGTCGGGTAGGACTCCACCGTCACCGCGAACGGGCCGCGCGGAGTGGTTCGAGGCGGCGGCGCATCGGCCGGCGCGCCGCGCTGCGCGAACGCCGCCGCCGGCAGCAGCAGGCCGCAGGTGAGGATCAACACTCGAAGCGATCGTGGCATTGGCTGTCTCCTCGAGGCGCGCGGCCTCACTTGAACCGGTTGAAGAATTCGAACACCCGCGGCCACACGAGCGGCACCATGCCGCCGTGGTCGCCGTCCACTTCGAGATACTCGAACGCGAAGCCGCCTTCGCGCATGAAGCGCGCCATCACCCGGCTCCCCTCGAGCGACGGCGTGGCGCCGGTGCCCTCGGTCATGAAGATCGGCAGCTTCTTGATCCGATCGAACGGATAGGTGGCGCGATCGACGAATGGCCCCGACATGGGCGCCACCGCCCGCCACCGGTCGGGATACCGCGCCGCCAGGTGCCACGCGCCGCCGCTGCCCATCGAGTGGCCCGCCAGGAAGGTTCGTGATCGATCCGCCCCGTATTCCTCGGTCACCACCTCGAGCGCCGTCATCACTTCCATCTCGCTGAGATTCAGCTCGCGCTGGCGCGTGGGCGTGACCGCGGCTCGTTGCGCCGCCGCCGTGGCCTCCTGGCCGAAGACGGCCGGCAGCCGCAGCGGATTGCCGTAGGCCCCGAGCGGCGTGAAGCCCAGTGGAGAGACCACGATGTAGCCGTGCTGCTCGGCCAGCTTTCGCAGCAGGCCGCCGGCCTGGTCCATGTAGCTGTTCTCGTTGGCCCCGGCGCCGTGCAGCATGAGGATGATCGGCAGCGACGCCTTCCCGTCCCAGGTGGTGGGGACGTACACCCGATAGGGCATCGACTGACCGGTCGGCGCAAAGACGTATTGGCGATGCTGATCGCCCGTCGCGCGGGTGGCGGGCGTCTGCGCGGACGACTGGAGACCGAGCGCGACGACCATCGCGCCGGCATGCATGAAGAAGCGTCGGGTCATGTGCGCGTCATCCTGTAGAGGAGTGCCATCAGCAGCAGCGTCACGACGTCCGCTGTCGCCACCATGTAGAAACCCGCGTCGAACGAGCCCGTCAGGTCGCGCAGGATGCCGAGCATCTGCGGGCCGAAGAACCCGAAGAGGCCGGCGCCGAGGCTCACGATCCCCATCGCGTGGCCCGCTTCGCGCGGAGGAATGACGCTGGCCGCCAGCCCGTAGATCTGGTTCGTCGCCGTAAAGCCCAGGCCGATGACCAGCGCCGTCGCGATGCGGAAGGTCGTGAGGTCGTCGGCGGCCATCGACGCTGACGCACCCGCCAGCACCGCGAAGACGCCACCCAGAACCACCAGCTTGTTGGTGCGATCGGCCAGCAGGCCGACGAGCAGATTCAGTACGATCGCCGCCATGTAGCCGGTACTGATCAACACGCCGGCGGCGGCGGCGTTCAGGCCGTACACCGAGCGTGCGACGCTGGGCGCGAAGTTCGTCACCGTGAACTGTCCGAACCCGCCCATCCCGACGATGAGGGCGAGCATCCACACGGCCGGCGAGCGGAACGCGCTGCGGCGGCCGGCTGGATCCCCCGGCTCGTGCCCGTGGGGCGCGGCGGCCGAGTTCACCGGCGCCACGTAGAACAGCCAGAACACCGCGGTGCCCAGCACCGCCATGGCCGCATACCCGAGAATAGCCTCGCGCCAGCCGAAGGCGCCGACCAGCAGGCCGCCGAGGGGCGCGCCCACCACCGACGCGAGCGCCGACGTGGCGCCGAGGACGCCCATCGTCCGGCCTCGCAGCGACGGCGGCGCCGTCAACGCCACCGCGATCAGGACGGAGACGAAGGCGAAACGGTAGCCGACGATCGTCAGGCCGCGGAACATGATGGCCGAGGCTGCGCTCCAGGCTTCCCCGAGGAGCACGCTGCCCACCGCGACGCCGAGGAGCCCGGCCATCAGGATGCGTCGCTCTCCCCACCGCTTCGCCGCGACGCCCGCCGGGACGCTCAACACCATCGCCAGCAGCCCATACATGCCGGTGAAGAGCCCCAGCTGCGTGTAGCTCATGCCGAAGTCGTCTTGAATCGACGGCAACAGAGGCGCGAACCCCAGGTTGGAGAGCTGCAGCGCGAACATCGCGGCGAGCGTCGCCGCAAACGGCCACACCCAGAATCCGCGCGCCGGCTCCCTCGTGATCGTCATGCGCTCACCCGCTCATCGAGAAACGACCGCACGGCCGCCCGTGCGGCCTCCGGATTCCACGCACGCGCATCGACCACGTCGCCTTCGATCGGCAGCACCGGCACTCCGGCGCGCTCGAGGGCGCGCTCGATGAACAACCGGCCGGTCGCCGACGGCTTCATGCTGCGCGGCCGCAGCACCAGTGCCGCGTCAATCCGGTGCTGAATGGCCTGGTGCGCGATCCAGTCAGGCGCCCAGGGCGGGTTGTGGAGGTACTCGTTGAAGCTGGCGGTGCGGCTGGCCAGCGCGGCCATCGGATCGTCGAGACCGTAACGGATGTAGCCGTCGGGGCCGAAGGCCAGATACATCGACCACACGAAGACCGCGCCATGTGTCGCCTCGAACGCCGTATAGAAGTCGGTGTCGTGCCACAGGCCGGCACCGACCCACATGAGGCGCAGGCGCTCACCGGGACACGCCGCGATGCCGGCGTCGACGCGCTGTTTCACCTCGTCGCGAAACGCACGCGCGTGCGACAAGGCCCAGTCGCTGCCACGCACCCACTGCGTGGCCATCACGTTGGAGATCTGCTCCGTCATCCGCACGGGACATTGCGGCGCGCCGGCGATCAGGCCGCGCACCTCGTCGAAGATCTCCTCCTGCTGATTGACCCGCTCCAGGCGATCGCGCAGCGCGCTCTGGTCGAGCCGGCGTCCACTGATGGCTTCGAGCCGCGCGACGAGCGCCTCGAGCGCCGCGACGGTGAAGGCAAGCCGATGCGGCTCGACGAGCTCGCGCCATCGCCGTCGCCCCAGCGTCCACCACTCGGGCTGGAGCTCACAGGCGCCGGCATGGTCGATCTCGACGAATTCGGCGCCGCAGGCGTCCGCCCACATGGAAAACACCCGATGGATGCAGTCGCAGGTGAGCCGCGCACACAGCAGCCGCGGTGGCGGCAACCCGCCCCACGGCACCGATGCCGCGTCGCGATAGCGCATCGATGCGTAGCCCAGACTGCAATAGCGACACAGGCCGTCGTGAAGGCCGTCGGCCGCCATCGCGTCGAGCAGGCCCGGCGCCTGCTGCTTGGCCGCGATCACCGCCGCCCACCACTGATTGCTGACCGCGGGGACGTCGAGCAGGTCGAACAGCTCGAAGGGCACGTCGGCCTGCACCAGCGCATAGGGTTCGCGCCGCTCGAAGACGCGCTGCCGCAGTCGCGCGAACCACTCCTTCTGGAACGCCGAGGCCGCCGCTGTCACGCCGAGCTGCTTGTCAGCCATGGTGTGCGCGATAACGACTCGCCGCGTCGACGAGGCGCTCGAGTCGCTCGCCGTCGGCGAACGGGAACGGGTGCGCCTCGCCGCGCAGAACGGCGTGCGGAAGCCCGCGAGCTGTCAGCCGCTCGCGCAGCGCCGGGTAGTCCCACCCGAATGTCGCATCGTCGTCGGGCAGCGACACCACGACCGCGTCGACATGGTCGAGCGCGCGCTCGACCCGATCTCGCATCGCGCTGGCCGGCAGCCGTGCGCCAACGGTCCGGCAGCGGCACGCGTCGGCGAGCGCCGCTATCGGGTCCTCGCCGCAGCGGACGTCGTCGTCCGTTCCGGGGCTGCTCCACGCGCTGATCTCGTCCACGACGACGGCCCCGCGCGACTCGATCGCCGAGTGCAGATCGGTGCCGTCCACGGGCGCACCCGCGAAGAGCACCCGCGGACCCGGCAGCGGCGGGCGGTTCGCGAGATCCTCGGCCGCCTGGTTCGCCAGCGAGGCGTACTCGCGCGGTGGCACGTGCCAGAACGCGCCGAGCAGTGGAAACAGCTCCGTGCCGCTGACGAGTGGGGCGCCGATTCGAAGGGCCGCCAGACGCCGGGCCGCGGCTCGTGCGGTGTTGGTCACCCTGATCTCGTCCCGAAGCTCGTCGTCCGATGGGTGGTGGCCCGACGCGTCCGCCACGGTGTGCAACAGGGCGCGTGTGCGCTCGGCGTTGTGACGACCCACATGAGGCCCGTCGGATTGCAACAGATCGAACAGCACCGTTGGTGCCATCGCCGCGGCCAGGCTGCCCCGAACGAACTCACGCAGGTAGAGAAAGCACTTGTAGTCGGAATCGGACGTGCGCGGAACGACGACTTGTGCGACGTGCACCAGCCGTCCAGTGAGCGCCGCGTCGACGAGCTGCCGTACCCGGCTCGGAAACAGGCCTGGCTCGAGGTGCGCGTCAGCGGCAGGCGTCGCGGTCTTCGATGCCGTCGCGACGACCAGCCGCAGTCCGGACGCGCGGATGATTTCGACCGGGAGCGAAGGCCACGACGTGACGAGCACACGGCGATCGTGCTCCGCGGACTGTCCGAGCTGCGCGAAGGCGTCGTTGAAGGCGGCCGTCAGCGTGTGGATGGCGGTAGACACGGCGGCTCAGATCACTCCAGCGGCGTGCAACGCGTCGACCCGCGCGTCTCCGTATTCGAGCCAGTCGCCGTAGACGAGCGCGTTGTCCTGCCCGACCGCGGGAGCCGGCCGCTCGGAGCCGACCGAGGCGTCGGAAAACGTGATGGGTA
>Ga0207708_10004632_pt1 | contig 10121 bp, 10 predicted proteins | sample KBSK5101metaG_FD_184340 | JGI IMG/M metagenome (GOLD analysis project Ga0207708, IMG submission 184340) | Corn, switchgrass and miscanthus rhizosphere microbial communities from Kellogg Biological Station, Michigan, USA - KBS K5-10-1 metaG... | ecosystem: Host-associated > Plants > Roots >...
TGGCGCCATCGGCCGGCGTCAGCGTGACGCTGGGGAGCTTCTTCGTCGTCGTCAGCACGCCGGTCGTCGTCGTCGTGTTCACCGTCGTCGTGCCGCGGACGATCGGCGAATCGGTGGTGACAGCCGCGACGTCGCCGGCGGTCGCGCGCGTGAGGGCGCCGGTCTCCGACGACACGTCAGCGTCGACGCCCTCGTCCTGCGGCCCGCACCCCGCGAGCGGGGCGACCGACAGGGCACCGAACAGCAGCAGCGACGTGAGCGACTTGAACGTTGGCGATTTCATATCCGTGGTCTCCTTGTTGGCTTGCGTTGGCGTTGCGGACCACGGATAGAGCAACGTCCGGACCAGCCGGGAAGACCGCGGCTTCAGTGAGGTTTGTATACCGGCGGTACACAAGCCGGCCGCCAGCCCGACGGCGCTGTAAACGCGCAGGCGACAAGCGCGAGGCGATGCGGCGGCGCGCGCTGCGGCGCCTAAAAGCAAAGGCCCGCAAGTCTTTCGACTTGCGGGCCTCGGAGAGTAGCGGGGGCGTGATTTGAACACGCGACCTTCGGGTTATGAGCCCGACGAGCTACCAGGCTGCTCCACCCCGCATCACGTCTTTGAGAAGACGGGGAAAGTTGCAACAAGTCGCGTCGTCCGTCAAGGACCGTTGTCGGACTTCTCACCGACGGTCGGTCGGGCGATACTAGCCGGCCATGCGTATCACCTTGGCCAAGCTTGAAATGAACCTGAAGCCTATCTTCTTCAAACCCCTGCTCGGGCTGGTCCTGGGCGCCGCGATGGCGGCCGGTTGCGCGGGCGGTTCGTCGACCACGGGGGGCGCGGGGACGTCTGGCGGCACGGCGGGGACGTCCGGTAGCGCCGGAACGACCGGCGCCGCCGGCACCAGCGCTTCCGCTGGGACCTCGGGCAGCGCCGGCACGACGGGCAGCGCGGGCACCACGGGCACGGCGGGTACGACCGGCGTCGCCGGAACGACCGGCAGCAGCGGAACAACCGGGACCGCGGGCATCACGGGCACCGCGGGCACCACCGGCGCGGGCGGACGCGGCGGCACGACCGGCACCGCGGGCACCACGGGCGGCGGCGGGCGCGGCGGCACGACCGGCACCGCGGGCACCACGGGCGGGGGCGGCAGCAGCGGAACGACCGGAACCGCCGGCACGACCGGCGCGGGTGGAACGACCACCGGCTGCCCGGCGAACGCTACCTTCTGCTCCACATTCGAGACGGCCGGACTGCCGACCGGCGCGATCTACGCGGTCAACGCGGCGCCCGGCGACTGGAGCCGCGACTTCGCGATCGACACGACCCAGAAGCACGCGGGCAACTCGTCGTTGCTGGTCAAGAACCAGATGGCAGCCGGCTCGTCGGGCAGCGGGTACCGGATGCTGGCCGTGCCCGCGACCGCCGGCGCCTTCTGGGTGCGCTTCTGGGTGCGCAGCGACATGACGATGGGCGGCGACCACAATGCCTTCGCGGGCGCGTCGATCGGGTCCATGCCGAACGACATGAAGATCGAGTTCGCCGAGGACGTCGGTATCGCCTTCAACACGTCGGACAGCGTCGTCTGGCCGACCGGCTACGGGCGGCTCACGAACGGCAGCACCAACCCGTACACGCTGCCCGCCAACACCTGGCACTGCATCGAGCTGTCATTCAACGGCACCGGCCACATGCAGCAGGCCTTCCTCAACGGAACGCAGCTGATCAACGCGCCCAACTACCCGACGGCCACCGTGAACGTCACGTACTTCAAGTTCGGCTTCGAGTCGTTCCACGGGCCGTCGCGCCAGATGTGGTACGACGACGTCGCCGTCGCGCCCACGCGCATCGGCGGCTGCAACTAGACCGCGCCCTGCCCCGCTCCCACGGGAGCGGGAACGGGATTACGGCGCAGGCGGCGGCGCGGAGGCCGACGCCGCCGCGCTGGTGTACTTCCCGATCAGGCGCCCGAGGCGCGGCACGGCCGCCTCGACGTGCTTCTTGCCCGTCGGGCGCAGCTTCTCGTACGCCTTCTTCGCGCCCTGGTTCTTGGCGCGCGCCGCGCGCGCGTCGCTGATCGACAGCAGCGCATCAGCGACATTGCCCGCGCGGCTGTTCATCAGCGCGCCGATCGGTTCGTTCTTCGCCTGCGCGTCCGCCCAGAACGGCTCCAGCTTGGTCGCGAAGTCGTCCAGCATGTGGTCCAGCGCCTCGCTGATGAACCCCGGCTTGACCGCCTTGACGACGGCGTAAGCCGCCTTGATGGCCAGCCCCGAGAGCCCGCCCTTCGAATCGACCTCTTCCTGCACCAGCGTCACGCAATCGGCGACCACCTTCGGACGCGTTCCCGGAACCGTGAGGATCTCTGTCAGTGTCGGCATGGCGGGGAATCTACACCACCGCGCCCCGGCGTGGTACGCATGCCGCGATGGGCCGGTTGCTTCCGTCACCTCGCGCGGCGCTCGCGGTGCTGACGGGGCTGAACCTCCTCAATTACCTGGATCGGTTCATCCCCGGCGCGGTCCTGCCCGCCATCATCAAGGACCTGCGCCTGACCGACACACAGGCGGGATCGCTACAGATGTTCTTCATCATGACCTTCGCGCTGATTTCGCCAGTGTTCGGCTGGCTGGGCGACCGGCGGGCGCGCTTCCACCTGGCCGCGATAGGCGTGTTCGTCTGGAGCGCGGCGACGGTCAGTTCGGGGCTAGCTGTGTCATTCGCGACGCTGGTCATTGCACGCACGCTGACCGGCGTGGGCGAAGCGAGCTACACGGTGGTGACGCCTTCGCTGCTCTCCGACTTCTACCCGGCGGATCGCCGCGGGCGCGCGCTGGCGATCTTCTACGCCGCCATCCCGGTCGGAACTGCGGCCGGGTACGTGCTGGGCGGGCAGATGGAAGCGCACTTCGGCTGGCGCAGCGCCTTCTACCTGGCGGGCGCGCCGGGCGTGCTGCTGGCCATCACGTTGCTCCTCCTGCGAGATCCTGTACGTGGAGCGCTGGATCGCAACGCCGCGCCCAAGCCTGCGGTCAGCGCGAGCGAGGCGATGCGTGTCTTCCGCACGCGTACCAGCTTCTTCTACAACACCGCCGCACAGACCATCTTCACGTTCACGACAGGCGGTCTGGCATTCTGGATGCCAACGTATTTCGTGCGCGTCCGGCACATCAAGGAAGCGGACGCCACGTTGCTGTTCGGAGGGCTACTGCTCGCGGCCGGTTTCCTCGGGACTTTGATCGGTGGGCGGGCCGGTGATCGCCTGGCGCGGCGCCGGCCCGACGCGCATTTCCTCCTGTCGGCGATCGGTCTGGTGGCATCGGCGCCATTCACGCTGCTGGCGGTGCTTCACCCCTCGCCTGCTATCTTTTGGCCGGCGATGTTCACCACGCTCCTGCTCCTTTTCGTCAACATGGGCCCGCTGAACGCGGCGATGGCGAACGTGCTGCCGGCGGAGCTGCGCGGGCGCGGGGTGGCGGTCAACACGTTCTCCATTCACGTCATGGGCGACGCGTTTTCGCCGCTCATCATCGGCGCCGTCTCCGACAAGATCGGTCTCGAGCTGCCGGTGCTGGCGACGGGCCTGCTGCTGGTGGTCGCGGGGTTGGTGTTGTTCGCGGGGCGATCGGCGCTGCGCCGGGATCTTCACGCCGCGTCGGCGGTGCCGGCGTGAACGACTACAAGCGCGAGCTGGAGACGGCGGCGCGCATCGCGCGCGACGCCTCCGAGCTGGTGCGCGGCTACCACGGAAAGCGCCTGGACGTGCAAGTCAAGGGCGGCGACGAGCCCGTCACCGAGGCGGACCACGCCGCCAGCGCGTTGATCGTGTCGCGCCTGCGCGAGGCGTTCCCGGACGACGTCGTGCTTTCGGAGGAGGTACCCGACACGGGCGAGCGCCTGGGCAAGCCGCGCGTCTGGATGGTGGATCCGATCGACGGCACGCGCGATTTCGTGCGGGGCGAATCGGGCTTCGTGGTCATGCTCGGCCTCGCGATCGAGGGACGGCCGCTGGTGGGCGCGGTCGGTCACCCGCTGAGCGGGTACGTCTACGCCGGCGTGGTGGGCACGGGCGCCTGGCGCGAAAACGCGTCGGGCGAGCGCACGCCGCTGCACACGTCGACGCTGTCGCAGCCGCCTGACATCCGCCTGGTCGCGTCCAAGTCGCACCGGTCGTCACGCATCGACGAGGTGAAGCGCGCCCTGCAGATCACCGACGAGATGAACGTCGGCAGCATCGGTTTGAAGATCGGCCTCGTGTCGGAGGCGCTGCGCGACCTCTACGTCTACACGGGCGGGCGCACGAAGATCTGGGACACCTGCGGCCCCGAGGCGGTCCTCGCCGCGGCGGGCGGGCGCATGAGCGATGTCGACGGCAACCCGCTGATCTACGACCAGCCGGACCTGTTCAACCGGCGCGGTCTGGTCGCCTCGAACGGCCCGCTGCACGACTTCGTCATCGAGACGCTGGCGCCCATCGTCGCGCCGTCCTAGCTCTAGCTGCCGGCGATCATCATGCTGCCGACGCGGAACGACGGGCATTGCACCGATGAGCGCGTGTCGAGATCGTCGCCGATGGCGTCGATCCCTTTCCAGAGCTCGTCGAAGTTCGCGGACACGGTGATCTCCGTGACCGGATAGGCGCGCGCGCCGCGTTCGATCCAGAAACCGCCCGCCCCCTGCGAGTAGTCGCCCGTGACGGAGTTGAACCCGAAGCCCATCAGATCCGTGACGTAGAGGCCGCGGTCGATCTTCTCGAGATCAGCGGCGGGCGTGCGACCGGCGCGCAGGATCAGGTTGGAGACGCCGACGTGTGGGCTGCCGCCGATCCCGCGCGCCGCCGACGCGGTCGACCGCCGCCCCAGCTTGCGCGCCGCGTACACGTCGCAAAGGTACGTGCGCAGCATGCCCTCCGACACCAGCACGTTGGTGCGGCTGGCCAGCCCTTCGCCGTCGAAAGGCCGCGAGCCCGGCCCGCGCCGCAGCAGCGGATCGTCGACGACCTCGACCAGCGGCGACGCGACCGCCGTCCCCTCGCGGCCCGCCAGGTAGCTGGACCGCCGCCACACGGCGCCGCCCGACATCACGCCCGCGAGCTGGCCCAGCAGCCCGCGCGCCGCGTCCGGCGAAAAGATGACGGGCGCCGCGCCGGTCGGGATCTTGCGCGCGCCCACCTTCGCGACCGTGCGGCGCGCCGCCTCCAGGCCGACCTGCTCGGCGTCGGCGAGCCCCGCCGCGAAGCGCGACGCGGTCCAGAACGATCCGTTTCGCTTCTTGCCGTCGGCGTCGTCGCACAGCGGCTCGACCACGAACGACACGTGCGTACCGCGCAGCGATCCAGAAAATCCCGCGGACGTCGCGAACGCCGACGCGCCGACGGTGCGCCCGAAGACGGCGCCGTCCGAATTCGTCACACGCTTGTCGAACGCCAGCGCCGCGGCCTCGCCCGCGCGCGCGCGCCGGATCCCTTCCGCGACGTCGAGCGACAGCACCCCTTCGTCCCAAAGATCCAGGTCGGCGACGTCGCGCGCCATCTCCTCGCGCGCCGGTAGCGCGGCGATCGGATCGGGCTCGGCCAGCGCCGCCAGCTCGACGCTGTCGCGCGCCAGCCGCTCGAGGCCAGCCGGCGTCAGGTCGGACGTGTAGGTGACCGCGGAGCGCTGGTCCTTCAGGACGCGCAAACCCAGCGCGCGGCTCCCCGCCTCCTTGATCAGCTCTGGCTCGCCCAGACGGACCTTCACCTCCAGCTCGGTGCCGTCGCGCACCAGCACCTCGGCGCCGTCGGCGCCCGCTTTCAGCGTGATCGCCAGCATCTGCTCGGCGACGTGCTGGCACGCTTTCGGATCCGGGACGCGGCGGCCGCCTCCCCCTGTCGTGGTCATCGTGTCTTGGTCCCGCCCACCGTGATCTCGGCGATCTTCATGGTCGGCGTGCCGATGCCGACCGGCACCGACTGGCCGTCCTTACCGCAGGTCCACGTTCCTTGCGACAGCTCGAAGTCGCCGCCCAGCATCGTCACCTTTCGCAGCACGTCGGGACCGTTGCCGATCAGGTTCGTCCCCTTCAGCGGCGCCGTCAGCTTACCGTCTTCGATCAGGTAGCTCTCGGTCAGCGCGAAGACGAAGTCGCCGTTGGAGATGTTGACCTGCCCGCCCGCGAAGCGTTTCGCGAACACGCCGCGCTTGACCGACTTGATGATGTCCTCGGGATCGTCGGTGCCGGGCGCGAGGAATGTGTTGGTCATGCGCGGCAACGGCTCGTGGCGGAAGCTCTGGCGGCGCCCGTTGCCGGACGGCTTCGCGCCGAAGTGCTTCGCCGACAGGCGGTCCTGCATGTAGCCGACAAGCGTCCCACCTTCGATCAGCACGTTGCGCTGGCCGGCGTTGCCCTCGTCGTCGACGTTGATCGTCCCGCGCGCGTTGTCGATGGTGCCGTCGTCGATCACCGTGCACAGCGGCGACGCGACCGGCTTGCCGATCTGGTCCGTGTAATTCGACGTGCGCTTGCGGTTGAAGTCAGCCTCCAGGCCGTGCCCCACCGCCTCGTGCAGCAGAATCCCTGATTCGCCCGCGCCCAGCACGACCTCCATCGGGCCCGCGGGCGCCTCGACGGCGTGCAACATCCCGATCGCCAGGCGCGCCGCTTCGCGGCCGTGCTCCTCGGGGCTTTGGCCCGGGCGCGCGAAGAACTCCATGCCGAAGCGCCCCGCGCCGCCGGAGCGGCCACCTTGCCGCTGCTGCCCTTCCTCGGCGACCGCCGACACGCCGAAGCGGATCATCGGCTGCTGATCGCGCGCCAGGTGGCCGTCGGACGTGACCACCAGGACCTCCCGCCATTCCTCGGCCAGCGACGCCTCGACGCGCACGATGCGCGGATCGTAGGCGCGTGCGGCGGCGTCGGCCTGCCGCAGCAGCGCGACCTTGTCGACGCCGGGACGCGCCAGGGACGGCTCGGTGACGCGATACCGATCCGCGAGCGGCACGGGACGCACCGCGATCGGCCCGGGAACCGCGCCGCTGGCGGCGATCTGCGCAGCGGTGCGCGCCGCCTCGGTCATGCGCGCCTCGTCCAGCTCCTCGGTATACGCGTAGCCGGTGGCGTCCCCGCGCAGCACGCGTACGCCCAGTCCCAGCGTCACGCCGCGGCCGACGGTGCGGATGCGCCCGTCCTCCAGCACGTAGTCCGCGCCCGAGCGGTGCTCGAAATAAAGATCGGCGTAGTCGCCGCCCGACGACAGCGCCGCGGCCAGCAACCGCTCGGCCAGCGCCGCGTCGATCGCGTCCAGCGGCGATGCGGGCGCACCCGCGACGGCGCTCATCGCCGCGCCTCCACCGCGCGCCCGGCCAGCGACGCCAGCGTACCGTCGATCGCGTCGGCCGCCTGTCGAATCTGCTCCTCGCTGCCGCCCAGCCATACCCGGCCCACCGCGCCGAACGTCACCATCTCCAGCATGCGGATGTCCGCGCGCTTCTCGGCCTCGTTGGCCGCCAGGGCCGCGTATCCAGCCGGCGCGACCTCGAGCGTGTACAGCGTCTCGCCGTCGCGCAGCATATCGCCGTGTCGCATGCGGTTGATCATGGCCGACTGGTGGCCGTCGATGCCAGTGATGATTTCGCGCGACAGCGTCCGGGGCGTCATGCGATCGGCCTCGGTGAGTTTCAATTCTCCGAGAATCGCGGCGGCCGCGGCGCGCACCTCACCCTGATCGAAGGCGTGCAGCTCGAGCAGGCCGTACGCCCGCTCCACGATCTGCATCCCCGGGGCGACCCGCGCGCGTTTCAGCGCGACGTCGGTCAGCGTGTTGATGGCGATCCCCGGCGCGATCTCGACGACCAGCGACGCCTGCCCGTCCAGCGGCAGGAAACCCTGCGCGACGGTCTGCAGGAAACCGGCGAGCTGCGGCTGAAGAACGTCTATGAACGTCAGGGCCCGCAGCTCCATCGCGCGCAGCAGGATAGCCCGCGGCGACGAAACTGACTACGACACTGCTCTACGAGGCGCGTTCGGGCGGGAGACCGAGCTCGTTACCCGTGTGGTCCTTGATCTTCGAGAGCCCGCGCACCTCGACCTGCCGGATGCGCTCGCGGGTCAGGTTCAGGATGGCGCCCACCTCCTCCAGCGTGATACCGCCGCGATCTGCCACGTCCAGCGAGCAGGTCTCGGCCATTTCCCAGACCTCCAGATGCGGGAAGTTGAGCTTGATGGCGCCCGTCTGCGGGTTGACGTCCAGGTACAGGTGGTGCGAGCAGCTCACGAACGGGCACGGGCGCGGCATCGTCGCGCATTCCTCGCGGCACTTCGGACGCTCGACGTCCGACGGGTAGACCAGCAGCTCGGACAGCCGCCGCTCGTCGCGCGTCAGGCGTTTGGGCGCGATGGTCTTCGAACGGACGCGCCCATCGCGCCCGGCCGAATGCACCTTGCGACGGATGCGCGCTACTTCGGGTTGTGGAACGTCGTCGTCTTCGTAGTGGGGATCGTCGAAATCGTCATCCATGGGGCTCCTCCTCGTCGGTCGCTCAACCACGGTCAATACAGGTCGCTCCCACCGCCGGCTGAAGAGCCGCCGGATGCAGGTTCGACGTGTTGAGAAATTCGTCGCTCGAGGCTGGCGATGCGCCGGACCAGCTCGCCGGCGGCGCGCTTCGCCTCGGTGATCTCGCGTTCCAGCTCGCGGCGCCCGTCGGCGGCCACGCTCGGCAACTTCGCCTCGCGCTCGAAGCCGCTGATCAGCTCGCGCAGGTGCTTCTCGACCGATTCGATGTCGTCTTTGAAGCGCGCGAACGATCGCTGGATCTCCTCGATCGTTCGGTCCTCGGCCATCATCCCCTTGACGACGTTCACGCGCCGGATGACGTGCGACGGGTAGAGCCCGCACGAGCCGCGGTGCTTGCCCTTGCGGCCCACGCGCACCGAACGCGGCAGCAAGCCGAGCTGCACGTACTTGCGCAGCGTCGCCTCCGAGAAACGGATCCCGCGCGTCTCGAACACGTCGACGATCTGGCGCGACGTCATTCCGTCGGGCCACGAGCGTTCGATCTCTTCGAGCTCCCGGTCGTCCAGTAGCCCCCGCAGCGAAGTCGGCGCGCGCGTGGCCTCGTCGGCGATTCCGCCGGGAGTGCGCGAGATGGATGCTGGCCGCTTCATTATCGGATACTGAACCTAATCTATTGAATAGAATCTGCTCAATAGAAAAATGACTGTGATTCCGTTCAGTGGCTCGTGGTTTCTCGACGACGGCGAACGCGTTCGCGCGGCGGAGCGTGTCCTTAGACCGACTGTCGAGTGCGCCCTATACTGCGGACTCATGCGCGTCGCGCTGGCCGCCGCCGCAATCGCGATCGTCATCGCCGCGTCGGCGTTCGCCGAGACGTCACGCACCGGCGGCAGCAAGGAGCGCCGCTTCTTCAGCGCGCGCCACGGCGTCGGTGTCGACGCGCCGCCTGGCTGGGCGCTGTCACAACATACGGGCTATCCGACTGTGCTGGTCGCGCTGGTGCATCCGGGCGGCAGCCGCATCACGCTCGCGGTCGATCGGACGACGGTGAAGGATGCCGCGGCGCTTGTCGAGCAGAGCAAGCCGGGCTTGCTCGCGCAGGGTCTGACGATCGTGCAGACCGCGCCCGGCCCCCACGACGGCGTCCAGCTGGAAGCGCGCGCCGCGCGCCGCAACCAGGCGCTGCGCCAGCTCTACATCGTCCGCAAGATCGAGGGCGGGCCCGACGCGCGCCAGGCCGTGGTCGTCACGCTGGCCACGCCGGTCGCCGATCTCGCGGCCGCGACGGGTCCGTTCGAATGGGTCCTGGCCCACATGGCGTTCGAGGCGCCGATTCGCCTCGACGCGAAGCCCGACGCGAAACCCGACGCCGGCCGCTGACGCACGATCGGCGCAGGCCGGCGGCGACTACGACGTCGCGTCGCCGGGGACGAACGTCAGCGGCAGCTCGCCGCGAAACAACCGTCCGAATGCCGCGAGCGCGTCGGCGCCCACCGTTTCAGCGGGCGGCCGTCCATAGGGGGCGCCCATGTACTTCCACATCTTCTTCCACCATCTGACCGGGCCCTTGTCGACGCAACCAACGCGGCGATCGGCAGCCGCGCAGTACAGGCGCACGTGCATGTGATCGTCGTGCAC
>Ga0207708_10004635_pt1 | contig 10120 bp, 16 predicted proteins | sample KBSK5101metaG_FD_184340 | JGI IMG/M metagenome (GOLD analysis project Ga0207708, IMG submission 184340) | Corn, switchgrass and miscanthus rhizosphere microbial communities from Kellogg Biological Station, Michigan, USA - KBS K5-10-1 metaG... | ecosystem: Host-associated > Plants > Roots >...
TCCTCGATTGTGTCCCGCTCGACCCAGAAACCGCTGGTCGATTATCGATGGGATGACAAGCGTGTGCAGTGGACACCAGAGGAAGCGCAGGCACACGCGCTAGTGATTCTTGCGTGCGCTGAGGCGGCGATTATGGATGCGGCAGTTATTGAGTTCTTGAAGAAGCGAATGGATCTCGACTGGGAAAAAGCGGCAGCGTTCGTGAATGACTTGCGGAACTTCAGAGAAGACATGAAGAAGGAATGGCAGTAACACCCCCGCTCGCCTTACGGCGGTCCTTCGACTGGCGATCCCCTTCGGGGTCCGACCAGTCTTAGACCCGCACGCTCGGCTTCGCTTCGTCGCTAGTCGAGCAGTCGCGGCGGTCCTTCGACTGCCCACGTTGCGGGACAGTCTCAGACCCGCACGCTTGCGTTTCTATAGGAAGGAACAAGGATGGGAACCTGGAAAGATTATAGCCTGACCAAGGGGCACATCGATTCACTCATTGAGGAGCTGCCAGAGGAATGGGATGGAGAATGGGAGAATCTGACGGGAGAGGAACAAGAATTTTTGCAGTTGGCACGGAAGAAATACGAACAGACGGGAATGCTTTCAGGAGCAGAAATATGCGAGTTAGAGGAACTATGGGACTCCGTTGAGCGATGGAAGATGTGGAATGAAGAACGCGAATAAGGGAGCAAGAAATGCGAACCCGACTGACCGATGAGCTAGTGCTGACCGAGATCGTGTTGCTACACGGCAGAGCGACGGCGATGGCGGTACACGCGGCGGTAGAGCGGAGGCTTGGGCGGGAGGTGCTACCGTGGAAAGTGGCGGCTCGGGTGCGGCGATTATTCGCGCAGAGCAAGATCAAGGTCATCGAAAGTCGGAGTGGGGCACCGTGGCGGTACGAGCCGTGGGGATATTCGCTGGTACGGGATGAATGCCACCCCTGAGAAGGGTGCAAGCGGAAGGGGTAGCCAATGCGAGCATGGGTTGTGTGGCTGGTGTTGTGTGTGACGGTCGCGTTCGTGGTAAAGCAATTCCTACTGGCACCCCAGTGCCAGGGAGAGGGGTGGCAGAGTATGGAGACCGCGCCACGACAACCACCAACCGAGGGGACAGCGGCGATTCCGATTGAGTTGTGTTATGCACGCAAGGGAGGGAAGCCTTGGTATGGGCTCTTTGCGTGGACAAATAGAGTACAGGTTGGACCGTCTGCTGACGAAGCAATTCCTCGTATTTACCCACAAGAGAAAGTTGCAGTCTCTAGATGTTTAGGAACGGCGAACGAATGCAGTCAAGCCCTTGTAGTGAAACTGAAAGAATCAGAGTGGGTGAATCTGACCAAGCCAGGACACGGAATTGGGGATGAGAAGTTTTTCCTATGGCGAGTACCAGAGACAACGGACCCGAAGGAGTATGAAGCACTCAATCTAAATAAGGAATAGATCATGCCACTGGGGAACCGCTGTTCACGCTGCGGGCGGGGGCTTGGGCCGGGGGCACAAGAGGCGCTCTTTGGGGGCCACGAGATTTGCTACGCGTGTTTGAATACCCCCGCCTATGAAGAGATGCTCAGTGAATTGCCAACGGACGAGAGAGCGGACTGGGACCGACTGTCGTTATGGGAGAAGGGGTTTATTCGCTCGATTCGGGAGCAATACGAAGAGCGGGGGACGTTGAGCGATTTGCAGGCAGAGAAGGTCGAACAGGTATGGGAACGGTGGCAACGGAGACGGAGATAGGCGTGCCTTGGAAATACTTTTTGCTTGTGTTGCCGGTGTGGGGGATGTTCACTGCGGCGGTTGGGATGGTGTTTCATGATTTGGGGTACAAGGAAGGGCTGGTTGTTTGTGAGCATCCGAAGCAAAGTAAACTACAGGAATGGCGGTATGCAGGTGACTGTGTTTGCCTTGACCCGACCGGCAATCTTGTGTCTTCATCGTGCGAAGCAAAGGGGAGTGGGGGGATCGCATGTCAAAAATAGGGAGTTGGGTTTTCGACAAGATATTCGGACGGAAGCTCCTGACCGACGATCTGGTGTTTGCGGTCATTGCCGAGATGACCCCCAGGCCCGCGCATGCAGAAGATGTAGGAGAAATCATCGCGAACCGCGTAGGGCGGGACATCAGCAAGCGGGTGCTACTCACACACTTTGATAATCTCTTAGAGGCTGGGCGGATTGTCGCGGTGTGGGGTGGGGAGGGGCAGGAAGGGATACACAGACGCAAGTACGCCCCGTTCTTTGCGGTGTTACGGCCCGAACTCCGCCCTCCTGGGAAAGGCGTGCTGCTGACACCGGCCAGGGAGAAGAAGTGACAAAGACAAACGCGCTTCTCTGGAAGCTCGAACAACTCAAGACGTGGTCTCAAATCCAAGCCTCCGCCATGCAGTATTGGTTCCGGTGGGGCATTGTTGTGTGGCTGGTCAGCGCTGTGATTATTCTCGCGATGGGACTGACGATCGAGCCGGAACGGAAACAGAACGCAGTCACGTGGATAATCGCTAGCGTCGGTGCCAAGGCGCGGATCAAGACCATAGGACTCAAGACAGTCTGGTGGAAAGGCGACCCCTACGAGCCGCAGGTATTGGCAGAGTGGATGGACAAGCATGTGTACGGCGGGGCGCGGTTAAGCCAATGGCTTGCGTGGGCGGCGGTGATGGGGATTTTTCCGGTCAGCATAGCAGGGAGTGTGGGGTTATGGCGGGTGCGGCGGAAGGCAACGGAGGACGGAGAGCAGCATATTCGCGGGGCGCAGATTCACACAGTTGAGGAGCTACAGAAACGAATAGGAATCAGCAGAGGAGACGGAGTTTTTGTTGGCGAGGTCTTCGTGCCGAGGGAGCAGATCAACGCCCACACCGGGATTGTCGGCTCGACTGGGGCAGGGAAATCGACGCTGATGGAGGGGATACTTGAGCAGATCGAAGCGAGGGGAGAGCGGGTGGCGCTGGTTGATGTGGAGGGAACGTTTACGGCGAAGTTTTTCAATCCCAAGCGCGGGGATGTGATTCTGAATCCCTTGGACCGACGCTGGCAAGGGTTTGACATCAGCGCCGAGTGCGAACGGTTAGAAGACTGCGAAGCGATTGCGACGAGCCTGTTTCCGATTACCGGACGGATGCGCGGGACGACCGGAGAGTATTTTGCTCGCGTCGGGCGGCGCGTGATCCGGGATGTGCTCAATGTGATGCGACAGCAGGGCAATGCCGACCTGCGTGTGATTCCCGAACTCCTCCGGCATCCGAAAGCCCTGCTGGAGATGCTCGGAGACACGGAGGCAGCGGCGGAGCTGGGGTACAAAGACAGCAGAGAACGGCGGCAATTTCTTTCGGGCATTCGCACGGCGACAGACAGCTTTCGGTATCTCGATCCACAGCCAGGCGACTTGGCGAGAGACACTGTCCCGTGGAGTGCCCGGCAATGGGTCACACAAGGGGAAGGCTGGTGCTTCTTTACGGTGAGTGAATCGCAAAAAGCAGCGGTGTTGCCGTTTATTGGCTTAGCGCTTGACCTCCTCGGACGGCAATTGTTAGAACAACCGCTTCGTCCTGAGAAACTCCTGTGGCTCTATTTTGACGAACTCGGAGACTTGCCCGCGCTAGCGACGTTGCCACGGATTGCCACACGAGTACGGAAGCGCGGTGGGGCGATCGTTTACTCGATCCCGGACCGGAGCAAGTTAGAATCGGTGTACGGAGAACACGAGACTGATTCGATTCTGAACGCGGCGGCGGTGCGCGTATATATGCAAACTAATGACCCCAAGACCCAGGAGTGGGTTGCGGCCAGTATCGGGCGGCATGATGTGGCACGGCAGGTCGAGAGCCACACGATGGGGAGTAAAGATGGACGGGATGCGGTGCATCTCAATCCCAACCTGAGCCGAGAAGAATACGCGATCACGCCCTCACAGGCCGGGCAGATTCCGGTCGGGCGTGCCTACTTGAAGGTGGGCGCCTTTGGCACGGCGTATATTCGGATTCCCCTGGTGGAGCGGGAGGAGCAGGAGTCCGGCTTTCTGCCTCGCGCTGAAGCCGAAGAACTAAGAGAGGCTGAACAAGAGGAAGCGGCAGATTGGCAAGCGGACGCGCTGGCGGATGTCAGGCGAGCGATTTAAGAAGGCTGCCATGAAAATCACCGCGCATGATCGACCTGTGAGTTTGCATGTCATGGTGTTTCTCAACGGCAAACTCTGTTCCCGGCACATCTTCTCAGCCGATGAAGACCGGGGAGAAATCGTCGCGTATGCCGACAGTCACGAAAGAAGATTCCGGTTGAATCCTCAGACGCAAGAGCCGGAAACTGACATCCTGACAGGGACGGTGGAAATTGTGTTGAAGCCTAATGCAGGCCCCCTGATCGAACGGCTCTATGCAAAGATGCGCAAGCAGAGGTGAGTCATGAAACTTCTCGTCGTACTCTTGTTGTTGATGACGGCCAGTGTGTGTGACGCCGCCACACTGGCGTGGACCGACAAATCTAATAACGAGCAGGGGTTTATCGTCGAGAAGAAAGTCGGGCCGAAATGGACCGAGATTGGCCGCCCGATCGCCAACAGCACCATGTTTCTTGTGAAGATTCCGCCGAACACCTACCCCTGTTTCCGGGTGCGGGCCTATAACGCGACGGGGAAAAGTACACCGAGCAACGTCGCGTGCACCCCCAAAAAGGGTGCGAGCAAGAAAAAGCCAGGCCCCTCGAATGTGGGAGAATAATGCCGCGAACCTTCGGCCAACACTACATTTTAGTGGGCGGCGAACCGCAGCCGGTCGCCTTCGAAGAGTTCATGGCGTGGGTTCGCGAGCATATTGACGAGACCAGAGTAGCGTACACCCAACTCGGAGAAGTGCTCGTGTCAACGATCTTTCTCGGGATGGATCACAATTTCCATAGCCGTGATACTCCGCCGCTCCTGTTCGAAACGATGGTGTTCGGCGGCCCACTCGATCACAAGTTCTTTCGTTCTCGCACGCGGGCCGAAGCCCTGCGCGCCCCAGGTCTCCCCTTCCTGAGGGGATTCCTGATGGGGTGTGAACACGAGCGTGTCTGTTCACTAGTCCGAAACTCCCAAGCATAAATAATTTTCAGAGTCTTCCTTTTTCTTCTCCTTCTCTCTTGACATTAGGTTCAACCTGATGTATATATAGAAACATGAACACCGAAGAACTGAAGAAGATTGAAAAAGAGGGCATCGTCCCTGACCGCGCACCGCAAGAAGGGGACTGCGTTTTTACCCCTCGGTATGTACAGATTTTTGGAGTTCACAAAGCGCGCAAGCAGTATTCCTGCGATAACGGGCGGTGTACGACCGTTATTGAGAAGGGGCAGCTACATGCTTCGTCGCCGGTCAGTCGGGATCACTACTGTTTGAACTGCGCGACGTTTGAGAATGGGACCCCAGCCGGGCGGGCGCGAGAATGGGCGAAGTGATGGCCCCACCCCACGGCGTCACTTGCCTGCATGGGTCCGGCGTTCACCCCCTAGTTGGTGGCTCGCCCCCTCCGTTGTCGGGTGCTCACACTCTCTCTCTTAATAAGAGGATGACGAAGGCAAGTAAAAACAGGTTGTGAGAGGGAAGGACGAGGGGGGAAACGGGCAGCGGGATGGAAAGCATGGGCGGGCGCATGTTTTACGTGGAACACTATTGACATATTCCCCTTTCTATTGCTATACTCCAATACTATAAAATGAAATATCTCACAGTCAAAATAGCGGCGCAGCAGTTAGGGATCTCTACCAAGCGGGTTTCCAAGCTCTGTAACGAAGGAACAATCAAAGCCGAACGTGCAGGCGCACGAGTGTACATTATCGATCCAGACTCACTTGCTCAGTACAAACACAGCGAATCCCGCAAACATACACCACACACCTTCTCTGGTGGCCGTCCACCGGCCACGAAAAAAAAATAAGAAATATTTTCATTTGCTCTCTTTTATCTATTGACATATGCGCCTTCTATTGCTATAAGTAAATACATGAGAGCGAACCAAGGAAAGGAAGAAAAGAACATGGAAGATCAGGCAACCGCAACGGGGTTTCAGAGTATGCTCACCACGATCTGTTTGACGCCAGAACAGCGCCAATCGGACTATGACCGCTTTCTGTTGAAGAAGGCGCAAGACACGAGCATGACGGGTTTTGAACCCACGTTCATGCCAGACTTTCTGTTTGACTTTCAGCGAGCATTGGTCGCATGGGCGGTGAATAAAGGCAGAGCAGCGTTATACGTCGATACGGGTTTGGGCAAGACGATCATGCAACTAGTATGGGCGCAGAATGTCATTGAACGAACGAACAAGCCCGTATTGATCTTGACCCCTTTGGCGGTTTCATTTCAGACGGTGACAGAGGCGGAGAAGTTTGGCATTGACGCGCAGCGGTCACGCGCTGGCAAATGGACCGGGACACGAGTGATTGTCACGAACTACGAGCAGTTGCATTTCTACAAGCCGGAAGATTTTGGCGGCGTGGTGTGTGATGAATCTGGCTGTATCAAAGCCTTTTCTAGTGTGACTCGCAAATCAGTGACCGAGTTCATGAAGAAGATTTCCTATCGATTGCTGTGTACGGCTACCCCTTCTCCAAACGATTATATCGAGCTTGGCACCTCCAGTGAGGCACTCGGAGAACTCGGTTACATCGATATGCTTAACCGCTTCTTCAAGAACGATTTGAACAATTCTAGCCAGGGGCGTTTTCATGGGCAGCAGGTCAAGTGGCGGTTCAAAGGGCATGCGCAGCTTCCCTTTTGGCGGTGGGTGTGTTCGTGGGCACGAGCGGTACGCAAACCCTCCGACCTCGGGTTTGACGATAGTCGATTCACCCTCCCGCCATTGATTGAGAACGAGCACAAGGTGGTCAGCCGCAAAGCACCAGATGGGATGCTGTTTACCCTGCCAGCGGTGGGGTTGAAGGAGGAGCGGGAGGAACGGCGGCGGACGATTGAAGAGCGGTGCGAATTGGCTGCGGCACTGGTCAACAAGACTGGCAAACCTGCGATTACGTGGTGCCAATTGAATGACGAAGGCGATCTCCTGAAGGGGTTGATACCGGATAGTGAGCAAGTGAGCGGAGCGGATGAAGATGAGGAGAAGGAAGCGAAACTCATGCGGTTCATTACAGGGGAAACGCGGGTGCTCGTCACGAAGCCTGTTTTGTTTGGGTGGGGCTTAAATCTGCAGCACTGCAATCACATGACTGTCTTCCCCTCGCATAGCTACGAGCAACTTTATCAAGCTATCAGAAGGTGCCACCGCTTTGGTCAAACACAGTCAGTGACCGTAGATATGATTACGACCGAGGGAGAGCAACGGGTGATGACAAACGTACAGCGGAAGTCAAAGCAGGCCGATGCAATGTTCGCTACGCTCGTGGCGGAGATGAACGCAGCGGCTCCAGTAGCACGAAGCTATCACGCGACGCGAGATATTACGGTGCCGACATGGCTATTAGGAAATGGATAATTAACTATGGATGTTCAAGGGCAGTGCGAATTTTGTCATCAACCAGTAAAGAGGAAGCAACAATCGGTATCGGCGAATGTACGAATGCATTTCTGTAACAACCAGTGCAAGGGCGAATACCAACGGCTAGCCAAACCTGTCACGAAAGAATGGCTTGAGCAGAAATATCTCGTAGAGAAATTAGACACGAGTATCATTGGAAGGCTCGTCTCTCGCGACCCTAAATCAGTATGGAATTGGTTAAAAGATTTTCACATTCCCACGAGAGGGCGAGGTGGGAACAACAAAAGAGTTGGCGGGCCTAAATGGGTGCCGTGTCATATTGAAGTCATGCGACCTGCTCAAATTGATCTTGAGCGATGGTACCGAGAAGAATGGCAAAGTCTTGCTACCATCGCAGAAAGATTACAAGTCGGAGAAACTACGGTAGGTCGATGGTTAAATCATTATCAAATCCCCTTACGTTCAATAAAGGAGTATCGCGCACGAGATGGCCGTGTTCCCTATCTTAAAAATGGTGTTCATCATTTGAAGGGGAAGCGCGGGGTTGAAACTCCCAATTGGAAAGGCGGCATTACACCGGAGCGGCAAGCCTTCTATCGATCCGAAGAATGGAGAATGGCGTGTATTACGGTGTGGAGAAGAGCAAAAGCGTATTGCGAACGGTGTGGAGAGAAGCAACGTAAGAAAGATCGCGGCACTTATCATATTCACCACGTCATTTCATTCAAGGTTCGGGAGTTGCGAGGAGTGCCAACAAACTTACTCCTCCTCTGTAGCCCCTGTCATCGATTCGTTCATAGCAAAGTAAATGTTCATAAAGAATATCTAGGAGAAGTATCATGAAAACGAACACTCAAGTTATCACTGATAGTTATGCTCTGTACAATAACGATTGCTTAGAGATTCTACCTACATTACCTAGTAAAAGCGTGGGCTTATCGGTGTACTCACCTCCATTCGCGACATCCTCGGGGGCGTTATACACATATTCATCCTCAGACCGGGACCTGTCTAACAGCAAGGATTACGGTCAGTTTTTCGACCACTACCGTTTCCTCGTGAAAGAGATAGCGCGGGTAACAATGCCGGGAAGAGCAAGTGCGGTTCATTGTATTGACATTCCCTCTGGCAATAGTGGGACGGATTATTTGATCGATTTTCCCGGTGATATTATCCGCCTGCATCAAGAGGAAGGCTGGAAGTACGTTGCGCGCTATTCGATCTGGAAAGAGCCCCTTGCCGTCAGAAATCGCACGATGGCGAAGAATCTGGCACACAAAACCATTGTGGATGATTCCTCGCGATGCAGTGCAGCAGGGGCAGACTATCTGTTAGTGTTTCGGCGGGAGGGGGAGAACACGATCCCGATTGCGCACCCCAACGGATTGTTGACCTATGCCGGATCACGGCAGATGCCCGCCGATGTATTGCGCTATCGGGGCTGGACCGGCAACCAGATTGAGAACAAGTTCTCACATTGGATTTGGCGACAATACGCCAGCGCCTTTTGGGATGACGTGCGGATCGAACGCGTACTCCCCTACAAAGAATCACGGGAGGAAGAAGACGAAAAGCACGTCCATCCGTTGCAACTCGATGTGATCGAGCGGGCTTTGGTCTTGTGGAGCAATCCTGGGGAAACCGTCTTGAGTCCCTTTGCCGGGGTTGGAAGTGAAATTTTTGGAGCGGTCCAGAACGGGCGGAAGGGCATCGGCGTTGAACTCAAGCACAGTTATTTTCGCCAGATGGTGAAGAACCTCGCTTCCGTCCAAACCTCACAGCACGAGCAAGGCTCACTCCTATTCAAAGAGAGCGTAGCGTGAATGTCGATACTGATTCTCGGGGCCGCCGCTTCGATACCCGCCTCCGGCGGTCCCTGGCGGGAAAGAGACGCACGCTGTTGACGACACTCAGAGCAATGCATGAGGCCGGGATTGCAGATGAGGATATTCTCGCGTTGCTCGCACGGTTCGGGGCACGACCGGAGATGCTCACCTACCGACTAGCGGTCATTTTGTTAGACACCTGGGGAAAGTTTGTCAAAGACGGAAGGGGCTATTAACATTAGGTTCAACTTATTGTAGTATATAAGAAGATCACACAAGAGAGGAGAGAACAAAGATGCAATATTTACCCTCAGGCAAAGTGTCGGTGTTCATCAACGGGAAGTGGTCAGCGCCGATGACGGTGGAGGAGGGACAGGCGGTGGAGAACGCGGCGCGCTACGGGGCGGACTGGCGTGAGCAGCTCACAAGGCGGATCGAGGAGGCGGCAGGGGATGGGTGGAGTTGGTGGGAGGAGTTGGACGAAGCGGGGCGGCGGATGCTGGTCCGGGGGCTGTGGCGGCGGCGGTGGGCGGTGTGATTTGACTTCAGGTACAACTTTTTGCTACTATAGAAAAAGTAACAGAGAGTGAAGGGAGGACAGCCTATGCAACACAACTGAGGTGGTGTGGAGTAGGGGATGGGATTCGGTAGGGGCTCTGAGCAAGTCCCTACCGATATGGGCAAAAACACTACACACAGAGCACTATACCTGCCCTGTGTCTAACCGCAACCCTATCAACGGGTGCAAGCACCCCGACAGAGGGTGCAAGCACCCCGACAGAGGGTGCAAGCACCCCGACAGAGGGTGCAAGCACCCCGACAGAGGGTGCAAGCACCCC
>Ga0207708_10004636_pt1 | contig 10118 bp, 9 predicted proteins | sample KBSK5101metaG_FD_184340 | JGI IMG/M metagenome (GOLD analysis project Ga0207708, IMG submission 184340) | Corn, switchgrass and miscanthus rhizosphere microbial communities from Kellogg Biological Station, Michigan, USA - KBS K5-10-1 metaG... | ecosystem: Host-associated > Plants > Roots >...
TGTACCAGATCGTGATGACCCGACCGGGCACCCGGCAGCCCGAGTGTCGCTGGAGCTGAGGGCTCGATTCTGGTCTGTGGCGCTCGTCGCGCCCTGGCCTGGCGAGTGGCGCGAGGGGCACGCACTGTCGCCGGATGCCTCGCTCCCTCCCGACGACCTTCGTCCTCACCGTGTGTCTCGCGCTCGGCTGTCATCCGCGCGCCGCCGAGACGGCCGCCTCGTCCGCGCCGTCCGCCTGCCAGGCGCTGCCCGCCAGCGGTGACGGTCAGCACGACTTCGACTTCGAGTTCGGGCGCTGGACCGCGAAGCTCTCCCGGCGGCTCCGTCCGCTCACCGGCTCGGAGGAGTGGGTGAGCTACGAGGGCACCTCGGTGGTCCATCCCCTGTGGGACGGGAAGGCGAACGTCGGCGAGCTCGACGTCAGCGGCCCGGCGGGTCGCATCCAGGGCCTGACGCTTCGTCTCTACGACCCCGCGACGCGCCGATGGACGGTGCGCTTCGCGGCCAGCCGCGACGGCGAGCTGACGCCGGGCCTGGTGGGAGGCTTCGCCGAGGGGCGCGGCGAGTTCCGCGATCAGGAGACGCTCGACGGAAAGCCCATCTGCGTGCGCTTCGTCTTCTCCGAGCTCACCCGGGACACGTTCCGCTTCGAGCAGGCGTTCTCCGCCGACGAGGGAAGGACCTGGGAGGCGAACTGGGTCGCGACCTTCGCCCGCGTCGAGCGCTGAGGCGCACCCAGCCCGTCGCGGGTGCTCGGCGCAACGTGAAGGCGAGTCGAGGACGGCGATTCCGGTCGCCGGGATGCCGGGGTCGCGCCTCGAGCCGCCCCTGCCTATGGTGCGAGCGGCGCGGAGGCGAACGTCATGCTCAAGCTGAACGTCGTGGTGGTCAGCACCCGGCCGGAGCGGGTCGGTCTCGCGGTGGGACAGTGGTTTCACCGGAGGGCTGTGGCCCACGGACGCTTCGAGGCGGTCTTCGTGGACCTCCAGGAGTTCGCGCTCCCGCTCCTCGACGAGCCGGAGCACCCGAAGCTCCGCAAGTACACGAAGCCGCACACCCACGCCTGGAGCAAGAGCGTCGAGTCCGCCGATGCCTTCACCCTGGTCACGCCCGAGTACAACTTCGGGATGCCGCCCACGCTGCTGAACGCGATCGACTTCGTCTACGCGGAGTGGAACTACAAGCCGGCGAGCTTCGTCAGCTACGGCGGGGTGAGCGGGGGGCTCCGCTCGACGCAGATGGCGAAGATCCCCCTCACCTCGGTGAAGGTGATGCCCATCTTCGAGCAGGTCGCCATCCCCTTCGTCGCCAAGCAGATCGCCGATGGGACGTTCACCCCGACCGACTCCCAGGACAAGGCAGCGTCGGGCATGCTCGACGAGCTCCACCGCTGGGCCACCGCGCTGAAGCCGATGCGCGCCGGGAATCACTGACTCCGGACCATGGCGTCCTCCCGGAAGTCGTCGAACACCTCGACTCATCCGGTCCGTCCGGTCGCACGGGCGGACGCACCGGCGGTCACCAGGCTGCGGGGGCTGTGCCTCGCGTTCCCCGAGGCGAACGAGCGGCGTTCACATGGCGAGCCGACCTGGTTCGCGGGCAAGGGCAAGGTCTTCGCCATGCTCGACAACCACCACCACGGCGCGAAGCACCTCTCGGTCTGGCTCCCCATGCCTCCCGGCGTGCAGGAATCGCTGGTCGAGGCCCAGCCGGAGCGGTTCTTCCGTCCGCCGTACGTCGGGTCATCGGGGTGGGTCGGCGTCGTGCTGGACCGGCGAACGAGCTGGGACCTCGTCTCGAAGCTGCTGCGCGAGGCCTACCTCCACGTCGCCGCCGCGCGGCTCCAGGACAGGCTGGTCTCGAGGTAGAGCGGCAGGTCCATTCTCAGGGCAGGGCACGGATCAGGGTGTTGAAGAGGTACGGATCGTTGAATTCCGTCTGCTCGCCCGCCTTCTTTCCCTTGACCGGCTGCAACCGCGCGGACAGGGGTTTGCGCCACTTCCACGCCAGGGAGGCCACGTCGCCAAAGATCCGGCTCACCTGCTCCTCGCTCACGTCACCGGGCAGCGGGACCGTGTCCAGACCCGTGCCGCAGACGGCGGAGTAGGCGAGAAGCGAATCGATGTTGACCGCCCCCTCGGCCCAGCGGCGCGCGAGCACCTTGTCCTCCATCACCGGAACCATGAGCCCGGAATAACCGACCTGCTTGACCGGAACGGCCTTGACCGCCGTGGTGATGATCAGCGCCGCGGTCATGGTGCCGCTCGAGCCGAACCGGGCACCGGTGTACGACTCGATGGCTGCGGCGATGGACACACCGCCGAGAGGGGCGGGCGTCGGATCCACGCCCGCGAAGGTCCAGCCGGTCGCGGACGCCACCCGCTGACCGATGGACTCGGTCACCTTCGCGTGGACGGTCAACTGCCTGGTGAGCTCGGCGACGGCACCGTCGAAGTCGCGAGGCCTGGCCGAGAAGACCTCCTGCACGACGCTCGCCCCTTCGAGACCGATCGAGAATTGCCGGCCCGCTCCGGTGTGGTACGCGCCCGGGTAGAAGGGCGAGTAGGGCTGCAGCATCGCCGTTCCGGTGAAGTTGAAGCTCCCGATGCTCCCGGGACTGTGATCGGTGACCTCGCGAAGGAGGGCCGCGCTCTCCCGGATCACCTTCCAGTGAATCCCGTCCTCCCCGGCGAGCACGGCGTTTCCCTCGATGTTGGGGAGCGTGGAGAGAGCCCGCGCGAGGATCCGCATGGGGCGTGGATCGTCCGAGTCTCTCAGCATGGCCGGGCCCACGCCGGGCAGGAAGCGCTCCTTCGTGGAGAGCGCATCGAACCGCTGGAGGAGAGCGAGCGCGTCGGGGTCCGACAGTCCGTCGACGAGCTCGCCGAGCGGCTGGGTGACGATGCGAAGGCTCTCGACCACATAGCCCTGCTTCTCGAACTCGCGCTTCGCGCTGCGGAGGACCGTCAGCGCGTCGCCGACCTGCTGGGCGAGCTGGGCGCGATCCAGGCGCACGAAGCCGGTGATGGCCCGGACCTTCGGTTTCGAGGAACCTTGCCCGCGCGCCGGAGCGGAAGAGAACGCGCAGAGCAGCAGCACCGAGAGCGACGCCGTCCGCATCCTCGAGACCATGAGAACCCCCGATGCGACGACGGGCCGCCCGACCTCGTGGATCGAGCGGCCCGCGAAGACTGCCCGCAAGCCTCAGATGTCGAAGTAGAGCGCGAACTCCATCGGGTGAGGCCGCAGCCGCACCGGATTCACTTCCTTCTCCATCTTGAGGTTGATCCAGGTGTCGATGACGTCCTCGGTGAAGACGTCGCCCTTGAGCATGAACTTGTGGTCCTTGCGCAGGCAGTCCAGCGCCTCCTCGAGGCTGCCGGGCATCTTCGGCACGTCCTTCAGCTCCTCCGGCGAGAGTCCGTAGATGTCCTTGTCCAGCGGCTCACCCGGGTCGATCTTGTTCTCGATCCCGTCGAGGCCCGCCATCATCTGCGCGGCGAACGCGAGGTACGGGTTGCAGGACGGATCCGGGCTGCGGAACTCGAGCCGCTTCGCCTTCGGGCTCGGGCTGTACATCGGGATCCGGATCGACGCGCTCCGGTTCCGGCTCGAGTAGGCCAGGTTCACCGGCGCCTCGAAGCCCGGCACCAGCCGCTTGTAGCTGTTGGTGGTGGGGTTGCAGATCGCCGCGAGCGAGCGTGCGTGCTTGAGCACGCCGCCGATGTAGTAGAGCGCCATCTCGCTCAGCCCCGCATACCCATCACCGGCGAACAGCGGCTTGCCGTTCTTCCACAGCGACTGATGGGTGTGCATGCCGGAGCCGTTGTCCCCGAAGACCGGCTTGGGCATGAACGTCGCCGTCTTGCCGTGGCGCCAGGCCACGTTCTTCACGATGTACTTGAACCAGCTGAGGTTGTCCGCGCACTTGACGAGGGTGTTGAAGCGGAAGTCGATCTCCGCCTGGCCGGCGGTGGCGACCTCGTGGTGCTGCCGCTCCACCTCGATGCCCACGTCGGCGAGCACGCGACACATCTCGGTGCGCATGTCCTGCTGGCTGTCGAGCGGGGCGACCGGGAAGTACCCCTCCTTGTAGCGAACCTTGTAGCCGCGGTTCCCCTCTTCCTTGCCCGTGCTCCACGCCGCCTCGCTGGAGCCGATCTCGTAGAACGAGGCGTTCGGCTTGCTGTCGAAGCGCACCTCGTCGAAGACGAAGAACTCCGCCTCGGGCCCGAAGTATGCGGTGTCGGCGAAGCCGGTCGACCGGAGGTACCTCTCCGCCTTGAGGGCGATGTTCCGCGGGTCGCGGCCGTAGGGTTCCTTGGTGATGGGGTCCGAGATGTTGCAGATGAGACTCAGCGTCGGATCCTTCATGAAAGGATCCATCACCGCGGTGGTCGTATCCGGCATCACCAGCATGTCCGAGGCGTGAATCTCCGCCCAGCCACGGATCGACGAGCCGTCGAAGCCCAGCCCCTCCTCGAAGATCTCCTCCTTGAGCTCGGCGAGCGGGATGGTGAAGTGCTGCCACAGCCCGACGAAATCCATGAACTTGAGGTCCACCATCACCGCGCCGCGGTCCTTGGCGAGCCCCAGGACATCCTTTGCTTTCATGCGCCCTCCTGGCGGCATCCACTGCAAACGTGTGCTGCCGGATAAAGCCCCAGGGGCTGACAAAAGGGAATGGGGCTCGAAAACCCCCGTCGAAGCCGGGAAGGGTCTGTACCCCTCATTGAAACGGCCGCCGCACCTGCCTACGCTTGTGTCGTCGAGCCGCCATGGCCGAGCCGCTTTCCGACCGCGCCCGCGACGTCCTGCACGCGATCATCCGCGAGTACATCTCCACGGGTGGTCCGGTCGGGAGTCAGCAGCTGGCCCGCACCTCCGGCTTCGAGGTGTCCTCGGCGACGCTCCGCAACGTCATGGCGGACCTGGAGGACCTCGGGTACCTCGAGAAGCCGCACACCTCGGCCGGCCGGGTTCCCACCGACCGTGCGTACCGGTTCTACGTCGACACCCTGATACGGCTCCGTGACCCCAACCCCCGGGATCGAGACCTCATCCAGCGGGGCATCAGCAGCGGCGCGCCGCTCGAGGATGCCCTCCAGGAGGCCGGGCGGCTTCTCCACTTCCTCACCCGGCACGCGGGTGTCGTTGTGACCCCGCGGCCGACCTCGGGGACCTTCCATCGCATCGAGTTCGTCCGCCTCCGCGAGGGGCGGGTCCTCGCGATCCTGGTCGACCAGGACGGTCAGGTGCACAACCGTCCGGTGGCGCTGGATTTCGAGGTGTCCCAGGAAGAGCTGGTCCGGGCGTCGAACTACCTCAGCGAGCTGCTGGAGAAGCTTCCCCTCGAGCAGATCCGGGGCCGCATCGAGCAGGAGCTCGCCCACGACCAGGCCGCCTACGATCAGCTGGTGGCAAAAGCGCTCAAGCTCGGCCTGCTGGCCACCGGCGTCCCGCCGACGGAGAAGGTCTTCATCGAGGGGACCGGCAGCTTCCTCGAGGCGCCGGAGTTCGCGGACATCGACCGGATGAAGGCGCTCTTCCGGACCCTGGAGGAGAAGACCCGGCTGGTGGCCCTCCTCGACCGGGTGCAGCGTGCGCGCGAGATGCAAATCTTCATCGGCCATGAGAGCGACCTCTCTCCCGGCGGCGAGGTGTCGCTGGTGGCCACGCCCTACGGCCCGGCGGACCGCTCGCTCGGGACCGTGGGGGTCATCGGACCGACGCGCATGAACTACCAGCGCGTCATTCCCCTGGTGCAGTTCACCGCCCAGGTCCTCTCGTCGGCCTTGAAGGACTAGGAGAGAGCCGACTGGACGCCTCCCTCCCCAGGCCCGAGCCAGGCCGCTGGCTGCCGGCGACGCTCTTCGCCTGCACGCTGGTGACGGTCTTCGGGACCTACCTGCTCAGCCTGGCCGCCTCCTGGACCGACACCGGGAGCATCCGCATCACCCGGGAAGCCCTGGTGAGCTCGCTGCAGTTCACGGTGGCGGTGGTGAGCATCCTCGGGGCGCACGAGCTGGGGCACTACGTACTCGCCCGCTGGCACCGCGTGAGCGCCAGCCTGCCGTACTTCATCCCGCTCCCGTTGCTGGGCTTCGGGACGCTCGGGGCGGTCATCCGCGTCCGGGACCGCATCCCCACCCGGAACGCGCTGGTGGACATCGGCGCGGCGGGTCCGCTGGCCGGGTTCGTCGTCTGCCTGCCGTTCCTCGCCTGGGGCTACGCGCACACTCACTTCATTGCGGAGCCGCCGGCCGGAGCGCCGCTCCTCGGGCCGATGTCCCTCGTGGGCGTCCTGCAGCACGGCATCCCGCGCTTCGACCCGACCGTCTACGGGGACAACCTCCTGCTCCGCCTCTTCGAGCGGGCGTTCCTGGGCCCGCGGCCGCCGGGGATGGACGTGGATGCGCACCCGTTCATCTACGCGGGGTGGTTCGGGACGCTGGTCACCATGCTGAACCTGTTCCCGATCGGGCAGCTCGATGCCGGGCACCTGACCTACGCCCTCTTCGGTCGGTGGGCTCGTCCCATCGGGGCAGTTGCCCTCCTGCTGCTCGGAGGGCTGACGGTCCTGGTGTCGTTCACCTGGATCGCATGGTTCCTGGTGGTCCTGCTGGTGGTCGGGGTCAAGCACCCTCCGGTCACCCGTCCGGAAGAGCCCCTCGGCGCTGCACGTGGGTGGTTGTGCGTGGCCACCCTCGTCGTGGCAGTCCTCTGTTTCCTGCCCGCCCCGATCCTTGCACTCCTCTAGACTCGCCGGTGTCCTCTAGACTGCTCGCCGCCCCCGAGCGTCGGATGGCGTCCCCTCGATGAAAGTTCTCTGCCCTTCCTGTCAGCGTCTGGTCGAGCTGGTCGACCTTCGCGTCGAGCGTGGTGGGCTGATCGCGCGCTGTTCCGCTTGCGGAGCCGAGCAGCGACAGGAGCTTCCCGCCCGGCCGGTGACGGTGCTCTCGCCCAAGGCGGCGGCGAAGGCGGTCGCGACGAAGGAGTCGGCGAAGAAGGAGACGAGGAAGGGCAAGAAGAAGGAGCCGCCCCGCCCCGAGCCCGTCGACGAGGACGAGAGCGACGAGGGGCCGACCATCATCCTGCTGACGCCGACCTCGGACGCCTTGCCCCTGACGGTCGCCCCTCCCGGCTCCGCCGCACCACCGCCCCGGCCGGCCGAGGTGGCCCGCTTCGAGTCCCCCGCGAGGCCCCCGGCCATCGCACCCGTCGCCGTGGCCGAGCCGGCGCCTCCACCCCGGCGGGTGGTGGATGCCGAGTTCGCCAATCTGTTGAACAAGCTCGGGAACGTTCACCCTCCCGCGCCGGCGCCCGTGGCGGCTCCGCCCCCTTCTCCGGCGCAGGCGGCCCAGGCTCTCCGGCCCCGCAACACCGGCAGCACACCGGTGGTGGTTCCGCCGCTCCAGCCTGGGGTGGCTCGGGGCTCCACCATCCAGATTCCTCCCGGTTACTGCCCGAAGTGCATCACGCCCCGCGCCCCGCAGGCGCTCATCTGCAACGCCTGCGGGCTGGTGTTCGCGAACTTCCGGGCAGAGGAGCACCAGCCGTCCGCGGCGCTCGAGTCGGCGTGGCGAGGCCTGGAGGACCGCTGGACCCGGCAGGAGGAGCACGAGAAGTTCCTGCAGATGGCGTTCAACATGGACGAGCTGGCGAAGGCCGGGCGGCTGTACCGGATCCGCCTCGCCGCCCTGCCGGACGACGCTCACGCGAAGGTGGCCCTGGAAACGATGGTGCGCATGGCGTCCACTGCCGCCGCGGCCGCAGCGAAGACGGACCCGGCCGAGATGCAGCGGAACCGGCGCAAGGTGCTGGCGGTGAGCGCGATGCTCTTCTTCGTGATTCCCATCGCCGCGCTCCTCGTCAACTTCATCCTCAAGGCTCACTAGGTGGACGACATCGGCGCGGTCCTTGGCCCAGGGGGCCGGCTCTCCCGCGCGCTGGCCGGGTACGAGAATCGCCCAGAGCAGCTCACCCTCGCGCGCGAGGTCGCCCGCGCGTTCGACGAGCGGCGGATGCTGGTGGCCGAGGCGGGCACCGGCACCGGCAAGACGCTCGCCTACCTCGTTCCGGCCATCCTGAGCGGCCGGCGCGTCGTCGTCTCCACCGCGACCAAGAACCTCCAGGACCAGCTCTTCCACAAGGACCTGCCGCTCGTCAGCGACACCCTGGGGCTGCCGGTCCGGGCCACCCTGGTGAAGGGCCGCGCGAACTACCTCTGCCTGCACAAGCTGGAGCGGGCGCGGACCGGCGCACTGCTCGATTCGCGCGAGGACGCCGACGCCTTCGCGATGCTCCTTCGCTGGGCCGAGCGGACCGAGACCGGCGACCGTGCGGAGCTGCTGCTGCCCGAGGGCTTCGGCGGCTGGCGGCAGGTCTCCACCACGCCCGAGGGATGTCTCGGCACCCGCTGCCCGCAGCACACGGCCTGCTTCGTGACCCGGCTGCGCCAGCAGGCCGAGGAGTCCGAGCTGGTGGTGGTGAACCACGCGCTGTTCTTCGCCGACCTCGTCGTTCGCACTGGACGGGGGAACGGGGAAGGCGTCCTCCCGCGCTACGAAGCCGTCATCTTCGACGAGGCGCACGGCCTCGAGGACGCAGCCACCGAGTTCTTCGGGACCACGGTGAGCAGCCACCGCTTCGAGGAGCTGGCGCGCGATGCCCAGTCGGCGCTGCCGGTGGAGGATGCGCGGGCCGGCGTGCTCTCGGCGCTGGCGGTCAAGGTGCGGGCGGAGGCCGAAGCGCTCTGGGCCGCCGCCCCACGGGTGGTCGGGATGACGGAGGAGGGGACGGTCCGGCTCACCGCCCGTGCGCTCGCGCCGCTGGGGCGGCAGGTGGAGGCGGTGCTCGAGGGCCTCGCGGCACTGGGCGGATACGCTTCGGGACACGAGGAGGCTGACCTCTCCGCGGTGGCACGTCGCGCCGCGGAGCTCGGTGCGGAGCTGGACTTCGTCCAGCGGGCGGAGGCGCGGGATCACGTGTACTGGGCCGAGGGGCGGGGTCGCGCCCTCTTCCTCCGCGCCGCGCCCATCTCGGTGGCGGAGGCGATGCGGGAGCGGCTCTACGGCTCGGTGGACACGGTGATCTTCACCTCGGCGACGCTGCGCGCGGGGAATTCCTTCGAGTACTTCTGCCGTCAGGTGGGCCTGCTCGATTCCGAGGGTGAGGCGGTGGCGCCGCTCACCCAGCTCGCGGTGCCGTCGTCGTTCGACTATGCGACGCAGTCCGCCCTCTACCTTCCGACCTCGCTGCCCGAGCCGCGCGAGCCGGGATTTCCCGAGGCGGTCGCGGAGGAGGTCGCCCGGCTGGTGGAGGTGACCGGAGGCCGGGCGTTCGTGCTGTTCACGTCGCTGCGCAACATGGAGCGGGTGCACTCGCTCCTCTCCGGTCGGCTGCCCTACCCGATGCTGCTGCAGGGGGAGGCGCCGAAGCCGGTGTTGCTCGATGCCTTCCAGTCGACGCCGAGCGTGCTCTTCGCCTCGGCGAGCTTCTGGGAAGGCGTGGACGTGCCGGGCGACGCGCTGTCACTGGTGGTGCTCGACAAGCTTCCGTTCGCCTCGCCGACCCACCCGGTCGTGGCCGCGCGCATCGAGGCGCTGGAGGAGGCGGGGCGCGAGCCGTTCTCGAGCTACCAGCTTCCGGAGGCGGCGCTGGCGCTGCGCCAGGGCTTCGGACGGCTCATCCGGACTCGGACCGACCGCGGCATCGTCGCGCTCCTCGACGTGCGGGTCGGGCGCAAGGCCTACGGCCGTCAGCTGCTGGCGGGCCTGCCGCCGGCGCGGCGCTTCAAGGAGATCCGTCCGCTCGCCGACTGGTTCCGCAGCGGGGACAGGCAGAGCGTTTGAGCCGGTACGGCAGTCGACGACGCTGAGGTGTCAGACACCTCGTGGTGCGCTCGTCATGGGCCGATCGAGGTGCCCGACACCTCTTCACGAACACCTCTTCACGGACACCTCTTCACGACACCTCGTCACTGCGCTGTCTACGCCGTTTGCTTCGTTGCGCGCGAGGCGCGCTGACCTCTTTCGTCCGTTCCGAGCTGTGGTCACGCGCTAGGGTCCGCGTTCCCTCCCGGGAGGCCGCTCACCCGTGTCGCTCCGCCACACTCG
>Ga0207708_10004637_pt1 | contig 10118 bp, 7 predicted proteins | sample KBSK5101metaG_FD_184340 | JGI IMG/M metagenome (GOLD analysis project Ga0207708, IMG submission 184340) | Corn, switchgrass and miscanthus rhizosphere microbial communities from Kellogg Biological Station, Michigan, USA - KBS K5-10-1 metaG... | ecosystem: Host-associated > Plants > Roots >...
GTCAAAGACCAACCGAAGGTGACAGCCGTCGAGCGCGGCGAAGCGGACTGGCTGGCCGACATTCCGCCCAGAAATCGTCTCACCGAGCTCCGCACCCAGTATGCGAGCCAGCTCAACACGTCGTTCAGTTCCGTCACGCAGTACCTGTTCCTCAACACGAGACTGCCGCCGTTCAACGACATCCGGGTCCGAAAGGCACTCAACTATGCGATCAACCGGAACGTCGTCGCCAGGCTCTGGGGCGGCCCGGAACTCGCGCGACCGACGTGCCAGGTCCTCCCACCCAGCTTCCCCGGCTACAGCCGTTATTGCCCGTACACCCGCCACCCAACAGTGGCAGGCGCGTGGAGCGGTCCGGACCTCGCGCAGGCGAGGCGCCTCGTCGCCGCGTCCCACACGAAAGGCACACGCGTGAGGGTGTGGAGCTACAACCAGCCCCCGTGGGCCGACATGGCTCGCTATACAGCCGCGCTGCTCAATCGCCTCGGCTACCGGGCGACGACCAAGAGGATTAAGCCCAGCGATTACCCCCAAACAATCTTGGACTCCAGAAACAAGGCCCAGATCGGCCACTTCGCCTGGGGCGCCGACTTTCCGCGGGCATCGAACTTCTTCACGCCGAATCTGACCTGTCGCTCCTTCCGGCCGCACAGTCCCTCGAATCTCAACGCCGCACAATTCTGCAACCACAAGATCGACGCAGAGATCAAGAACGCGCTCGCGCAAGAGCTCACGAATCCTGAGGGAACGAGCAGGCTCTGGGCCAAGATCGACCGCGACGTCGTCGACGAAGCGCCGTGGGTCCCGCTGTACACGCCCGCCCAGCCCGACTTCCTGTCCAAGCGAACCGGCAACTACCAGTTCAGTCCGCAGTGGGGCGTTCTGCTCGACCAACTCTGGGTGAGATAGTCACGTTGCCTCAAAGCGACGAGGCGCCGTCTCCGGCGCCTCGTGCAGTAGCGGGGACAGGATTTGAACCTGCGACCTCGGGTTATGACGCGCCTCGCCTCCGTACGCGCGATCCGCCGTATTCTGCCGAACGCAGGTTCCATGCCGGAATATCCCGTATTCGCTGCACTTAGGCGGAACGCGGTGACATCCCTGGGGAAGCCCCATGCTTGCAGAGTGCCTGCAGCGGAGCCGGAGCGTGCACGGGGAGCGTCGATGCCTGTGCGCTGACCCTCGCCCACACTATGCGCGAGGCTCGGATCGTCCTATGCTCGTCGCATGGCCTCGTGCTCCCAGTGCGGCTCGGGGCTCCCGGAGAGCGCCAGCTTCTGTCCCGCGTGCGGGACCGCCGTCGTCGGGCTCCGCGGCGAGGAGCGGAAGGTGGTCACGATTCTCTTTGCCGATCTCGTCGATTCGACAGTACTCGGCGACAACCGAGATCCAGAGGAGCTGCGCGCGGCGGTTCGTCCGCAGATCGCGCGGATGCGAACCGAGCTCGAGCGCTTTAGCGGCACGTTCGAGAAATATGTCGGCGACGCCGTGATGGCTGTTTTCGGCGCTCCGGTGGCGCACGAGGACGACGCCGAGCGCGCGGTCCGTGCCGCGCTCGCGATTCGCGACGCGATCGCAGGGGTCAAGGTCGCCGTGAACACGGGTGAAGCCGTCGTGCAGCTCGACGCACGGTCGGGGGCTGAAGAGGGGATCGCTACCGGAGACGTCGTGGCGACCACGTTCCGGATCGAAGAGGCCGCCGACGCTGCGAGCGTCTTGGTCGGCGAGTCGACGTTTCTCGCAACGCGGGGGGCAATCGAATACGGCGATCGTAGGGTGCTCCAGGCAAAGGGGAAGGCGCATCCCGTCACGGTGTACGAGGCGCATCGCGTGATGACGGAGCTCCAGCCTGCGTACGATAGGCCCCCGCTCGCGCCGCTGGTCGGCCGCAAGGAAGAGCTGGCTTTGATCCTCGACACGCTCGCGCGCGCACGACGCGATCGCACGGTGCATCTGGTGACACTTGTCGGTGTGCCCGGCATCGGCAAGAGCCGGCTCGTGTGGGAGCTTCAGCGTGCGCTCGCGGATGAACCGAGTCTTGTGACCTGGCGCCGTGGACGCTGCCTTCCCTACGGCGACGGCGTCACGTACTGGGCGCTCGGCGAGATGGTGAAGGCGCAGGCCGGTATTTTCGAAACCGACGACAGTCAGACCGCTGCCGCGAAGCTCGGACAATCGGCGCGGGATGTTGTCGGGACCAGCGCCGACGCTGGGTGGATCGAGTCGCACCTGCGCCCTCTGCTCGCGCTGGAGGGGGACGCAGGACGCGAGCGCGACGAAGCATTCGCGGCGTGGCGCCGGTATTTCGAAGCACTTGCGGAATCGGCCCCGCTCGTGCTTGTTTTCGAGGACCTGCACTGGGCCGACGAGGGACTGCTCGACTTCATCGATCACGTCGCCGACTGGGCGATGGAACGACCAATCGTGCTTCTGTGCACGGCGCGTCCGGAGTTCCGCGAGAGGCGCCCGGCGTGGGGCGCGCGCACGAATGCCGCAACGATCTTGCTTCCGCCTCTCAGCGCGGCGGAGACGGCAACGCTCCTCGAGCTGCTGCTTCGTCAGACGCGCGTGCCGCAGGAGCTTCGAAGGGCGGTGCTCTCGCGGGCAGAGGGAAACCCGCTCTACGCTGAGGAGTTCGTCCGCATGCTTGTGGACCGTGGGCTGCTCGTGCGCAACGGCGGCGGCTGGGCGCTGCGTTCCCAGGACCTTCCCTTGCCGGACTCTGTTCAAGCGATCGTTGCGGCGCGGCTTGACGCGCTTCCCGCGCCCGAAAAAGCTGTGCTACGCGATGCGTCGGTTGTCGGGCGTGGGTTCTGGCCCAAGGCGGTCGCGGCAGTTTGCGGTTTCGTCACCGAGGACGTTCACACGCACCTTCGTTCCCTCGAGCAGAAGGAGTTCGTGCGCAGGCTCGGATCGAGCGTGATTGGGGGCGAGATGCAGTATTCGTTTCATCACGCGCTTGTCCGTGATGTCGCGTACGCACAGATTCCCCGGGCCGAGCGGGCGAACAAGCACCGGCTCGCAGCCGAGTGGATCGAGGCGCTCGGACGTCCCGAAGATCATTCTGAAACGATTGCTCACCACTACCTTGAGGCCCTCGAGTACGCACGGAACGCAGGGCAGGACGAGTCGGTGTTCGCGGAGCGTGCACGATCGGCACTGAGCGAGGCAGGTGATCGCGCACTTGCCCTCAACTCGTTCAAATCCGCCGAGCGATATTACGCGGCCTCCGTCGACCTGCTAGCCGCCGACGCACCACCCGAGTTACTGTTCCGCCTCGGCACCGCGCGGTTCCATGCCGTCGGGACGGGCGGCGAGGTGCTCGAACGAGCGCGGGCGCAACTGCTCGAGCGTGGAGACTTCGAACGCGCGGCCGAGGCCGAGGTCATGCTCGGAGAATCGACGTGGATGCAGGGCCATGGAGATGTGGGGTTGACGCATCTCGAGCGCGCGGCGACGCTCCTCCGCGACGCACCGGCGACGCGGTCGAAGGCCTATGTGCTCTGTAGCCTCGCGCGGTTCCTGCGCAACGCCGGCCGCAACGAAGAGGCGATCGAAGTCGGGCGCGAAGCGTTGGCGATGGCGGAGCAACTCGGCCTCGACGAGTTGTGCGCCAACGCCTTGTGCACCCTCGGAGTGGCGCGAGCTGAGACAGGAGATCTCGGCGGGGTCGAGGATCTCGAGCGGAGCATCGTGATCGCGCAGGCAGCAGGCTCCCCCGAATCGGTGCGGGCACTCCTCAACCTCGGAAGCATCCTGGCGCGGCTTGGCGACCTTCCGCGCGCGTTCGCGCTGCATGCGCAAGGACACCAGGCCGCGGAGCGGTTCGGCGATCTCGGCGGGATCCGGTGGCTCCAGGCGGAACGGCTGTACGCGGACTACTGGTCAGGCCGCACTGACGACGCGCTTCGGCGCGCCGAGGACATCGTTGGCGAGATCGAGGCAGGGACTTCCCATCGGATGGAACTCGATGCGCGGTTGATTCGCGGCTGGATCCGGCTGGAGCGCGGCGACGTCACCGGAGCGAGAGACGACGCGCGACGCGCACTCGAATTCGCCCGGGTTGCGGGAGATCCAGAGGTGCTGTTTCCAGCGCTCGCGTTTGCAGCTCGCGTAGCTGTCGCGGCGGGGCACGAAGCGGAGGGGAAAGCAATCGTCGACGAGTTGCTTCGCTCGTGGGACGAGTGGAAATTGGCACTTCCTTCGGCGGGGCTCGCCGATCTCGGGATCGTCGCCCACGACATCGGCCGTTCAGACGAGCTCATCCGCGTTGCGTCAACGAAGACGGCGACCCGCTGGTTGGACGCTGCGCTCGCCGCGGCGAAGGGCGAGTTCACGCAGGCAAGCGAGCTCTATCGCGCGATCGGTTCGGTTCCCGACGAGGAAAGCGCTCGACGGCGCGCGTGACGATTTACGTCGGCGCTTCGGACTCGTTGCTGGCGAAGGAAGGATAGTGGCCGACGTCCTCAAGCACCTCGGCTCTATGAACCCGATGGCCCTTTGACCCGAGGCACCTTGTGATCTGATTGAGGTACCTGTCGGCGTCATCTCGCTCGGTGTAGTAGACGAGCGAATGGATCTTTCCTGCCGCGTCCTTGCCGATGGCCCGGAGCTGGCCACCGACGTCTTTCACGCAGTCTTCTATGTCCCTGGCCGTCTCTTCCGGAGACGAGGTCGTGACGTGATAGCAATGCGGCACGACACAATTATCGCCGATTGTGCCATAGGTTGCAAGGCCACGTCGTGGATGCCGCGAAAAGGGCGAGGCTCCTTTGCGCAACGTCTGCCGCCTTCATTCGAGCGCTCTGCCCGAGGACGTTTCAGCACACGCGCACAAACGTCGGGGAGTCAGCCGCGTACGCAGAAGGCCCCGGGTCCGGGGCCTCCCTGAATAGCGGGGTGTGAGCAACGTGCCGAATCGAGTTCGGCGCCGTTTGCACCGAGGGCACGGGCTGCGTGGGTGGCAAGGACCGTGAGCTACTCGATCTCTTCGAGGTCGCCGAGGATCCTGCCACGGGCAAGGCCGCGATCATCTTCACCAATACGACGGTCGACACTTTTACGAGCCCGACGACCGGCACTCACCAGCTGCCCGAGATCGTGCTCGCCTACGAGCAGTAATTCACGATGACACCGTGCGCCCGCCCCGCTCGGAGCAGGCGCACACCGTAATGGTGCCCAGTCAGGTCGTCAGATACCCGGGCAGGTGCCGGGGTCTGGCTCGTCAGTTCTCGCGGAGCCGCCGGGAGGCACACGCGGGAAGGTCACGTAGAGGACGTATGGAGCGGTGCCTGCGTTGAGTACGTCGTCCACTTCGCCAGGCCGCTCGATGAACGCATCGCCGGCGCCGTACGTGGTGCTCCGGCACTGGCCGCCAATCGATCGGTAAACGGTGGGCGTGCCCTGCTTTACGACGATGATCGCGCCCCCGGGGTGGGAGTGCCAGCCGGAAGAGCCGCCCGGGTCGACCGTGATCTGCGCCATGACGATGTCTGTTCCGACTTGAATCGGGAGTGTCCCGTCTGACGCGTCAGTTCCGCGCCCCAAGAGAATGTTCACCAGCCCTGACGGCGGAGTGGCCAGTGCGGGCACGACGAACAGCGCTGTGACGACCAGTGCTGCGATCGCCGCGACCCCGGTCGCGGCGAGGACGCGCTTGCGATGGTGCTTCATCTTTCCTCCCTATTTGTTCGAGTTGATGGGTCGTGAGGAATCGTGGTCGGCACTTCTCCGTTCATTTCGGCGCGAAAAGCGAGCAGCAGCGCCTCCTCGTGCGAGAGCGCCATTCCGTGCGCCTCCTGCGCGTGGCGTTCGACTTCCGCGACGAGTCCGTCCTCGTCCTCGGCGCGGGCCTCGAACCCGCAGTCGCAATAGAGCACCTTGTCCATGACTCCTCGAGGCGAAAATAGGACTCCGCCCCTAAATCGAGGCAAGATGCGGGTAGGAGAATGATTGGGGCGTTTCCACTGAAGGTTTTCCTCGCCGGTCGGGTCGCAGTCGAGACCAACGGTGTGGTGAGCGACGAGGAGCGTTTCCACGGGCGGCAGGGTCGGCTCTTCTTCGCGTACCTGGTAGCCGAGCAGGGAAGAGCGGTGCCGCGGGACGAGCTCGCCGAGGCGCTCTGGGGCAGTGCACCGCCAGCGAGTTGGGACAAGTCGCTGACCGTGATCGCGAGCAAGCTGCGTAACCTGCTCGCCGATCACGGCGTCGACGGTGCGAACGCTCTGACGGGCGCCTTTGGCTGCTACCGGCTCGAGCTGCCCGAAGGAACGTGGGTCGACGTGATCGTGGCGGCGACCGCGGTGCAGGAGGCGGAGGAAGCGCTCGCGGCAGGCGACCTGGACGAGGCGAAGACAGCGGCGGCGCTGGCCGCATCACTGGTTCGCCAGCCCTTCCTACCCGGTGAGGAGGGAACGTGGGTAGAGGAGAAGCGGCGTGGACTCGCTGACGTCCGTGGCCGCGCGCTGAGTGCGCTGGCCGATGCGTACCTGCGTTCAGGTGATGCACCAGAGGCGGCGAAGTGGGCCGAGCAGACGATCGCGCTCGAGCCGTTTCGCGAAACGGGATACCGACGGCTGATGGAAGCTCACGTCGCCGCCGGCAACCGGGGGGAGGCCCTTCGCGTGTACGAGCAATGCCGAACGCTCCTCGCGGACGAGCTCGGAACCTACCCCTCACCCGAGACCGAGTCGATCTACCGCGCCCTTCTCGACGCTCCTTCTCTTGCGCCGCCTGTCACAGAGAAAACGGAGCCCGCTGCGATTCTCGACGGCATGGAAACGCGAGGCCCACCGGCCATACGCTTCCGAACCCGTCGATGGGCTGCACCATTGATTGCGACCGCCGCCGCTCTCGTCGTGGCGGCCACGATCGCCTTGGCCGTCGTCGACCGCACCGGCGCGCAGCGCTCCGGCCTAACCTCAGCGGCCCCAAACTCGGCTGCGGCGATCGACACGAACTCGAATCGAAAGGTGGCCGAAGTCCCGGTCGGCAACGGACCGACGAGCGTCGCAGTCGGCGAAGGCTCGGTGTGGGTGACGAACGCGCTCGAGGGCACGGTCTCGCGCATCGATCCACGGACAGGCAGCGAGCTCCAGCGCATCGATGTCGGGGGTGATCCGAGCGGGATCGCGTACGGGGATGGGATGGTCTGGGTTGCGAACTCGTTGGACGGCACCGTGTCACAGATCGACCCGCAAACGAACCACGAGGTCCAGGCGATTCCGGTCGGCGTGACACCGACCGCCGTCGCTTTCGGCGAGGGAGCGGTCTGGGTGACCAGCGCGGCGGAACGCAATCTCACGAAGGTCGTTCGTGGCCATGTGGTCGACAGGATCCCGACCGGCGCGCTTGGGCGCGGCATCGCCGTCGGTGGGGGCAGTGTCTGGGTCACGGACGAGTCGAGCCGAAGCGTCGTCCGCATCGATGCCCGGACAAACAAGTGGACGGAGACGGTTAGCGTGGGCAACGGGCCGACCGGCGTCGCGTTCGGTCACGGCTCCGTGTGGGTCACGAACTCGCTCGACGGCACGGTCGCACGCATCAACCCGCGAACGAACAAGATGACGGCGGTGGTCTCGGTCGGCGAGGGGCCCGACGCTATCGCGGTCGAACGGGACGCCGTTTGGGTGAGCGCGGAGTTTTCCGAAGAGATCGCACGCATAGACCCGACGAAGGACCAGGTTGTGGAGAGAATCCCGGTCGCGAACCGGCCGAAGGGGCTAGCGCTCTTGGAGAGCCGGGTCTGGTTCGCCGTCCAAGCCTCCGGCTCCGGCCATCGCGGAGGGCGCCTAGTGGTCGGAGCCGATGAATTAATCGATGGCTCGATCGATCCGAACTTCATCAGCTGGGCCGGGACCCGCGCCGCGCTCAGCACCGCGTACGACGGTCTCATCGCCGTCGCGCGGCGCGGCGGAAGCGAGGGCACGCAGATCGTGCCGAACCTGGCTGAGAACCTGCCGGTGATCACGAACGGCGAAACCAGATACGCCTTCCAGCTCCGCCGCGGCCTCCGCTACTCGAACGGGGCGCTCGTCAAGGCGAGCGACTTTCGGCGCGCGTTCGAACGGTCGTTTCGTGCAGGGGCTGATGTGGGGGACGTTCCGCTCATAGGGACCGAGGCTTGCACGCGGCGACCGCACATTTGCGATCTCAGTCGCGGCGTCCAGACGAACGACGAAACCGGAACGATCGTCTTTCACCTCCGGCGACCGGTCAGCGCCAGCGAGTTCCTCTCGGACGTGAGCTTTCTGGTTCCGATCCCGGATGGTACGCCGAACCGGGATCTAAGGACGCGTCCCGTCCCCTCGACCGGGCCGTACATGATCGAGAGCTACGTGCCGAGACGGGCGCTCACGCTCGTCCGCAATCCCTACTTCCGCGTACGGTCGAGAGCTGCGCGCCCCGACGGGTTCCCGGACGAGATCGAGTTCAGACTCGACCGTTATGGCGGCGGCGTTACGGCCGTCGAGCGAGGACGGGCGGACGTCACCTTTGCCTCTGATCAACCCGAGGGCGTCAAGGCGTTCGAGGACTTCAAGGCACGCCATGCCTCGCAGGTCCACCTGCAGGCGGTGCAGGCGACGGTCGGCATCTTCCTCAACACGACGAAACCTCCTTTCGACGACATCGGAGTGCGGCGGGCGGTCAACTACGCCGTCGACCGTGCGGCGATCTCCGCCTCCTCGGGAGGCTCGGCGTTTGCCGAGCCGACGTGTCAGCCCCGACCGCCGGGCACCGTGGGCTTTCGACGCTACTGCCCCTATACGGCCGCGACGAGCCAGACGGGCGAATGGAAAGCGCCTGACCTCATGCGTGCGCGCCAACTCGTGACAGCTTCGGGGACGCGCGGCATGAGTGTGACGGTCTGGACCTACCCAGGCTTCTGGGAGCCGGCCGCAAAGGGGGCAGTCAAAGCGCTGGAAGCGATCGGCTACCGGGCAAGCATCAGGCGAGCGGAGGGTCTCAACGCCTACTTCGCGAAAGTGGCTGACAAGAAGACGCGGGGGGTGCAGGCGGGCATTTTCGGCTGGTGGGACATCCCCCGGAGTGCGTCGTCCCTCCTCGCGGATTTCAGGTGCCTCCGACCCAATCAGCCCGGGCCAAACAACGTTAGCTTCCTCTGCGACCGACGGGTGAACGCCCAGATCGCGCGTGCGTTGAGAGTCGAGGCCACCGACCCGGAAGCCGCGGTGGCGCTGTGGGGGAGGATCGAGCGCGACATCGTCGACCTAGCGCCGTGGGTGCCCCTGTTCACGCCGTCGGGCGCATCCGTCGTCTCCAAGCGCGTGGGCAACTACCAGGACAACCCCGAGTTCGGGATCCTGTTCGATCAGCTCTGGGTGCGATAACGGCCTCGACTAGCTCTCCAGAAGCCGAGTTTCCTTGCCCTCGCCCTCTTCCGCGAGCCCCTCGAACTGGCGCGCGTATCGCCCTCTGCGCCCCCTGTAGAAGTAGGGTGCCGCGGCACCGACGGCGACGAGCGTCAGCCCCGCAGGCACAGGGCGGCGAGGTCGATGCCGTAGACGGGCTGGTACACGTGGCACCCGCTCCGCGCCGAGAAGAAGTCCCGGCTCGCGTTCGTCCCGATCGCGGCTGCGGGAGCGTCGTCGCGCTCGAACTCGAGCGCGAGGCGGCTCGCTGCTCGATTGCGGCTCGCGCCAGACAGCTTCATTACCGCACGGAGCTTTCGGTTGAAGGCGCGGTCGTCGTAGTGGCTGATCTCGGTCAGCCCGAAGCGGGCCGTGTTGCCGAACGGCTCGGGCAGCTGGATTATCGGCGTCTCGGAACTCAGCGGCGCGGTGAGATCGATCACCTCGACGGAGCTGTCGCGGATGGCGTCGGTCAGGGCCTGCAGCACAGACATGGTGCTCCTTCTCTCATGCGTTCTCAGCTACCCGAAGCTTTCCCCATGATCGCCCTGGCCGGCTAGTCCCCGCGCCGATCTTGCCGGGACCGGATTGATACTGTTCCCGGCGTGGTTACTGCTGGGGGAGCCCGCAGGACCTGACGCTCGGAGACCTCAACGGCGCGCCCGGCGGCTCCGCCGACTCGCCGGACGTCGACGTCGAGGACGACTCGAGCTTCGCCTGGGTCGTCTTCCGCCAGGCCATCCAGAG
>Ga0207708_10004639_pt1 | contig 10113 bp, 6 predicted proteins | sample KBSK5101metaG_FD_184340 | JGI IMG/M metagenome (GOLD analysis project Ga0207708, IMG submission 184340) | Corn, switchgrass and miscanthus rhizosphere microbial communities from Kellogg Biological Station, Michigan, USA - KBS K5-10-1 metaG... | ecosystem: Host-associated > Plants > Roots >...
ATTCGCCGATCGCCGATGTGTTCGTCGTCTGGGCCAAGACCGACGACGGCATCATTCGCGGCTTCATCCTCGACAAGGGGCTGCCGGGGCTCTCAGCACCGAAGATCGAAGGCAAGTTCAGCCTGCGCACATCGATCAGCGGCGGGATCGTGATGGACGAAGTCTTCGTTCCCGAGGCGCAACGGCTGCCCGGCGTCGAGGGACTGGCCGGGCCGTTCGGTTGTCTGAACAACGCGCGCTACGGCATCGCCTGGGGCGCGCTGGGCGCCGCCGAATTCTGCTGGCACGCGGCGCGCCAATATACGATCGACCGCTCGCAGTTCCTTGTCGAAACCATGGGTCTTGAACACTTCCCGCAAAGCTCGCTGTGTTGATACGACGTTCGTCGTGGTGACCTTCAACTCCATCGATCGGAACACGAGCTCAGGTTCACGCCATTCAAGCAGCCAAAGCACGATCAACGAGAATATCGCCAGAACGAGTGCCAGATCCCACCGGCCAACTCCCGACGAGAGTCCCAATGCAAGACTGATCAGTAGAACCGTGATCTCTTTCGGATCGCGAATGTTGGTTCGAAATCGCACGAGTGAAACCGCGGCGAAGATGCCAAACGCTCGTGCCGCATTGTCACCAACGATGATCATCAACGCAGCCGCAACAATCGCCAGCAGGATCTGTGTTTGCGACACGTAAGGGTTACGTTTGAGCGCGAGTATTCGCTTGCGCGGACGAAAAGCCAGAGCCGCGCCGAGTAGTGCCGCAAGCAGCAGACGCAATGTGAGTCTGCCCATCGTCTCGCCCCATGTCGCGTTACTGGCAGTGCCCTCCGCATGTTGCGTCCCGAACAGACGATCGACAAAGCTCTCGCTCGAATCAGTCAGACCTACACTGGGTGACGTGCGAGCCTCGGGTTGTCCTAAAACCGCATCGGGAGTTGGGCCTTGTCTCACTGTTTCCGGAGTGGCGCGCCGGCCGCCGCCAACATAGTAGACAACCAGCGCGCTCAGTAGCACCACTCCTGCGAACACGAGGACGAGTGTGAAAACTTCTTTTCGTCTTTGATTCGCCATAGAGTTTATTCGCCTCGGCCGATGCGCGGACTCGGAGTCAGGCTAAGCAGTTCGTTGGTTCGTTCACGCACCTCGCCTGCAAGCAAGTTGATTTGACCCGGACTGTAGTTGGCAGCACGAAAAGCGTCGCGAATCTGCTGGTCACTCAGTTGCGAAAGCAAACTCGCGATCCACTGCGCATCCTGAACGGTGAGATCTTTCATGATGCCGCGGTTCTTGCCTCCGAAGTGCAGCACGACGCGATCGCCTTTCACTTTCTCGAAGAAGTTTGACTTCGCATAATTAGCCGGGTTGTTGCGGCTTCTGGTGATTCGCCAGAAGATCGGAGTGGTGCTTGCGTGCCCGAACGTCGCGCCGAGATCGCTGATGACGTAATACAGTTTGTTACTGCCGTGAGGCTTGATGATCACGTTGTTGGAGTCTTTCAGATCCCAGTTGTTGATTAGCGCCATCATGATCTTGAGACCTTGCAGCTCGGAAGTGCGGCTGAACGGATTGCTTTTCCACTTCCATTCCTCCCCGCGCTTCCACTGGTCCGGACGTGCTTCAAACCTGACGTTTGTGAACGTTCCTTTTCCAGGAATCGTTACGCGCGGTGCGAGATAGTTGACCTCGGTGTAATAACCGACGCCCCAGAGCAATCGGATTGCTGAAGTTTCCGACTGTGCTTCGTTGCCGATCTTTGCGACCCACTCATGACCCGAAGCGTCGCGCACGCGATACTTCTTCGAATAGCCGCCTTTTTCCTCTTTGATAAAAGTGAGACGGCGCAGATCGGGCCGCATCCCTTCGCCGCCCGGCCCGAGAAACAGATCTCTCGATGAAATGTCATCGGGCCGCTGCCAGAGAACCGGTGTTCCGGTTAAGGCTTCTTTTTTCTTCTTTGATTTGGCGAGACCAGTATCAATTGAAGTGAGGGTCAGTATGAGCGCAACGACGACAAATACTCGCAGCTTCTTTATGGTGTTCATAGCAATCTCCGCGAATAACGACTTAAACGCGAGGGCCAACAAGGGAAGCAGAGAAGGGGACAGGATTGCAGGATGAACAGGATTTACAGGATTCGTCATGTCAATCCTGCAAATCCTGTAATCCTGTCTAACTAATCAATGCCGGGATGATCCATGAAATACGCCTGACTGTTGAATGCCTCTGAGCCTCCCTCTACGGCCACGTATCTACCGTCAGGCTGTAGCTCACGAGCCTTAGTGTTGTCGCTCAGATACGTGTTGAGCAAAACATCGCGCAGATAACGCTTCGCGTTCGGTTCGGTAACGGGGGCAACAACCTCAATGCGGTTTCTCAAGTTTCGCGACATCCAGTCGGCACTACCGATAAACACCTCATCGTCGCCGCCATTCGAGAACCAGAACACACGGCTGTGCTCGAGAAAACGACCGACGACACTTCGCACCGTGATGTTCTCCGACAAACCCGGAATCCCAGGTCGCAACATGCAAATGCCTCGCACGATCAATTCCACTTGCACGCCAGCGCGCGACACTTCGTAAAGCTTCTCGATGATCTGAAGATCTGCAAGACGATTAAACTTGGCGACAATATGCGCTGGTCTACCGGCGCGCTGATGTTCGATCTCTCGATCAAATAGCGCGTTGAGTTTCTCTCGCAGATCAACCGGCGCGACCATCAGCTTTCGATAGTCCGTTTGCTCAGAAAACCCGGTGAGATAGTTGAAAAGCTCAGTCGCGTCGCGGCCAATCGCGTCGTTGACAGTAAACATGCCGAGATCCGTGTAGGTGCACGACGTCGTCGGGTTGTAGTTTCCGGATGCGATGTGCACGTAACGTTTCAGCGTGTCGCCTTCGCGCCGGATCACAAGCGTCAGCTTGCCATGAGTTTTCAGACCAAGAATGCCGTAGACCACGTGCACGCCGGCTTCGTCGAGCTTCCGCGCCCATTCGATGTTGTGCTCCTCATCGAAACGTGCCTTCAGTTCGATCAGCGTGGTCACCTGTTTTCCCTGCTCGGCAGCGCGGATCAGTGCCGGCGGAATCGGTGACTCCGGACCAGTGCGATAAAGACAGATCTTGATCGCTACGACGTCCGGATCCTCGACTGCCTGGTTAATGAAACCGGTTACACATTCGTAGGAATCGTACGGATGATGAAGCAGACGATCGCCGTCCTTGATCGCGTCGAAGATATTGTCGTAGCTCTCATACCATTCGGGCACCGATGGCGTGAAAGGATCGTCTTTCAGGTCAGGACGATCGCAATCAAAAAGCGACATCAGATCCTGAATGTGCAGTGGTCCATCAAAAACGTAGACGTCGTCGGCGTCAAGATGGAGAGACGAAGTCAGATACTCGATCATGTCTGCAGTCATGTCGGGCGAGACTTCCAGACGAACTGGCGCGCCGAATCTTCTGCGACGCAACTCTTCCTGGATCACGTCGAGCAAATCGTGAGCTTCTTCTTCCTTGATCTCGATATCCGCATCACGCGTAACTCGGAAACTGTGACATGGACCAGGATTCATGCCAGGGAAGAGTGACTGAATGTTTGCCTCGATGATCTCCTCGAGTAATACAAAACGAGTTTTCGAGATACCAATCGATACGAGTCTCGGCACAACTGACGGAACTTTGATTCGAACAAAGCGCGAATCAACGTCTTTTCGTCGCCCGCTAAACTTCAACTCGTTCGGAGCATGGACCATGAGGCCAATGTTCACGCTCAACGGCGATATATACGGAAACGGGTGACTGGGATCGACGGCCAGCGGCGTTAGGATCGGAAATACCTTTTCCATGAAATAGTCTTTGAGACTTTCTTTTTCATGGCGCGACAGCGACTCGTAAGGGACTAGTGAAAGCCCGGCATCCTTGAGTTGCGGCAAAATATCTTCGCGTAAACAGCGTGCCTGCTCCTTGATGAGCACGAGCACTCGCTCGCGGACCTTTGCCAGTTGCTCTACGGGCGTCAATCCATCAGGCGAGACAACGTTGCTGTCGTCGAGCTCCTCTTTGAGACCGGAAACGCGAATCATAAAAAACTCGTCTAGGTTCGAAGAGAAGATCGACAGGAACTTTAGTCGTTCGAGCAGTGGATTGCGGTCGTCGAGTGCTTCTTCCAGAACTCTTGCGTGGAATTCCAGCAGGCTTAACTCGCGATTAAAGAAAAACTGAGACTGCGAAGGGACGGCCCCGATCTCTGCGGGCCTGGGGAATTCATGAACTCGTGTTTTTATGGCGGTTGACATGGTTATTCTTAAGGGTTCTTTTTATCCATTCTCAATTTGTGACCTAGGGAGAGCACGCCCTTGCGAATCGGGTTCGCAAGCATCGTTCCATACGGGGTTACGAGGGTTTGAGCGGGATAAGAGTTGCTCTTTGAAACATTTAGCTATTTTGTTGCGAAACAGACCCGAAAGTAATGTGTACGGAATCGAACCACGGATTACAACGGATTTAGTTAATCCGTTTTCAAACCCGTGGCATCCGAGGTCTCGGCTTTTGCAACCAAACCAGGTCCGCAGCGTGAACTTGTCGACGTTACTTTGGTGGAAAACTTTACCGTTTGAGTGTGTGTTTCAATCGTGGTGTCTGGTTTGACACCCCAAAAAACCGTGTGGTAACCTCCAGTGTGATTTTGGCTCCTTCGGGAAGTCCTGCAGTATTCAAATCATAGAGGAGCCATTAGATACCGCACAATTTAAGGAGTAAGACGAATTGATGTCAGCGAGCTTTCCTCGTCTGAAGGCCTGTGTGGCTTTACTAATGGCGCTCGTCGCTTCGGCGGCAACCTCCGTCGCTCAAATTCCCGCAGCTTCTTCTGCGAGAACAATCCCTACTGAAGTTGAGCAGTCTGAAGGACGCATCACGCAGATCATCACGCGTGCGGAAGATCATTTCCGCAAGGGCAAGCTCAACCTCGAAGACAACAAGCGTAACCAGGCTCGCGAAGAGTTTGATAAAGCGATCGATTCAATTCTTGAATCGGGCTTCGATGTCAGGGCAAGTCAAAAGTTGCAGACTTACTATCTCGAGCTCGTCGAGCGTATCTATCGAGAAGAAGTTCCACTGCAGCAGCCGAACGCCGCTCCTGTAAATGCGCAACTCGTTGCCCAGAACACCCAAACCCAGGATCAGAAGACTCCGCCACCATCACAGGTTGGATTCCGCGATCAGAAGTTTGAGCCTTCGCCACTCGATGAACTAAGCAAGCTCGTTCTCACGGAACGTGAGAAGGAAGTCTCAAGCGAAGATCTTGCAACTCTCGAGCAGTCACAGAAGAACGTTAACTTTTCGTTTACTCTTAATCCATTAATTCAGCAATTCATCAATTACTATCAGGGTCGTAATCGGTCGACGATGGAGAACGGCTTGCGCCGCTCCGGCCAGTACATGAAGCTGGCGCGAAAGATCTTCGCCGAAGAAGGTGTTCCGCTCGACATCACCTGGTTGGGCCAAGTCGAAAGCTCCTGGAAGCCGAAAGCCGTTTCGTGGGCTGCAGCTTCAGGTTTGTGGCAGTTCGTTCCCAGCACCGGCCGCAGATTCAATTTGAAGCAGAACGCTTACATTGATGAGCGCAATAGTTATGAGCAGGCCACCCGTGCTTCGGCTCGCTATTTGAAGTTTCTGGCGCAGCGTTACAACGGCAACTGGGAATTGGCGATGGCGGCTTACAATACGGGCGAAGGAAACATCGATCGCGCGATCTCTCGCGCCGGAACCGCCAATTTCTGGACGATCTATCCTTATATCGCGCAGGAAACTCGTAATTACGTTCCAAACATTCTGGCGGTGATCCTGATTGCCAAGAATCCGGAGAAATATGGATTCAAAGGAATCAAGCAGGACGCGGCGATGTCGTACGACGTGGTTCAGGTTCCGACAGCGACCAGCTTGCAGCTGGTTGCAGACGCTACAGACAGCAACGTTGATTACATTCGCAGCTTGAATCCGGAATTGAAGCGCGACATTACACCGCGCGGCGATTCGTACAACGTTCGCATTCCGGCAGGTCGCGCAAAACAGTTTGCTTCTTTGATTCAGAAGATTGCTCCGGAAAGACGTGAGACCGCCAGACTGATTTCAGTGGCGCCGGGTGAAGACTGGCAGAGCATCGCTAATCGAACGGGCTTCAACGTCACCCAGCTTCAATCGATGAACGCCGGTTTTGATCTGAAGTCAACGACAAAACTCGTCGCGCCGAGCGGTGGCAGCGTCAGACTCACGAAGTGGGTTAGATCGACTGCGACTGACGCGACTGCACCGGCCGGTCTCAACAAGGTTCGCGCTCGCAAGGGCGATACGATTGCCAGCATTGCTGCTGCCCGCAGTCTCGATGCTAACGACGTTGCGCGACTCAACGGAATTCCAGTTGACTCTGAGCTTAAAGCGGGTCAGGAAATAAAGATTCCATCAACAACGACTGCACCTTCACGCCGTCGTTAATTCGTTAGTCTTCATCCACAGATTACACAGATTCTGTAAAGGAATCTGTGTAATCTGTGGATACTAAAAGGAGCCACCTCACATGCTCTTTCGTACACTTTCTGCCGCCGTCTACGGAATTGACGCGGATCTCGTCGACATCGAAGTCAATCTAACTCCGGTTCGTGGTGAACAGGATCAGGCGCCGCCAGTCACGATTGTTGGTCTTCCTGACGCTGCCGTACGCGAATCGCGTGAGCGTATTCGCGCCGCAATTCAAAACTGCGGTCACTTCTTTCCCTTTCAAAAGACAACGATCAACCTCGCTCCGGCAGATGTGCGAAAAGAAGGCGCGAGTTTTGATCTGCCAATCGCACTCGGAATTCTCGGCGCGAATGGCGCACTCGCCGAACAGCACAATCTGATTCACGTTCTCTGCGTTGGCGAACTCTCACTCGATGGTCGTGTACGACCGATTAAGGGTGCGTTGCCGATTGCGATGCTTGCACGCGAGGGCTCGATTCGACATTTGCTCTTGCCGGAAGAGAATGCAAAAGAGGCAGCGGTGGTTTCGGGCGTCAATGTTTATCCGGTTGCTGACCTGCGCACCGCGGTGAGTCTCATCGAGCAGTTACGTTCGCCGACACTGCCTGAGCCGATGAAGGTCGATGTCGACGAGATACTGCGACGCACGGGACATTACAGCGTCGACTTCAAAGAAGTTCGTGGACAAGTGTCGGCAAAGCGAGCTCTGGAGATTGCGATTGCGGGCGGCCATAACATTCTGTTGATTGGTCCACCGGGTTCAGGCAAGACGATGCTGGCGAAACGTCTGCCTACGATAATGCCGCCGCTCGAGTTTGAAGCTGCGCTCGAGTTGACGAAGATTCATTCCGTAGCTGGATTGACGGGTCGTTCGGGACTTGTTACCGAGCGTCCTTTTCGTTCGCCCCACCATACGATCAGTGATGCAGGTTTGATTGGTGGCGGTACCATGCCGCGGCCCGGTGAAGTTTCGTTGGCCCATCAGGGCGTTTTGTTTCTTGATGAGTTGCCGGAGTTCGATCGCAGCGTGCTCGAAGTTTTGCGACAACCGCTCGAAGATCAACAGGTCACGATCAGTCGTGCTTCGATGTCTCTAACTTTTCCGGCTTCATTCGTTTTAGCAGGAGCTATGAATCCGTGCCCTTGCGGCTTCTGGAATGATCCGACGCGCGAGTGTCGATGTTCACTGAATCAGATTCAACGATACGTGGGAAAGATTTCTGGTCCATTGCTGGATCGAATCGATATTCACATCGACGTACCGGCAGTGAAGTTTCGCGAGCTCCGCGGGGACACTGGTCCTGAAACTGATAGTTCCGCTGTGATTCGCGAGCGCGTGATCGAGGCGCGTGAACGGCAACATCGTCGTTTCGCAAATGCGCGTGTCTTTTCGAACGCAGCCATGACTCCGCGTATGATTCGTGCCTTTTGTCAGATCGATTCACACAGCGAGAAGATGCTCGAAGCCGCGATGCGCCGGTTGGGCCTGTCAGCGCGCGCTTACGATCGCATTCTCAAAGTCAGCCGCACGATTGCCGATTTGGAAGGCGAAGACGCAATCAATTCGAACCATGTCTCCGAGGCCGTGGGCTATCGTTCACTCGATCGAACCTACTGGACCTAAAGGTCTTCCGGAGAATCGTGGCGGGATAGGGTAGTAGGTGGGCCCGTAACGTTTTTGCGCAAAAAACATATTAGATGGTGATGTCGAAAGGTCGACTGTTATCCATGGCTGTAAAAATTATTGACAGCCCCGTGAAACGCAATTAAGATACGCGACCGGTCAAGTCCCCATCTCTGTCGTTGACCTCATTGGTCCATACATCCTTCTCCAGCGCCCATGTATGGACGGAAATTAATACCTGATCAACAACAGAGTCATGTAGTCCGTGTCTGTTTTCTGCTTCGTTCTCTGAAGCCTTGCTGATTGATTCTCACGACCTCGAAGGAGATAGAGTAATGAAGAGACCGGTACGTTCAGGATTTCTTCCTCAAAGGAAATTCGCCCTCACGATATTCGGGGTGTCGATCCTGGTGGTTGCAGGCGTTGCCGTAAGTACGCGGCTTAGTAGCAACGCTCAGGTTGCTTACGCTTCTGCCGCACAGCAGGGTCGAGACGAAGTGCGAGTCGAGCTGAATAGCAATGGCTTCACTCCAGGTGAAGTGCAGCACGCCCCAGGCTCGTTTGCGATCCTCGTCGACAACAAGACGATCTCCGGTGAATACACTCTAAATCTCAAAGCTGAGGACGGCACGGTGTTGAGTGAGCTTCAGGTTCAGAAGGGCTCTTCGGCATGGACCATCACTCTGCAGACCGGCAGGTACACGCTCACTGAAATCAATCACCCACAGTGGGTTTGTAACATCGTCGTGCAATAAAGATATATGACTCACTTCTTCACCATAGTTGCGGTATCCACTCCCACAGGAGACGCTTCTCATGCTTCGTCCTCATGCCCTCTCGTTGGTTGTCTTTGGTCTAATTTTGCTGGGTGTTTATTTCCTCCCCATAGCGTCAAGTTCACAAAGCATAACGCACTCGCTTTCGTTGAATGGGACCGGCAGTTACATGAGCGTGCCGAACAGTGCCACGATTAATATCAGTGGTCCAATCACCATCGAAGCTTGGATCAAGCTCAGTTCCGTCAACGGCAACTACCAGGACATCGTGTGCCGCGAAGCATGGGGACAAGCAGGCAGTGGTGGCGGCTACGAATTTGCGATCACCAACACCGGCAAAGTAAGACTGGACCTCTACCAGAGTCCCAACCAGTACACAACGGCCATCGGCAGCACTACGGTGACGACCAATGTGTGGCATCACGTGGCGGGAGTATTCGATGGCAATCAGATGCGTGTTTATCTGGATGGCGTTCTGGACGGCAGTTTGTCGACCACGAGTGGGCCCGCCTCGGGCACGAGTGTGCTCAACATTGGGAAGAGTACCTACACGACTTATTACTTTGGCGGACTGATCGACGAAGTGCGGCTTTCAGCGGCCGCGCTTTACACGAGCAACTTCACTCCTGGACTTGGACCAGCTTCAAACACGCGCGCTCTCTGGAAGTTTGATGGGCAAACGAGCGCCGACGCCTCGGGCAATGCCAATCACGGTACGTTGCAAAGCGGCGCCAGCTATTCCACTGATGTACCTACTGCCAGCAACAATCCCCCCACTATTGCGCTCAATGACCCACAGCCCAACACCGCATTCAACGCCGGCGCTACCGTTGTTATGGACGCCACTGCCAGCGATAGTGATGGCATCGTCGCCAAAGTGGATTTCTATCAGGGCACAACGTTGCTCGGCACGGATACGAGTAGTCCGTACACATTTACCTGGCCCAACGTCGCTGGTGGTGTTTATTCTCTAACGGCAAAAGCCACGGACGACGGTGGCGCTGTCGCCAGTTCAAATGTAATCACCGTTAATGTTTTAGACTCTGCCACTCTTCACTCGCTTTCACTGAACGGCTCCAGCAGTTACATGAGCGTGCCGAACAGTGCCACGATTAATATCAGTGGTCCAATCACGGTGGAGGCTTGGATCAAGCTCAGTTCCGTCAACGGCAACTACCAGGACATCGTGTGCCGCGAAG
>Ga0207708_10004644_pt1 | contig 10109 bp, 9 predicted proteins | sample KBSK5101metaG_FD_184340 | JGI IMG/M metagenome (GOLD analysis project Ga0207708, IMG submission 184340) | Corn, switchgrass and miscanthus rhizosphere microbial communities from Kellogg Biological Station, Michigan, USA - KBS K5-10-1 metaG... | ecosystem: Host-associated > Plants > Roots >...
CGACCGAACACCCGTAACCCGATCCGCCATGTCGTGAGGCGTTGCCCTAGCCAGGCCTCTGATGGTGCGTCCGCGGCATTGGGGAGACGCGGCTCGACGCCCAAGACGGCCGTCACATCCTCATGCCTGCACAACATTCCACGCGCTGACCGACCGTGCCCTCGTCGCCGCCGTCGCGTGGAAGTACATCGCCTACAACCAACCAGCAACATCAAGCCATCCAAACGCCACGGGTCTGGCTTCCACAAGGGCCGAGCTCGCATCCCTCAACGAGCTGATCCTGACGGGTTCCGGAGGTAACGGCGCGCGTAGTCCACTGCTTGATCACGACGAGTCGGCTGCCCGATTAAGGTGACGACCACAGCGGGGACTGGCCGTGGTGGCAGCTGAGCGTGCCAGGTCAGTACATCTAAGCGAGGGTGCCGTCGGGATCGGGGCGGTCGATCTCCTGGACCAGCCGTCGTAACACTGGCCTGTAGCCGGGGTGAGCCAACGCGGATGCGAACTGGGCGACCAGATAGTCGGCCGGGTTTCCGGTGTCGTACCAGTTGCCCTGAATGACCTGCCCGTAGACGGCTCGGCCTTTCGCGTAGGCGTTGATCGCATCGCTGAGGTAGACCTCGCCCGTCTTGTGGTCATACCAGCGTTTTGTTTGCTCGCGCAGTTCATCGACGACGCCCGGAGTCACGACGTATCCGCCGATCGCGGCGTACGAGGATGGGGCGTCCTGGGGTTTGGGCTTCTCGACGAGGCCGGTGATCCGGAGTAGGCCGTCGTCGAGGTCCTCCTTGACAATTGGGACGCCGTAGCGTTGGGAGTGCTCCGGGGCCATGGGCATCAGTGCCAACACTGGACACGATGTCTGTTCGTAGGCACGGATCAGTTGTTGTGCCCGAGGAACTTCGGCAACGAAGACGTCGTCGGGCCACAGGACGAGAACAGGCTCGTCGCCAAACGACCGCGCCGCGTTAAGAACAGGCGTGCCGTTGCCGTACGGGCCGTGCTGGTCGAGATAGGTGAGATGTCCGCGGTGCGAGAGTTCGCCTATTTCTTCGACGGCGTCGGCATAGGCGATCTTACCGTCAGCACGCAGTTGTTCGACAAGTCCCGGGTTGGGCCGGAAGTGGTCCTGTATCAACGATTTTCCGCCAGACACGACGATGGTGATGTCGGTGATACCGGAAGCGACGAGTTCGCGCACGGTGTGTTCGATAACCGGCTTGTCTCCGACAGGCAACATCTCCTTCGGGATGGCCTTCGTCAACGGCAGCAGTCGGGAGCCAAGGCCGGCGGCGGGAATCACGGCCTTGCGGATCGCGGTCGGCATCGTGTCGTCCTTCCCGCTCGTGCGGCCGTGGTGCCCGTTGAGGTGGCGCCAATCTGGACCGCACCAACTCGACTGAACGGTCATCGTGGCGTTGGACAGCATAGTTGGATCTCCAACCGGCAGCGGAACGGGTTGGTGTGCTTGGTCACTGCGAAGTAACCGTTGCTGTCGATCTCCTGATGTAGCTTTGCTGATGGCCTAACTGAGTGCGTCGGCGAGTCGGCACTCGGCGACGATCGTCACGGGACCGGTATTCGGGGCGCCGCCTGACGCCAAGGGCCAACGGCAGGCTCATCAGCATGGACACCGACACGATGTTCACGGTAAGCCGCACATCCAGGTTCTCCACGGTCGTGAAAGCGACGACAAAGAAGGGAGTGGGCGCCACACCCAGCAGCAACAGCACCGTGCGGTCGGCCCCGGACAAGCCCACTATTGGTATCGAGCCTGGGCGATCGTCCTAGGGAGCCACCCGGCGGGGTCCACTACAACGATTCTGGAGTGGGCCGGCTTGCCGTCTGGACCCACCACCGCCTGCAATTGCAACGCAGGCCACTACTGCTGGTGATGGAGGGTTTCGTCGAGGTGGGGACTTGTCGGAGTCGGTGGGTTGAGGACATTTGTGACTCAGAACTTCCAGCTGGCCTCGCCGCTTTCCCGAGCAGCCGTGATCGACGTCGCGGCGTCCGTCACTTGGTTGTAGCCGGCCACTCCGCTCCATGGTGTCCGCGTACTACCTGATGTCGGGGTCCACACGCCGCTGGGAACCAGTCGTCTCCACCAGCATTGGACTATCAACGAGAAGCGCGTGTGCCAGTTCGTCGTCGATGACGAGGTAGTCAACGACGCCGCTCCGCAGGAGGGCGCGGGTGGCCGCTAGCCGAGCGATGCCGTGTGACATGGCGACCACTACCGGTATCGCCTGGAGTTGTTCGAAACTGATCGTGATCATCCGCCGGGCGAGATTGGGCGACACCGGTCGGCCGTCTTCGCCGAACAAGATGCCCATGGTTTCGCCTACGACACCGGCCTGCCGTGCTGACTCGCGGTCCTGCTCGGACAGCCGATCGAAGATGGTCGAGGTTCCGGGCGACCAGGATCCGATGCTGCACAGCGCGATGGTCACGGAGCCGACGGCCTCCATGGCGCGCAGCACGTCCTCATGTTGGCGGACCGCGTCAGCGCCGTCTGCGGACGGCATAATCATCGGCGCTTGGAAGACGTAGCCCTCGCCTCCCGAGACTGTTGCCGCGTAGCGCACGAGATCGAAGGGGGTGCTGTCATTGGGACTGATCATCGATCCGCTGAGTTGGACGACCGGCACCCGAGGCAGCTGCTGGAGAGACCGCACCGCATGGTGCACGGTCCGGGCCCACGGCAAACCGAGCATGTCGTCGGGCGAGACGATCCGCTCCAAGAGGGAGGCGGCAACCTCCCCGATGGCACGAGTAACCCCTTCGTCGCCTCCGCCCGGCACGACATGGCACTCCGTGAGCTGATATCGCAGTCGAAGCTGCGCCGCCACCGAGTCGGGGGCCTCGCGCGGCTCCCGAATCTCGACGTGAACGAGCCCCGAGGACCTGGCCAGACTGAGCAGCCGGGCCACCTTGAACCGGCTGACTCCGAGGAAGCGCGCGATGTCGATCTTGCTCTCGTCATGGAGGTAGTAGCGGCGCGCCACGGCCACCGCGAGCGATAGCTCGGAGCTGGCGGCTTCTTCGTTCATCGGCTGACAACCTACTTTCCGTCTCGGCTCTTTTTGGCCAGGTCATTGACACGACGATGGGCGACCAGCAGACTCAGAGTATCGCTCACATGAGCAGTCTGCTAGCGCTCATATGAGCAACAAAGAGAAGGGCGCGGCCGGGCTGGCCCGCACAGGCGAGAGCACCGATGGCTGCGCGTTTCATCGTCGAGTCACAAGGAGGTGGATCGAGATGGCTGGAGCGGGAGCGGCACGTCAATCTGGCCCATTGACTGCTGAGGACATCGCCGCTGGACGGATGACGCCAGCGTTGATCATGGCTGCGACGGTATCGGCCATCGCATCGCTGCTGTACGGCTACGACACCGGCATCATCTCGGGAGCGTTGCTGCAGATCGGTCACCAGTTCCACATCGGGACCGGATGGGAGTCGGTCATCGCCGCAAGCATCCTGCTTGGCGCGATCATCGGGGCGCTGTCCTGCAGCCGTCTCTCGGAGGTGCTGGGGCGCAAACGCACCCTGCTGATCATTTCGCTCATCTTCGTCGTGGGGACGCTGGCGTCCTCACTGTCGCCGACGCCGCTGCTGCTCTCGCTGTCTCGGATCGTTCTCGGGTTCGCCGTCGGCGGCGCGACGCAGACCGTTCCGATGTACGTCGCTGAGCTCGCCCCGCCCAGGCGCCGCGGTGCCCTGGTGCTGACGTTCCAGGTGGGCATCGGGGTCGGCATTCTGGTGTCCACCATCGTGGGCGCCCTTCAGCTGTTCGACTGGCGAGTGGCGATCGGCATGGCGGCCGCGCCGGCGGCGCTGCTGTTCCTGCTCGGGCTGGCCCTGCCCGAGAGCCCCAGGTGGCTGGTCGGCCGCGACCGGTACGAGGAGGCCCGGGCCGTCCTCACGCGCATCCGGCCAGCCGGGGTGAACGTGACGCCCGAGTTGCAGAGCATCATTGAAATCGAGCAGGAGGAACTTGAGGCAGGTGAACGGGGCGGCTGGTCTGGCCTGTTCCAGCCGTGGGTCCGTCCAGCCCTCATCGTCGGTTGCGGCATCGCCGCCTTCACCCAGCTCAGCGGCATCGAGATGATCGTCTACTTCGCTCCGACCATCCTGACCGACAACGGCTTCTCCACCACAGCGGCATTGAACGTCAGCGTCGGCCTCGGCCTGAGCTATCTGGTGATGCAGATCATCGGAATGGCGATCGTGGACAAGGTCGGTCGTCGCCGACTGACTCTCATCATGGTCCCGGGCGCGGCGATCAGCCTCTTCGTGCTGGGCACGCTGTTCATCACCGGCAACACCGACCGCCACACGGTCGCGTTCATTATCGGCAGCATCATCTTGTTCATGCTCTTCAACGCGGGCGGGCTGCAGCTGATGGGGTGGCTGACGGGCTCAGAGATCTACCCGCTGGCCGTCCGCGGAGCGGGCACGAGCGCCCAGTCGGCGACCTTGTGGGGCACCAACCTGCTCATCACGCTGACATTGCTGCCGATCCTGGAGGCTATCGGGGCTGGGGCGACGATGTGGATGTACGGCATCTTCAACGTCATCGCATGGGTGTTCATCTACCGGCGGATGCCGGAACTGACCGGACACAGCCTTGAGCAGATCGAACAGCAACTCCACTTCGGCAAGTTCCGGCCGAAGGACTTCGCCGACCTGCGCGAGGAGGGACAGTTCGGACTGCATTACCACCCGCAGAGCGCACAGGGCTTGGTGTAGGAGTAGGGCGGCCACATGACCGCACTCGGCTCCACCACGCTCGCCCTTGCCAACCCTGGCACCCATCTGCCCGGCTACGCCCGGGAGAACGTGACAGTAGGGATGATCCACATCGGGGTCGGCGGATTCCACCGGGCACACCAAGCCGTCTACCTCGACGCCCTGCTCTCCGAAGACGAATCGGCCCGGTCCTTCGGAATCTGCGGGGTGAGCCTGCTACCGCAGGACCGGCGCGTCGTCGAGGTGATGAACGCCCAAGACGGGCTGTACACCGTCCTGATACGTCATCCCGACGGAATCCATCAGACCCGGATCATTGGATCGATCGTCGATCACCTCTTCGCCCCTGACGACCCCGGAACGGGTCCTGACTCAGCTGGCGGACCCGGAGGTGCGCATCGTCTCCTTGACGATCACCGAAGGCGGCTACTTCTACCACGCCGCCCGAGACGAGGTCCAGTTGGATGCACCGGGCCTCGCTCACGATCTAGAGGATCCGAGCCATCCCACCACCGCATTCGGCTGCCTAGTCGAAGGACTTCGCCGCCGTCGATCCGCCGGCGTCGCCCCGTTCACCGTGCTGTCCTGCGACAACCTGCACGCCAACGGTGACGTGACCGGTCGGGTTGTCACGGCCCTGGCCTCCCACATCGATGCCAACCTCGGGCGCTGGATCTACGGTCAGGTCGCCTTTCCCAATTCAATGGTTGACCGGATCACCCCGAGAACGACAAACACCGACATCGGGATCGTGACACGGCTGACCGGTCTGGACGACGCCTGGCCGGTCACCTGCGAGCCCTTCAGCCAGTGGGTGATCGAGGACCGATTCCCGACGGGCCGCCCGGCGTGGGAGCGGGTCGGTGCGCAGCTGGTGGACGATGTCCGCCCCTATCCGCACTCTAGGCGTCGACGCCGCTCTGGCAGCGACGCTTTCTCCAGGGCTCGTGCCCCACTTCCCTGCATGACCGAGCCGCCGCATAGCCGGAGGGACAGATCCTCAAGGCCAGCGACGAAGACGTCAAGTTCCTGGCCCGAGCCGCCCGCGCCGGAGCCGCAGAGGCGACCGACCCACTTAGGTGGTCGCCCGCTGGGCCGAGACCTACAAGATCAACATGGCCGTCGTCACGCCTGGGGCCGGCGGCGCAGTGGCCTTGAGACAAGGCGGCGAGGAAGTCAGAGTGCCGGGCTTCTCGACCGACGTTGTCGACACCATCGGAGCAGGGGATACCTTAATGCCGGGCTGCTCGACGGGTACATTCATTGGCGCCAGAACCTCAGCGACGCTCTGCATCGAGGAGCGGCGGCCGCCTCGATCGTTTGCTCTCGGCAGGGTGTGCAACCGCCGACGGCCGCCGAAGTGGATCAGATGCTAAATGCCACCACCACGGCCGCACCCACGTGCTGATTCGGACTGAAGTGCCCTCCCGAGAAGCGCCCCCTCAGCGAGGCGGGAACACACCCATCTCGGCGTTTTCGTCGCGCTGGCGCCGGTCGGCGGTACACACACCTCAGCGACTGCCGAGGCCCTGCCCAAGCGAACACGTCACGAAGTCGTTCCGCTCACCGAGCGTCCTACGGAGTGGCTTGATCACTTCGCTGGGTACCCACGTGTCTCTCGCCGAGGCGCTGCTGGTAGAGCCAGCACCGCCTGTCCCCACTTCCAATCGTTGACGTGCCGGACGAGACCCCCGAGGTGCCGCTGACCGGTGGCACGGCGAACCGCGGCTTGGTGGTCCGGTCGGGCCAGACGGTGCGTCGCCCGCAGCGACCAAACAGCGACGCAATTCACGCGCTGCTCGGCCATCTGGAAGAGGCGGGCTTCGACGGAGCGCCCCGTTTCCTTGGTACTGATGTCCGTGGCCGTGAGGTCCTCAGCTACATCTCGGGTGAAGCCGTGACTCCGCCCTACCCCGCCTGGTCACTCACCGACGCCGCCCTGCGCAGCGTGGCCGAGCTACTGCGCCGTTATCATGAGGCGGTCGCCGGCTTCGACGCCACAGCTCACCGTTGGCCGAGGCTCCCACCTGAGCCGTACTCCGGCACCCTGGTGTGTCATAACGACCCCAACCTCGACAACGTCGTGTTCCGAGCGGGCAAAGCCGTCGCTCTGATCGACTTTGACCTGGCCAGCCCGGGGACCGCGCTGTGGGACGTGGCAGCCGCCGTGCGTCTCTGGTCGCCGCTGCGCAGCGACGAATACATCACCGACGCCCGCCGAGGCCAGGCCCTGGCCCGGCTCCGTACTTTCGTGCGAGCCTACGGAGAAACCGACATCGACGCCGAGCGCCTCATCGCCGCCGTTGCCGCGAACCACGACTGGCTGTACGCCGTCATTGAAGAAGGGGCCGCCGAGGGCAACCCAGGATTCCTGACGTACTGGCACCAGGCGCACCGCCGAGTCGTCGCCACCCGGCAGTGGTACATCGCCGAGCGGCAGCGCCTGGTTGCAGCTCTTTCCACCGCTGGTGGGCCCCAGTAATCCGGACGAGCCGCTACAGTCAGCCGGTCCAGCACCAGACCGCGGCTACCTCTCTGCAGCCGGCTTTGTGTTGCGCCAGGCTCAGTCATCTCCACTTGGCGGCGCCAAAGCCAACCATTACTCAGCTCAACCGGACAATTCCCGCCGGCAAGGTCCTGTGATCAGCACCACCATCCGCCAGCGCCGAACTGCTATAAGCGGAACCCCTTACGGCACCAGCAGGAGGCTGTGACTGCTCCCCCGCTAGTACAACCGCCGGTCGTGGCCGGACCCACCACAGCCCGCTCAGTCCGCTGCCCCTTGTGTGAGGTGAACACCGGCGTATCGGGCTGCACGACTCGAACGGTGTGGCCCACGCCTGCGACAGCCACCCGGTGCTCGAGGCCGTCGTCGGTGACGTATCCGATCTCCAAGCCGCCAACACCGAACGGCTCAGGCGCCCGCCCCACGGGTCACCGCGACCCTAAGGCGGCGAGCGGTGACAGCGGGCCGGTGTGTGCCGCAGTGTCGTGCGCCGCAGTTGCTGCGCCCGGCCCGTGCCCTGGGGGAGGCGCAGCAATCGGCCCGTCACCCAATGCTGGATGACGGGCCTATCTAGGTTTGCGGCCGGGGGCTTACGCTCCCGCCACACCGGCCGCTGTAGGAGCCGCCCACCGGGCTTTCACCACTCTTCAGCGCGCGGCGCCGCACTCACACCGCCATGTCCGCTGGCGTCAGCGGAATCCTGCGGGCGTGGCTGCAGTCATCGGCGGGGTGGCTATGGACGTCACGGGCGCCGCAGGCGGCGTCGTCGTGGTGGCGGTTTGTCCCATGGTCATGCTCCCTTGGATGAAGGTTGTGCCCGTAGCGACGCCACCGGATGCTCCCGGTGCCTGTTCCTCGTGAAGGGCCACGCTCAGGGCACCCATCGCAACGACTGCGCTGCCACTCATTACTGCCGCGAACACCTTGACCCGTCCCTGCCGGACCTGCTGATTCGACTTCATGGGTGATCACTTCATTTCTGCCCGGTATTGGATTTACCTCGCACGACCCGCGGGGCTTACCAGGTTGCAGAGGCGAGTAACGTACGCTCACAGCCTGCGAGCAGCCTGAAGGATTGATGCCAATCCGCTGGCGGTCCCGTCAGCCGGTTTCCGGGTGGCACCCCGCGCCCGAGAGCAGTCGCCGCGATGCGCTGAACGGCCCGCCACCCAAGCAGGATGACGGGCCGTTTCTTGACAGCGATGGCGATGAAATGGCGGGCGTCACGGCTGAGGCCAGCAGCGGTGCGCGCTCGCCGTCCATCGGCACCCGCGTGGCTCCCCCCGCTCCCGAGAGGGGACTTGGTAGTCGACCTCAGCCGTGACACTCCACACGTACCCGTGCAGAGCGGATTTAATCCGGCGATCTTTCCGGCGGGCCGCCACCCAAGCAGGATGACGGGCCGACGCTCCGGATGGTTCAGCTCACGGCAACGTGTGAGTTGGGTCGTAGGTGGCCATCTGATCCCACTCGTCTGCCGCAGCGATGAGTGCGCGGCCGAATTCGGGTCTGCTGCACGAACGGGTGACAGTTCGGTTACGCGGCCTGACGGACCGGTGTGGTCATGATTGCTTCGAATTCGACGGGCGTCAACCGGCCCAGACCGGCCTGTCGGCGTCGGCGGTGGTAGGTGCGTTCAATCCAGGTGACGATGGCGATGCGCAACTGCTCGCGGGTGTCCCAGCGGCGGCGGTCCAAGACGTTCTTCTGCAGCAGACTGAAGAAGGACTCCATGGCCGCGTTGTCACCGGCCGCCCCGACACGGCCCATCGATCCGACCATGTCGTGACGGCCCAGGGCCCGAACGAATTTTCGGCTGCGAAATTGCGACCCGCGGTCGCTGTGCACCACGCAGCCGGCGACGTCACCACGGCGAGCCACCGCACTACTGAGCGCCTGGGTGGCCAGCCGTGATTTCATCCGCGAGTCGATGGAGTAGCCGACGATGCGGGTGGAAAACACGTCCTTGATCGCACACAGGTAGAGCTTGCCGTCGCCGGTGCGGTGTTCGGTAATGTCGGCTAGCCACAACTGATTTGGTGCATCAGCGGTGAAATCCCGGCCCACCAGATCGTCGTGGACCGGTGGGCCGACCTTGCCGCTCTTGCCCCGTTTGTGCTTACCGAACACACTCCACCAGCCGTTGTTCGAGCAGATCCGCCAGGCGGTGCGCTCGGCCATCGGCTGCCCAGCATCGCCGGCCTCGGCGACCAGGAAGCGGTAGCCGAACTCCGGGTCATCGCGGTGCGCGTCGAACAGCGCGTTGGCCCGATACGCCTCGAGGTACTCGGCGTCGGTCACAGGGCTGGTCAGCCAGCGGTAGTAGGGCTGGCGGGCGAGCTTGAGGACCCGGCACGTCACCGCGACGGCGATTCCGTCGTCGGCGAGCTCCTTCACGAGCGGGTAAAGCCTTTTCCCGGCAGGTTCGACTGCGACAGATACGCCGCTGCCCGGCGCAGGACCTCATTCTCCTGCTCCAGCAACCGATTTCGGCGACGCAGGTCCCGCAGCTCAGCCGACTCATCGGTCGTCTTACCCAGTGCGGCCCCGTCGTCGATATCGGCCTGCCGCAGCCACTTCCACAGCGTCATCGGATGCACCCCAAAATCAGCGGCGATCTGCTCGATCGTCACCCCGTCTTCGCGGTTGCGGGCGACCCGGACAACGTCGTCGCGAAACTCCTTGGGATAGGGCCTTGCCATGGTGACATCCTTCCAGCCCGCCACCCTGGGCAAGCGATCTCAGGTGTCACCTATTCCTGCAGCAGACCCATTCCCGACAACGTCCGCTGCAGGTGTAGGTGTAGGTGCTCGATTCGTGTCATCCGACCCTCCCGTGAGGTGCGGCG
>Ga0207708_10004645_pt1 | contig 10108 bp, 6 predicted proteins | sample KBSK5101metaG_FD_184340 | JGI IMG/M metagenome (GOLD analysis project Ga0207708, IMG submission 184340) | Corn, switchgrass and miscanthus rhizosphere microbial communities from Kellogg Biological Station, Michigan, USA - KBS K5-10-1 metaG... | ecosystem: Host-associated > Plants > Roots >...
CGACGACCGTGACGGCGTAGCCAGGATCGCGCTCGTGCGTCCTTGCGTCCTTGCGTCCTTCGCCAATGGTGGAAGCACGCGCAGCAGGATCGGGGTGAGCGAGACGGCGAGGCCAACCGTGACGGCGAGCGCCGCCCACTTCGGGCCCTCGTCGGCCATCGCCCACAACGACCCGAACAGGGTCGCGCCCAAGACGAGCGCGAGACAAAGCCGCAGTCGCGGGTCGGGCAGCTGCTCGCCGTCGCGGCGCGTCGTGTCTTTCGACTCGAAGAAACGGATCTGCCAAAGCAGCGCACCCGCGACGGCCAGCTCGATCGCGATCACGGACTGGAAATACTGGACGGGCACGTCCACGACCGGGTGAGTATGTCCGAGCCGAAGCGGTCGTCGCTTGGTTGGCCTACCGCTCGTTCGCGCCGGCCGCCAGCGACGCCGAACGAGAGCGTCCCCGTCGGGGGCCGGGCCTGCTGGGGTTATCGCGAAACGGCGCTGCCGCCACCTGGCGCCGTCGCTCTCTATCCGACTCCACACCCGCGTCGTCGTGCGACACAGTCGCTCGCGCGCTGTCGCTTTCGCCTGCCTGCGAGTACGCGGAGTGCCGTCGCCGCGCTGTCGCAATGCGCGAGAGGCAGACAAGCCCGCCTGATCGTAGGCTGCCGTCAGACGCGGGTGCCCTCGTGCGGGGGCGCGCCGACCTCGCCGGGGTTCCGCGCGGGTTCACCGAGGACGTATGCGATCGCGCCCTCGACACCCAGCCTGCGACCCTCCAGAGCGGCGGCGTCCCACGCGTCGGGCCCGAGTCCCCTCCGCGCCGGGGCGAAGAACATCGCGTCGACGCGTACCTCCACCGGATCTGCGGCATCGTCCTCGCGGATCGTCGATGCGGCCCCGAAGAGGAGCGCCGCGCACCGGCGGTCGCCGTCCACGGCGGCGACCGCGGCGAGACCACGCAGGCTGTCACTCGTGAATGGGAGCGGACCGAGGTCGCGGCACCGTCTGAGGGCGTCGCGGTACGCGATGCGCGCGGTGTCCGTGTCACCGTGGATGAGAGCGACGAGCCCGGTGTTGCAGCGGATGAACATCTGCGTGAAAGGGTTGTCGACGTCGCGGGCTGCGACGCGCGCCGCGTCCATGAAGTACGCGGCGTCCTCGTCGGCGCCGAGCCACACCGCACCGTACGTGGATGTGGCGAGTAGGTGCGCGAGCTGGACGACGTTCCCCGCCGCACGCAGCAACCCGATCGCCCGGTCGCTTCGCTCGCGAAGATCCGCGATCGTGGAGGCCGCTTGCGCCTTCGCCCACGCCGCACGCGCAAGCGCCCAGTCGTCGCCGGCGCGCGCCGCGCATGCGAGCGCCTCGTCGGCGAGCGCTTCGGCAAGTGCGAGACGGCTGTCGTCGGAGGCCTCACGGCTGTGGTCGGAAGCGTGGCTCGATCGTTCCGCAAGGACCCGCGCGAGGAGCACCGGGTCGCCGAGCTCGCGGGCCGCCACCTCCGCCTCGCGAAGCACCTCGGCCTCGGCCTCGCTCGTGCTCCCGAGCGCCCAGAGGCCCATGCCCCGGACGCAGAGGGCCGTTATCCGGAGGGCGCGGTGGGCGCTCGCACCGGGCAGATCCAGCGCCGCTTCGGTCCAGCGCATCGCGTCCACATAGCGGTCGCGCATCTCCCAGTACGCCTCGAGCGCCGTGACCATCGCAAGTGCCCGCTCGGCGTCACCGCGCTCCACCGCCCACGCGAGCGCCGCGTGGAGGTTGCCTATCTCGGGGTCGAGGTGCGCCAGATGCGCACGGCTGTCGACGCCGAGCAGGTCCTGGGGGGTGCCGTGGGAGCGAGCGAAGTCGAGGAAATGGCGATAGTGGCGCTCGCAGATGGCTTCCCGGTCGGAACTCGGCGCGAGGCGCTCGCCTGCGTACTCGCGGATCGTCTCGAGCATCTCGAGGCGCGCCGGCCGCGCTCGGGGCGTACGGGTCAGCAGGCTCTTCGCCATGAGGCTGTCGAGGACGTCCAGCGTCGCGCCGGTCACGGCTTCGGCAGAAGCGACCGTCGCGCCGCCCGAGAACACGGCGAAACGCGCGAAGCACGCCTGCTCAGCGAGGTCGAGGAGGTCGTGACTCCAGTCGACGGTCGCGCGAAGCGTCTGCTGGCGGGCGGGCGCGTCGCGTGGGCCCCGGCCGAGCGCTCCGAGCATCCCGTCGAGGCGATCCGCGATCTCGGTCGGCGACAGCAGCCTGCACCGGGCGGCGGCCAGCTCGATCGCAAGCGGCAGCCCGTCGAGGCGTCGGCAGATCGCCGCGACGGCGGGCAGGCTCGTGTCGTCCATCGCGAAGTGCGGATCGTGGGCCAGTGCGCGCTCGGCGAACAGGACGACGGCGTCCGCGGCGCCTGATGCAAGGGCGTCCTCGACCAGCGGCGTCCCCGCCACGGGCACGGTCAGCGGGGAGACGGGCCACCGCCGCTCGACCTCGAGCCCCAGAGGCTCCCGGCTCGTGACGAGGATCCTCAGCCCTGGGCACGCGGCGAGTGTGCTGCCCACGAACGCCGCGGCCGGGAGGACCTGCTCGAAGTTGTCCAGGACGAGGAGGAGGTGCTTGGACGCGAGGTACCGGGTGATCGCGTCGACCGGTGACTCGCCTGCGTTTGGTCGGATGCCGAGCGCGTGCATCGTCGCGATCGGGACTTCGGCCGCGGTGCGGACGTCCGCCAGCGGCACGAAGCTGGCGCCGTCGCGGAAGTCCGCCGCGACGGCCCGCGCGCCCTCGGTGGCCAGCCGTGTCTTGCCCACACCGCCCGGCCCGGTGAGCGTCAGGAGGCGTGCGTCGCCCCGCAGCGCGTCGCCGACCGCAGCGACATCACGGGCGCGACCGATCGTCTGGTTGGGCGGTGATGGGACCGCCGCCGCGGCCGCCGGTGCCGCGGAGCGCAGCGGCGGGAAGTCCTCGGGCAGGTCCGCGATCGTCGCCTCGAACAGATGCTCAGGAGCGTCGAGGTCTTTGAGGCCGTGCTCGCCAAGGTCGCGGAGCCCAACATCGTGAGGCAGGGCGGCGGCCACGAGCTCCCGCGTCGCGCTCGAGACCAGGATCTGCCCACCATGTCCGGCGGCGCAGATTCGAGCGGCCCGGTGGACGTCGATGCCGACGTACTGGTCGTCGCGCACTATCGCCGTCGCGGTGTGCAGCCCCATGCGCACGCGCACTGGATCGCCGTCCGGCCACGGCTCCGCCGCGAGCGCACGTTGCCCCGCAACGGCCGCAGCGATGGCCAGATCTCCCCGGGCGAAGACGACGAAGAACGCATCGCCCTGGTTGCCCGTCTCGTGGCCTTGATGATCAGCGAACGCGTCTCGCAACAGCCGATGATGAGTCTCGAGGACCTCCGGCCAGCGGTTTCCTAGCCGCCCGGCGAGCCGCGTCGATCCCTCCATGTCGGTGAACAGGAACGTGACGGTGTTGGACGGCAGATCCGCCATGCCCGTCAGCTACACCGCCGCGGCGGGCCGTGTCAACCGATCGGCGACGCGGCGGCGTACTCTCGCGTGAGCTCTCAGGCGCTTGACCGCGCCTCCTCACGCTCGCCGATAACCGTTGGCGGGAGCGAGCCGTCGTGGTAATGAGCGGCGATTCGGCAGGCGTCAGGAAGCCCCAGGGCCCCGCGGCGCGCCCCGCCGCGTCGAGCTGACGCCGTGACCTACGGCAGGCCGTCCTTGTGGGCGGCCAGCCAGGTCCGGAGTGCCTGAGGGTTGTCGCTGGTGAACTCGGTGGTCGAGATGTAGGTGTCGAACTGCGCGATCTGCTGGCCGCGGACTGCGCGCAGCGCCTGCTGAACGGCGACGCGGCCCATGCGCTGCGCGTCCTGCCCCACGGTCAACACGAGCGTCTTTGGCTGGGCGAGCATCGCTTCGGCGATCTGGACGCTGATATCGCTGCCGAGGACGACCGTGCGACCGGCGTGCCTGGTGGCCTGGATGCCCTTCAGCGCGCCGAGGGTCCCGCCCTCGTTGGTCGCGTAGAGGGCGTCGACGTTCCCCTTGGCGGTGAGGATGTCCGCGGCGGTCGTCGGCGCCTCGTCGGCGAGGAATCCCGGCTGGTCGGCGACGTACCGAACGCCGGGGACTTTGGCCGAGAGCGCCTTCTTGAAGCCCGCTTTGCGCTGACGGCATGCCTCGTAAGCGTCGCAGTTGAGGATGGCGACCAGGGGCGCCTTGACCTGTCTCTTGAGGAAGTACCGCGCGGACAGCTTGCCGACCTGCTCGCCCATCTTGACCTGGTCGGTGGTCACGAGCGCCTTGACGAACTTCCTGGCGGCATCGCCCGAGACGCAGGTGTTGTAACAGACGACCGGAATGCCGGCGTCCGCCGCCTGGCGCACGAGCGGGACAGAGCCCGTGTCGGAGACCGGCGACATGATGATCGCGTCGACCTTGCTGCCGACGAGCGTCGCCATGAACGACGACTCGCGCGCGGCGTCGCCCTGCGAGTTCTGACCGATCAGGTCCAGGCTCTCCGACGCGGCGCCGACCTGGATGCCCTTGCGGATGCCGCCATAGAAGCCCTGTGCGTCGAGGTAGAGCGCGCCCACGCGGACGCGCTTCTTGGCGCCGCCGTCATTCGACCGCGCCCCGCAGCCCGTCACCGCGCCAAGAGCCAGCACGGCGATCAGGGAGGCGGCGAGTGCGAATCGCCGGATCATCGACTGCACGTTGTTCCTTCTCCACTGCGGTCGCGATGGCCGAGGCACGTCCCTCGAAGAGCGCGCGCTCAAACCTATCGGATGGCGATTTAGCCTTAGCACTTCTCCCCGGACTTCCGGGTCAGGCGGCGATGTCGAGGCCGGCGACGCGCAGGAGGCGGTGGATCCGCGTGCCCTCGCTCCTGACCACGACGAGCCGGCGGCCGTCGCGCCGCGTCCTCTGGTGGGCGCCCACGAGCTCGCCGATTCCGCAGGGATCCGGGGAGGTCACATTGCGAGGTCGACGAGGAGCGTCATGGTGTCCTCCTCGACATCGGCGAGGTGCTCGCGGGACTGCGGCGCGGTCTCGAGGTCGAGCTCGCCCCGGAGCGCCAGCGACACCAGCGCGTCCTCGCGCGCGACGTCCACGGACAGGCGCGATGGGTAGAGCTCGGGCTCGTGATGCACGGCGGGCGCGGGGACTTGCGACAGCCCCTCGAGCCAGGACGGCAGGTACCAACAAGACGTCCGGTCGCCGAGCGGCTTCATGCTCGTCGGCAGGAGCACGGTGCGGACGATCGTCGCGTCCATGAGCACGGCGGACGCCAGCATGACGCCCATCGCCTTGGCGTCGAGGGAGCTCAGCGTCGCGACGATTGAGGACACGCCGATCTCACCGCCGCCGCGGACGTCACAGTCGCCCGGATCCCGGGCGACACCGCCTCGTCGGTCATCAGCCGGCGCTCGAGGCCCCCCGGAGACCGCACCCGGCGTGCAGTTCCGGCGCCGACCTGCTCGGCCTCGACGCATCCGGTCGAACGCTTGCCATGGCTCAGGCGGTGCGGCACGATGTACCGAACCCTTGAACCACTCTCGGCCTCGCTCCGCGGGCTCGTTCGGGTTCGCGCTTCCCCTGCTCATCGTGCTGTTAAGCCTGGTGGGGTACGTCGTAACGAGTGAGACGATCCGTCGGGATCGCGCCTCGGACGCGGCGCGGCGGGTCGAGGTCGACACCGTGGGGGCGCAGGTCATCCTCGGGCGTGCGCGGGCGTACGTCGTGGGCTTGGGGAACATCCTCGCCGGCGAGCCGGTTCCAGGCCAGCGGCGGTTCGTCCAGTTGGCGGGCGGCACTGCCGGCGGTGTCGGCCTCCTCGACGCGATGTGGGTCGAGCGCATCCCCGGCTTCGCGCGCAGCACGTACGAGGCGCGCGTCGGCGCTCCCATCACGCGGCTGACGCCGGCAGGGAGCTTCGAGCCTGCCCCACCGGCAGCGTCGTACCTGGCTGCGACCTTCACGACCAATGGCAGCCCGGAGCTGCCGCCGGGGGTGGACGTGTCCCGCTGGCCGGCTCTCGCCGCCGCGATCCGTGACCGCTCGTCGGCCTCCGCCGTCAGCGCCAGCGCGCTCGGCTCGCTCGGGGGGCGGCCTGGGTTCTATCTCCTCGAGGCCGGCAGCTTCGGCCATGGACCGAACTCCCGCGGATACCTCGTGGTGTTCGTCCCGCAGGGATGGTTGACCGCGTCAACTGGGGGGGATCCGCGACGTCTGGCGGTCAGCCTCGACGGCCGGCGCCTCGAGGGGTTCGACTCTTCGCCCGCCCGCAGCGCGAGCTTCGGCATGCTCGGGCGCCGGTGGCGCATCGACGTTGCGACCGCGCCCTTAACTGGGCTCCAGACGCTGCTGCCCTGGCTCGCAATCGCATGGCCCATCGCGGCGGCGCTCATCGCGGTCCTCGTCGGGCGCGGGATCGCGCGGCGTAGGCGGGCCGAGCGCGAGGTCGAGCGGATCTTCGATCTGTCGCTCGACCTGCTGTGCATCGCGGGCCTCGACGGCGTCTTCAAGCGGGTCAACCCGGCCTTCGAGCGGACGCTCGGCTACACGACCCAGCAGCTGCTGTCCCGGCCGTTTCTTGACTTCGTCCATCCCGACGACCGCGCGCGGACCGTTGCGGCGATGGAGATGCTCGAGCGCGGCGAGAAGTTGGTGCAGTTCGAGAACCGGTACATGTGCAGTGACGGTTCCGCGAGGTGGTTGCAGTGGAGCACCCGGCCGATGCCGGACGAGGGCCTCCTATACGCCGCCGCCCGCGACGTGACCGACCGCCGGCGTGCCGCCGACGAGCTGCGCGAGACCCAGCGGATGGTCGAAGCAAGCCGCGACGAGCTGCGCCTGGTCGCCGACGAGCAGGCGGCGCTGCGGCGCGTAGCGACGCTGGTCGCGGAGGGCGTCTCCGCCACCGAGGTCTTCGATGCCGTCGCCGCCGAGATGTGCGAGCTCCTCGGCGCCGATTCCACGCACCTGTTGCGCTACGAGTCGGACGGCACAGCCACGGTCGTTGCGGTCAACGGCGATCCCGGCGTAGAGATGGCGGCGGGGACGCGCGTGGCGCTCGCGGGCGAACATGCGGCCTCCAAGAGTGCGCCGGGCCGCCTCGCGGCGCTTCGTCACCTCGGCCTGGGCTCGGAGCTCGGAGCGCCGATCGTTGTCGAGGGCCACCCATGGGGCCTGATGGTCGCCGCCTGGACGCAGCAGCAGCCGGTGTCGGCCGGCGCCGAGGCCCGCATGGCGCAGTTCACGGAGCTCATGGCGACGGCGATCGCCAACGGCGAGGCGCGCACGGAGGTGGCGGCGTCGCGGGCGCGGATCGTGGCCGCGGCCGACGAGGAGCGCCGTCGGGTCGTCCGGGATCTTCATGACGGCGCGCAGCAGGGGCTCGTGCACACCGTCATCACGCTCAAGCTTGCACACCGCGCGATGCAGAACGGCGACGAGGGCGCCCCGGCTCTGCTGACCGAGGCGCTCGACCACGCCGAGCGGGCGACGAGCGAGCTGCGCGAGCTCGCCCACGGGATCCTGCCGGTGGTCCTGACCCAGGGCGGGTTGCGCTCCGGAGTCGCCGCGCTGACCTCCCGGATGTCGTTACCGGTGGAGACCACCGTGCCAGCGGACCGGCTTTCCGCCGCGGTAGAGGCGACCGCGTACTTCGTCGTCGCCGAGGCTCTCACCAACGTCGCCAAACACGCTCGGGCAGCGCACGCCGCGGTGACCGCGCGCGTCACGGACGGAGCACTGGTCGTCCAGGTGCGCGACGACGGCATCGGCGGCGCCCGGGCCGCCGGGACCGGCTTGTTGGGCCTCCGGGACCGGCTTGCTGCCCTCGACGGCCGGCTCCGGGTCGAGAGCCCTGCCGACGGCGGCACTCTCGTCGCCGCATACATTCCGCTCTCACGCGCACCGACAGAGGCTCGACAAGGAGCGAAGTTCGTGGAGGCCGGTGAGAGACCCGGAACGCGGATCAGTAGCGGCGGCGACGAGTGAGTGCTCGTCCGCGACCAGGGTCTGGCGCGCGGTCGCGCCCGTGGACGAGCAGCTCGGCGACCTTATGCCTTCGGCGAGCTGCCGCGTCGGCGAATATGCAGCCGCTCGCTCCTCAGCCGCACCGACAGTAATCGTCCGCCGGCCTCGCCCAGGACTACGGATCGATCGACCGGCTCACGATCGCCGCGCCGAGGTCGCGCAGGCGCCCCACCACGCCGAACAACTCCGCCGAGGTCCGATGTCTCGCCGACGGCGGATTCGAGGCCCGGCGCGCCGGAGAGCGACAGTGGCGGCGGGCGCGATCGATCGCCTTCGCCCACGTCCGGGCGTGCGCCGCGGCTGCTGCCGACTGCTGCTGCCGACTCCGAAGCGTTCGGCTTCCGCGCGCGAGGCCGAGCGCCAGCTCCTCCAGAAGGCTCTCTTGCACGACGACCGGTGCCGTGACGCCCAACGAGCTGCAGCGCCTCCCGAGCGGACCGCCGCCGAGCTCGGCCGGGCCCATGGCGCGGCGAGGCCGCTTGCCCGCCACAGCGACCGCCATGGACAGGTAGCGGGCGAGACCGTCGTGGGGTCCGGCGCGATCGCCGCTGCCGGGGACTCGAGCCGGGCCCACCGAGCGCGCCCACGCCCTGGCATGGGCGATCGCCGGGATGCCGGCCGCTTGGTCTTCGGCATGCGCGCGGCCAGCTCAGTCGCGGGACCCACCCCCGAACAGCGTCAGGAACAGCTGAAAGACGTTCAGCACGTCGAGGAAGATGCTCGCGGCGATCGGCACGGCCGCGTCGACGCCGCCCCGCCGCAGGCGCTGGAAGTCGTACGCCGTGAAGCCGCCGAAGACCACGAGGCCCACGACCGCGTAGATCACGTTCGCGCCCGGGATCGCAACGAACAGCGTGATGAGCCCGAACACGATGAGCGCCAGCAGCGCCCAGAAGAGGCCGCGTGCGAGACCGGACAGGTCACGGTCCGTCGCCCACCCGTACGAGCCGAGCGCCGCGATGAAGAGCGCCGTCGCGCCGGCCGCCTGCCAGACCGCCGCCGGATCGGTCGACAGCCAGGCCTCGAGGCCAGGCCCGAGCACCAGGCCCAGCAGCAGCCCGAGGGCGAAAAGCAGCGTCAGCGCGAGCGGCTCGGAACGGCGGCTCGCGGCGTTGAGCCCGACCACGCAGCCCAGAGCGCCGATGAAGCCCGCGATCCCCCAAGCGCCGGACAGGTCGCGCCCGATATAGGCCCCGAGGGCTGTGAAACCGATCGTGACCGCGACGAGGCCCATGACCTGACCGAACAGGCCGCGTGTGTCGGCCGAGGGTTCGACGCGAGCCCCGGCGGTGATGTCGTCAAATGCCATGCCGATGACGTAAGGCGGCCGTCGGTCCCACCAAACACTTCTGGAGCGTCGCGCCATAGGCCGTGGCGATACCGCCGAGCACTGCGCGTCGCGGCGCCGCGATGTCGCCACGTCAGCATGGGCACAAGCGCCACCGGCCATGTTGCGCTCGCGATCCAGGCGCTTACCGCCTGAGTCGGCACGGAGCCGCGTGGCACACGCGACAGGTTGGGATTCGACGTCGAGGTACCTGGACACGGGGCGGTGGCTCGCGTCCCCGCGCCGCCGGGTGCGGCAACGACGGCAACCCGGTCGCCGGAGCGGCGAGGGGCATCCGCGCCCCGTTGGCCCGATCGGGCGTCTGGGCCAACGATCACCGCGCGCTCCGAACGCCGCCGATGGCGGGCATCGCGCGACACTGCCCCTCGGCCTCGGCCTCGCCGCGCGCCGCTCGGGTCGGTGCCTCGCACCGTCGCGCTACACGTCCCGCTTGACGAGCCGCTCCTCGCCGAGTGCCGCGAGGTCGATGTCGTCCAGGCTGGAGACGACGACGTCGGCCGCGGCCTCGGCGAGCAGCGCGGCGTCGTCGCCCCGGGCGATGCCGATCGCGGCCATGCCACCGGATTTCGCCGCCTCCACGCCGGCCGGCGCGTCCTCGATGACGATCGCATCCTGCGGGGCGACACCGAGCTCGTGCGCGGCGGTCAGGAACATCTCGGGGTGCGGTTTGCCGTGCACGAAGTCCCGGCCGGACACGTCGGCGTCGAAGTAGTCGAGGAGCGTGAGGTCGGGCCGGACG
>Ga0207708_10004649_pt1 | contig 10105 bp, 9 predicted proteins | sample KBSK5101metaG_FD_184340 | JGI IMG/M metagenome (GOLD analysis project Ga0207708, IMG submission 184340) | Corn, switchgrass and miscanthus rhizosphere microbial communities from Kellogg Biological Station, Michigan, USA - KBS K5-10-1 metaG... | ecosystem: Host-associated > Plants > Roots >...
ACGGGGCGTTGCCCGCGAGCATGTTGCGCAGCGTCGTGCCGCCGCCGGCGGACGAGATGATCCCGGTGACGTTGAGCCCCTCGTCCTTGAAGTAGCCCTTTTCCAGTGCGATGGCAAAGGGCATGCCGTTCGCCGACACGCCGTAGTTCGAGACGACGATCTCCTCGGCGGAGGCGAGCGTGGCGACGCACGCGACGGCCAGCGCGGCCGTCAGCCGCGACGTGAAGGCGATGGAATGGCGCACGTGGAGTCTCCTCGGTTCGTGGATCGGTTCTAGAGCGCGCGCTCGATCGCCTTCCAGCGCTCGAGCTCGAGCGCGTCGTCGAGACGCGCCCGCGCATCGGTTGCGGCATCGGGCCGCATGGGCTCGACGCCGTCGGCATGCCTGCGCAGCCGCGCGAGCGTCGTGCCGATCGTGTCGGCGACGCGGAACATCAGCGTCGCCGGGTAGGAAACCTGCGTGAATCCGAGCGCACCGAGCTCGGCGGGCGAGGGCCACGGCATGCCGGGCGTCTCGAACAGCGCGGCCGACAGCAATGTGGTGCCACGGAACGTGCTGCCCACCTTCTCGAAATCCGCCATCGTGCGCAGCCCCGCGACGAACACGCCGTCGGCGCCGAGCGACAGGAAACGTTCGCCGCGCCGCAGCGCCTCGTCGAGGCCTTCGACCCCGTACGCGTCGGTGCGCCCGATGATCAGCGTCTCGACCGAGCGTCGCACGCCCAGCGCGACCCGCAGCTTGCGCTCGATGACCGCGCGGTCGACCACGCCCTGCGCCTTGTCGGCGCGCTGCTGCTTGCGCTCGCGCTCCTGGTCCTCGAGCAGGATGCCGCCGACGCCGATCGCCTCGTAGGCCTCGACCGTGCGCGCGACGCTCTTGACGTCGCCGTAGCCGTCGTCGCCGTCGGCCATGAACGGCAGCGTCGTCGCCTCCGCGATGTCGCGGATCCCTGCAACCATGTCCGCGAGACCGACCAGCCCGAGGTCCGGCAACGCGTAGCGCGCGGCAAGCATTGCAGACCCGCCGATCGCGAAGGCACGAAACCCGGCGCGGGCGATCAGTCGGACGGTAAGCGCATCGTGCGCGAGGGGCATCACCAGTGGACGCTCGGCCGCAAGTGCGGCGGCTATCGTCGTGCGGGAGCTACGTGCGGCAGATTTCATGGATGTCTCGCGTTGGTGTCGACCACGTCGAGCCATGGAAACCGCGCGCGCTGCTCCACGCGAAACTGCGCGATCCGTTCGCGGCGCAACAGGGTTTCGTCGACCTCGTCGATCCCGCCCAGAAGCCGTGTCTGGCTGCGCGCGTCGAGTGCGAATCGAATGGGAGGTGGCTCGGGCAGCATCAGCGTCCGCGCTGCGACATCGACGGTAACGGTCAGCGTTGCGTGAGCTATCGCGTGGATCATCCGTTCATGTTGAGGCGGCGGAAGCGCGATCGGCAACAACCCGGCTTTCAATGCGTTCTGCTGGAAAATATCGCTGAAGCCCTGCGCGATCACGGAACGGATGCCGAAGCGCAGCAGCGCCCACACGGCGTTCTCGCGCGAGGAACCGCATCCGAAATTCCGCCCGGCGAGCAGGAACGCTGCGCCGCGAAAGCGGGGCTCGTTCAACACGAACGACGGATCGTCGGTCCCGTCGGGCCGGTAGCGCCAGCGTGCGAACAGACCTTCTCCGGGATCGGTGGAAAGCGAGCGCATGTACGCCGCGGGGATGATCGCGTCGGTGTCGACGTCGTCGCGCAGCAACGGTGCGACCACGCCGGTGACGGTGGTGAATGGCTGCATTCAGGCGACCTTGCGCGGATCGCTGATCCGGCCGGCGACGGCGGCCACGGCCGCGGTCACCGGGCTCGCCAGGTGCGTTCGCGCCTGCGCACCCTGTCGGCCCTCGAAGTTGCGGTTCGACGTCGACACGCAGCGGGCGCGAGGCGGCACGATGTCGTCGTTGATGGCGAGGCACATCGAGCAGCCACTTTCGCGCCATTCGAAACCGGCGTCGCGAAAGACCCGGTCCAGCCCTTCGTGTTCGGCGGCACGGCGAACTGCGCTGGAACCGGGCACGACCAGCGCGCGAACGCCCGCGGCAACGCGGCGGCCGTCGATGGCCTTCGCTGCGGCGCGAAGGTCGGAAATGCGGCTGTTGGTGCACGATCCGATGAAAACCACGTCGACGGGCGTCCCCTCGATGCGCTGGCCCTCCGACAACCCCATGTAAGCCAGCGCGGCATCGAAGCTCGATCGCCGTTCCGGCGGCATCGCCGAGCGATCGGGTACGCGCCCATCGACGCCGATCACATCGCCGGGTGTTGTTCCCCACGTGATCTGCGGGGCGAGCGACGAGACGTCGAGGTCGAGCGTGCGCGCGAACGCGGACTCGTCGATGGAGCGCAGCGAACGCCAGTAGGCGAGGGCCGAGTCCCACTGCTCACCCTTCGGCGCATAGGCCGTGTTCGCGAGGTATTCGAACGTGATGTCGTCGGGCGCAATCGAGCCGAAACGCGCACCGAACTCGATCGACATGTTGCAGATCGTCATTCGACCTTCCATATCGAGCGCGCGAATTGCGGACCCCCGATATTCCACCGCATGGCCGACACCCGCCGCAATCCCGAAGCGGCCAATGATCGCCAGGATCGCATCCTTGGGCGTCGTCCCTGCCGGCAGCGATCCGGTAAGCTCCACCGCCATTGGCTTGGGTCGCTTCTGCGCGAGCGTCTGCGTCGCGAGTACATGCGCGACTTCGGTGGTGCCGATGCCCCACGCAAGCGCGCCGAATGCGCCGAGCGTTGCCGTGTGGCTGTCCCCGCACACGACGGTGGAGCCGGGCAGCACGAGCCCGTTCTCGGCGGCCGTCACATGGACGATGCCCTGGCGCGGATCGCCGAGACCGAAGAGTCGGATACCCGATGCCTTGCAGTTGCGCTCCAGGAACGTGATCAGCTCGGTTCCGCCCGCGTAGGTGCGCGCGTCACGGCCGGGCTGCGTGGAGACAATGTGATCGTGCATGGCGAACGTGTGCCGCGGCTCGGCTACGCGGCGCTTGGCGGTGTCCAGTTGGCGAAACGCTTCGGCGCTGCTCACCTCGTGCACGAAATGGCGATCGATTGCGAGCAGGTCGACGTCGTCATCGACGGGATCGATGACATGCGCTTGCCAGATCTTGTCGAACAGCGTTCGCGATTCCTGCATGGGTGCGATCGTAGCGCCACCGGGCTTGATCGATCGCAACAATTTCTGCATACTAGCCATGAGCAAAACGCATAGCTGATGATTCGAAGACTTCCTCCGCTGAATGCGCTACGCGCTTTCGAGGCCGCGTCGAGGCATGCGAGCTTTACACATGCGGCGCAGGAGCTGCACGTGACGCAGGGCGCGATCAGTCGTCACGTCGCAACACTGGAGGACTGGCTTCAGGTCAGGCTGTTTTCGCGCCACGCCCGTGGCATCGAGCTCACACCGAAGGGTGCAATCTTCTTCCGCGTCGTCCGCGGCGCGCTGGACCAGATCGACTACGGGGCGCGACAACTTCGCGAAAAGCCGGATCAGAAAACGCTGCGACTGAAGGTACCGCCGACGTTCGGAATCCGCTGGCTGGTTCCGCGTCTTGCGCGATTTCACGCATTCCGTCCCGACGTCGACGTCCAGATCACGACGTCGCACCAGCCCGTCAGGTTCAACCGCGAGGATGTGGACGCCTGCGTTCATTCCGATCCGCAGCCGTTACCCGACGCCATTTCCCGGCGGCTGTTCGGCGAAATGCTGCTGCCAGTCTGCAGCCCCGACCTGCTGCGGCGCGCTCCGCCGCTGAAGAAACCCACCGATCTGGCGCAGCGCGTTCTCGTGTGCTCGCTCCACCGCCCGCGCGACTGGCCCACGTGGCTCGACGCGGCCGGCGTTCATGACGTCGACGGCAACAACGGCATCAAGGTCGAGAATTCGGCGCTGGCCTACCAGGCCGCCATCGACGGCCTCGGTGTCGTCATCGCGCAGCGAAGCTTCGTCGAGGAAGATCTGAAGTCGGGTCGTTTGGTCGCGCCGTTCGACCTCGAAGTACCGGGTGATGGCGCCTATTACCTGAGTTATCCGATGGACCGCTCGAAGGGAGAGGGTGTCGCCGCCTTCGAAACGTGGATCCTCCGGGAGGCGGCGCTGACAGCCGAGATGCGTGCGGGGTGAACGGTCTCGCAGTGCGATCGAAGGACGTATCCCACAGGGTCGTCGTGATACGCGAGCCTAGTCGCCCCGGTCCACGACCGCCAGACCATAGGGGTCGTTGCCGACACCCGTGACCGTCGCGGCGACGGTGCGCGTGCGCAGGTCGATGATCCAGACCGTGCCACTCGCCGCGAACGTCGTTCGCGGTCCGCCGGAGATCACCGCAAAGCGCCCATCGGCCGTCACAGCCGAGCCCTTGGGCCGGGCGGGACGAACGACACCGTCCGCGTCCGCCGGTCGCGTGAGCGGAACGCGCGCGACCTCGGCGCCCGGCTGATGCGCGAGTGCCATCGACAGGTCGACGATCGAGACATTGTTCGCGCGAAAGTTCGGCACGACGATGAATTTTCCATCGGGCGTGAAGGACGGGATGAACGGGCGCGTCTGGACGTTCGAATCGCTGGTGCCCACCAGCACGCGCGCCACCTCGGCCGTTGGCGAGCGGGCAGCCGCCAGATTCACGTCAATGATCGAGATCGTGTTGCCCTCGAAAGCGATTTGTTGGCTTTCGCGATTGGCAGCGACAACCCAACGGCCGTCGGCGCTCGTCGCGATGCCCCAGGGCCCTATCTGCGTGGGAATGCGAGCGATCTCGGCGGTCTTGCTACCCGCGAGCGCCGCCGCGAGGTCGATCACCGAGACGTCGTTGGTGCCGCCGTTGGCCGTGAACAGGTAGTGCTTGCCGTCGCTCGCGGTGCCGACGGTGATGCCGTTGCTGTCCGGAAAGCAACCCCATGCCGCGTTGGGCGACAGCAAGGGGACGGGCGATGGCGGCCCGTGCGGCGACACGAACGGCACGGGGAAGTCCGGGCACGCGAATCCGGGCTTGCCAAGGGCGAGCTCGACCGCGCCGCGCAGGCTGCCGGTCTTGCGGTCCACGAACGTGATGCGGTTACCGCCGTCCTCGGTGAGATGACTTTCCGCATTGCCGATGACGAACATGTCGCGCAGCAGCACGAGCCCCACGGCTCCGAAATGACCGCTGTCGATGTGGAACTCCAGCGCTTCCGCAGTGTTATCGCTGCGACGCTGCGTCATCTTCCGGACGTCCATGACGGCGATGTTGCCGCGGCCGCCGTGCTGTTGAAACTCGTCGTTGTCGATCGCCCCGTGGTGGTTCACGACGTACGCGGTCTTGCCGTCCTCGCTGATCACGATATTGGCCGGATCGCCGAGCAGTTTCCCGTCCAGGCGATCCAGTGCGGTCTTGGAGCGGCTGACGATTGCGTTGGGCGTGTTGTTGTTCTGCGGCTTCAACGCCTCCTTGAGGTCGATCGCGTACATCCGGGGGTCCCGACGTCCGGTCGCCAGAATGTACGTATTGTCGGCAATCGCTTCTTGGCGAAGGCACATCAGCAGGCTGGCTGCTAGCAGCGCGTTTCCAATCTTCATCTCGACGTTCCTCCTGGAATGAGACCTCGCCGTGCCTCGTGGCGGGCGCGCGGCACGTTCGGCTTGTCCGCGCCGTATGCCGCTGGCTACGGCCGATCAACGAAGCTCGAAACTCGTCAACTCCTCGACCCAATGCTCGTATATGTACGGACCGGAAGCGGCGTAGCGCTCATGCTTGATGTGACGCTTGACGTCCGGCGCGTACCACATGTCCTCGTTCGCCGTACCCTTCGAACCGGTGAGCGTTTTGCGAATGCCGGTGAGGTGAACGGTATCGAACGTGCCCGCCGGTACCGTCACCTTTTCCCACCCGCGAACTTCGACCTCCCAGATCGAGATGCTCTGCCCGTCGGGCTGATGATAGGGAAATTCCCGCTTTGCGCCGATCTGCAACGGCCATCGATACCATGTCGTGTCATTCAGCGGTCCGCCCTGGTAGGCGAGCGCCGTGCGGTTGAGGTCGAGCGAGTATCGGACGGTGCGGTCTGCGCCAGTCGCGACGTTCCCATAGTAACCGCTGAAGTTCACGTTGTAGCGGTCGGGTTGGCGATCCTTGACCGCGACAGTGCCTTCGTACGTGAACGTCCCACCGCGATTGTGGGCGGGGAGCAGCGAAATTCGATAGCGCCACGTGTCGCCGTGCGTCCAGGTGGGACGCGCGAGGGTTTGGGCTGGCGCAGCGTAGACGCACGAGACGGCCAGCAGCACCATGCAGGCGGAGCGGAACATCATTACGGCCATCGCAACCTTATCGAGGTTGTCGCGACGTGCCGTTAACCGGAACCATCGCATTCGTATTATGGTTCGTCGTTCTGGCGCGGCGCAGCGATCCTGCGCGATCATAGGGCTTTAAAATCGAGGCGACGTGCTGAATGGCCAACTTCAAGAATCCGCTTGAGACCTGGAATGAGCGCTATGCCGGGCCGGACTATGTATTCGGTGAGTCACCGAACGAATTCGTGCGCGCGGCGGCGGGCCATCTTGCAGTGGGGCAGTCGGTCCTGTGTGTGGCCGACGGCGAAGGTCGCAACAGCGTCTGGCTCGCGGAGCGTGGACTGCGTGTGACCGCATTCGACTTCGCGCCGAATGCCGTCGAGAAGGCGCGACGGCTCGCGCGTCAGCGCAATGTCCATGTCGACCACCGCATGGGCGACATCCAGACGTGGGCCTTCGCGCCGGGTGAATATGATGCGCTCGTGGTGATTTTCATCCAGTTCTTGGCACCCGAGGAAAGAGACGACGCTTTTGCTCGCATGCAGTCCGCGGTCAAACCGGGCGGACTGTTCCTGCTCGAAGGCTATCGACCCGAGCAGCTCCAATATGGCACGGGCGGTCCTGGTGCGATCGAGAACCTCTACACGCGAGAATGGGTGGAACAAACGTTCCGTGGCTGGGAAACGCTGGCGCTGCGCGAATACGACGCGGTGCTGCAGGAGGGCACCCGCCATACGGGGATGTCCGCGCTGATCGACCTCGTCGCCCGGAAGCCCTGATCCGTCGGTCTTGTCATGTGCCGCAGAACGTTCGGTAGCAGGCGGTGACGGCGGCCGGTGCCGGCTCGGCGTAGCGCTCGCGCTCAGGCAGTTCTTCGTACGGCTGCTGGACGGCCGCCAGCAATCGCTCGAAGGGCACGAGATCAAGGTGTGCGGAGGCGGCGGTCAACGCTTCCTCGACGCGATGGTTGCGTGCGATGACGATCGGGTTGACGCCGCGCATCGCATTCGCACGTTCGGTTGCCACGGTTTCCTTGACCTGCTGCGCACTCACGTCCTCGGTTGCGCAGCGCGCACGCCAGCGGGCCAGCCACGCGTCGGGCGCATGCGCATCGGCAAACAATGCGCGTAGCGGCGCTTCGTTGCCGCCAGCCGCATCGGTAAGCCGTCGCCATCCAAGCGTGAAATCGACGTGCTGGGCATGGAGCAGCGCCAGCCAGTCGTCGATCAGTGCGGTGTCCGCCGCATCGTTTTCCGGGTGACTGCGACTAAGCCCGAGCTTTTCGCGCTGACCGCGCAGCAGACAGCTTCGGTAATGCCCAGAGAACTCAGCGATCACCTCGGTTGCGATCGCAATCGCCTTCTCGCGATCGTCGGACAGCAGAGGCAGCAGCGTTTCGGCCAGGCGCGCAAGGTTCCAGCACGCGATGTCGGGCTGGTTGCCGAAAGCGTAGCGTCCTTGATCATCGATGGAACTGAACACTGCAGCCGGGTCATAGGCCTCCATGAAGGCGCACGGCCCGTAATCGATCGTCTCGCCCGAGATCGCCATGTTGTCGGTGTTCATCACGCCGTGGATGAATCCCACGTTCATCCACTGCGCGATCAGCGCAGCCTGGCGTTCGGCAACATTGCGCAACAGTCCGAGAAATCGCTGCGGCGTGTTCGCCAGTGCGGCGTCATGTCGGGCGATCGCATAGTCGGCGAGTTTCCGCACGCTTTCGATATCGCCGCGCGCGGCGTAAAACTGAAACGTACCGACACGGATGTGGCTGGCTGCGACGCGAGTCAGGACAGCGCCAGGCAGCACGTCTTCGCGAAACACCTGCTCGCCCGTCGCTGCGACGGCAAGGGCACGCGTCGTGGGGATGGCCAGCGCATGCATCGATTCGCTGATCAATACTTCCCGAAGCATGGGTCCAACAGCCGCCTTGCCATCGCCGCCGCGTGCGAACGGTGTGCGGCCGGACCCCTTGAATGCGATGTCGCGTCGATGTCCGAGACGATCGATCACTTCGCCGAGAAGTAGCGCACGGCCGTCGCCAAGTCTTGGCGAGAAGCCGCCGAACTGATGACCTGCGTACGCCTGGGCCAACGGTTCCGCGCCGTCGGGCACTGTATTTCCCGCGAACACGGCTGCCTTCGCCTCGTCGTCGAGCGAATCGAGATCGAGGCCAAGCTCTTCTGCCAACTGGCGGTTGAAATACAGCAGCCGCGGTGCGCGCACGATCGCCGGCCGTTGAGCGACGTAGAACCCCGGCAGTTCGCGCGCGAACGAATTGTCGAAGGTGAACGCGCCCGCCGAAGCGAGGGGCGCGGGGAGGGTAGCCATGGCCAAGTTTGCCATACGGTGCTGCTCCCTGCCCCGGCCACCCGGCGTCATGAGTCAACCGTGGGGGGTGCGCGACCCCAGGTGACGACACGCATCCAATCCGCAGGGCCGCGTATCTGTCGCAACCGGGCAGTCACGCTGTATAGAATCACTGCTTGAGACCTTGTCTTCAACGCAGCTGCGCAGCCCGCACATCGCCGGGCGTTGCGCCAACGGATTGAAACGGAAGGTGCCATGGCTCGAATGTTGAAGAAGACGGCGGGGGCAGGCAGGGTGAAGGTCGCGTCGCGGTCGGCAGGGGACGCGCGCCTCGACGTGCCGGCTGTCGAGCCTCGACCGGGCGACCAGCAACTCGGCGAATTCGCCTACATGCGTTTGAGAAACGATATCCGCGGCGGAACGCTGCTTCCCGGCAGCCGCTTGCGTGAGACGGAGCTTGCCGATCGGCTGCAGGTGAGCCGAACGCCGGTGCGCGAGGCGCTCAAGCGTCTGGAATCCGAGGGCCTCGTCGTATTCTCCCAGCCGCGCGGCATGACCGTGACGGAGTTGTCCGCGGGCCAGGTGCTCGAACTTTATGCGATGCGGGAAATTCTGGAAGGTGCGGCGGCACGATTTGCGGCCGAGCACGCGTCGGCGTTCGAGATCGAGTCACTCAAGCATCTCGTCGCGCAGCATTCCTCGATCAGGACGCCGGAGGAGGCGTATCAGAACAATCGACGGATCGACGAGTCGATCGCCAGCGCTGCACACAACGTGTATTTGCTGAAGGCATTGAATGTGTTGCAGGACGCCGTGTCGCTGCTCGGGCCGACGACCTACACCGTGCCCGGTCGCATCAAGCTGGGCCTCAACGAAATCGCAAACGTCGTCAAGGCGATTGCAAATCGAGATCCGGACGAGGCTGAGAGCGCCGCCCGCAGCGCCGTGCGCGCTGCCGGCGCGGTTCGCCTCGTCATGCGGCTGAAGGTCTAGCCGCCGTTCCGTTTGCCCGCCAGGGCGCTTCAACAGTCACTTTCCGTGCCCCCGGTAACGGTATTCACCGTGCTTGACTTCGTTCGGTTAAGTATACTATCGTATACAAACTAATACGAACGGACTCGCCGATGAGCATCGAAGTAGCCGACGCTGTCGTGACCGACGATCTGGCCGGCAACCTGGTTCCCGGTGGAGGCATGGGTCAGCCGGTCATCGTCGAAGGCTCCGCATCGATAGTTACCGACGAGGCGGGCCGCAAATACCTCGACCTCGAGGCAGGGCCGGGCGTGCTCTCGGTGGGGCATTGCCACCCGACTGTCGTCGCGGCCATCCAGTCTCAGGCCACGAAGCTCATGCAGGGACCCGGCCGCTATCACAGCCGGCTCACGTCTTCGCTGGCTCGCAAGATTGCCGGCGTCATGGGCAACCGGCTCAAGCGCGTGTTCTTCGCGAACAGCGGCGCCGAGGCCAAC
>Ga0207708_10004652_pt1 | contig 10102 bp, 3 predicted proteins | sample KBSK5101metaG_FD_184340 | JGI IMG/M metagenome (GOLD analysis project Ga0207708, IMG submission 184340) | Corn, switchgrass and miscanthus rhizosphere microbial communities from Kellogg Biological Station, Michigan, USA - KBS K5-10-1 metaG... | ecosystem: Host-associated > Plants > Roots >...
AATCGCACTGCTAGAGGCGCTATACCCTATAGCGAGGTTGCCCTGCTGATCAGTCGCCGCACTACCCATCCAACGATGGGTCGTGTCGGGTTGATAGGTGCCTTGCTGAAATACTGTCACTGGACCCAACGTCGGGTTGCGCAGTTCAAACCAGCGCACGGCCGCCACACCTCCCGATTGCACGGTGAAGTTGCTGACCAGGGACTCATGCCCGTCCGGGAAAAAACGTGTGGCAGCTCGGAACATCAGCCGATCACCAAGATGGTCCAACAGCGATGTGGTTCCCAGTTGGGGTACCCCTGAGGTTCTCAGGGTGAAACCTGCGGCAGGAGGGCTGGCGAATAAGGTAAAGGTCGAATTGAGAGGATTAGCAAAGTCCACGTGGAAGTGAAAGATACGGTAAGAGCCGGTGCCAGGCCACTCTACGAAGCTTGCCGGAGATCCAGCCGCTGGCATGATCGAGCCGTCGAGGTCGGCTGGCAGATATGTTGACTCACTGGGACCACCTGTAATTCCGGTGGTGATAAAAGTTGCCGGAAGTCCGGCCAGCATCGTGGCGCGATCGAAAGCGAAAGGCTGCGGTCCCAAAAAGGCCGTGCCCGACGAATTGAACACGTTCATCGCCATGTAGTAAGCGTCAGGCCATACAGCCAGTTTGGGGTAGTCGAAGAAGTTCGACCCGAGATGAAAGGCGTAGCGGTGGTAACTGCCAGTGGCGTCGCTGGTGGTAGAGACGGCAACACATTCATCAGTCGGAGTTCCTACGCCGGCGAACTGGCTTATAAGCCAACGGTTGGCGAACTGATCGTAAAGCACGACAGGATCTCCACTACCAGCAGTTTCGCATGGACCACCGAAGCCTGACCAGATCGTACTGATGCCAGCTGGACCGAGTTGAGAGGCCCCGGTCGTCTTATTAAAGACTTGAAAGCCTTCGTTAGCTATTTGAACGTATTGCGTCGCGCCCACTTCACCATTGGTGTCGGGTGGAGCGCAGTTACATGCGACGCCCGGAAATGGGATGCCGTCAAAATTAAGAATCGGGCTCGGCATGTTGGGTATTGCCATATTTGTTAATACGTCGAACCGATCCTGAACAACCAGGTCAGGACTGTCTTTATGTGTGGTGGGAATCTTTGGATTCTCGTTAGCCTCGCGCTGAGTCTTTGACACCACCGGGTGCGGTTTCATTTTCCGGAGCGGAATTGACGTATCGTTTTGATATGAAGCGACCACCGTAACGTCTGACTTTTGATCCTGGTGCAAGTTAGCAGGAGGTGCTGATGAAATCTCCCTCTGAGACGTCCATCTCAATTTATCGCCCTGCTGAGAGAAGCTCCCATGAAGCGGGGCTTCGTTTGCGGACTTATTCTCTGCTTTTGAAGGCTCGAAATGGAAAAGACCAGCAGACAATAGAATCAAACAGAGCAAAAAGAGTAGAGGTGTTCTTTTCATAACTCGCCTTCTTTCTTGATAGAGGAATTTGAGGTTGTGCGCTGGTGCGCAAGAGAGGAGCTTGGACCACACCTACAAGACCTGAAGAAAGTAGAGGACATCGGAACATATTCCGGTTCCATGTGTGAGGCCTGTCCTGTTCACAAATTATGTGTACTTGTCAGGCCAGCTCGTGAGTTCGGTGCCTTGGTAAGTCCGGATGGAACGTGATGTGAGGCAGCAGCCGTTGCGTGCTACGTGACGTCAAATCCCATGAGAACGGGCGGCAGTATATTCCTCCGCTGAAGAGGTGTCAAAATAATATTCTTTATAGATACAATACGTTTGTCTGGGAAGTGGTACGCCGACCATTTATTCACCGTCACAAAATACATACTTCCGAAATAAAAAATGGAAGATGATCCGTAACCATAGCCTCAACGATCTTTAGAAGCAGTTTCCCGACCCCGAAACCCGCGGTACAAACACTACAGACTCGATAGCTACTAGCAACTCTTCAGGTGTTAGAAGCTCTGGAATTATCTGCGGCCCTTTGGCATGTTGCTGCAATAGCATAGTTACGAACTGCTCTGAAGTTTGCCAGTAGTTCAGTGATTCCCGACAACAGCTCACCCTTCTACCACGGGGATCTGACCTCATGTTGAGTCTAGAGGGTGTAAACAAACAACCTTGCCATACCGGGGAGATCAAAATGAAATCCACTTCACTACGATTAACCGTAATCGCCAGCTTTGTTATCCTTCTAACCTTCGCGACAACTATTCCTAATCGAGGAGTCGGGTCACGAGCAATTGTCTTCAATGGTACCAACCAATATGCTCGTGTAACCCTGCCAAATTCGGCGCCCTGGACCTCTCTGGGATCGTTTAAGATCATGGGTCGACTTAGAGGAATGTCATCCATCTCGGGATATATTGCGTCATTAGGTATTCCGGAGGTGAGTTTTCCATTTACTCTGTTCCAAAACGGAGGGGGCGATCCTGAACGAATTGACCTATATGATAATCGCGATGCGGTACAGGATTATCACGCCCCCAATACGTTTACCGATATCGTATTTAAACTCCAATACGATCCGACAAACTCACGGTGGACGTTGGAATCATGGAAAGCTGACGGCACTGGTTATGTAGTCACTACAGAGACAATAACCACAACTACCAACTGGAATTTAGGTGGACATTACCTAACCTTAGGAGCCAATGCTTATGGCGTAGGCTTTTCTGACGCACATGTAGATTGGTGGTGCTGGCAACAAGGAGCAGACGCTTTGGGAAGTGGAAATTTTCCCGGAGCTGAAGTGCCAACTGGAACTTTCTTAGTTAAATATACTTTCGACAACGATGACGGTGCGGACTCATCGGGAAATGGCCTTAACCTAACCCTCACCAACAGTCCAACCTTTGAGGATACTCCCGGAGGTCCTGGTTCTGGAGCCCAGATCTCGGGCATCAGCGTGGCGTCGAACTGTAATACCAGTGCCCTGATCAACTTCAACACCGATGTAGCAGCACGGGCATACGTCGAGTACGGAACGACTACGAGCTATGGGTCTTCCACGATCGATGATCCGGTGCGGTTCTACGCCGAGCATGCGATTCCATTAACGGGTCTCACTGCGAACACCACCTACCATTTCCGTGTCAATGCGAACAGCAATGGAACAACGCAGAGTGCCGACCAGACTTTCACTACGGCGTCCAGCGGAGCCGCGTGTGCAGCTTTACCCGCTCAAGTTGATAGCCGCATGCCGGATATGACGGGGGCAACTGAGTATGTTGTTAAAGCCAGCTGCACTGGCGTCAGTAATTGCTTTACGAATTTCCAGACCGCTATAAACACTGCCGGCACCGACAATGGCAAGCGGTTTGTCACCGTGGATGCAGGGCTGAGCTTTACGGGCTCGTTCACACTTCCTGCCAATAGCGACGGCAATTGGATCATCATTCGGTCTTCGGCTTACGCGAACCTGCCTGAAGGCAAGCGCGTCGCCCCAACTGACACCAGCAGCATGTTCAAAGTGGTCGCCAACACCCAGAACGACGGTGCGATCGAGACAGCCGCTGGTGCGAACCATATTCGCATCATCGGAATGGAGTCGACGATTGATCCGAGCACTGCTGCCGACTCGCCTGGAGGTGCGATCATTCACAGCAACATCAACTTCAACAAAAATGTTGGCGGCAATTCGGCCAACCTGGCGAAGTTCATCGGCTTTGATCGTTGCTACATTCACGGCCTGACCAATAAGAACAACCGCCGCGGCTTCTATTGGGAAGGAGAAGACAATTTCATCATCGACAGCTATATCAGCGAGTTCCACGACATTAACTCTGACGGCCAGGCGATCCTTCTGGTTACCGGAAAGCGGAACAAGATCCTCAACAACACTCTTATTTCCGACGGCGAAAACTTTATGTGGGGCGGCACGGGACTGAGTGTTTCCGGCTACGTGATCGGCGGTCTGGAGTTCGCACGCAACCACATGTACAAGCCCTGCTCGTGGAAGGTCAACGGTGGCTGCGGGGGCACTTACGGAGGCTTTGACTGGAAAGAGAAGAACCTGTTTGAGTGCAAGACCTGTGCACAGCTTCTTGTGTTCGGGAATTATTTTGGCGGCACCACCGATTCGCAGGGTGGCTACTGGCCTGATGCACAATCAAAGGCCATCAACCTCAAGCTCGAGCAAAATTCTGCTGGTCCAACTACCTGCGATCTGATGGAGGACCTCACGATCTACAAGAACTTCGGCAAGAATATGCATTCGGGCATGGACGTGGTTGGGCGCACGGTCGGCGCGCATGGATGCACAAACAAACCCGACAGGGTGCTCGTGCGTGACAACGTATTTGAATACGATGCGACTACCTGGACACCGGAGGTCGGTGCCTCATCAGGAAGCTTCAACGCCACGGGTTGGAGTCTCAGTGGCGTGGAAGACTTGCAAGTCATTCACAACACCGTCGTCAATGCTAATCCGACTCAAAGTTCGACTTGTAACAGCGTCTATAGCGACGGATCGATGATCACGGTCGGCGATCCAGTCACGACGAAATGGGCCGGCTTTGTTTACCAAGACAACATCTCTGATTACCGCGCCTGCGGAGTCGCAGGAGGCGGGTGCAACGGAAACGACGCGACGTGCTCCCTCAATGGAGTGTTCACCGGATGGGTTTTCACCAACAACGGCATCATGCGTTCTGCCGGCGTCGGTCCGAATTACCCTTCAGGCCAGTTGTGGGTGACATCCTGGGGATCACAACTCGTTAATTTTAATAGCGGACTGGATGGGAACTACCGCGTTGCGAGTGGAAGCACGTGGAAGAACGCAGCCACCGATGGTAAAGATCTTGGGGCAGACATAGACGGCGTGGAACGTGCTACAGCAAACTCGCCGACTGGTAACTGGCCTGCACCATAGGTTAACGAATGGCTTTGACGCTCAGCGACTTGGGCTTTGGCTATCAGACTTCTGTACGCCGGTCGTTAACTGAAGCCCAACTCGCGCTGTTATCTGCTGTTGGCCCACAGAGCAGTTGCGCGTTCGCGCTAGAGGGCTTTGCCTCAAAAGTCTGAAGCGGTTCTTGGACCGGGTCAGTACAGGGAGCGGTAGCGACCTGGTGAAACCACAGGAGTCACAAATCATTGGGAAATGTCGCATGCTGATCACTGACCAGGTCGCTACCGCTCCCTGTACTGACCCGGTCCAATCGTGGAGTAAGAGCCCTCGCAGCCAACCAGCAAAAACTTGACCTGTGCCGGAAATGTGGAATACGCTCTCGTCGTCTTAAGATGGCTGGTCCCCCGAGCCTCTGCATCCTTGCATACTCGTTAATCCAGCCCTTCCAAAGTAGATCATTTTGAGGCCTCGAGTATTCCAATGAAACTTTCTCACGGGCTTCTCTGCCTCCTTTGCATAACGTTTTGTCTTGTTACCTTTAACGCCGCCACCGCTCTGGCTGTCGGCGACGAGTGGCGCCCCCTGGATCCTGCCGAACTGGCTATGAAAACATCCACGGTCGAGAAAGACGCGGATGCCGAAGCGCTCTTTTGGGAAGTGCGGTTGGACGACAGTCGGCTGGAAGAGTTTGTTCTCCAGCATTACGTCCGAATCAAAGTGTTTACCGAACGGGGGAAGGAGTCGCAAAGCAAAGTCGATTTGCCATTCCTCGGCTCGTCCAGGATCAAGGATATTGCAGCACGTGTTATCAAGTCCGACGGATCCATCCTTGAACTGAAGAAAGACGACGTCTTCGAAAGAACGATCGTCAAAGCCAGCGGCCTGAAACTCAAGGCAAAATCATTTGCCCTTCCTGGCATCGAGCCCGGTGCGATCGTTGAGTATCGCTGGCGCGAGGTTATTCCCGGAGGCAGCGCGAACAGACTCCGCATTCAATTTCAACGAGAGATCCCAGTGCAAAGTGTTACGTATTTCCTCAAGCCATTTCAGGGAATGCAATACCTGCCGTTCAATTTGGGTGAAACCAAATTCGTCAAAGACAAAGATGGCTTCTATAAATTCACGGTAACGAACATTCCCGCCTTTCGCGAGGAACCCAGAACCCCGCCCGAGGATCAACTGCGTTCGTGGATTTTTCTTTATTTTGCGGATGAAACTAAACTTGATCCCGATAGTTACTGGAAGAACTTTGGCAAAGCCGCCTTCGAAGCAACAAAAGATTCGACGAAAGTCGATGGAGAGATAAAGAGCTCGGTCGCGACGATCATTGGAGACGCCAGCGACCCGGAAGAAAGGCTCAGACGCATCTATGATTTCTGTCGCACAAAGATCAAAAACCTGAGCGATGATGCGGCAGGTCTGACCGACGACGAAAAGAAAAAACTTAAGGACAACAAGTCCCCGGGCGACACCTTAAAGCGCGGTCAGGGAACCAGCTCGGACATAGACTTTCTGTTTGCAGCTTTGGCTAAAGCGGCGGGCTTTGAAGTCCACCTCGCGCTTTCGGGCAACCGCGATGATCTTTTCTTCACGAAGAACCTGTCTAACGCGTATTTCCTGAGATCGTCATTTGTCGCCGTTAGATTAGGCGAAAAGTGGGAGTTCTTCAGTCCCGCGGAAATGTATACGGATTTCGGTATGCTGGGCTGGCCTGAAGAGGGCCAGGACGCTTTAGTTTTGGACGCGAAAGAGCCGTTTTGGGTGCGCACCTCCATGGCCGCACCCGAAAGATCTCTCGAGAAACGCACTGGTAAGTTTCGCCTGCTTGACGACGGGACCATTGAAGGTGACGTGCGCATCGAATACACGGGCCATTTGGGTTTCGAAAAAAAGGAATACAACGACGACGATTCACCGGCCGAGCGGGAAGAGACGCTCCGCAGTATCGTCAAAAAACAAATGAGCACGGCTGAACTTTCCGAGATTAAGATCGAGAACGTTACCGATCCACTTAAGCCGTTTACCTACTCGTATCACCTTCGCGTCCCTGGTTACGCGCAACGCACCGGCAAGCGGCTTTTCCTGCAACCTGGAGTATTCGAGCATGGCACCGGGTCGCTATTCGCTTCGACTAACCGCAAGTACGACGTCTATTTTCACTATCCGTGGTCCGAGCAGGATCACATTACGATTGAGTTGCCGTCCGGATTTACGCTCGATAATGCGGACGCGCCCCCCAATATCACGCCTGAATTGACGCAGCGTATTTGCGCCCAGCAGATCAAGATTGGCACCGACGGGCATTTCATCATTTATGATCGAAGCTTTTTCTTTGGCGGCGGAGGCCACATTCTGTTTCCAGTTTCCAGTTACGCTGCTATGAAACATCTCTTCGATATGATCAGTCAGAGCAACGATCACACCATTACTCTCAAGCAAAGCACTAATTAAAGAGCATCACATTTCTAACTGCATTCAGTAGCAAAACCGTGAGCGAGCAAAATCCCCAGGGGTTCACACATCTGACGCCTGATCCAACCGCTCAGCACACGCAAGCGAAACAACGCTGGTTCACACTCGACCTTACTCCACTGCGCGATTCGCGTGAGTTCCGACTCCTCTATCTCGGTCAATCGATTACGTTCTTCGGCTCGATGATGACTTTCGTCGCCCTGCCCTGGCAGGTGTTTCAATTGACGAATTCTTCCTTTGTAGTCGGAATGCTAGGGGTCGTCGAGTTTATAGCCGTTCTCTTTATGGGCTTCGTCGGTGGAGCGCTCGCTGACTACCTCGATCGCAGGCTCATGGTGCGGCTCACTGAAGCTTCGCTGGCGGCCGGCTCGGTGGTGCTGATCATTAATGCGCTTCTGCCTCGCCCTCAGGTCTGGGTGTTGTTCGCATGCGCTGCGTTCTTTGCTGCGTTGACAGCATTACAGCGTCCCTCGTTGGAGGCATTGATCCCGCGCATCGTGAAAGCGGAACAAATGCCGGCGGTTGCTGCGCTTCAGGCTTTTCGCGGCAGTCTGGCGATGGTTGGTGGCCCGGCGTTGGGTGGCGTACTGGTCGTTACATTTGGTCCGGCGGTCGCTTATTCAGTAGATCTGGTTACTTTCATCGTCTCGTTGATCGCGTTGACACTGATGCAGGCTATACCGCCGCCTCCCGAAGCAGATCGCCCGGGGATCAAATCGATTATCGAAGGCTTGCGTTATGCCCGCAGCCGTCAAGAGTTGCTAGGGACTTACTTAGTCGACATGAATGCGATGTTCTTTGGCATTCCGATGGCACTCTTTCCCGCGATGGCGCAGCGGTATGGCGGTGCTTCAGTGGGTTTCCTCTACGCAGCGCCTGCGGCCGGCGCACTCGTAATGTCACTAATGCTCGGTTGGACCAGGCGTGTACACCGTCATGGCCTGGCGGTGGGAATCGCCGCGGCGTGCTGGGGATTTGCGATCATTGCGTTTGGTCTTGCCGGACGATTGTGGCTGGCGTTGTTGTGTCTCGCCATCGCGGGCGCTTCCGACATGATTAGTGGCGTGTTTCGCATGATCATCTGGAACCAGACAATCCCGGATCATTTGCGCGGACGAATGGCAGGAATCGAACTGATTAGCTATCACACTGGTCCAATGTTGGGGAATGCAGAGTCGGGTATCGTTGCCAGTCTCTTCGGGATTCGCACCGCCGTAGTTTCCGGCGGCATCCTCTGTGTGCTAGGCACAGGTTTGCTGATGCTGGCTCTACCGGTGTTTCGAAGGTACGACGGCAGGGCCGGTGTATCGCAAAAACAAGTTGAAGAAACCGCGCGAGCCGACCTGTTGGGGGCGAAGGGATCATAGGAGCGGGCTAACCAGAAACACAGAAGGCACAAACAGAAACGTTTGTGCCTTCGTGTGTCTCTACCAACTAAAGCTAGAACTCGAATCTGATTCCCAGCCTCATATTGAACGGTAGATAGTAACCCGTGGTCTGCGGCAATGGTGCAGGTTTCAGGAAATCCGGATTTGGCGGATTCTGCCCCGCAACAAAGTCGAGAGCCGCGTTCTCATCGGGACGACGCAGTTTCTGACTGTTGAAGACATTGAAAAAGTCAGCAATAAACTTCACCCGCGTCGTTTCTGTAATACTCCACGCGTAGTCAGTGTGAAGATCGATGCGACCGTAGTTAGGCGTACGTCCCTGACTGCCACGTCCACCTACCGGAATCTCACCCACATTCAGATAAACCGGATGCGGATCGAATTTATTGATCGGCAGACCGGTTTCGAAATGGAAATTCAGACCAAGGCTCAGGCCATTCAACTTCTTGAAGCGCTGCTCCTTGCCGAAGCTGTAACTTCCAAACACGTTGATAATGTGCCGGCGGTCAGTGTTTAGTGGTCCAACTGCAAACTGATCGCCCAACAGATTGAAGTCACCAGTCGTAAAGTCAAACAACGAACTGATGGCTGGATCCGTCTGGCCGTTATCGTTGCGGAGATGGCCTTCGAAGTTGCCTTCGAGTTTGGCAATTCTCCAGTTAAAGAAGCCCTGCCAACCATTCGAGAAACGGCGGTTGAGCTCGAACTCGAGGGCTCTGTATTTGCGGACGGCTTGCGGGAAACCATCGGGGTTTCCATCAGGAGAATTGATTTCCAGATCAGTAACTGGATCGACGCCGGTCTGTGCGAAGCAGACGCTCTGGCCCGTGCCCACGTCGTAATTGTATCGGGGCCCGCCCATGAACGTTGCGCAGCCCGCAGGCACGGCGCCGCCGGTCGGATAGGTAAACGGCACCAGGTTCACCGCCGCATCAAGGCGCGGTCCGATGTTGCCGATAAAGTAAAGCTGTGTGATGCAATGTGTGCCAGTGGCCACATCGCATGCGAGTGAACCTTCAGGCGAAACCGACGCTGCGTCTTCGACGATTCGCTTCGATCGGCGATCGATGTAACGTGCCGAGAACGTGAAGTTCTTAGGCAGTTGTTGTTCAAAGCCGAACGAATGTTCATCGGTAAAGCCGAGCTTGGTCCCGGCCGTAATCGGGTTGGCCGGATCGCCCGCCGAGATCGTCGTGCCGCCCGGAAGCTGGTGAGCTGCATCGATGATCGGATTCACGGTGCCAAACTGATTGACGGCAGCGATTCGCTGACCAGCGCCGTTGATAGTGAACTCGGGAGCGAAGAGGCTGCCGGTCCAATCCTGCTCGGTTGATAGCGATCGCTCGGCCATATCAAGCGGGATGTATTCGAAGAACCTTCCATAGTT
>Ga0207708_10004659_pt1 | contig 10093 bp, 7 predicted proteins | sample KBSK5101metaG_FD_184340 | JGI IMG/M metagenome (GOLD analysis project Ga0207708, IMG submission 184340) | Corn, switchgrass and miscanthus rhizosphere microbial communities from Kellogg Biological Station, Michigan, USA - KBS K5-10-1 metaG... | ecosystem: Host-associated > Plants > Roots >...
GACAGTCTTCTTCGCCTCGCCGCTGTTGTATTTGTCGAGAAACAGCTCGACCTCGCGGAGCTGAGCCTCCTGATTCGTGGAGTCGCGAGCGATCGCCTGGTCGTACGCCTTGAGCGCATCCTTGAACAGCTGCGGGTTCGTCACGCCGAGGTACCGGCACGCCGCCCCGACCGCCATGAGCTCGTCGGAGCTCAACGCGCGGCGCCGTGAGTTGTAGACGTCGATGAACCCGTCGAGATCCTTCAGGGCCTCGTCGTGCGCGCCGCGGTCGAAGCGCAACACGTCGAGGTTCAACCGGGCCGTCAGACTATCGGATGCCCGGCCCGCCACCGCCGCCTTGAAGGCCGACTCGGCATCGACCGTCTTGCCGCGAAGCCGAAGCACCTCGCCTAACGCGTTCTGCAGCTCCACGCCGGCCGGGCCGGCGACGAACCGCCTGCCCGCGTCCTCGGCGTCGGCGTACTTCCCCGTCTCCGAGAGCGTCCGCAGCAGCCCGCGTCGACTGGCGACCGCCGTCGGACCGTCCTTCGCGGCCAGCTCCTTGTAGACATCGATCGCGTCGCTGTACTTGCCCGACCGCTCGAGCTCACCCGCGCGCTTGAGCTGGGCCGGGTCATCCGGCGTGCCCTGCGACGCCCATGCAGGGCGATCGTTCGCGCACGACACACTGGCGACGGTAGCGAGGAACAACGCGACCCGGCAGATGGATCCCTTCGCGCCCATCATGGCCGACCTCCCGTAGCGTCACGGATGGCCTTGTTCTTCTCCGCGAGTTGAACCAGCAGATCCTCGAGGGCCTTCTCGTACGCCGTCGAGTCCATCGACGCCTTCCGACGCCTGAGCGAATCGAGCTTCGTCTCGATCGAGTCCTTCTCGCGCTCGAGCGCGGCGACACGGGGATCGTTCGACGCAGCATGCGCCGCGGCAGCGACGCTCCCGGCCTTGCCACCGAGGAACACGCGGCGAGCGAGCGAGCCGTCCGCCGACTTCGCGTCAGGCGCCGCGGTCCCTTTCTTGTCGCCGTTGTCGTCGAGCTGCGCGTGTTCCGTGAGGAGATGGTGCTCACTGTCGTACGCGCGCGCGACTTCCCGCCGAGCGTAGTCGAACGCCTCCAAGACGGAGACCCGCCCGTCTTTGTCCGTGTCGGCGACGTCGCTCGAGTACGCCTGGGTGAAATAGGTGGCGAATCGAGTCTCGTTGCGCTCCATGTCGGACTTCGTCGCAGTCACGATCACCCGATTCGGCCCCGACAGCGCAGCAACAAAGCCGCCGCTCGCGCTCGCCGCGTTCACGACCGCGATCGTGGGTCCGCCAATGCCGTCGAGCACACGCGCGAAGTCGTTGGCTGTGATGTCAGGACCGGGGATGGCGAACTTGGACGTGGTTCCGTCGCCGTTGCCGTGCCCGATCAGCATCACGAACAGCACGTCGCCGGTCTTCGACCGCGCGCCGAGCGCGGTGAGCTCGCGCTCGATGTTCTCCTTCGTGGACGCGGCCTTGATTTTCGCGGCGTCGCGCGCGGGATTCTCGGCGAGATAAACGACGTCCGAGTCAGGCACGCCGAACCGCGTCTTCAGCGCGTCGATCATCGTCGTCGCCTGCGTGAAGAACTGGTCGGCGTACTGAGGCTCGCCGGCGACGCCGGTGACGATCAGCACGCGGACACGACCGCTCTGGGCGCGCGACACATCGGGCGCCATCGCGAGCGTGGCCGCCAGCACGAGAGCTCCGGCGCGCAGCCTCACGCGAGCCCTCGCAACTTTCGATATCCCCACTCGCTCGTTACGAGCGCGAGGATGAGCAGGAACACGATCGGCATGTCCCACAGGTCCTTCCGATCCACAACGGTGTTTCCCGCGTCCGTGAATACAATGTCCTTCGCGAGCTGGGCCACGTTCTCACCAGTGTAGAACCGGCCACCGGTCTCGTCGGCGATGCGCCTCAGCAGCGGTGCCCGCATTTCGGCGCCGAAGTACTCGGCCGAGAGATCCCCCGACGCGATGTACGACGGGTCGCTCACGATCGAATCGGTCCCCATGCGCGCGCGCACGTCCACGCGGTACAGCCCCTTCTCGGTCGGCGTGAACGACGCCTTGTACTGCCCGTCGCGCGTCACCGACCACTCCAGTGGCATCTCGGAGACGTTTCCCGATGGAGAAGTCACACGTGCCACCGCTTCAGCGTTGTTGACCTTCAGGAAGGTCCGATCCGAGACCTCGGCGTTCAGCTCGACCGCATCACCCGGAGCCGCCTGGTCTCCCGCGGCTGCGACCATGACACGCGACGGCACGTCGCTCACGAGCCATCGCAGCAGCTGCCGCCAGTACGACTCGAACGTGACGTCGTCCACGTCGTTCAGCATCTGCCAGAGCCACGAATCCTGGACGGGGAACGCGATCGCCTTGCCACGCCCGTATCGCTGGAATGCGAGCACGGTCTGTCGCTCGCCTCCCTTGGTCGGCGTGCCCGTCAGGAGCACGGTGGCTCCAGGCCTCGCGCGCCCGATCCGGTTCACACTCGTGACGGCCGGCATCGTCTTCCACCGCTTGGCCGACGTGCTTTCGGCGTCGGCGATCTGGGTGGCGGCATGCATCGAGCCCGGAACCGTTACATCGACTTTGAGCTCGCTGAAGTATCCCGACTTGTCGTTCGGGCCACCGCCGAGGTCCACGGGAAGAACTTCTGCCACGGGTGTTCCGGCGAACCCGCCCTCGCCCAGGGCGCGGCGCCCGCCTAACGCGAGCAGGCCTCCGCCACGCTCGCTCACGAAATCCGCCAGCATCCGGAGCTGGTCGCCGGTGAAGTAGCTCGCCTCGATGCTGCCGAGGATGATTCCCTTGTAGGCGAACAGCTCATCGCGCGTCTTCGGGAAGCCGGCAACGAGATCGAGACTGTCGTCGACACTGAACCGGCGGAACTGGTCTTTCGCGAGCCGCTGCAGCGTCACGATCTGCAGGTTCTTGTCGTCCCGCACCGCGTTCCGCAGGAACCGCATCTCCGACCGCGGCTCACCCTCGATGTAGAGGATCTTCTCGCGACGATCGCTCACGTTCACGATCGCCTGCTGCGTGTTGTTCTGCGCGACCATCTCGCCTGGCTGCGGCGGGATGCGGAAGGTGAGCACGCGGGCGCCCGCTTCCGTCGTCGGCACGCGAACGCGAACCGGAATGGCCTCGCCGTCGCCGGAGAGCGTAACGGACTGCGTGCTGACGATCCGCCCGCCGTCCTCGACGATCATCTGCACCTTGTCGCCCGTGTAGCCGCGCTGCGCGACCAAGACGTCCACCACGAGCGACGCGCCTTTCAACACGTTCCGTGGCGCTTCCACCCGGCTGACTTCGATGTCCTTCGTGAAACGCTCGCGCCCCACACCCACGGTGAACACGGGCACATGCCGAGCGCCAAGCGACATCACCGCGTCGGTGAGCGAACCGGTCGAGTTGTCCGCGCCATCGGAGACCAGGACCAGCCCCGAGAGCGGCACACCAGTCAGCTCCTGGCGCGCGGCCTCGAGCGCGGGCCCAAGTTGGGTACGAACGCCGTCGTACGTGAGATCGCCGAGCTGGGCAACGCGCTCGCCGTTCCCGGAAAAGCGGAACAGCCGAACGACGAACTTGTCCGCGAGCGCGCGGTACAGCGAGCTATCCCGTGTACCAAGCAGGTGGCGAACCGCGTCTGCTCGGGTCGTTCCGCTCAGGTCCGCGATCCGCATGCTCCGGGAGTCGTCCACAAGCACACCGACGACGTTGCGCTGTGGCACCGCCTCCGAAACGACGAGGATCGGGTGCATCAGCGCGACGACGACGATTGCGAGCCCGGCGAGGCGGAGCGCGAGCAGCACGGCGCGATCTCGAGGCCCGCCGCGCATTCGCAGCCGCGCATACGCGATCAACGCCGGTACGGCGACCGCCAACGCGATCGCGATGACGATGTACGTCGCGGGTCCGGCCGCGAACGCAAACCGGCCTTTCTCGAACACCACAGGCCGGTACTTGAACAGAAACTCGAACAGAGCTTCCAACGCCACTCCAGCGTGCGACGCGCTCTCTCGACTTTTCGGAAGGCCAGCCGGATGCCGACCTATCGACCGTTCATGCAGTTACGCGAATGCGCAGCCTCGCTGGCGACGCTGGCGCACGTCGTGTCCTTAGGGGTTCTCCGTAGATAATCTCGGCCGGCGCAGCAGACCGGCGAGCGTGGAGGGCCTCCTTGCAATCCTCTGACAATGCACGCGCCGACGCCAGGGGACGAAAAAATTGGGGTCGGCCTGCGACGACTGGGCGCCTCAATCCCCTCGAATGGCGGCGCGAAGCCGCTCGCAATCGTGCAGGAGCAGCTCGGTCACCTCTTCGTCACCGCCGTAGGTTGCCCGTTTGCGGTCGCTGAAGAGACTGTCGGTCCACGCCGCGATGCTCGCGACCTTCTCACGAACGACCTCCCGCGCACCCGGTGCCTCGCGGAGTCGATCGACGAGATACAGGATATCGTCCTGCGCTTCGGCGTCGTCACGGCGCGCAGTGGACGCGAGCCCTTCGATCTGTCGAACGATCGCGAGCGCCTCTTCACGCGTCATCCACCCTCGCAGGTCAGCGAGCAAGTCACGACAGAGCCAGTCGGCGCGGGCGCAGGATGCGACGCGCCGCCACAGCGAGCGCGACAAAACAACGACTGCCCTGGCGTTCTCGCAATGACCTCGAGAACCTGAGGCTGCCTCGCCGGCCCGTTATCATTCAGGGCGTCCTCGCCCTGACCCGTCCAACGTATGTCCGATTCATCAATCGCCGTGCCTGACGCCGTCGCTTCTCCCGTTCGCAACGTGGCGCCCGCACAGGGCGCCGACTCGCCTCGACCGACGACGATCGTCGAGGCGCCTCGACTCGGCGCCCACCTGGGCGTCGATGTTTTTCTCGCAACCGAGACGTTCCAGCGGACCGGCAGCTTCAAGTTCCGCGCGGCGTACAACGTCGCACTGAACGTTCCCAACCCGCACGTCATCGCGGCGTCGTCGGGCAATTTTGGTCAGGCGATGGCGTACGCGTGCAAGCTGTTCGGCAAACGTTGCACGATCGTTATGCCGGCCAACTCTGCCAGAGTGAAGGTGGACGCGGTGCTGAGCCATGGGGGCCGCGTTGACCTCGTCGACACGGCGAAGGTGAAGCGCGCTATGCGGGTTTCGCAGCTCGCTGCGGAGAACCCGGATGCGTACGTCGCGAGCGCCTACGACGATCCCTTCGTCATCGCAGGCAACTCGTCGCTCGGCGATGAGCTCGGTCGGCTTCCGGCACCGCCGGACGTGGTGGTCGCACCCATTGGCGGCGGGGGCCTGACGTCCGGACTCATTCAGGCTGCCCGGCGATCGAAGAGCACGATGGCGGTGATCGCTGCCGAACCGCTCATCGCGAACGATGCGGCCCGATCGCTTCGCGAAGGCCACATCGTCACGAACGAGACCGAGCCGCAGACGATCGCGGATGGAACGCGCACCTTGAGCGTCGGGAAGCACAACTGGGAGCTCCTCAAGGATGGCCTCGAGACCATCGTCGAGGTTCCCGAAGACGCGATTCGCGAGGCGGTCCGACTGCTCTTCTTCCTCGCGAACCTGAAGGCGGAGCCGACCGGCGCGCTTGGTGTGGCCGCACTGCTCACGTCGCCCGAAACGTTCCGCGACCGCCGCGTGTGCTGCGTCATCACGGGCGGGAACGTGGATGCCGCCGTCTACTCGAGCATCATCGTCGGTTAGGCGTTAGGCAGCCAGCGGCGACATGAGGGGCAGCGCCCGGTAAAGCAACGCCAGCATCTCGAGGTCACCGTGCGTACGCGCACGGTCAGCTGCCGAGACGCCGTCACGGTCACGCGCGGTAACCGATGCGCCAGCCGCGATCAGCGCAACGCACGCCGCCTTGTGGCGGAACATGCTGGCGTACATGAGCGCGGTCATGCCGTCCACCGTCGCCGCGTTCACCTTCGCGTTGTGCTCGAGCAGGATGCGAGCAGCATCGGCGTGCCCGCCGAGCGACGCCGCCATGAGCGCCGTGAGACCTGTGAGGTCCCCCGCGTTCACGTCCGCGCCCCAGTCGATCAGCAGATCGACGACCTCGTCGTGGCCGTTCGCCGCCGCAACCATGAGCGGCGTGTTCCCGCGCCGATCGCGCGCGTCGAGCGGCGCACCGGCAATGAGCAGCGCATCAGCGGCTTCCGCCTCACCGCGGTAGGCCGCGTCGAACAGCGCTTTCGCCTTGTTGAACGTCTCGGTCATCTGCGTACGGCTCCTTTTCTGACGGCGGTGCCACGCACGGAGCGCACTCGCAAGCGCGTTTCCAGCGTGGTCACGTAGGCTTCCACGACTTCGGTTCGCAGCCGGTAGTGGGCATACTGCCCATCACGTCGCATCTCGATGAGACCGACGTCGGCCAGCAGTCTCAGGTGGTGCGACATGGTCGGCTGCGTCACGGGAAACGCCTCACACAGCTGCTGGCAGGCCGCGTCGCCGCGCGCGGCGATACGCTCGAGGATCGCGAGTCGGCGCGTGTCGGCGAGTGCCTTGGCAATGCGCAGGAAGTCGTCCGTGGATAGTGTCATGCGTTCGCTATATATAGACAGCTATCAATCTAATCGATGGCTGTCTATATGGGAGGTCGCCCGCCGAGCCCAACCTAGAGTCGGGGATCCACCGGCTCGCTCTCGAGCGCGAGCACGCCGAACACACACTCGTGCACCCGCCGCAGCGGTTCGCCGCGGATGAATCGCCCGAGCCCTTCTACACCGAGCGCGAACTCCCGCAACGCGAGCGCGCGCTTGGCCGACAGGCCACGATGCCGCAGACGATCGAGGTGCTCCGGCAGCGTGTATTCAGGACCATAAATGATCCGCAGATATTCCCGACCACGGCACTTGACCGCAGGCTGAACGAGGCCACGGGCGCCACGCGCAATGAACGCCATTGGTTTGATGACCATCCCTTCGCCGCCTTCCCCGGTCATCTCCTCCCACCATGCCGTCGCGCTCGCCTCGCTCGATTCGTCGCTCAGGTCGACGACGCGGTGCGCCGTCGAGAACAGCACGCGAGACTCGTCCGCCGCGCATAGTGAGCCGATCTGGTCGAGATGCCACCGATGGTCTTTCGCGGTGTGCAGCGCGCCTTCTGTCGCGAGCACATGGAATGGCGCGAGCCTCAGGTCCGCCACGGACATCACCGGCCAGCAGTAGCGGCGCCACGCGTCGGTGTATCGGCCGACCATCGTCGCCCGCTGCTCGAGGCGGGCGACGAGCGGTTCGGCCGCCGGCGTTCGAGCCGCCGCCGTGCGCAGTGCGGCCACCGCGTCGGTCACGCCTCCTGCTGCCGCGGCGCTGACCGCGGCGTATTGCTGGCGGATCAACGCCTGCGCCTTCGCGGACCAGGGCATGAGCTCGCAGTCCAGCACCACCCAGTCGGTGCCGAGCCGGTCCCAGAATGCTGCGCGATCCAGCGTCCGCGACAGAATGGCGAGCAGGTCACGCTCGAGCGACGGATCGTCGAAGAAGCGGCGGCCCGTGCGCGTGTAGACGATGCCGGCGCCGTCATCGACCACGCCGAAGCGTCGCCGGGCAGCGGCCTCGTCGCGACAGATGACCACCACGGCGCGCGAGCCCATATGCTTCTCCTCGCACACCACGTTAGGCACGCCGTGCATTCGGAAGTACGCGAACGCCTCGGTCGGATACTCCAGGTACCCGTCGCGCGCCGTCGTCTCCGACGGCGACATGGTGGGCGGCAAGTAGACCAGCCACTTTGGGTTCGCCGCGAAGCGACTCATCACCTCGAGCGCTGCCGTGGCGTTGGCCTCGCGAATTGTGACGTTGCGGTGGAGCTCCGTCGCGATGATGCGCTTTCCGCTTACATCGGCGAGATCGAGCACGTCGTCCTCGCGCTGCTGCTGCGACAGGGCCGGTGTGCTCGTCGCCAGAAACGGCCGCGCGGGCTCGGCGTACGTCTTCTCGGCCGGTACCGACACGAGCTCTTTTTCAGGCCACCGGAGCGCCGAGAGCTTCCCGCCGAACACACATCCGGTGTCGATGTTGATCGTTCGGTTCAGCCACTCCGGCTCCGGCACCGGTGTGTGGCCGTACACGACGTGTGCGTTGCCGCGATACTCCGCCGCCCAGTTATAGCGCACGGGCAGCCCGAATTCGTCGGTCTCGCCTGTCGTCTCGCCATAAAGCGCGAACGACCGAACCTTGCCTGACGCCCGCCCCTGCATCTCGGCCTTGAGCCCGGCGTGCGCGACGACGAGACGACCGTCATCGAGCACATAGTGGCTCACCAATTCATCGAGAAAGTCGCCGACGTGCGTGCGGAACTCCGGCGCTTCCCGCTCGAGCTGCTCGAGCGTCTCGGCGAGCCCGTGGCTCACCTGGACGTCGCGGCCGCGCAGTTTCCTCACGAGCTTGAGGTCGTGGTTGCCCGGCACGGCGAGCGCCGTCCCACCTCCAACCATCGCCATCGCTAACCGGAGCACGTCGGGAGCGCCCGGGCCACGATCGACGAGGTCCCCGAGAAACACCGCCTTCCGCCCGCTGGGATGCCGATAGCCGGAGGACTCGTCAGGCAAGTAGCCGAGAGCCGCGAGCAGCGCGCGAAGCTCGCTGATGCACCCGTGTACGTCGCCGATGATGTCGAACGGGCCGTGGTCGCTCCGGCGATCGTTCCACAGCGACTGCCGCTCAACCACCACGCGCGCCACATCGTCCGGAGTTCGGAGCACGTGGAGATGGCGGAACCCCTCACGCTCCAGCCCACGCATCGATCGGTGCAGCTGGCCGCGCTGCTGACGAATCACGTGGCCGCCAAAGTTGCGATCCGCACGCGTGCGGTTTCGGTCGGCGCACACGCGCTCGGGCATGTCGAGCACGATGGCCACGGGGAGCACGTGGTAACGCCGCGCGAGCTCGATGAGCGGCTTCCGCGCCTCGGGCTGAACGTTCGTTGCATCCACGACGGTGAGCAGCCCTGCCTCGAGCCGCTTCGCGGCGACATAGTGCAGCACGTCGAACGCGGCCGTGGTCGCCGACTGGTTGTTCTCGTCGTTCGACACGAGGCCGCGGCAGAAATCCGACGATAGCGTCTCGAAGCGCTTGAAGTGCGTGCGCGCGAATGTGGACTTCCCACACCCCGACGCACCGATCATCACCACGAGCGACATCTCGGGGATGACGATCGTGCGAGGCGGCACCGAAGACCCCGCGGGGATCGTGGGTGTCTCAGACATCGGCGTCCTTCCGCGTGAACACCGCCATCTGTGACGGCGAGCCGACGTCGGGGTGCGCGGGGCCAACCGGCGCGCAGCGAACCGCGTATCCAAAGCGATCGGCGATGCCCACAGCCCACGCCTCGAGCTGCGCGCGCGTCCACTCGAACCGGTGATCGCGATGCCGGAACTGCCCAGCCGGCAGCGTGGGCCAGACCACGTTGTACTCGGCGTTAGGCGTCGTGAGGGCAACGACGCGAGGGCGCGCAAACTCGAACGCGACACGCTCGAACGCGGCGAGACGAGGTGGATCGAGGTGCTCGATGACCTCGACGACCGCAGCGGCGTCGAATCCGCTCAGGCGATCGTCGCGGTAGACGAGCGAGCCGTGCAGCAACGTGATTCGCTCGCGCTGCGTGGGCGGCATTCGATCTAGCTTGAGGCGATCGGCCGCGATCTCGAGCGACCGATACGACACGTCCATCCCGACGATGCGCGTGAACTGGCGCTCCTCGAGCAATCGGCGCAGCAGACGGCCTTCACCACAGCCGAGATCGAGCACGCTCGTCGCGCCGCTCTCACGGAGCACGCCGCGTACGAGCTCGATGCGTTGCTCGTGCAGGCTCAAGGGCCGCTCGAGTGTGCTCTCCTCCGCGTCTCGCGCGGCGGCAGAATCGTCTTCCTCCTGCGTTTCCTCCTCGGATACCAGCCGCGCAATCGCATCGCGGACGAGCGAGTGTCGGTGCTTCAGGTACCGCCGCGCAATGAGGGCCCGATCGGGATGCGCGGCCAGCCAGCCCTCACCGTGGCGGAGCAGCTTGTCGACTTCGTCATCGCCCACCCAGTAGTGCTTTTCGTCGTCGAGGACG
>Ga0207708_10004660_pt1 | contig 10092 bp, 8 predicted proteins | sample KBSK5101metaG_FD_184340 | JGI IMG/M metagenome (GOLD analysis project Ga0207708, IMG submission 184340) | Corn, switchgrass and miscanthus rhizosphere microbial communities from Kellogg Biological Station, Michigan, USA - KBS K5-10-1 metaG... | ecosystem: Host-associated > Plants > Roots >...
GAGCGCCGCGTTCGCAATGCGGAGGTCGCGAGTTCGATCCTCGCCGCGTCCACCATCCTTCGCTCGCCCTTCGGGCGAGCTCCGGATGGCAAGCCACCCACACCTTCCACCGGGTGGCCGCCCCCGACACACCGAGCAACTACACGCGAAGGATGTCCACCGTAGCGGCGCACCGTTAGCCGAGGCGCGAAGGTGGACCGCTCCCGCCATATTGACCTCAGTCTTACAACATGTAAGATAGAGACCGTGTCAGCCAAACGAACCGCCGTACCTCGTCTCTCGGCGAAAGAGTCACTGATCCTCGATCTGCTCGCGCGCGAAGGCGAGTCGTACGGTCTTCAGCTGGTCGCGTCGTCGAAAGGACGCCTGAAGCGCGGCACCGTCTACGTCACGCTCGGTCGTATGGAGCAGAAGGGCTACGTCAGTGCCCGATCCGAGCCGTCCCCGGGGGACGCCGGCGGCCTTCCCCGCCGGCTCTATTCCGCCACGCCGTACGGGATCCGCGTGATGAAAGCGTGGTCCACGCTGCTGCAGCACCTCTCGCCGGAGCATGCGCGATGACGGCGGATCGTCTCCGCCGCCTGTTCAAGCGCATCTGCTCCGACGCGACACTCGTCCGCATCGTCGATCCGATCCTTGCCGACATGCGCTGGGAGCGCGAGCGGCCGTCGTGGCTCGGCTACCTCGCACTGGTGAAGGCTCTCGCGGTGCACTGGACGCTGTCCATCCCCGACGCACTCGGTCGCGCCTGCCGCGATGACGACCACGCCGTCCCGAGGATCGCCGGGCTCGCGCTGGTGAGCGCGCTGGTCGCCGCGGTGGCGCTGACCGCGCTGCCGCTGACCGTTGGGCCGTTCCCCATGAAGTCGGTTCCGCTGGTCCGCCTTGTGGTGCTGCTGCTGCCGCAGGCGCTGGTGTTGACGCTGCCGGCCGCGCTGCTGCTGGCCGTGCCGATCGCCCTTCGCAAGCATGCGCTCACCCGGACGCTGGCCCGACGCACGCTAGCCGTGTCGATCGGCTGCGCCGCGGCGACTCTTGTCGTGATGCTCTGGATGCCCGAGGCGAACCAGTCCTATCGCGTGCTCGCCAGCGGCGACGCGAGTCTGCCTCGTGGACTGAACGAGTGGGGATTCGTCACGCTGCGGGAACAGATCGATGTCTTGAACCTGACGTCCGAGGACCGGATGACGCCCGAGGCCAGGATTGCCTCGCGGCGGTTGGAATACGCGTATCACGTCCGCGTCGCGCTCATCTGCGCGCCGATTCCTCTCGGGTTGCTCGCGCTCGGCGTCACAGGATCGCGCGCCGGACGACGGCGGCCCGTCGTGGCCGGCGTCGTGGCGCTGGTGCTCTACCTGCCGTCGCTCCTCGAGATCAGCGAAGCGGCCAACGTGAGTCTCGAGCGAGTCACCTCGGTGCCACCGCAGATGTACGCGTGGACGCCCATGCTGCTGATTGCCGCCGTGGGCCTCTGGCTGATCGCGCGTTATCCGCCGGCGGACGCGGGGCCGCCGATCACCGAGGCGCGATAGCGACGCCGCCGAAGCCCTGAAGCCGAAGCGAGAGGAGCATGGCCGGCGCGGTGTCGTCGAGATCGCCGTGGAGATAGTGCGCCGCGCCGAACGCGCCGCGCATCTCGAAGAGGGGCGCATCCTGGGCGCGCGCTGCGGACGGGAACAGAATGAGCGCGAAAACGATCCGGAGGGATCTCATACTCGATCAGGCGACAGCCGCGCCCGGATCGGCTCATACCGAGCAGGTCACTCCTCGAGGCCGCCTTCCCCGTCGGCCACCACCGCCGCCAGCTTCCCGCGCCGCTTGAGCATCGTCTCCACGAGCCCGCGGAGCGCCTGCGCGGCGACGGCATTGGCCAGGGTGAGACGCTGCAGCTCGTCGAGATCCTTCTCCGGGACGTCCTGGTGCGAGTCAGCCATGTCCACCCGGGTGGCGACGTCGGTCAGCGCGTCGGACGCGCGCCGGGCGCCGCGCAGCGACGCCTTCAGGGCTTCGATTTCCGTCAGATCCGCCATGGACGGCCACTTTATCGCAGTTACAGGTTGGAACAGCCGCCCCCCAAAACTGTGATCCGGACGCGCCCACGACGAGCGCCGAGCGGCCGCAAAAGGCCGGATTTGGAGGGTTTAACCCACTAGTACAGGAATGGCAGGGTGGACCGGCGGTTGCAAACTTGTCTGGCTTCGTGCACATGTCCGCCGAAGCTGTCGATTCCGAATCGTCCGAATCCTCCTCCGGCTACGAGGACGGTCTCGGCCGCCGCGCTCTCGCCTTCGACCGCGAGACCGGCGGCATGCTGGAGAGGCTCGTCCTGCGTCCGGAAATGGCGGCATTCGAGCGCGCGCTGCGCGACCGCATGGCGGTCGTGGCCTCGCTCGAGGACGAGCGTTTCACCGTGCCGCGCGCGATCGAGCGCGACGGCGACGACCGGCTCATCGTCGTGTCGGAGTGCGTCGGCGGCCGGCGGCTGGCCGATCTCATCGACTCGGCCGGCGACCACGGGATTGTCGCCGGGCTCGACGCCGGGCTCGGCCTGCTGCTCGAGCTGCTGCCGGCGCTGTCGCGCCTCCACGACGCCGGCATCGTGCACGGCGCGCTCGCTCCCGGACGCGTGATCGTCACCCCTGCCGGTCAAGTCGTCCTTCTCGACGCCATTTACGGCGAAGCGCTGGAACGGCTGCAGCTGACCCGCCGCCGCCTCTGGTCGGAGTTCCGCCTCGCCTTCCCGCCGACCGCCGGCATCGCCCGCTTCGACAAGAGCGCCGACCTGACCCACGCGGCGATGATCGCCGCCTCGCTCACGGTCGGACGGCCGCTGCGCGACGAGGAATACCCCGAAGGACTGCCGACGCTGCGCCAGGAGATCCTCGAGATCGCCAGCATCCGCGGATCGAAGTCGTTCGCGGAGGCGGTCGACACGTTCGTCGCGTCGCTGCTGCCGCTGGCCGGCCGCCGCACGGCGCGGGCATCGGCCGACGAAGCGGCGATCGACCTCCGCAAGCTGATTCGCAAGGAGCTCGGCATCACGACGTGCCGCGCCGCCCTGCTCGACTTCATCAGCCAGGTCCAGACCGCCGACGGCGAACGCGCCGCCGCCGAGGCCGAGGCGACGCGGGTGGCGGTCGAGCGCCACGCCGCGGAACAGACCGAGCGCGAGCGCGCCGAACGCGAACGCGCCGAGCAGGCGCGGATCGAGGCCGAACGGATCGAGCGGGAGCGCGTCGCGGCGGAACGTCGCGAGCAGGAACGCCTCGAAGCCGAGCGGCGCGAGCGGGAACGGCTCGAGGCGGAGCAGGTCGAGCGCGAGCGGGCCGAGGCGGAACGCCGCGACCGCGAACGGCTCGAGGCCCAGCGCAAGGAACAGGCGCGCGCCGAAGCCGAGCGCAAGGAGCGCGAGCGCGTCGAACGCGAGCGCGCCGAGGCGGAACGCAAGGAGCGGGAGCGCCTCGAAGCCGAGCGGAAGGAACGCGAGCGGGCCGAGGCCGAGCGACGCGAGGCCGAGAGGCTTGCCGCCGAGCGTCGGGAACGGGAGCGGCTCGAGGCGGAACGCAAGGAGCGCGAGCGCCTCGAACGCGAGCGCCAGGAAGCCCAGCGGCGGGAGCGCGAGCGCCTCGAAGCGGAGCGCCGCGAACGGGAACGGATCGAGGCCGAACGCAAGGAGCGCGAGCGGCTGGAGCGCGAACGCCTCGAAGCGGAGCGCAAGGAGCGGGAACGCCTCGAGGCCGAGCGCAAGGAGCGGGAACGCCTCGAAGCCGAGCGTAAGAAGCGCGAAGAGGCCGAGCGCAAAGAACGCGAGCGCCTCGAAGCCGAGCGCAAGGAGCGGGAACGCCTCGAGGCCGAGCGCAAGGAACGCGAGCGCCTGGAAGCCGAGCGCAAGAAGCGCGAAGAAGCCGAGAAGAAGGAACGCGAACGCCTCGAAGCGGAGCGCAAGGAGCGGGAGCGCCTCGAGGCCGAGCGCAAGGAACGCGAGCGCCTGGAAGCCGAGAAGAAGGAGCGCGAGCGCCAGGAAGCGGAGCGCAAGAAGCGCGAAGAGGCCGAGCGCAAGGAGCGCGAACGTCAGGAAGCCGAGCGCAAAAAGCGCGAAGAGGCCGAGCGCAAGGAGCGCGAACGTCAGGAAGCCGAACGCAAGAAGCGCGAAGAGGCCGAGCGCAAGGAACGTGAACGCCTCGAAGCCGAGCGCAAGAAGCGCGAGGAAGCCGAGCGGCGCGAACAGGAGCGGCTCGAAGCCGAACGAAAGGAGCGCGAGCGCCAGGCCGAGCTCAAGAAGCGCGAAGAAGCCGAGCGCAAGGAACGTGAGCGCGTCGAGCGCGAGCGTGCCGAGGCGGAACGGCGCGAGCAGGAGCGCCTCGAAGCCGAGCGCAAGGAACGCGAGCGTCAGGAGGCCGAGCGCAAGGAGGCCGAACGCAAGGAGCGTGAACGGCTCGAAGCCGAGCGCAAGGAGCGCGAGCGGCAGGAGGCCGAGCGTCGCGAGCGCGAGCGCGTGGCCGCCGCGGAGACGCCGAGCTCGAGCGGCTGGCTCGTCCCGCCCGACCGCGCCAACTCGTTCGAGCCGGTCGCACCCGACGCGCAGGCGCAGCGCTCGAACGCGCCGCGCGCCTATCCGATCTACCACCCGCCGGCGGAGCCCGGCGCGTGGACGGCGGCGCTGCCGCCCGAGCCGCCCGCCGTCGAGATCGCGCCCGTGGCCGCGGTCAAGCCGACGCCGGTGCCGCTGGCGCCCCCCGCGCCGCCGCCGTCGATCTCCGTCGCCCCGGCGCCGATCCGGCTCAAGGACAGCAAGCCGATCTCCATCGCGCCGGCCGCGCCGCGCGTCGAGACCCGCCGGGAGCGCGAGCCCGAACCGCTCGCGCCGATCGAGCCGTACGTCCCGGACACCGGCCGCGAAACCGCGCGGACCATCCCCTGGAAACTCGTTGCCGCCGGCGTCGTGCTGGTCATCGGCGTGGTCGGCGTGGCCAAGACCTTCAAGTCGTCGCCGGTTCAGCCGCTGCTCAACAAGGTGGTCAAGTCCACGCCGGCGCCGGCACCGGTCGACCCGCCCGTGAAGGCCGTGCCGAAAAACGCCGGGCGCGTGACCATCACGACCAACCCGCCGGGGGCGCGGGTACTGATCGACGGCAAGGCCGCCGGCGAGTCGCCGCTGACGCTCGAGCCGGTGCCGCCCGGACGTCACGTGTTCACGATGATCGGCGACAACATCACCGCGAAGCGGACACTGCGCGTCGAGGCCGGCAAGGCGATGGCGATCGACATGGAGCTCTTCTCCGGGTTCGCCGCGATCTCGTCGCCGATCCTGCTGGAGATCTCCGAGAACGGCAAGGTGCTCGGGACCAGCGCCGAGGCGATCATCCTGAGCCCGGGACGCCACGATGTGCGCCTCGCCAACAAGGAGCTCGGCTACGCCGTGACCCAGCCGATCGACGTCCAGGCCGGCGAGACGACCCACGTCAACGTCGATCCGCGCGGCACCGCGAACATCAACGCCGCGCCGTGGGCGGAGGTCTTCGTCGACGGCGAGAAGGTCGGCGAAACACCGCTCGCCAACATCGCGATCCGCCTCGGCGTGCGGGAGATCGTCTTCAGGAACCCGCAGTTCCCCGACCGCAAGGTCGTCGTGACGGTGACCACCACCGCCACGGCCAACGTCTCGGTGGACTTCAACAAGTAGGCGACGGAGGTACAATCAGCCGGATGGCCGTTCTCCATCCTGCTGCAGAGTGACCGCCGAGCCTTACCTCCTTCGCCGTCTTCGTGAACTGGGAGCCGCGGACGCGGCGCGCGAACAGGCGCTGCTGCGCGACGGCATCGTCACTCTCGCCGACCTCGAGCTGGCGATCGCCGATGGGCGCCCGTCGGCCGACGCCACGGCGCTTGCTGACGCCGCGGCGGCGATTGCCGCCGACCCGCGTCCCATCGGTCTCGGGCGCGCCTGGGACGTCCTCGAGCATTTCCTCCCGGCGCTGGCGGCCGCGTGCCCGGATCTGCAGGGCATCGAGCCATCCGGAGCGGTCCGCCGCTCCGAGCCCCTGCTCACGGGTCTCGTCGTCGTCGCCCGGACCGCCGACCCCGCGCGCGCGATCGATGCGATCTCGCGGATGCCGGGCGCCACGGTGCTCCACCGCGCCGCCCGGCGCATCCTGGTGCTGGTCGAGGGCCAGGAGCTCGACGTCCGCGTCGCCACTCCCGACGAATACGGCAGCGTGCTGTTCACGACGACCGGTCCCGCGCATCATGTCGCCGAGGTGCTCAAGCGGCGGCCGCCGCGGCTGCTCGCGTCGGAGCCCGACGTCTACGCGCAGGCGGGCCTCCCCTGGCTTCCGCCGGAGACACGCGACTCGGCGGACGTCATGGAACGTGCGCGCCAGGGATCGGTGCCGCGCCTCGTCGATCGCGACGACATCCGCGGCGATCTCCACATGCACACGACCTACAGCGACGGACGCGAGCCGCTGCGGCGCATGGTGCACGGCGCGCACGCGCTGGGCTACGAGTACATCGCGATCACCGATCACTCCGAGCACGCCGGCGCGTCGCGGACGCTCACACCCGAGCTGCTCGAGCGGCAGCGCGCCGAGATCGCGCAGCTGCGCCACGAGCTGCCGCGCCTGGCGATCCTGCACGGGATCGAAGTCGACATCATGCCCGACGGCAGCCTCGACTGCCCTGACGAGATCCTCGCTTCGCTCGACATCGTGCTGGCCTCGCTGCACGACGCCGCCGGACACGATCGCCGCAGCCTGACGCGGCGGTGTCTCGCCGCCATCGAGCATCCGCTGGTCTCGGTGATCACCCATCCGGCCAACCAGCTCGTCGGGCGGCGCGCCGGCTACGACATGGACTACCCCGCCATCTACGCCGCCGCCGCGGCGTCCGGAACGGCCCTGGAGATCGACGGCGCCCCCTCGCATCTCGACCTCAGCGGCGAGCGCGCGCGCGACGCGGTCGCCGCCGGGGCGACGGTGGTGATCGACAGCGACTGCCACCGCGTGCGCTCGCTCGATCGGCAGATGCGCATGGGCGTCGGCACCGCGCGGCGCGGCTGGGTCGAGGCGCGCCAGGTGCTCAACACCCGCTCCATCGCCGAAGTGCGGGCCTTCGTGACCCGGAAACGCCGCCGGTAGCCCTGCGCACATCTGCACGGTCCTGCGCGGTCACGGGCGTGTCCACCGTAGCTCCGCCAGGTTTTCCCCCCGGAGCGGAGGTGGATGTTACACTCGGAACTGCCTGCCTGCGATGTCCGGACACTGGGGATGATTCGACCACTTTTGCCTGTTTGCCTGTTGCTGGCGATCGCGGCCGCGCCGCAGGGGCAGAGCCGCCCGCCCGCCGCCCAAACCGCCAGGCAGCTGCAGCAGAAATATGACCAGGTGAAGGATTTCACCGCCGATTTCACGCACACCTATGAAGGCGGTGTTCTGAAGAAGAAGTCGACCGAGCGCGGGACGGTGCAGATCAAGAAGCCGGGCCGGATGCGCTGGGAGTACGTCTCGCCCGAGAAAAAGACCTTCGTCGCCGACGGGCGGATGATCTATTCGTACGTGCCGGCCGATAAGCAGGTGATCCGCAGCCCCATGCCCGCTGACGACGACGCGACGACCGCGGTGCTGTTTCTCGCCGGCAAGGGCAACCTGACGCGCGACTTCAACGTGTCCTACGTGGAGGGCGGCAGCGACGACACGTGGTCGCTGCGGCTCGACCCGAAGCAGAAGCAGAAAGACTACGACTGGCTGATCCTGGTCGTCGATCGCCAGGCCCTGCAGATCCGCGGCCTCACCGCCGCCGACCAGCAGGGCGGGCGTTCGACCTTCCAGTTCACCAACTACCGGGAGAACACCGGCCTTCCCGACAACGTCTTCGTCTTCAAGATTCCGCGAGGCACCGATGTCATCACTGCTGGCGACCGCCGCTGAACTCCGCCGCGCCGCCATCGTGGTGCTCGCGGCGGCGATCCTCGCCGGGTGCGCCTCGTCCTCCGGCGGCAGCATGAAGAAAGGGCGCGAGGCCGAGCTCGCCCAGGACTACGACCGCGCCGTCGTCGAGTACACGAAGATCGCGCGCGCCAATCCGGGAAACACCGACGCGCGGACGTCGCTGGGGCGCGCCAAGCTGCGCGCCGCGCAGGCGCACATCGCGCGTGCCCGCCGCTTCACCGCCCTCGAGCGCTACGAAGAAGCCGTGCTCGAATACCAGCTCGCGGCCGAGCTGAACCCGACCGACTCCACCGTCGATCAGGCGCTGCACGACGCACGGCAGAAGGTCCGGACGAAGATCGCGGTGACACGCGGGGGACGCACCGACCTGGAAACGCTGATCGATCGCACGCGCGATCTCCCTGCCCCGGGCCTCGAGCTGCCCGACGGCGTCAAGCTGCCCGGGTCTCTCGTGTTCGGCAACGGCGCCACGTCCAGGGCGGTCTTCCTGACGGTCGCACGCTTCGCCAACGTCTCGATGACCTTCGACCCGGCCTTCCGCGATCAGCCGCTGAACATCGACTTGCGCAATGCGACGCTCGCCGACGCGATGGCGTCGCTCACGGCGACCACCCACACCTTCTACCGCGTGACCGCGCCGCGCACCATCACCATCATTCCCGACACGCCCGCCAAGCGGCGCGAGTACGAGGAAGCGATCGTCCGGACGTTCTACCTCAGCAACGCCGACCTCAAGGAAACGATCGATCTGCTGCGCGTCGTCGTCGACATCCGCCAGGTCTCGCCGATTACCGCGACCAACGCGCTGTCGATCAAGGACACGCCCGAGCGGATCGCGGCGGCGGCCAAGCTGATCGCCGCCGTGGACAAGGCGCGCCCCGAGGTCATGATCGACGTCGAGCTGCTCGAGGTCGATCGCACCAAGCTCCGCGACTACGGCCTGCAGGTCGCCTCCCCCGGCGTGGACGGCATCTCGGGGTCAGTCGACATCAACCGCGACAACTTCACCCTCGCCAACCTGCAGAACCTGACCGCGGCGGACGTCTTTCTCGCGGGCATTCCCGGCATCTTCTACCGGCTGATCAAGAACGACTCGGCCACGCGCACGCTCGCGAGCCCGCAGCTCCGCACCGCGGAAGGGCTGCCCGCGACGGCGCGGTTCGGCGAGCGGGTGCCGGTGCCGATCACCACGTTCGCGCCGATCGCCGCCGGCGGCGTCAACACCCAGCCGATCACCTCGTTCGCCTACGAGAACATCGGCGTGAACATCGACATCACGCCGCGGCTGCACCATGACGACGAGGTGACGCTGACGCTGAAGGTGTCGCTCTCGAGCATCTCGGGGACGGGGTTCGGCGGCCTGCCGACCTTCGGCAACCGCGAGATCTCGACGACGATCCGGCTGAAGGACGGCGAGACGAACATGCTCGCGGGCCTGATCAGAGACGACGAGCGCACCGTCCTGACCGGCGTTCCCGGCCTGATCGACGTCCCGGTGATCGGCCGCCTGTTCGCGAACACACACAAGGAAAGCACGCAGAGCGACATCATCCTCACGCTGACGCCGCACATCGTCCGCGTGCTCGATCTGACCGAAGCGGACCTGCGTCCGTTCCGCCTGGGCCGGGATTCGGGCGCGGCGTCGCTGTCGGAGATCCTCGGCGGCCCCGGCGGCACGCCGCGCGACGAGCGCCTCGAACTGCCGGAGCCCTCGGCCCCGGCACTTACTGCACCGCCTGCACCGGCCCCCCCGCCCACGACCGCCCCCATCGCGCAGCCGCCATTCCCGCAACCGCTGCAGGGCCCGCTGCCCGGAACGATGGTCCCCGCACCCGCCGCCCCGAAAAAGCCCGGCGGTGGAGGGGGGAAGGGTTCTAAGGGTTCTACGGGGTTCTAGGGTTCTACGGTTCGGGGTTCTACGGTTCGGGGTTCCTCGGTTCCCGGTTCTCGGTTCTCGGTTGTCGGTTCTCGGTTCAGTTCTCCCGCTCCACCTGAGCGCCGAGGGAGCGCAGTCGTTCGATCAGGTTCGCGTAGCCGCGTTCGACGGTCTCGAGCGGGGCGACGCGGCTGTCGCCTTCGGCCGCGAGTGCGGCGGCAATCAGGGCCATTCCGGATCGCAGGTCGCGGCTGTCGAGCGAGCGGCCGC
>Ga0207708_10004664_pt1 | contig 10089 bp, 16 predicted proteins | sample KBSK5101metaG_FD_184340 | JGI IMG/M metagenome (GOLD analysis project Ga0207708, IMG submission 184340) | Corn, switchgrass and miscanthus rhizosphere microbial communities from Kellogg Biological Station, Michigan, USA - KBS K5-10-1 metaG... | ecosystem: Host-associated > Plants > Roots >...
CGGGCGGTGCCTTCCGGCTGGCCGAGTTCGAGGCGGGGGAGTGGGGGCCGCAGCTGGTGGATGCGCCGGCGTGGGCGACGGTGTCGCTGCAGTCGGAGCAGGCCGTGGGCTGGTCGAGCCTGGTCACGTGCGCGGTCGACCACGTGCACCTCGGCGAGGACACGGCGCCGCTGGTGCACCGACGCGGTCACTACCTGCGGCCCACCGACTAGGGTCCGCGGAATGAGCGACCACGCGACCCCTGAAGGACCGATCCGGGTGATGGTGGTCGACGACCACCCGATGTGGCGGGACGCCGTCGAGCGGGACCTGCAGGCCGCGGGCTTCGACGTGGTGGGAGTGGCGGCGAACGGCGACGAGGCGCTGGCCCGCTTCCCCGCGGCCCGGCCGCGGGTCCTCGTGCTGGACCTGCAGATCCCTGGGCCCAACGGTGTGGAGGTCACCGCGGCGGTGCTGCAGCAGGACCCCTCGGCGCGGGTGCTGATCCTCTCGGCCTCGGGGGAGCAGGCCGACGTGCTCGAGGCGGTCAAGGCGGGCGCGACCGGCTACCTGGTGAAGTCCGCGTCGCGGGAGGAGCTGCTGGACGCCGTACGACGCGTGGCGGTCGGCGACACCGTCTTCACCCCCGGACTCGCGGGCCTGGTCCTGGGTGAGTTCCGGCGGATGTCCGAGCCGGCCGCCGGCCCGGACCATCCCGAGCTGACCGACCGCGAGACGGAGATCCTCAAGATGGTGGCCAAGGGGATGTCCTACAAGCAGATCGCCGAGCGGCTCGTGATCTCCCACCGAACCGTCCAGAACCACGTCCAGAACACCCTGCGCAAGCTGCAGATGCACAACCGGGTCGAGCTCACCCGCTACGCCATCGAGCAGGGACTTGATGACGACGACTGACTGCGCTCACGCCCCGATGATCCGGTCGAGGGTGGCCGGGTCGCGCGCGACCACTGCTGTGCCGTCGTCGAGCAGGATGATCGGCCGCTGGATGCAGCGCGGGTTGGCCACGAGCGACGTGGCCCAGTCGTCGCGGTGCGCTTCGTCGCGGGGCAGGTGGGCGAACCCGGCTTCCGCACTCTCACGCTCCCGCGCGATCTCCCACGGCTCCATGGCCAGCCGGCCCAGCACCTCCTTCAGCTCCTCGGCCGTGGGGGGTTCGTCCAGGCAGGATCGCTTCTCGTAGCTTCTCCCCGCCCGGTCGAGCTCGTCCATCGCAGCCCGCGTCTTGCTGCACGCGGTGGTGACCCAGACCTCCATAAGGCCCTCCAACCTCCTCGGTGCCACCGGGCGGCCCGGCGGCGGCTCTAGGATCGCGCATGTGACCGGGGAACTCGTGCAGATCGCCGACGAGCTCTACGCGCTGTCACCGGGCGACTTCACGCCCGCCCGCGACGCGAAGGCCAAGGAGCTCAAGGGGAGCGAGCTGTCGGGCCAGGTCAAGAAGCTGAAGAAGCCGTCCGTGGCGGCATGGGTGCTCAACCAGCTGGTGAGGCACGAGACCGAGCAGGTCGAGCAGGTGCTCGCCATGGGGGAGGCGCTCCGGGCGGCCCAGGCCGGGCTGAAGGGAGACGAGCTGAGGGCCCTGACGCGACAGCGACGCCAGCTGACGGCCGCGGTCACGACGCGGGCACGGTCGGTGGCCTCCGGCCTCGGCGTGAAGGTGACGCAGGCGGTGGCCGACCAGGTCGAGGCCACCCTCACCGCGGCGATGGTCGACGAGGAGTGCGCGAAGGCGGTGCGAAGCGGGCTGCTGGTGAGCGCTCTCGCCAGCACCGGGTTGGGAGAGGCCGATGTCGCCGGTGCGGTCGCGACGCCCGAGGCGCTCGGGTTCGCCGCGAGCCCCCGGGTCGTCGAGCCCGAGGAGCCGCCGGAGCTGCACGTCGTACCCGACCCCGAGGCGGACCAGAAGGCCCGGCGGCAGGCGGAGAAGGACCTCGAAGGAGCCGAGCAGCGGCTGGCCGAGGCGTCCGCCGCGCTCGGTGCCGCGGGCCAGGAGGTCTCCGACCTCGAGGCCCGCAGCATGCAGCTGCAGGCCGAGATCGACGAGCTCCGGGGCAAGGTGGCCGAGCTCGAGGCGCGCTTCGAGGAGGTCGACGAGGAGCTGGGTGACGCCGAGGACGTGCGCGCCGAGGCCGAGTCGACGGCCGCCGCGGCGACGAAGGACCGCGATGCCGCGGCCGCGGCCCTGGCCAGGCTGGGCTAGATCTCCGCCCAGCCCTTGGAGCGGGACACGGCCGCGGTCCACCGGGCATGAGCGGCGTCGGCGGCCTCGCGGGAGCCGGTCGGCTCGAAGCGGCGGTCGAGCTGCCAGGTGTGGCGCAGGTCGTCGGTCGAGGACCACACGCCGGTGCCGAGCCCGGCGAGGAACGCGGCACCCAGTGCCGTCGTCTCCACGATCTCGGGGCGCTCCACGGGGCCGCCGATCTGGTCGGCCTGGATCTGCATCAGGAGGTCGTTGGCACTGGCCCCGCCGTCGGCCCGGAGCGCTGAGCCGTCCGGGCCCGGCATCGTCTCGAGCACGTCGCGCACCTCGAAGGCGATCGCCTCCAAGGTGGCGCGGACGATGTGGGCGCGGTTGGTGCCGCGGGTGAGTCCGATCAGCAGCCCGCGGGCGTGCGGGTCCCAGTGGGGTGCCCCGAGACCGGTCAGCGCCGGGACGAAGACGACCCCCTCGCTGTCGTCGACGGTGGCCGCGATGGCCGCGGTCTCGGCCGCCGAGCCGACGATCTGCAGGCCGTCGCGCAACCACTGCACCGCAGCGCCGGTGACGAAGATGGCGCCCTCCAGCGCGTAGGTCAGCTCACCGTCGGGGGAGCGCCAGGCGGCGGTGGAGAGCAGCCCCGCGTCGGACCGTTCGAGGCTGGTGCCGGTGTTGGTGAGGATGAAGGAGCCCGTGCCGTAGGTGCACTTGGAGTCGCCGACGTCGAAGCACGTCTGGCCGAACAGTGCCGACTGCTGGTCGCCCGCCAGTCCCGCGATGGGCAGCTCCAGCCCGCAGAACGAGTTCTTGTCGGTGGTGGCGATCTCGCCCCAGTTGGGCACCAGCTCGGGGAGCGCGTCGCGCGGCACCCCGAACAGCGAGCACAGCTCGTCGGACCATTCGCCCGAGCGCAGGTCGAGCAGGAGGGTCCGGCAGGCGTTGGACACGTCGGTCACGTGCCAGGTGCCGCGGGTCATCCGGGCGATCAGGTAGGAGTCGACGGTGCCGATGGCATAGCGCCCGGACTCCACCAGCGCCCAGGTGTGGGAGTCGTTCTCGGCCAGCCACATCAGCTTGGTCCCCGAGAAGTAGGGGTCCAGGCGCAGGCCGGTCAGCTCGGTCACCCGGTCCTCGTGCCCCTCGTCGCGCAGGCGGGTGCAGATGTCGGCCGTACGACGGTCCTGCCAGACGATGCCGCGCCGGGGCGACCCGAGGGTCTCCCGGTCCCACAGCAGGATGGTCTCGCGCTGGTTGGTGATCCCGACCGCCTGCAGCTGCGAGGCGTCGTACTTCTCGAGGACCGCGCGGGTGGCCTCGACGGTGGCCTGCCAGATCTCCTCCGGCGCATGCTCGACCCACCCGGGCTTGGGGAAGTGCTGGGAGAACTCCTGGTAGCCGCGCGCCGCGATCTGGCCGTCGGCGGTGACCACCACCGCGGTCACGCCGGTGGTCCCGGCGTCGATCGCGAGGACGCTCATCCGGGGTCCCCGGGCAAAGCGGAGCGAAGCGAGCATTTGGCTGGGGTGGTGCTCACTTGGAGGAGTCCTCTGAGCGCACGATCTCGAGGATCCGCTGGTCGATCCACTCGAGGTCGGGGTCGACGCGCATCTCGTAGTTCTCGGTGCCGACCCAGGACTGCACGTCGCGGTGACCGCGCTCGGCGGCGAACGCCTCGAGCTCGGCCCGGATCTCGGGCGTGACCGGCACCTTCTCCTCGTCGGTGGAGGCGGTCAGGTAGAGATCGTTGAGGTCGAGCAGCCGCGCCAGCTCGGTGACCGGCGCCGTGTGGTCGTCGACCCGCAGGTCGACCGCGATGTCATCGAGGCCGCCGTAGCCGGCTTCCTCGCGTACGACGAGCAGGGCAGCGGACTGGCGACCGCGCCGATCGCCCCCGGCGTCGTCGCCCGCGGTGAGCGCGGCGAGCAGCCGGCGGGCCAACGGGGTCTCCGGGTCGCTCTCCTCCCAGGCCGCCTGCATCGCGAGCACGACCTCCTCGCCAGTGAGGACGTTGCCCTGGATGGCGTAGCCGTCCCCGGTCAGGCTCCCGGCCCAGTCCAGGCAGGCGGGGCCGGTGTGGGAGGCGGCCGTGCCCTCACCGTCGACGATCCCGACCTGCCGGTGGTCGCGGCCGGGATCGTCCTCGATCAGCCGCTGCAGCGCGACCGAGGCGGTGGCGCCGTCGTCGAGGTGGGCCAGGGCCTGGCCCTTGTAGGCGACGTTGGCGTCGGCCTGGGTCGCGATCGCGCCGACCTGGGCCACGGCGGCGGGCACCGCAGCGCCGACCGCGAGGAATCTGGAGGCCACCGCCACCCCCCACGACTCACCGTCAGCGGACCGGGCCACGATGGAGAAGGTCATGGCACGCGACCTTACCGATCAGAGCAGGCGGCCGAGCGGTCCGAGGTCGATGTTGAGGTCCTCTGCCTCGAGCCCGAAGTGGTCGCGAAGTTCGGTCATCTTCTCGTCGAGCAGCATCAGGGTGCGGCCGAGCTCCTCCACCTGGTCGTCCTCGAGCCCTCCGGCCTCGACCCGTCGGATCGCCTGCCGCTCCATGAGCTGCCGGAGCAGCTCGACCAGGGTCAGCACGAGCTGGACCAGCCCACGCTCGACCTGCTCGGGGTCGGCCTCGATCCGGGCTCGGCGTCGTGGCTCGAGCTCGTCGCCCGGTACGTCGGTGGTCATCCGGCCTCCTCGTCGTTCGCCACGAAGCTGTAGGTCGCCCACGCACCGGTCACCGAGACCTCGAGCTCGGTCTGGGAGGCAGCCCACTCCTCGACCAGGACGCGCAACAGGTCGACCTGGTGACGCTCGACCAGGCAGCTCAGCCGCAGCTCCTGGTGGCCGGCGAGCCGTCGTACGACGCGGCACCGCCCGGTCAGCAGCCTCCCGATCTCCTCCTCGGCGATGTCGAGCTGCCGGCTCCGGGAGACCAGCCGGTCGAGGTGCGCTGCGCCCGACGCGGCCGGCTCCTCGTCGCTCTCGGGACGCGCCGCCCGGATCGCGAGCTCGGAGCAGCCCTCCACCTGGAGCAGGCGCGCCGCCCATGACGACTCGTTCTCGCGCAGCAGCTCCCGGGCCGCCTCGGTGTCGGCGGCGGTGGTGCCGTAACGGAACGGCAGGACGTCGACGGCTGAGGCGACACGTTCGACGACCCGGCCGAAGGCGAGCGCGTCCTCCCGGCTGGTGGTCGACGGCGTGGGGCCGACGATCATCGCCAGATTTCCGTCGGCGAGCACGGCCAGCCCGTCCTTGTCGAGGGTTGGTGCATGGGTGCGCCAGGTCACCGCGAAGAGGGTGATCACAGTGCCTCGTCTCGGAGTGCCGACGGGCCGGCGACGTGAGCTGGTGCGAGCACGGCGCGCAGGCCCAGGTAGACCAGGTCGACGCCCGCGATCGAGAGCACGATGTCGCCCCCGATCACGACGCCCTCGCCGATCACGCGGTCGAGCAGGTCGACGAGCGCGATGTCGTCGCTGGCGACGTGATACTCACTCATGAGAAGTTGTAGGGCGGCCACGGGCCGGTGATCTCGGCCAGGATCCCGGCCTCGCGGCAGGGGCCTACGGCCTGGGTGTCGAAGACCGACAGGAAGTCGGTCTCGTCCTCGCGGGTGACCAGGTAGGCGCCGTTGAGCACCATCGGCTCCCGGCGTCCGGACAGGGCCGGGTCCTGCGGGGCGTTGACGGCGGCGTCGACCGACACCGCACAGAGGGCTTCGTGGCAGGCACGCACCACGTCACCGCGAAGCGCACGTTCCTCGTCGCGGGCCCGACCCTGTGCCATCCGCTGGCCCAGATAGTCCCTTCCGCTGGTGGCCTCGACCTTCTGCTGCTCGGCAGGGCGTGATTCGGCGTAGAGCTTGACGCCCCACTCCACGCGGCCACTGACCGATGTGAGTGCGTCCTTGAGCACGTCGGCCCGGTCGTCGAGCAGCTCGAGCACGCTCTGCCGGCTTCGGCACAGCGTGGGCATCCGAAGCGGTACGACGTCGTCGTGGCGGGCGATCGACGCGAGCACCCGGTGATGGGCTGTGGCCAGCTTCTCGAGCCAGAGCGGGTCCTCGGCGTGGGTGCGGAACTGCTCCTCGCCGTAGCGGTCCGCGGGGAGCTCGCTGACTGCCGCCGCCAGGCCGTGGCCCTCGACCAGCTGCACGTCGACGCCGTCTGGCCCTTCGGCGAGCTCGGCTGGGCGCTGCCCGACCGGCAGGACGCCGTAGACGTAGTGGACCGTCATCTCTTGGCCCGTCCGCCGTCGTCCAGGTCCTTGAGACGCGACTCCAGCACCTCCACCCGCTCCTGCAGCTCGCGGGGCGCGCCGTCCTCGTCGTCGTCTCCGAGCGCCTGCGCGGAGACGAACGGGTCGCTCTCCCACCAGTTGATGCCCATCTCCTTGGCCTTGTCGACCGAGGCGATCAGGAGCCGGATCTTGATCGTCAGCAGCTCGATGTCGAGCAGCCGGATCTGGATGTCCCCGGCAATGACGACACCTTTGTCGAGGACGCGTTCGAGCACGTCGGCCAGGCTGGCCGGGTTGTTGCCGCCGCCCGTGCGGTACGGCGACCGGTCCTGGCCGTCGTAGGGCCGCATGGACTCGCTCATCTCAGAACTCCTCGGTCTGCGCGCGGGTGTAGCGCCGGGCCCGGCGGTAGCCCGTCAGCGAGCCGTCGTCGTCGAGGGTGACCTCGTAGGTGGCCATCACGTCGGTGGTCTCGGGGATGCGTCGCAGCTCGAGCACCTCGGCGGTGACGAGCCAGCCGTCGTCGTTGCGGTGGATCCCGCTGAGGCCCTCGACCTTCTGGCCGGTCAGCTCGGCGAGCTGCTCGACCGCCGCCCGCCCCAGCTTCACGATCGGGGAGGTCTCGCGCTTCTGCTCAGCCATGGGGGTTGCCTCCGCGCTTGGCCTCGATGAGTCGTTCGAGGAGCTCGTCCTCGCGTCGGTCGGCTTCGTCGTCGTCGATCACGCCCATCTCGCGGTCGAGCTGGACCTGGTCCAGTGACCGCTGGATCGACTCGGGGTCGTAGAGCTCGCGCATCGCCTGGTCGTGGACCTGCTCGGCGACCCAGACAACTCCCTTGATCGGCGCCAGGGGCGCGGTGAAGATCCCTGAGATCAGGCCCACGCCGGATCACCGGCTTCGAGATCCACGAAGCTGTAGGGCGGCTGGGGACCGAGATAGCGGACGGTGCCCAGCTCTTGCCACTGCTGCGCGACCTTGCCGACCGCCTCGTCGAAACGGGGGCGTTCCTCGCGCCGAACCAGAAAGGCGGTGTTGAGGATGTGGTACGGCGACAGCAAGCGTTCCTCGGCATGCGCGAGGGCGAGCGGGGCGAGCGCGCCCAGGATCTCGGCGCCGTCCCGGCTGCCCATCCGTTCGAGCTCGGCGGCGATCTCCTGCCCGAAGTCGGCGCGCTTGAAATGGGCGGCGGCCGGAGGGATCGATGCGAGCCTCTCGCGCATCTGGACCAGCCGCGGTGAGCGGTGCAGCACCTCGCGCAACGCGTCGTCCTCTCGGTAGACCACCTTGACGGTGAGCTGCACCGTACCGTCAAGCTGGCTCAGCTGCGTGGCGAGCCGGGGGCGGTAGGTGACGAGGAGGTCGTGGCGAACCGTCTGCTCGTCGGGCATGCACATCCCGAACTGCATGGGCAGCACCGTCTCGGTCTCGATCACCTTTTCCAGCACCCGGGCATGGGCCATGAGCTCGGCACGGCGCGCGGTCGGCGTCTCCGGGCACTCACTGACCAGCGCCGCCAGCCCGTCTTCGGCGACGGTCGTCACGGGCGTGTCGTAGAGCCCCTCCAGGCCGTCGGGGAGAACGGCATCGGCGCGCCAGACGCCGTAGACGTGGAATGGCACTCAGCTCTCCGCCTTCTTCCTCGTCCGCGAGGACGAGGAGCTTGATCGCTTCCGGGTGGACGACGAGGGCCGCTTCCGCGGCGGCCGCTTCTGCTCGTCCTCGTCGCTGTCCTCGTCGTCCTCATCGTCGTCGCCGCCGCCGAGGAGCGAGGAGACCTTCTCCCCGACCCCTTCCAGTGCGCCACTGGTCTTGCCCTTGGCGCCGCGCTCGGTGAGGTCCCCCATCAGCTCCGGCAGACCCGAGGTGTCGTCGTCCTTGAGGTCGAGGCGGTTGACCGCCTCGGCGAACCGCAGGTAGGTGTCGACGCTGGCCACCACGATGCGCGCGTCGATGGTCAGCAGCTCGATCCCGACCAGGGAGACCCGGATGTAGATGTCGATGACCAGGCCCTTGTCGAGGATGATCTCGACAACGTCGGCCAGGCTGCTGGGTGCCGGGCGCTCCAGGTAGCGGTTGGGCGATTGCGTGACGGTCATGTCGTTCCCTTCTGGAGCGTGGGATCGGAGACTTCATCCCGGTTGAGAAGCTCCTTGCGGATGTAGGAGCGGTTCTTGGAGAGCGCCGCGGCGATGTTGGCCTTGTTGCTCCCGTGGAGGTAACCGATGCACCAGTCGAGCTGCTGCAGGGCGTCCTCGGCGGCCCGCCGATAGCGCTCGGCCTCGTTGCGCAGCCGCTCGAGCTCGTCGTCGCGACTCTCCCCCCGGGCTTTGGTGCCCGGGGAGGAGGTGGGGCTCACGACGAGCTCCGGGACGCCTTCTTCGCCGTCCGCTTACTGGCGGCCTTCTTGGCGGTACGTCCACTCGCCGTCTTCTTGCCGGTCGACTTCCTGGCGGCAGCCGTCTTCTTGGCAGTGGACTTCCGGGCGCCGGAGCTGCTGCTCGACTTCTTGGCCGGCGACTTCCGGGCGCCGGAGCTGCTGCTCGACTTCTTGCCCGGGGGCCTCCGGCCGCTCGAGCTGCTCGACTTCTTGGCTGCAGACTTCCGGGCGCCGGAGCTGCTGCTCGACTTCTTCGCGGCGGACTTCTTGCCGGTCGACTTCCGGGTGTTGCCGTTGCCGCTGCTGGAGGCGCTCTTCTTGCTGGTGGAGCGCTCCTCCGACGAGTCCGACTTCTTCTCCTCGTCCTGGCCCTCTTCGTCGCTCTTGACGACCTCGCTCTCGCGAATCTCGCCGCGCCAGCCCTCCTGCTCCTCCTGCTCGAGCATGGTGTGCATGGTCATCTCGCGGCGGAACTGACGCATGTCGGCGCGAGCTCGACGGCCCTGCGCACGCCAGAGGTTGGCGGTCTTCTCGAAGAAGCCCTGCGGGTGGTACTCCAGGGTCATGAGCACCCGCGTCAGGTCCGGGGCGAGCTCGTGGAAGGTCACCGCTCCATCGACGTGGCCCTTCTCGCCGCTGGACTCCCAGACGATCCGCTCGTCGGGGACCTGCTCCTTGATCGTGGCCTGCCAGGTCCGGTGGGAAAGGAAGACCTGGGCCTTCCACTCGAGCTTCTCGTCCTCCTTCTGGTCGACCTTCTCGACCTTTCGAGTGAAGTCCGGGATGTCCTGGAACTGGGTCCACTTGTCGTAGGCGACCCGTCGCGGAACCGGGACGTCGATGGTCTCGAGAATGTTGACGACTTTCATCTTCTTGCCTCCTCCGCCGCCTCCGACGGCCTCCTTGACCTTGTCCTTGAGCGCGGAGGCGCCGGCCTTCGTGGCCGCCTTCGCCGGCGACTCGCCGTCCTTGATGCTCTCGGCAGCCTTGCCCACGGGGCCGCTCCCGTCGCCCACCTTCTCGATGGCGGAGCTGAAGCCGTTCTTGACCATGGCCTTCCCGAGCTCGGTCACCTCGGTGCGAAGGCGGTCGATCGGCAGCTGGTCGAGCAGGCCGCCGCCTGATTCCTTGTCACTCATCGTGCGGCCTCCTCGTACTCTTCGTCGTCCTCGAACTCCTCGTCCTCGGCCGGCTCTTCCTCTTCTTCGTACTCGTCCTCGGGCGCCTCTTCTTCTTCGTCCTCGGCCGGCTCTTCCTCTTCTTCGTACTCGTCATCGG
>Ga0207708_10004666_pt1 | contig 10086 bp, 10 predicted proteins | sample KBSK5101metaG_FD_184340 | JGI IMG/M metagenome (GOLD analysis project Ga0207708, IMG submission 184340) | Corn, switchgrass and miscanthus rhizosphere microbial communities from Kellogg Biological Station, Michigan, USA - KBS K5-10-1 metaG... | ecosystem: Host-associated > Plants > Roots >...
ATCGTCGATTACTCTCCTCGTTATGGGCTTGAGCTCGTTCAGATGTGGCGAGCTAGCTTTGAACAAGGTGTCGGGATAACGGACCCGCATCCTTTGGAAGATCAACTTCGCGCTCTTGAAGAGAAGATTGTTCCCCAGAACCGCGTGCTCCTGGTTCTGGATGAGCGCACGTCCGCAGTGATTGGTTTCCTCGCGTACACGGCAGAAACGGTTTCCAATCTCTATGTCCACATCGATCATCAGGGTAAGGGGATTGGTTCGATGTTGCTGGATATAGCGAAGAATGACTCGAGCGGTGTACTCCGGCTTTTCACGTTCGAGGCGAACACTAGAGCCCAGCGGTTCTATGAGCAACACGGATTCAGGATCATCCGCCGTGGCTTCGAAGAGTTCTGGCAGTTAGCGGACATTGAATATGAGTGGAATGAATGTGGCCACAGTAAATAGAGCGGGGCGCCGCAACTTCACTTCAAACGCATTTGCGGCTAACCTTATTACAACCCAATTCTGCAGGAACATCGGAGGTTAGAAATGACTGTCGTTAAGACCCTTTTACTGTCTCTTGTGCTAGTTGCCGCGGGGGTGATCACCCTATCAGCGAGAGCCGCAGACGTGCCGGCCGTCGGCGCCGTGGCGCCAGAGTTTAATCTGACCACTAACGAAAGCAAGCAAGTAAGTCTCAAGGATTTTCAGGGTAAGTGGGTGGTGCTTTATTTCTACCCGAAGGATTTCACGTCAGGCTGCACGCTGGAAGCTCGTAACTTCCAACGTGATCTCGCGAAATACGAGGAGATCGGTGCTGTGATTCTTGGTGTGAGCATTGATACTGCGGAGTCGCACAAAGAGTTCTGTGCGAAAGAAGGGCTGAGTTTCAAGCTCTTGTCAGATCCTGATGCGAAAGTCTCCGGTGATTATGGCTCGATCATGGACTACCAGGGAAAGAAATACTCCGCCCGTAACACGTTCCTCATCGATCCGAAGGGAAAGATCGCGAAGGTGTTCGTGGGAGTGAAACCCTCTGGACACAGTGAAGAAGTATTGGCAGCGCTCGCTGAGTTAAAGAAGTAATTCTCACCAAAGCGAGTTCAGACTGGGCCATACCTTTGTCGTCGACTCGCAGGAAAGAGGGCACAATTTTGGATCCGGTGGCGTGGCCACCGGATCTTGAATGTGCTCGGCTACGCGAACCATCCACGTCCCCTTTGGGCCAGCGCCCTCCTGAAATTGACGAGACCGCTGTAGATTCTGATGACTACGGCAACCCAACCTAAAGGAAATCTATGAAATCCTTCTTCTCCTCCGCCGTCGCTTCTTATCGCGAATACAGGGCCGCCAAAAAGAAAAGCAAAGCGTATCGGATTACCCGCAATGTCATTGCTTTAGCCAGCGTGGCATTTATTCTCCTGCTTTGCTTTCCTCAACTCCTGTTTGCTCACGAGCTTTCCTACAACAACTTCAAGATCTATTCCCCAGAACCGATTGACCCAAATGTGACTGCGGTTCTAAACAAGGTCGAGGCGAAATTGGCGTCGTCTCCGTTGAAAAACGACGAAGTGAAGCCCAGGGTGTTTCTCATCAACAACTTCCGCTTGTACTCGATGCTCAGCCTCTATCTCGGCGCCAACTCATTCGCTAAGGGATATGCAATGCTTCCCACCGATAACATCTTTATGAATAAGTCGGACATCGCGAAGGATCTCGTTTTTCGAAATGCGTCAGCAAACAACTCCCGGAGTTTTAGTGGAGTCATCGCTCATGAGACAACGCACCTCCTGATAAGAAAAAAATTTGGCTACTGGCGAAATCTCACAATGCCTGCGTGGAAGAAAGAAGGTTACGCCGAGTATGTTGCCGGGGGATCGACACTGTCGTATGAAACGGGTGTGAAGATGTGGAAAGACAACCCGACAGATGGCACCGGCTATCAATATTTCAAGTACTACATGCTAGTGAAGTATTTGCTTGAGCAGGAAAAGATCAGCGTGGACGATTTGTTCAATCGAGACTTTGAGGTGGCTTCGTTGGAAGAGAAGGTGTTGAGCACGTTGTAGAGTCGCATCATGCCTTTGCCCGTAGCGCACGCATTGGTGGGAGCCAGCGTCGTTGCAGCGATGGAGCGCGAATGGACCTCGCGTCGCACGTGTCTTCACATGCTGCTCGCTGCTCTGTTAGCGAATGCAGCTGATTTAGACTTCTTATTAGTCTACGCACAGGGTTCGAAGACCTGGCATCGAGCGTTCACGCACTCGCTCGTCTTTTCTCTTTTCATTTTTGTTCTGCTGGCATTATGGCTTGGGCGGCAGAAACTAAAGACAGCCGCGGCGTTTGGCATCGCTTTTGGTTCTCATGCCGTCTTAGACTTCGTTACGACGAAGGAGGGATCCGGTATCGAATTGTTCTGGCCCTTCTCGGAAAAGCGCGTAATGCTTGGCTGGTGGGGACTTTCAGAATGGCCCTCTAGAATGACGGCGTCGCAAATAACCCAGGCACTTGCCTTCGAATTTGCGCTGTTTGCACCGGTGCTTTTGACTATTATGTTCCTGCGACGTAGGGCAGTGTCGACGACGTCGTGAATCTGCGCGCGAAAAGAAGGACTACAAACAACATGAGCCTTAAAACAACATGCTTACTCGCAGTCTTAATCGTCGCAGCGGTGATTACAGCGGTTGTAACGACTGCTTCGGAAAGCGGAACAAGAAGCATCGCGAACGACGATTTTCGATTCGACGCTCGAAGCTTGAACGACGCAACGCTGTGGACACAAGTCAACGCGGAGGCGTATTACATTTCCTCACAACTCGATCTGCTCTGTGCTATGCCGACGGCTGCCGATTACTCACGAGATAGAAAAAAGAACCCCCACTCAGCGACGTTTATCACGGTTTTCGTCAATCCTGTCGCGCGTTCGGCGATGTTTCAGAAGGAATCGCCGGTGTTTCCTCAAGGATCAATAATCGTCAAGCAGAAGAACGGTCGGCTTAACGAACGTCACACCCCCATTCTCTACACCATCATGAGAAAACGGGAGTCGGGATATAACCCAAGCGTTGGCGATTGGGAGTTTAGTGTCGTCAAGGCCGACGGTTTTACAGTCGAAGCAAGCGGGAAGATTGAAAACTGTCAAAGCTGTCACACGAAGAAACCATCCTCGGATTTTGTATTTCGATCATATGTCGACTTTAAGTGAATCCCTCTCAAACCGATGCGCGTCGAAAATCAAAGTGATCTGTCGCCTGATAAACTTCGTGAGATTCAAGCCGCCGTACCTCACCAGGAAAATCTGAAAGACATGATGGCTTGGGCATTCTCAAGTCCGGGGGATTTTGAACCCACCGTCGTGGTCGACGTGGTCGTACAAGATGAATTCACGCATGATGTAGTCGTTCCATGGCGGGATGGTCTCGTTCTTGTTTACGACACCACATGACTCGGAGGAATCACGGCAGTTGCCGTCTGGAATCATTTACCGAGCGCGACTGAGTTGCTTGAGGCGCGTTTGCAAAAAGGATGGGTTCCCAGGCCGTCAATCCTGAAAGATGGAGATAAGGTCGTTGGCCACGCAGCATGCATCGTTACAAGTTGATGACTGGTTCGTAAGTATCGCGTCCGGAAACGAACTGCAACACTTAGGCTTAGCATATGGAGTCTGGTATCTTCGCACGGCATCGGCTGACCCATTCTCTTCCCATTTGGAACAGACTTCATTTGGCCGGTGTCTCAAGGTACTTAAGCGAGAACTTTGCAGCCCCCAATTGAGCAAGATGCGGCATAGCGGTTAATGGGTTTTGACCTCTCTCACTCGAATGAAACGAGCTGCCACAGCATTACTAGTCTTCGCATTCGGCGTTTTAGTCTTAGACGCCCAGACGAACAAACAACCGAGACCACCAGCTGAATGGTCGTTATGGATCAAATCGTGGGGAGCACCCTGGGAAAAGAAATTCGAAGTGCAGCTGGACCAGTTCGGCTCACTCGAAGTGGTTGAAGAAGACAAATCCAAAATTCCGAACGACCCAATTACGAAGCTCAATCGAAAGATTCCGGCTAACGAGCTCCGGCAAATCTATGCACAAGCATTGGTGTCAGTGCAAAATCCACCCAAATCCAATGAAGAGTTACGCGATGGCACCTGGATGACGGTGAAATTGACAAGCCCCGCCAAAGTTATGATGGTGTCTTTCCATATCGGAGTGATTCAGGAAGAAGCCCCCAACGTTGCGAAGCTGTTGTCCCTGATCAACAAGAACCTCCCCGCAGAGCACCAGGTCTATTGAACATTCCGCGATAACACGATGAGCACGACGTGCCTTAAGACAGTAACAGTCATCCTCCTGCTGACGCTCAATGCTCGGGGTCAAACGCAGCCAACTACTACGCTGGCTGACTTTGACGACCTGGCGCTTACGTTAACGACTCTCAAGTCACCTCAAGAACGTGAACAACTATTGACGCAGAAAAAGGACTTGATGACTCCTGATTTGCGCAAGGCGCTGATCCGGCAGGGCAATGCGCAGTTGATGGCCGGGCGGTACGCACAGGCCTTCGACATCTACGGCATTGCTCGCAACGTCGCGGAAACAATCGGCGACAAAGAAGGCATTGCCACAGCGTCGATGGATATCGGCACTGTCTATTATTTTCAGGCTAACTATCCAGCCGCCTTAGAGCATTATCGAAAAGCCCGAGAGCTCTTTAGCGAAGTCACAAATAACTATGAATCAGCAAAGGCTTTGTCAGGCGTTGCACTAATCTACAGAGAGCAGCGCCGTGACACTGAAGCACTGGCAGCGCTAGAGCAAACTCTGAAGGAGTTCACATCACTCGGCGATCAAGACGAAATAGCGAACACCCTGAATAGCATCGGCGCAATCCACTACGGTCACGGAAATTACACCGCTGCGGCCGAAGCTTTTCGAAAGAGTGGCGAATCAAATAACAGCGCCGAAGCTCTCGTCCGCCTTGCTGACGCTTTATACATGCAGGGCGATTACCCGCAGGCGCTTGTTTACTACAAACAGTCTCTCGATCGGGTTCACGAGATTGGCGCCATTGTTGCTTCTCTCAACGGAGCAGCAAACTCCGCCTATTACCAGGGCAACTACGAAGAAGCGCTCAAGTTCTACGAACGCAACGCGAGCATTCAGAAAACACAGCCTGACAAAGTCGGGTTGGCGACTTCGTTAAAGGGAATAGCTAATGTTCACCGGTCGCGCGGTGATTATCCTGCAGCGCTCGAGAACTATTTCAAGAGTCTGAAGCTATTCGAAGAAGCTAAAGCGCCTTCGGGATCGATCCTGGGTAGTATCGGACTCGTTCGGGCCCTGCAAGGCGACTATGCGCAGGCGCTGGAGTACTACAACAAGGCGCTAAAGGAGTTTGAGTCTAATTCGAACAAGCTCGACATGGCGCGGACGTTGAGCCTGATTGGAAACACACAATACACGCAGGGCAATTATGAATTAGCTCTTGGCTCCTACCGCAGAGCGCTGACGTTGCGTGAAGAAATGGACGACAAATCGGGCCAGGGCGATGTGCTTGCCGGGATTGGTTCCACTCTTGTTCGTCAGAAGAACTACTCAGAAGGTCTGGATAGTTATCAGAAAGCTCTCGCTTTATTCAACTCTCTTGGACAGAAGGCGAGCGTGGCTGAAGTGTTGACACGCGTCTCCGAAGCTTTCGTTTTGCTGGGCGAATATCAGAAAGCACTTAGCGCAGCTGAGAGCGCCGTAACGATCGCAAGACAGATCGACGAGGCAGATCTCCTCTGGTACGCCCGCCTGTTGTCAGGCAAAGCACATCGTAAATTGGAGAATGGCGCGCAGGCTTATCAGGCCTTGAATGATGCTGTATCAATCGTCGAGTCGCTGCGAAGTCGGCCAGCAATTCCTTCCGGCGGCGAGCACAACAGCGTGTTGCCGTATCTATCGATGATTGAAGTCTTGCTCGATCAGCATCGACCGGGTGAAGCATTCGATTACGCGGAACGCGCGAAGGTCCAGGCGCTGTTCGATGTGCTGAGAAACAGCAACGCGGTGCCAAGCAAAGATCTGACTGCGGCTGAACGGGACGAAGAACAAAGGCTTGCTGGTGAAGTAGCGTCGCTGGAACTACAACTCGATCGGGACTCGCAGCTGCGCACATCGACTGAAGCCCGAAGCCTGAATCTACGCGAGCACTTGCTGCAGGCTCGTAGAGGCTACGCAGATTTTCGGCAGCAACTTTTCGTCGCTCATCCCCGCTTGAAAGTGGATCGTGCAGAGCTCGCTCCGTTAAGACTCGAGGAGCTGCGTTCATTGCTCGTGGATACGTCCACTGCACTTCTCGAATACGCGATCACTGAGAATAACACCTACCTGTTTGTGTTAACTGCTGACAAAGGTTCAACGGTAGCACGACAAAAGCGAGCGGTGACTCTTGACTTAAAAGTTTACCCGCTTGAGATCAGAAACGATGAATTGACCTCAAGAGTCAAACAATTTGAGACTCAGTTGGCAACGAAGGCCGCGGATGCCCATCAATCGGCGCGCGATCTGTATGAGCTGTTGCTCAAGCCGGCAGACGCCCAGCTTGGCCTTAAAACAAAACTTGTTATTGTTCCCGATGGCGTTCTATGGCGCCTGCCGTTTGAGGCGTTGCAGCCAGAGCAAGATCATTACCTGATTGACCAGATGCAGGTCTCATATGCGCCTTCACTGACTGCTTTGCGTGAAATGCGAAAACCACATAGTCGCGCAACTCCAAACGCCACCTTTGCCGGCTTTGCGAACCCTGCGTTATCGAAAGCGTTAACGGATCGAATCAGTCTCGCTTTTGGTAATTTGAACTTTGTAACTTCGTCGCAGCAAGACGAGGAAATCAAACGCATTGCGATAGCTTACGGGCCTACTAAGAGCCGGCTCTACACAGGTAACGATGCGAGCGAAGATCGTTTTAGAACTGAAGCGTCGCAGGTTGGTGTCCTTCATTTCGCTGCGCCAATGCTGCTGGTTGAAACAGCGCCCGTGTCGTCGTTTGTGACTTTGGCCGGCGGAGTTGGCGATCGTGCAGATGGCTTTCTGCATGCGCGTGAAGTGATGACCCTATCGACCACAGCTCAACTCGTCGTGATGTCGAGCGTGGCGCGGCACGGTGACGCGCGCAGCGACGGCACTGCAACGCTCTCCTGGTCATGGTTCGTCGCTGGAAGTCCTACGACGATGTTGAGTCGTTGGGCCGTTGAGCCGGACCCAAGTGCTAAACTTTTAATGCAATTCTATGCGGCGATTAGACCATCGAGTGGGATGTCAGCACCAAAACCACTCGCGCTGCGAAGAAGCTTGTTAGCGCTGAGACGCTCCACCGAATACCAACATCCACATTACTGGGCCAACTTCGCGTTAATAGGGAATGAACGCTAGCATTCTGATGCCGCTCAAGAGATACAGAGTGATGGTGGAGGGTGCCAACTTCCTTATCACGTTCGACGATGAAGCGACTAAGCATGGGTTTTTCACTACTCGCTTTGTGGAAGCAAACGATCCAGAGGCGGCTGAAACTATAGCTATGGATATGATCCGACTAGAACTCGCCGATCTGGTCGAAAACGACATGGCGGATTCGCCCGTTATGTTTCTGGAAGAGATAGAAGAGATTGATTCTTTGATAGATTGCCCGCCAGGCGCTGGCTTCGCCTGGTTTCCCGATGAGAAGGGCCACTAACCCTCATGAAGTATCGCCTATTTGCCCCGGTACTGTTGCTGCTAGTTTTTGTTCCTCTGTCTATTCAAGCCGCCAATGAGATAAGCAAAGAGAAGTTTCAATCGGAAGGGAAGCAGCGCACTTACTATCTTTTTGTTCCCGACTCGGTAAAGCAAAGCACGCCAGTTCCGCTCGTCGTTCTATTGCACGGCTCGGGTCGCAATGGTTTGTCACTTGTCGAAAAATGGAAGGACCTCGCCGATTCCGAAGGCTTCATCGTCGTTGGACCAGACGCCTCTAACGGACAATCGTGGCGAATGCCGCAGGATGGTCCGGAGTTTATCTACGAACTCGTCGAGGCGCTGATCAAGAAATATCCGATAGCGCCCGAGCATCTGTATCTCTTTGGTCACTCTGCGGGCGCAGTTTTTGCGCTCGACCTCGCAATGCTGGAGTCAGAGTATTTCGCAGCCGTGGCCGTGCACGCCGGCGCATGGCGCACCGATGAGGATTATCGCTTTATCGACGGTGCCGCTCGCAAAATGCCAATTAGAATCACGGTGGGAGATCGTGATGCCTTCTTTCCATTGGAATCAGTCAGGCGCACCCAGAGAGCACTCAACGCCCGTGGCTTTTCGGTGAACGTTTCAATACTTAGTAATCATACTCACTGGTACTACGAGCTCGCGTCTCAGATTAATCGTGACTCATGGGAGTTCTTGAAACAACACGCACTAGATCAGGAAAGGCGTCACCTTCCAAGGACATTTAAAACGGGGTCAAAAGATCTCAATTCAGTCTTAAAAGACATTAATAAACTTAGAACGCGTGCGAATAATCTGTTGGAACGTTTCTACGCCGAGGAAGGAAAACTACAAGGAAAGGACTTTGTTAAGGAAAAGGCTGCCGTACTTGATATCGCGCGTACCCAGGTTCAATTGCTTACTGAAGCGTCAAGCACGCTGCGTGAAGCTGCCGCAACCGCCGGCAAAGTGCAGGAAATGAAGATAGCGACGACTTTTCAGAAGTATTTCTCAATCTTGGTCGAGGCCGCAACTCTCCGCGCCGAGTCGGCTGAGCTCCTCCGAACACGAGCGGAACTACTATTGTCTTCCGGAGACCCAAACGTGATCATGACCAAGCGCACCGAGCTCGGCACTAAGGCTGAGGCGCTGAATGCGTCGGCAGAGACGCTCGAACGACAAGCTGAGCAGCTTATCCACTAATTCCAACGTATTCGTAATCATAGACTTACAAACTCTTAGAACTTTCTTAGAACCCGGCGGCCCAGATAATGGAAGTCTTGCGCGTATCTGATTAGACAGGCATTGCTGTCGACTGACAATCGATGTTAAGCATGCTTCACCTTAATGAGAGAGTGAGAAACAAAGATGAGCACAACACAACCCGAAATGGAATCATTAAAGACCCGATTGAAATCCATGTGGATGGCTGGCGATTTTGGTCAGATAGCAAACGTGATTCAAGCCGGGGCAGACGAATTCATCGCGTCGCTCGGGCTGAAACCAGGAAATCGCGTTCTCGACGTGGCATGTGGCAGTGGCAACCTGGCGATACCGGCAGCACGCACTGGAGCAAGGGTCACTGGCGTTGACATCGCGACAAACCTACTCGAACAAGCGAGGGCGCGAGCTGAAGCAGAAGGTTTGACAATTCAGTTTGACGAAGGTGACGCTGAGAGTCTTCCTTACGACGACGCGGCGTTCGATGTAGTGATAACCATGTTCGGGGCAATGTTTGCGCCGCGACCGGAACTCGTTTCGTCGGAGCTCGTGCGCGTTTGCGAACCAGGTGGACTAATCGCAATGGCAAACTGGACGCCGGCTGGTCATATTGGTCAGATGTTCAAGATAACCGGTAAACACGTTCCGCCGCCTCCGACCATGCCTTCACCGATCAAGTGGGGCGACGAAGAGACAGTGCGCGAACGGCTAACCAACGGAATCACAGATCTAAAGCTTACGAGTCGGATGTGTGCTTTCAAGTTTCCATTTTCTCCCGCGGAGGTTGTCGAGTTCTTTCGCATGTACTACGGACCGACGCAGAGGGCATTCGGTGCTCTCGACGAGAACGCTCAATCGGCGTTACGAAAAGATCTGGAACAACTGTGGTCCGACAACAACCAGGCCACCGATGGGACGACCCATGTTGATGCCGAGTATCTCGAGGTGTTAGGAACGAGAAGCTGAACCGGGGATGTATTTGAGCAGCCGAATAACTCAAGGGACCTGACGGTGCTCGAGGTACCGCTGGAGCATGACGTCGTGGTTGCCCGGCACCGCCAGCGCGTGACCGGCGGCCACCATCCGCATGCCGATCGTCAGCGCGTCGAGGTTTCGCGGACCGCGATCCACGAGATCCCCCACGAACACCGCGCGCCTGACCTCG
>Ga0207708_10004669_pt1 | contig 10080 bp, 7 predicted proteins | sample KBSK5101metaG_FD_184340 | JGI IMG/M metagenome (GOLD analysis project Ga0207708, IMG submission 184340) | Corn, switchgrass and miscanthus rhizosphere microbial communities from Kellogg Biological Station, Michigan, USA - KBS K5-10-1 metaG... | ecosystem: Host-associated > Plants > Roots >...
GCACCCGAAGACGGACTCGAGCGTACCGGTGTAGTTCTTCACGCCGCCGGAGTCGGAGATGAACGTCGCGCCCGTGTTGAGCCCCGACGTCGTGCAGGTGCCACGCGGCGTGTACTGGAAGATGCCGTTCTTGCCGTTTGTCGAATCACAGCTGGCGACCGAGCCGTCGCCCGCGCCCATGTCGGACGAGACGATCGCGAGGTGAAGGTTCGGCATCCCCGATTGCGCCGCCTTCAGCGCGGTCACGAACGCCGGGAAGCTTTGCACCAGGTTCGTCTGCGTCAGCCGCATCGACGACGAATCGTCGACCAGGAACAGCACGTCGACGTCGCGGTTCGCGAACGACGTACCGCCCGTGCCCGCGCCACCGCCGGCGCCGCCCGTGCCCGCATTGCCAGCGACGCCGCCCGTGCCCGCGCCACCGCCGGTGCCGCCCGTGCCCGCGCCAGCGACGCCGCCCGTGCCCGCGCTACCGCCGGTGCCCGCGCTTCCGGTGGTGCCCGCCGCGGCGCCGCCCGCGCCCGCGCTCCCGGTGGTGCCGCCGCGGCCTGCGACGCCCGTCGTTCCGCCCGCGCCGGCGGCGCCCGTCGTGCCGCCGCGCCCCGCGGCTCCGCCGGTGCCGGCGCCGCCCGCCGCGCCCGTGTTTCCCGCGGCGCCTCCGCTCCCCGTCGTGCCGCCACGTCCGCCGGCGCCCGTCGTTCCGCCCGCGCCGGTTGTTCCGCCTGCGCCAGTCGTTCCACCTGCGCCTACGGTTCCACCCGCGCCCGCGCTTCCCGCAGCACCCGTGGTGCCGCCGGTGCTGCTGCCTGCGGCGCCCGCGCTTCCGCCCGTGCCCGCGACGTTGCTTGCGCCACCCGCGCCCGCCGTGTCGGCGAAGCCGGCCGTCCCGCCGCCCCCGCCGCGTCCGCCCGTCGCGCCTCCATGTCCGCCCATTCCACCGTCGGTCTTCGAAGTCGACGGCCCGCACCCCGCGCCCGCCGCGATGATCGCAAGGGCAACAACACTAAGTGATCCTCGCCACACGACCTTCATATTGCCGTTCGCAGCGTAACGCCGGCCGCGACGGCTTGTCCACCGGCACACCGAGCAAAAGCTCGCCGGCGCGGCGCGCGAACGTTAGCCGAGCACGGAGCGCGCGGCGTCGGCGACGTGCGCGGGCGTGAAGCCGTACTCGCGCAGCACCGTGTCGCCGGGCGCCGACGCGCCGAACCGATCGACGCCGACGATCGTACCGTCGCGTCCCACGAAGCGATCCCACCCGAACGATGCGCCCGCCTCGACGGCGACGCGCGCGGTGACCGCCGGCGGCAGCACGGCGTCGCGGTACGCGCGGCTCTGCTCCTCGAACAGCCGCCAGCACGGCATCGACACCACGCGCACGCGGATGCGGCCGTCGGCGCGCAACCTGTCCGCGGCCGCGACGGCCACCGCCAGCTCGGATCCGCTGGCGATCAAGATGACGTCGGGCGGAGGCGCCCCCGCCGGTTCGCGATCCAAGACGTACGCGCCACGACGCAGGCCCTCGGGATCCGCGAACCGATCGCGATCCAGCGTCGGGACCGCCTGGCGCGTGAGCACAAGCGCCGTCGGGCGATCGCGCGTCTCGATCGCGACGTGCCAGGCGATGCGCGTCTCGTTGGCGTCGCCCGGTCGGATCACCAGCAGATCCGGAATCGCGCGCAGCGCCGCCAGCTGCTCGACCGCCTGGTGCGTCGGCCCGTCCTCGCCCAGGCCGATGCTGTCGTGCGTGAACACGAAGATCGAACCGAGTCGCGACAGCGCGGCCAGACGGATCGCCGGCCGCATGTAATCGGAGAACACCAGGAACGTCGCGCCGAACGGGATGAAGCCGGCGTGGTACGCGAGCCCGTTGACCGCCGCGCCCATCGCGTGCTCGCGCACGCCGAAGTGGACGTTCCGCCCCGCGTAGCTCCACGCGCCGCCGACCCTCCCCTGGGAACCGTTCGGATCCGTCGCCTCCGCCTCGAAGTCGCCGGTCCTCTTCAACCAGCTGAACGTCGACGGATCCAGATCGCCCGACCCGCCGATCAGCTCGGGAATCGTTCCCGCCATCTCCTGCAGCACGCCCTCGGAAGCCTTGCGCGTCGCCATCCCCTTGTCGTCGGACGCGAAGACCGGCAGCGCCTTCTCCCAGTGGGCCGGCAAGCGTCCCGCGAACCGCCGCACGATCTCGGCGGCCAGCTCGGGAAACTCGAACGCGTACTCGGCGAAGCGCTTCCGCCACGCGTCCACCTCCGAACGCGCGCGCGCCAGAGAATCGTGCACGTGCGCCGTCGCGTCGGGCGGCACGAAGAACGTGGGCTGCAGCGGCCAGCCGAGATTCTCCTTGGTTCGCGCGGTCTCGTCGGCGCCCAGCGGCGAGCCGTGCGCCTCGAAGGTGCCGCTCTTGTTCGGCGCGCCGTATCCGATGACGGTGTCGACCACGATCAGCGACGGGCGCTCGGTCTCGGCGATCGCGCTGCGCAGCGCGCGGTCGATCGCCGCCAGGTCGTTGCCGTCGGCGACGCGCGCGACATGCCACCCGTAGGCGGCGAAGCGGGCGCCGACGTCCTCCGTGAAGGTGATCGACGTGGTGCCCGACAGGGTGACGTGGTTGTTGTCGTAAAGGACGTTCAGGCGCCCCAGCTGCAGGTGACCGGCGAGCGACGCCGCCTCGGCGCCCACGCCTTCCATCACGTCGCCGTCGCTGGCCAGCACGAAGGTGCGATGGGTGAAGATGTCGTGGCCGGGGCGGTTGAAGCGCGCCGCCAGATGCGCCTCGCCGATCGCCATCCCCAGCGCGTTGCCCAGGCCCTGACCGAGCGGGCCGGTGCTCGCCTCCACGCCGGGCGTCAGGTGCGACTCCGGGTGACCGGGCGTGCGGCTACCCCATTGCCGGAAGCGGCGCAGCTCCTCGAGCGGCATCTCGTGCCCGAAAAGGTGCAGCAGCGCGTACAGCAGCGCGGACCCGTGCCCCGCCGACAGGACGAAACGATCGCGGTCCCACCAGTGCGGGTCGCGCGGATCGTGGCGCAGGAACCGGCTCCACAGGACGTAAGCCATCGGCGCCGCCCCCAGCGGCAAACCGGGATGGCCGGAGTGCGCCTGCTCGACCGCGTCGACGGCCAGGAACCGAAGCGTGTTGACGCACAGCTGATCTAGCTGGTCCTTCGTCATGCGCCGCCTCCCCTTCCCCCCTTCCATCCCCATAATCATCGATCATGACGACCTCACTGCAGGGCTACGGGCAGTCGATCTGGCTGGACTTCATCAGCCGCAAAATGATTGCGAACGGGCAGCTCGCCCGCCTGGTCGCAGAGGCGGACGTGGTCGGGGTGACGTCGAACCCGACCATCTTCGAGAAAGCGATCAGCGGCAGCGCCGAGTACGCGTCGCAGATCGAGGACATCCGGCGCGAGACGCCCGAGCTGCCGGCTCGGCAGGTGTACGAACGGCTGATCACCAAGGACATCCAGGACACGGCGGACGTCCTGCGGCCCACCTTCGATCGAACCCGCGGCGGCGACGGCTACGTCAGCGTCGAGGTCTCGCCGGAGGTCGCCAACGACACCAACGCGACCGTGGCGGAGGCGCGCCACCTGTGGGAGGTGATCGCGCGCCCCAACCTGATGATCAAGGTGCCGGGCACGGGCGCGGGCGTCCCCGCGGTCCGGTCGCTGACGGCCGAGGGCATCAACGTGAACATCACGCTGCTGTTCGGGCGCGAGATGTACGAGGCGGTCGCGGGCGCGTACATCGAGGGGCTGGAGGATCGCGTGGGCCGGCCTGGCGGCGAGGCCGAGATCGATCAGATCGCCAGCGTCGCCAGCTTCTTCGTCAGCCGCATCGACACCAGCGTCGACAAGCTGCTGGACGAGAAGGTGAAGCGGACGACGGGCGGCGAGCGCCAGCGGCTGGAACGGCTGTACGGCAAGACGGCGATCGCGAACGCGCGGCTGGCGTACCAGAGCTACAAGCGCATCTTCGCGGGGCCGCGCTGGGAGGCGCTGGCGGCGCAGGGCGCGCGCAAGCAGCGCCTGCTGTGGGCGAGCACCAGCGTGAAGAACCCGCGCTACCGCGACGTGATGTACGTCGAGGAGTTGATCGGCGCCGAGACCATCGACACGATGCCGGTCGAGACGCTGACCGCGTTCCGCGACCACGGCAAGGCGCGCGCCAGCCTGGAGAGCGACCTTGATCAGGCGAAGACGACGCTGGCGGAGCTGGAATCAGCGGGGATTTCCCTGCGCACCGTCACCGACGACCTGATCGTCGAAGGCATCAAGAAGTTCCAGGAGCCGTACGACAAGCTGATCGCGACGCTGGCGATTCGTTAGTCGCTCCGCGCCGCAGGCGCGGTGTGCGACTATTGTTTTTTCAGGTAGCCGCGATCCCGCGCTTCGCGCGGGGGCGGCTAGAGATCGGGAATCGACGTCCGCGTGGCGCCGGCGACGGCGAAGCCCCAGACGTTCTTGCAGCGCTGCTCGAAGGCGGCGCGCGCGGCCGGAAGCTTCGCGCGCAGCTCGGGTGTCAGCAGTTCGTAGAGCTTCTCGAGGACCTCGGGCGCGATGCCGTACGAGCTCCACGCGAAGCCCTGCGCGTACAGGTCGAGCTCGGCCTCGCTGGCCGGCGGCGGAAACGCCTTCGCATCACGCAGGAAGGGGACGATGTGCGTCTCCTCCGTCTCGAGGTGCGAAATCAGCAAGCTATTGAGGCTTCCGATGACCCTGACCGCGGGACGCAGCTGCGCCGGCAGATCCGCAAACGCACGGTCCCCCTCCTCGAGCAGGGGATCGATCTTCCGGTGGTCGGCGCTCAGCCCGTCGATGATCTCGGCGAGCTCGGGATGCTGCTGCTTCAATCCCGGAAAGACCGCGGAGTCCTCCATCATGTGGTGCCCGTGCAGGGTGTTGCGGTAGCTCTTCCACTCGTCGGTCAAAGCGGTCAGCTTCGAGGCGTCTCCCGCGACCGCCCGCCCCACCGCCCCGGCGAAGAGCCGGATGTCGCGCCGAAAGCCGTGGTGCGAAGAGAGGAACGCCGTCGCCATCGACGCGGTGCCGTCGTCGTTGAGCAGGTTGGGTGGGTTAGCCATGGCGGGCAATCTAGTCCGCGCGGCGGCGCGTGTCGACGCGCCCGTCAGGGTGGCCGATCATCACGATTGCGGCCGTTCCAAAAAATAGTCCCGTATCGACGACGCCCGGGATCGCGCGCAGCGCGCTGTCAAGCGCGCGTGCCGCATTGGCTCCCGCGAGCGGCGTGGCCGGCGCGACGTCGATTATCAGGTTCCCGTTGTCGCTGACGCGCTGCTGCCCATTTTCATCCAATCGCGGCGTCACCTGGATTCCGGCCGCGATCATGCGCCGCGTGGCGAAGCCCAGCGCCATCGGGATCACCTCGACCGGGATCGGACCGGTCGCGCCCAGCGTGGCCACCAGCTTCTCGGGTCCGACGACGATCACCTGGCGGCGCGACGCCGCCGCCACGATCCGCTCGCGCACGAAAGCGCCGCCGCGGCCCTTCAAGAGGTCGAGGTTGGGCGCCACCTCGTCGGCGCCGTCGACGGTGACGTCCAGCTCGCCCGCCGCGTCCAGCGCGACGACGCGCAGGCCGGCAGCCCGCGCCTGACGGGCCGAGGCCTCCGACGTCGCGACGCACGTGACCGACAGCCCCGCGCGCGCCCGCTCGGCGAGGCCCGCGATGAACGCCGATGCGGCCCGCCCGGTGCCCAGGCCGACGCGCGCGCCGTCATCTATCAACGCCAGCGCGGCGCGCGCCGCCGCCTCGACGCCCGCCGCGTCGACTCCCGCCTTCATGCGCGTGGGGAGCCGGCGCGCTTTGATCGGCCATTGCGCGTCGGTCGAGGATGCGCGGGAGACATCGCCGCCGAGCTGCCATTCGTCGAACGCGCGCCAGCCACCCGGTGATGGTTCGCGCCTTGTGGGAACATCGCGTGCCAGCCGCCCACGTCCGCGGTCAGGCGATCGGCGTCGATCGGGCCCCAGCTGCCGGGCGCGTACTCGTGCACGGGCGTGACGTCGCCGAGGATCGGCTGCACGATCGCCCACGCCGCGTCGACGCTGTCCTCGCGCGCGAACAGCGAGGTGTCGCCTTCCATCGCCTCGCCCAGCAGCCGTTCGTAGGGAAGCATCTCGTTCTTGTCCTGATGATGCACCAGGCGCAGCTCGGTCGGTTCGGAGACCAGCTGGTCGCCCGGCTTTTTCACGCGCGCGCCCAGCGCGATGATGACGTCCGGGCTCAGACGGAAGCGAAAATAGTTGGCGTCCTCCGGCCCGCGCCGCAGCGGCGGCCGCTTCAACGTCACCAGCACCTCGGTGCACGACGCCCCCAGCCGCTTGCCCGCGCGAATGAAGAACGGCACGCCCTCCCAGCGCCACGAATCGATCTGCAGCCGCAGCGCCGCAAACGTTTCCACCGTCGAATCGAGCGCCACCCCGGGTTCCTGGCGATAGCCCGCGTACTGCCCGCGGACCAGATCGCGCGGGCTGAGCGGGCGGATCGCCCGGAACACCTTCGCCTTCTCGTCGCGCACCGAATCCGGGTCGACCGCGACGGGCGGTTCCATCGCGAGGATCGCGACCACCTGTAGCATGTGGTTCTGGATGACGTCGCGGATGGCGCCCGCCTCCTCGTAAAAACGCCCGCGCGTCTCGACGCCGAACGTCTCCGCCATCGTGATCTGGACGCTCTCGATGTAGCGCGAGCTCCAGATCGGTTCGAGGAACGAGTTGGCGAACCGGAACACCAACAGGTTCTGGACGGACTCCTTGCCGAGGTAGTGGTCGATGCGGAAGATCGCCGATTCGTCGAACACGCCGTGGATCGTGCGGTTCAACGCGCGCGCCGATTCGAGGTCGCGCCCGAACGGTTTCTCGACGACGAGGCGGCCGTTCGCCGCGCAGCCCGACCGGTGGAGGCCGCGGACCACGACGGGAAACAGGCTGGGCGGGATGGCCAGGTAATACGTCGCGTGCTGGACGCCGCGCAGGTGGCGATGAATCGCCGCATACGTGGCCGGTGCGTGGTACTCGCCGGACACGTAGCCCAGCCGCGCGAGCAGCGCCGGCAGCGCCTTGCGATCGGCCTCCCGGCCGTGGCGGGCGATGCTCTCGGCGGCGCGCGCGCGAAATTGCTTCAGCGACCACGGCGTCCGCGCCACCCCGATCACCGGCGCGTTCAGGCGGCCGCGTCGCTCCAGGGCGGCCAGCGCCGGGAAGATCATCTTGTAGGCGAGGTCGCCGCTGGCCCCGAACAGCACCAGCCCATCCGACTGGGCTGCCGACTGGGCTGCCGATTGGGCCGCGTCCATACCGTTGAGGTCGCCACGACCCGGGCGTTGTCAACGCCCCGACCGGGTGGCGCCGCGCGGGATCCGCGCGGGATCCCGTGCTGCGGGCGGGTTTGCGGGAATGTTAACATCACGGAAACGGTGGCAACGCGGCGCAGGCGTGTTGACTGGACGGTCATTCTCGGCCCGGAGATTCCGGTGCCCCGGGTCGTCGACCAGTCCGTCCACGGCAAGTTGGCGGCGCTGCTGGCGGCGTTCGACGAGATCCTGGCGCTGGAAGAACCGGACGCGATCCTGCGCCGCGCCGTCGGGCTGGCGCTGGAGCGCATCGGGCTGATGCGCGTCGGCATCTTCTTACTCGATCGCCAGCGCAACGCGATGCTGGGGACCTGGGGCACCGACATCGGCGGCACGATCGTCGACGAGCACCACATCATGTACGACGTCAGCGACACCGACCGCGAGGCGTTCCGGCGCGCGGAGGAAGAAGGCGCGCACTTCACGGTGTTCGACAACTGCCCGATCGTCGAGCACCACAAGGGCGAGACGCGCGTCATCGGCCGCGGCTGGGTCGCGTGCACGCCGATCCGATCGACCCGCGCGCCCATCGGCATGCTGTTCAACGACACCGGCATCTCGGGCGAGCCGGTCGACGAGGCGAAGCAGGCGCACGCGGCGATCCTCTGCTCGCTGCTGGGCACAATCCTCGATCCGGTGCGCGGATCGCTGGGACATGGCCCGCCCGCGACCGAAGAATCGTCGAGCCGCCGCCTGGTGACGTCGACGGTGGCGATGCTGGCGAAGGATCCGGCGATGGGCGGCAAGCAGATCGCCGGCAAGCTGGACATCAGCCTCAGCCGGCTGGCGCGCGTGTTCAAGGCGGAGATGGGCATGTCGCTGGTCGAGTACCGCAACCGCCTGCGCCTGGATCGGTTCGCCGTGCTGCTGGATCGCGGGCGGACGAATCTGCTGGAGGCGGCGCTGGCGGCGGGCTTCGGCAGCTACGCCCAGTTCCACCGCGTGTTCCGCGCCCTGCGCCACATGACGCCGCGCGAGTACCTTCACACGCGCAGCTGACCGAACGGAGTTCCGAACCTATGCAATCGATCCGGCGTCTCTTACTGCTGTTCGTCGCGGCGGCGGCGCTCGGCTGCATCATCCACGGCGGGCCGCTGCCCGCGTCCGGCGGCAACAGCGCACCGGCGGCGGCGAGCGCTGCACCGGCGCCGGCGCAGGTGCGCGGGCCGTCCGGCCTGCCCATCCCACCGGGCGGCGGCGTGGCGCGCCCGAGCGGAGCGCCCGGCGGCCTCACCGTCGTCGACTGGGCCGGCTTCCGCGCCGCGATCAGCTACACCTTCGACGACACCAACTCGTCGCAGATCCAGCACTACGCCGAGCTGCAAGCGCTGGCCGTGCCGATGACGTTCTATCTCATCACCGGCAAGACGCCGGAGATCGACAACGCGATCTGGTCGCAGGCGGTGAAGGACGGACACGAGCTGGGCAGCCACTCGCGCAGCCACCGGCACACGGGCACAGCCGCCGACCTCGACGCGAGCGACGCCGATCTGAAACAGAAGTTCGGCGTCACGGTCTTCACGATGGCGTCGCCCTACGGCGACGCCAGCTACCCGCCGCTCGCGACCGCGCGCTACCTCATCAATCGCGGCGTCGTCAGCGGATTGATCGGACCCGGCGACGACACCGACCCCTACAACATCTACTGTTACGTCCCGCCGCCAGGCGCGTCCGCGGCCGCGTTCAACGCCACCGTCGACGCCGCCCGCAACGCCGGCCGCTGGACGACGGTGCTGGTCCACGGCTTCACGGGCGGCAGCGACGGCGCGTACCAGCCGGTGGCCATCGGCGAGTTCACCGCCAGCGTCAACCACGCCAAGGCGTTCGGCGACGTCTGGATCGACAGCGTCGTCAGCATCGGCGCGTACTGGCGGGCGCAGAAGATGTTCGCGGCGATCCAGCCCTCGACTTCAGGGAATTCGAAGACATGGAAGTGGACCTTGCCCCCGCACTTCCCGCCCGGGAAGGTCCTGCGCGTCAAGGTCGACGGGGGAACGCTGACGCAACCGGACGGCCGGACACTGGCGTGGGACGATCACGGCTATTATGAAGTTGCGCTCGATGCCGGATCGCTCACGCTGTCGCCCTAGAGCCTTCGTCTCGATTCGCGGCTGGGGTGAAGCGGGAGCGGTAGCGGCGATCCTGATCGCGCTCGGCTGCGGCGGCGGCGGAGGGGGATCGACGGGCGGCAAGGGCGGTGCGGGCGGCAGCGGCGCGGCGGGAACGGGAAGCGCGGGCACGAACGCGGGCGGCGGCCGCGGCGGCGACGCCGGCGGCGGCAGCGGGGGAAGCACCGGCACCGGCGGCGCCGGCACCAGCGGCGGGAGCGGAACGACGGGCGCCGCGGGACGCGGCGGCGCGGGCGGCGGCAGCGCCGGCACCGGCGGAACCGGCGCGAGCGGAGGCGGCGCGGGGACCAGCGGCGGCGGCGGCGCGCAGGCAGGCAGCGGCGGCGGCACCGGATCGGCCGGCCGCGGCGGCGGCGCGGGCGGCGGCAGCGGTGGCAGCGGTGGCAGCGGTGGATCGACAGGGAGCGGCGGCGCAGGTGGAGGCTCCGCGGGCACCGGCGTCGTCGCCGCGCCGACGTGGGACTGGGTCGGCGTCGTCGGCACGGGGCAGAGCCTGTCCGTCGGTGGACACGGCAACGCGCCCGCGATGACGATCGGCGCGACCACGCAGCGTTTCCGCAACCTGAA
>Ga0207708_10004676_pt1 | contig 10069 bp, 10 predicted proteins | sample KBSK5101metaG_FD_184340 | JGI IMG/M metagenome (GOLD analysis project Ga0207708, IMG submission 184340) | Corn, switchgrass and miscanthus rhizosphere microbial communities from Kellogg Biological Station, Michigan, USA - KBS K5-10-1 metaG... | ecosystem: Host-associated > Plants > Roots >...
CGCGCTCTGTGGCCATCGCCGCGAATGCGCCGTCGAACTCGTTCGGACCTCGAGCCTCCAGGAGTTGAAGCTGCACTCCCAACGACCTGGCCGCGACGTTCACCTCTCTTATCGCGAGCTGGTGGTACGCATTGTCCGGGTTCGAGAGGATGGCTACTTGGCGGATCTTCGGGACGGTCTCCTTGAGCAGCTCCAGTTGTTTGGTCACCCATTCCAGACCTGCGCTGCCGGACACCCCTGTGATGTTCCCACCTGGGCGCGCGAGGCTCGCGATGAGCCCGGTGGCAACAGGATCGCGAACGGCAATCATGACGATGGGGATCGTCTCGGTGGCGTTCTTGGCTGCCGTCGCTACTTGCGTCCCCGCCGACGCGATGATGAGGTCCACCTTGAGCCGGACCAGCTCGGCCGCCAAGTCGGGCAATCGGTCGACCCGATCCTCCGCATATCGATAATCGATGACAACATTCTGGCCCTCAACCCACCCGAGCTCGCGCAGCCTTTGCCGGAACGCGGCGAGCAGGGGCGGCCTGTCAGAAGGGGACGTCAGACTAAGAAAACCTATCCGAGGCACCTTGCCCGCCTGCTGCTGCGCGCGCGCCGCCCGCGGCCATGCCGCCACCGCGCCGCCGAGCAGCGTAATGAACTCGCGCCTTTTCATTCGATCACCTCGTCGGCTTGGGCGACGAGCATGGCCGGCAGGTCGAGCTCGAGAGTTTTCGCCGTTCGCAAATTAATGGCTAACGCAAAGTGTGTAGGTTGCTCGATCGGCAGGTCGGCGGGGTTCGCGCCCTTCAGGACGCGATCGACAAAGAAAGCGGCACGGCGAGAAAGCTGCTCGACACGCGCCGCATAGGCCATCAGGCCGCCAGCCTCCGCCTGCAGCCGATATGCAAATAGTCCCGGCAGACGGTGCTTGATCGTGCTGTCGATAAGCTGTTGGCGATGCGCGAGGAAGATGCCGTCGGAGGAGACCACGAGCCCCTGCGTCCCGGCCGCGACGAGGTTCGACAGTGCTTCGTCAAAATTGGTCTCGTCGGCTTCCACGACATCGAGCGTGAGCCCGAGGGACCGTGCATGCGCGTGCACCGTGGAGGCCCACGGCGAGCCAGTCCAGTACATGGGCTTGGCGGGCGACACCAATATTGCCGCTTTCCGCAAGCCGGGGGCCGCCTGCCTGAGCAGCTCGAGCCGTTTGCCATAGATGTCGAGGTCCATGGTCGTAAGGCCCGTGACGTTGCCGCCGGGGCGCGCCAGGCTTTGCGCCAGCCCCAGACCGATCGGATCCGGGTGGACGATGGTGATGATCGGGATCGACGAGGTTGCCTGCTTGGCGGCAAGGCTTTCGCGGGTGCCGGTGACGACGATGATGTCCACGGGTCGGCGCACCAGATCGGCGACGTAACCCTCGATCAGCTCTTCGCGGCCGCCGGCGAAGCGCTTGTCGAAAGCGATGTTGGCTCCGTCGACATAGCCCAGTTCGCGCATCTGCTCGAGAAAGCCGCGAAAATTGCCGGCATCCGCTGCGCTGGCTGCGATCGAAACAAGGCCCACGACCGCAGCCGCTCGAGTCTGCTGCCCACGCGCCGGGAGCGGCCCTGCCACCGCCGTGCCGCCGAGCAGCGCTACAAAGTCCCGCCGCCTCATGCCAAACATGAAGCTCCCTCCCACGGGTGCCGCCGCCGACCATACCAGCTAGGGACCGCCATCGACGCAGTCGGTTTGCCGCACCTCCACCCTGCCGGTGGAATGCGCAGCCGGTCCTTGGGGCAGACCTGAATCGTTCTGAAGAGGGGCGGGCGTCGACGCCCTACTGAGTCCCAAATTAGCACCTCAGGGCCGCCGACCCCCGCGCGAACGTACTGACAGCGGACTTGCGGCTTCGTTCCAGATCAACCGGCCTTTCGAGCCAATTTCATCTCACAAATCCGCCGAACGGTTGCAACAAGACGCTCGAACTCGATCGGCTTGGTGTCGAACTCGTCGCACCCAGCTGCCATAGCCTTTTCGCGCTCGCCGGCCAGCGCGTGCGCCGACAAAGCGATGACCGGGATGTCGTGGGTTTGTGGATTGCCCTTCAGTCGCCGTGTGGCTTCCCATCCGTCAATGACGGGCATTTCCAGGTCCATCAGTATAATATCGGGCCGCTCGCGAAGGGCAATCTCGCATCCCTTCTCGCCGTCCTCCGCCGCCAGAACCTCGAAATCGCCAAGCAGCTCGAGCCGCATCTTAAGCATATAGACGTTGTCATCGTTGTCTTCGACGTAAAGAATCTTGATCACAGTGTTGCTTCCATTTTGCTGCAGGCCGCCGGATGCCGAGCGACGCGCGGTGCAGCGAACGGCGCTCCGACGCGCGAGCACTGGCGAGCGCAAAGCGAGCGCCCTTACAAGTGGCTCGGAAGCCGCGATATCAGTAAGAATGCGACCAGTATTCCGACGGGAGGCTATTGCCACATAATCACATGCGGTGAGATCGGGGCCGACGCCGCAAGCACATCCGCCTTCCCAACCCTCGACTGCGCAGCCGGAGAGGCCGACCAGACACCGAATGCGGTCGCGGCGACAATAGCCAAACCGATGATACGCATTGGATTGTCCCTCCATCCCGTGTGAAAGCGCCTTAACCTCACACAGAACCCACCCCCCGCCTGTGATCGCTGTCACAAAATGGCGGAAATCGCCAAGGCCGACAAAGGCCGGAAATGCCCCGCCCGAGCCGCCCTAACACCAGCGGCCCGCGCGGACGTCACGGCGGGGGATCGGTCCGAGAGCTGCGCGCACATTGGGCTCGAACGGCCCAACCAGTCGTCGCGTCAACCGCCGCGGTCGCTTGAAAAACAAATCAAGAACTGGCTGCTACCGCTTTGCTACCCAACTGTCCGTAACTGGAGGTGACAGAACAGGACGGCAGGAGGCCAAAGCAAACGAAATCAAGTGTGTCCCGCGACTAGCCAACACGGCTTGGGACAGAACAAAACGGCAGTTACACAATCAAGGAATGGGCGGCTTGATTCTGGATCGTGGCGGTGACGTTCATCTTCACCTGGGTCTTCAACAACACCCGGGGCAGCGTGTTCATGGCGATCCTGCTCCACGGCACCATGGACGTCTTTCCCAATGCGTTCCTGCTGGCTCACTTGCCCGGCGCCGCCGGGATGACGGGCGCAGGCGTGCTGTCGATGTATTGGGGGCTGGCGCTCGGCTTCGGCTTGTTCGCGCTTCTGCTCATCATCTTCACGCGCGGCTGGCTGGGGAAGCAGGACGGACCCGGGTGAAGGGCCGGCGAACGCCGCTTGGGCTGCGCGGGATCCGCAGCCGGGTGCCCTGGACTTCGGCTCGTGCCGCGCCATGATCGTGCCCCGGTACGCCCATGGTTGAGACTGTCCAAATCCTGGTCCTGCTGCTGGCCGTGGTTGCCGCGGTGGCGGTGGTGGCCGCCCGCCTCGAAATCCCGCCGGCCATTCTCCTGGTCATCGCCGGGGTGATCCTGGCGCTTATCCCCGGGCTGCCGTCGGTCGAGCTCGCGCCCGAGCTGGTGCTGCTCCTGGTGCTGCCGCCGGTCATCTATTCGGCCGCGGTGTCGATGAGCTGGAACGAGTTCCGCTTCAATCTGCGTCCGATCTCTCTCCTGGCGGTGGGATGCGTCGTGTTCACCACCGTGGCGGTTGCGGCGGCAACCCATTGGCTCCTCGGCCTGCCGTGGCCGGTGGGTTTCGTGCTGGGCGCGATCGTCTCGCCGCCGGACGCCGTGGCGCCGCTGTCGATCCTGCGCAGGATGCAGCTTCCCCGGCGCATCCTGGTCGTTCTCGAAGGGGAGGGATTGGCCAACGACGCCACCGCGCTCATCCTCTATCGGTTCGCGGTCGCCGCGGTGAGCGCCGGCGTGTTCTCGTTCGGTCAGGCCGCGGGAACGTTCGTCGCCATTGTCGTTGGCGAAATCCTCTGGGGTATCGGCGTCGGCTGGCTGATGCTGCGCCTGCGGCGCTGGGTGCACAATCCGCCGGTCGAGATCACGCTCTCTGTGCTGACGCCGTTTCTCGCCTATTGGCCGCCCGAGCATCTCGGCGGCTCCGGCGTGCTCGCAACCGTCACAGCCGGACTCTACATCAGCTGGAACGGCCTTCGCCTGATCAGCGCCGCCACCAGGCTGCAAGGAATTTTCTTCTGGAGCTTCTTCCTCTACCTGGTCGAGGGCCTGGTGTTCCTCGCCACCGGCCTGCAGGCGCGCACGCTGATGGCCCGCATCGAACACTATCCGGTGACCGAGCTCGTCGCCTCCGCCGCCGTCGTCAGCGCCGTCGTGATCGTTGCCCGGTTCGTGTGGATGTTTCCCGCCATCTATGTCCCGCGCTGGCTCTCCGCCTCGTTGCGGCGCAGGGATCCATCGCCGCCATGGCAGTGGCCGTTCGTGCTTGCCTTCACCGGCGTGCGCGGGATCGTCTCGCTCGCCGCCGCACTCGCGATCCCGTTCGCAGGTGCCGACGGGTCCCCGTTTCCGGCCCGCGACCTCATCCTGTTCCTGACTTTTTCCGTGATCCTGGTGACCCTGGTGGTGCAGGGCCTGATGCTTCCCTTCGTCATCCGACCGCTCGGCCTCGCCCATGCCGGCCGCCGCGAGCGCCACGCCCAACGGGTCGAGGAGCAGCACGCGCGGCAGCAGGCGATCGAGGCCGGGATTGCGCGGCTGGATCAGCTCGCGTTGGAGCGCGATCTACCCGAGGAGGTCGTGCGATCGTTGCATGCGCATCAGCGGGAGCGGCTCAGGCATGCCGAGCACAGCAGCGATGGCGACGCCGCGCACAAGAAGCTCATCGAGCTGCACTGCGATATCGAGCTCCTGCTGATCGAGACCGAGCGGCAGCACGTCAACGATCTCTTCCGCAGCGGCAAGCTCAAGGACGAGGCGCGGCGACGGATCGAGCGTGAGCTCGATCTGCGCGAGGCCCAGATCGAGAACCGGCGCGAGGAGACGTGAATTGCGCAACGGGGCCGGGTCCGAGCGCATGACCGCGCGATTGACGGCCGCAGATGCCCGCACTATCGGTCGCCCCCATGGATTTCGAGCTCAGCGAGCAGCAACGCGCCATCAAGGACACCGCCCGCGCCTTCGCCCATGGCGAGATGATGCCGTTGGCCCGCCAGTGGGACGAGGAGGAAGTATTCCCGGCGGACACGCTGCGCCAGGCCGCGGCGCTCGGCTTCGGCGGCATCTACGTCTCCGCCGATCTCGGCGGCTCGGCGCTCTCACGGCTCGACGCGGCGCTGATCTTCGAGGAGCTGGCGCAGGGCTGTCCCTCGACCGCCGCGTACATCTCCATCCACAACATGGTCGCATGGATGATCGACGCCTATGGCGCAGGCGAGCTGCGAGAGCGCCTGCTGCCCGATCTTTGCAGCATGGGGAAGTTCGCCAGCTACTGCCTGACCGAGCCCGACTCCGGGTCGGATGCGGCGAGCCTGAAAACCCGCGCGGTGCGCGAGAGCGACCACTACGTGCTCGACGGCAACAAGGCGTTCATCTCGGGCGGCGGCCGTTCCGACGTCTATATCGTCATGGCGCGGACGGGCGAAGGCGGCCCCGGCGGCATCTCCTGTTTCCTGGTCGAGAATGGCACGCCCGGGCTCTCCTTCGGCGCCAAGGAGAAAAAGCTCGGATGGCACTCGCAGCCGACCGCGATGGTCATATTGGAGGGCTGCCGCATTCCGGTTGCGAACCGCATCGGCGCCGAGGGGCAGGGCTTCAAGATTGCCATGCGCGCGCTCGACGGCGGCCGTCTCAACATCGCGGCGTGCTCGCTCGGGGGCGCGCAATTCTGTCTCGACCGCACCGTCACCTACATGAAGGAAAGAAAGCAGTTCGGCACGCGGCTGGCGGATTTTCAGGCGCTCGGTTTCCGCATCGCCGACTATGCGACCGCGATCGAGGCGGCGCGGCTGATGCTGCATCGCGCGGCCTCGGCGCTCGATCTGGGTGATCCCAACGCCACCAGGCTGGCGGCCATGGCCAAGCGCCTGGCGACCGATACCGGCTTCGACGTGGTCAATGGCTGCCTGCAGCTCCACGGCGGCTACGGCTATCTGCGCGATCATCCCATCGAGCGCGTTCTGCGGGACCTGCGCGTGCACCAGATCCTCGAAGGCACCAACGAGGTGATGCGGGTGATCGTCAGCCGGGACATGTTGGGAAATTGAGCGGGCACCGGACATGATCGTCGGCCAGCTTGCCTTGATCGCGGCCGCCGCGTTTGCCGGCGCTGCAATCTATGTCAACGTCGCCGAGCAGCCGGCGCGGCTTGTGCTCGACGATCGGGCGATGCTCGCCCAGTGGAAGCGCAGCTACGACAACGCCTCGGTCATGCAGGCGGGTCTTGCGCTGGTGGCGTGCGCCCTTGGCGTCATCGCGTTCTTCTTGAGCCATGACTGGCGGTGGCTTCTGGGCGCGCTCCTCATCCTCGCGCCGTGGCCATGGACCATCTTCGTCATCATGCCGGTCAATCGGCGGCTGAAGGCGACGGCGCCCGACGCCGCGCAGAGCGACACGCGCGCATCGGTCGAGCACTGGGGACGCCTGCATGCCGGGCGCAGCGCATTCGGCATTGCGGCTACGCTGGTCTATCTGTGGGCGGCCGCGTGACGGCAGAGCGCGCAGACGGTGCCGACATCCTGTTCGAACGCCGCGGCGCGGCGGGCCTCGTCACGCTCAATCGGCCGCAGGCGCTCAATGCGGTCTCGCTCGCGATGGTGCGCGCGCTCACGCAGCAGCTCGCGCAATGGGAGGACGATCCCGCGATCACGCGGGTGATCATCACCGCCAGCGGCGGGCGCGCGTTCTCGGCCGGCGGAGATCTGCGGGCGCTCTACGATTCCGGGAAGGCCGGGCGCTATGACGACGCGCTCGAATATTTCCGCGAGGAATACGCGCTCAACGCCCGCATCAAACGCTACCGCAAACCTTATGTCGCGCTCATCGACGGCATCGTCATGGGCGGCGGCGTCGGCGTCTCGGTCCACGGCTCCCACCGGGTCGCCGGCGACAAGTTCACCTTCGCCATGCCGGAGGTGAGCATCGGCTTCTTTCCCGACGTCGGAGGAACCTGGTTCCTGCCGCGGTTGCCGGGAGAGCTCGGCACCTATTGTGCCCTCACCGGCGAGCGGCTCAATGCCGCGGACGGGGTCGAGGCCGGGATAGCCACCCACCGCATCGCCTCGTCCCGGTTCCCCGACCTGGTCGACGCCTTGTGTGGCGCGGTGTCGGTCGATGCGATCCTCGGCGCCTTCGAACAGCCGGCGGGCGGCGCCGCGGTGGTGGCCCACCAGGCCGCGATCGATCGGCTGTTCATCGGCGCCGAGGTCGAACACATTCTCGCCGTCCTCGACGCCGAGGCAGGCCGGAATGGGGCGCATGCGGCGTTCGCAGCGGCCACCGCCGCCTTGATGCGCACAAAATCCCCCACGAGCCTCAAACTCGTGCTTGAGCAGATGCGGCGCGGCGCGACGCTCGATTTTGCCGAATGCATGCGCACCGAGTTCCGCATAGTGTCGCGCGTCGTGCGTGGACACGACTTCTACGAAGGGATCCGGGCTTTGCTGATCGACAAGGACCAGGCGCCGCGCTGGAGACCATCGGCGCTGGCGGACGTGGCCGCGGCCGACGTGGAACGCTATTTTGCGCCGCTGGCGCGGGAACTCGAACTGCCATGACGAATGCCGATCAGCCGCAGACGCTCGAGCCCGTCCATGCCGGCGACGACGAAGCCGAGGCCAGGCAATGGTCCCGGCGGCTCGTCCTGTTCCTGCGCGCCATGGCCGTACTGTCGCTCGCCAAGGGCCTCTATCACTGGGCGATCGTGTGCGGGTTCGGGGCGCCGTTTCCGTCCGGTTTCGATTCCTATGGGAGCCCGTATCAGGCCGCGACGGTGTTCTTTGCGGTGATCGATCCGGTTGCGGGCGTGGGATTGTGGTTGGCGGCGCCGTGGGGCGCGGTGGTCTGGCTCACCTCCATCATCTCGATGGCCGCGGTGGAGATCCTGTTTCCCCAGATCTACGGCGGCCACATGTGGGTGGTCGCGATAGAAACGGTGCTGCTCGGCGTGTATCTGTGGCTCGCGCTGATGGCCGCACGCGAACAGCCGGCGTGAGTCCCAGAGCATTTTCCGGAAAAGTGGACTTCCGGTTTTCCGCAGAAAATGCGACCACGCAAAGGACTCCAGAGCGCGTCTCAGCACAGACCGAGTCAATGTAGCCGGGACGCGCTCTAACGACAGCAACCGGGGTGGAGAGCGTCATGGCAAGGATCGGCTTCATCGGGCTCGGCAATATGGGCCTGCCGATGGCACAGAATCTGCTCAAGGCCGGGCACGCGGTTGCGGGCTTCGACCTGAACGTGGACGCAAGCGAGCGATTGACGGCGAGCGGCGGCACCCGGTCGAATGCGGTGGAGGAGGCGTGCAAGGACGCCGAGGTCGTGATCACGATGCTGCCGGCGGGCGAGCACGTCCGCGACGTCTATCTCGGCGACGGCGGCGTGCTTGCCCATGTCGCGCCGGCGACGCTCCTCATCGATTCCTCGACCATCGACGTGGAAACCACCCGGGCGGTGGCGCAGGCCGCCGAGGGCAGGGGACTTCTCATGGTCGACGCGCCGGTGTCCGGCGGCGTGGCCGGCGCCGAGGCGGCGACGCTGACCTTCATGGTCGGCGGCTCCGATGAAGCCTTCGGGCGCGCAAGCCCGGTGCTGGAGAACATGGGCAAGACCATCGTCCATGCCGGCGGTCCCGGCACCGGTCAGGCGGCGAAGATATGCAACAACATGATCCTCGGCGCATCGATGATCGTGGTTTCGGAAGCGTTCCTGCTGGCGGAGAAGCTCGGCCTCGATGCGCAGCGGCTGTTCGACATCGCGTCGAAGTCGTCGGGCCAATGCTGGTCGATGACGAGCTATTGCCCGGTGCCCGGGCCGGTGCCGACCTCGCCCGCGAACCGCGACTATCAGGCGGGCTTCTCAGCGGCGATGATGCTCAAGGACTTGAAGCTGGCGCAAGCCGCCGCGCGCGCCACCCGCGCCACGACGCCGCTCGGCGCCGGCGCGGCCGCGGTGTACGAGCGCTTCGTCGATAGCGAAGACGGCAGCGTCGATTTTTCCGGCATCATTCGCTACCTGCGCGGGCCCTGAAAAACCTGCCGTGCTCCGCACGTCCGATGCTCGGCATCGTGAACGAGACGTTACGGAAGTGCGAGAAGTGCCCGTCATTACGGCGTCAATCGATCGTTCACCGTTCCAAATAAACCTTCTCTTTATCGTGTTACTTAAGCCGATTTTAGACCCCCGGGCGTAGGTTGGACGTCGAGCGGGGGCACAGGGCCTCGCGATCATAAGAACGACAACCGATAGGAAAGCGTCATGATCCAAGCAGTCGCAAAAGTGATGGAGCCCACCGAGCGTGCAGGGCGCTTCGATCCCACCCGTTCGCTCTATCTCGAAACCTTGACTCTGGTTGAGCGGCTGCATCGCCGCCTGCTCGAAGTCATCAAGGACGAATTCGATCGCCGCGGGCGCGCCGATATCAATTCGGTGCAGGCGCTGCTCCTCTACAACATCGGCGAGAAGGATCTCACCGCGGGTGAGCTGCGCACGCGCGGCTACTACCTCGGCTCCAACGTCTCCTACAATCTCAAGAAGCTCGTGGAGATGGGGTATCTCGATCACCAGCGCTCGCGCGTCGACCGCCGCTCGGTGCGCATCAAGCTCACCGACAAGGGCCGCGAAGTGCGCGACATCGTGGATATGCTTTACCAGAAGCACATTGGCACGGTGACCCAGGTCGGCGGCATCAATTCGGACGAGTTCGCCACCCTCAACAAGTCGCTGCAGCGCCTCGAGCGCTTCTGGACCGACCAGATCCTCTATCGCATGTGATCAACCATCTCACTCTTGACCCCCCTCCGCCCCGGCTCGTGCCGGGGCTTTTTTTTTGGCGGCGCAAGCGCTGGCGATATGGACGCTACGACCTGGCGCTTCGCGGCCTTGCCCGCTCCATGGCCGCTGCTACAGTTTGCCGGCACGCATG
>Ga0207708_10004677_pt1 | contig 10069 bp, 8 predicted proteins | sample KBSK5101metaG_FD_184340 | JGI IMG/M metagenome (GOLD analysis project Ga0207708, IMG submission 184340) | Corn, switchgrass and miscanthus rhizosphere microbial communities from Kellogg Biological Station, Michigan, USA - KBS K5-10-1 metaG... | ecosystem: Host-associated > Plants > Roots >...
GTCGACACCGGCGTAGAGGGCATAGGCACGCGGCCCGCTGGCATCCTCGGCGAGCAGGCAGCGCAGCGGGCTGGCGCCGTGCCGATGCTCCGCCGGGTCGAAGATCACGCTCCGCCACCACGCGTCGTTGCGGCCGAACATCCCGGGCCGGCTCGCCAGCGCCGCATCGTAGACCTTGGCCAGCTCGGGCAGGGCGGCCTCAGGCTCGACGATCCGCAACCGCAGTCCGTCCCCGGCCGAGGACCCAGGGCTGGCCGAGGACCCAGGGCCGGCCGAGGCCTCACGGCCGGCTGACCCGGCGCTGGCCAGCCCGCCCTCACCACGGTGCAGCGTGAAGTCGAGATGCCAGCTGGCCCGGCCGTAGCCGTACCGGCCGTAGATCACCGCTTCGGACGCCCACAAGATGGCCAGCGGCTCACCGCGGTCGCGCACGTCGGCCAGCTGGCGGCGCATCAGGCTGCTCAGCACGCCCTGACGCCGGTACGTGGGCATGACCGCCACGAACGTCACCCCGGCGGCCGGCAGCATCTGGAGCCCCGGCACGCTCAGCTGGAAGCTGTAGCACATGGTGACGCCGATCGGGGTCGTGCCGTCGAAGGCCGCGAGGCTGCGGTCGAACTCGAACAGGTCGAGGGCCACCCGCCGGTCGTCGTCGGACCACGGTGAGGTGTTGAAGGCGTGCTGGTCCACGCGGATGAAGCCGTCGATTTCGTTCTCGTCGATCGGCCGGACCGGGTACGGGCTGCTGGCAGGGCTCATGATGTCTTAGTACCTCCGCGTGCCCCGTCGGCGCTAATGAATTTAGCCCGCGCCGGCCCGGATCGAATACAGTGCCCGCATCATGACTTCCGCGCCGCAGCCGAGACGGCCCCGCCTGGGTCGTCGACGCGCGCTGCGTTGGCTGCAGACCCTGCGCACGCAGCTGACCAGGCAGTTCATCACCAGGAACCGCCGGATGGCCTTCGCTCTGTCGGTGGTGACGATCGCCATCGCGGTGGCCTCGGTGCACGTGTCCGCGTGGTGGTTCTCGCCCGGCGTCATGATTTTGCCGATCCTGGCCGGCGGCCTGCTGCTGTGGCCCCGGGCGCTGCGCATCTTCTTCGGGTTCGCCGCGGTGGCCGTGATCTACGACGTGCTCGAGGGCAAGGCCGGGGCCGGGATCGTGGCCACCATCGTGCTGACCGCGGCCTTCGCCGACGTGCTCGCGCGGACCAGGGAGAAGCTCGGCGTCCAGGGCCTGCGCGGCGACCGGATGCTGCTCGAGCTGCGGGACCGCATCCGGGCCCAGGGCAAGCTGCCCGAGCTCGGCGAGGGCTGGGGGTCGTCCCTGGTGCTCAAGCCGGCCGGCGGCTCCTCGTTCGGCGGCGACTTCGTGGTGTCGTTCAGCGACGGCAAGATGCTCGAGGTCGCGCTGGTCGACGTCTCGGGGAAGGGCATCGACGCGGGAACCAGGGCCTTGCTGCTCTCCGGCGCGTTCGGCGGCCTGCTCGGCTCGGTACCCCGGGACGAATTCCTTCCCGCCTGCAACGCCTACATGCGCCGCGGCAAAACCAGCGAGGGCTTCGTCACCGCCGTGCACCTGTCGCTCGACCTGGCCACGGGGGAGTACGTGGTGGCCTCAGCCGGGCACCCGCCGGCCGTGCACTACGACGGAGCGTCGGGCCGCTGGCGGCTCACCCGCGCCCGCGGGATCGTCCTCGGCGTCGTTCCCGACCTGCACGGCGCGGCCGCCGAGACCGAGCACGGCGTGCTCCAGCGCGGCGACGCGCTCATGCTCTACACCGACGGCCTGGTCGAAGCGCCCGGCCGGGACATCGACGTCGGCACCGACCGGCTGCTCGGCGAGGCCGAACGCATGCTGGCCAGCGGCTTCCGCGCCGGTGCTCCCGCTCTGGTCGCGGCCATGCAACGGGAGATCGGCGGCTCCGACGACTGCGCCCTCGTCCTCCTCTGGCGCACCTGACCTCCGACGTCATGAAACCCCGGATCCAGTGCGTTCTAACGCCCTGAAATCCCGATTTCATGACGTAGAGTTCACCGCCTGCGGACACCGGCTTTAAAGCTGACGCTCACGTCAGGTATTCTCAATAACATAATGTAGTTCGCAACCGCAAACTTATTATGTCCGCGGCGTAACCTGCGGGAACGACGGTGTAACAGTGCGAACTGTAGTGAGCGCGTCGCTCAGCGGGTTGCCGGTACGGGGTTCTAACCGACGCACCCGTCATGTGACGCACGCGTCATTGTTTGCCTTTAATTGCGCGCTCCCTGGAAAATAACTGGGTGACTGGGGAAAGCCGAAGTACCGGCCGCGCCGAACGGACGAGCGTGCGTGAGCACGTCCGCCCGTCGCAGACGCATGCCGAGGAGGTGGTGGTCAACGCCCCGGGGGAGAACTTTCCCGTGGCGCTGCGGCTGCTCCCGGCCCGGCACCGGCGGCACCTGACCAACCTGTACTTCTTCGCCCGGCTGACCGACGACCTCGGCGACGAGGCCAGGGACCCGGGCGCCGACGTCACCGAACTGCGGCTAAGCCTGCTGGACGAGCTGGCCGCCGACGTCGACCGCATCTACTCGGGAGAGACCCCGCAGTCCCCGGTCATACAGGCGATGGCGGAGACCGTCCGCGAGTGCGGCGTCCCGGCCCAGCCGCTGCTCGACCTGATCGAGGCCAACCGGCAGGACCAGCGGGTCACCCGCTACCCGGCGTATTCCGACCTGGAGCGGTACTGCGAGCTGTCCGCCAACCCCGTTGGCCAGATCGTGCTGTATATCTTCGGCGTCGCTACCGCGGAACGCATCGCCCTCTCCGATAACATCTGCACTGCCCTGCAACTGGCCGAGCACTGGCAGGACGTGGCCGAGGACCTGGGCAACGGACGGATCTACCTGCCGGGTGAGGACCTGGAGCGGTTCGGCTGCACCGAGGCAGACCTGGCCGCCCCGGCGGCGAACGAAGCCGTGCGGAAGCTGATGATTTTCGAGACGAACCGTGCCTCGCGCCTGCTCGACCAGGGTGCGCCGCTGGTCGGCACGCTGCGCGGCGCGGCCAGGCTGGCGGTCGCGGGCTACCTGGCCGGCGGCCGGGCGGCGCTGGCCGCCATCAGGCGGCAGCGCTACGACGTGCTGGCGGGAACACCGCGGGGCCGCAAGCCGCGGCTGGCGGCAGAGCTGGTCATGGCGTATCTGAGAGGGAGGTGAGCAGACCCCGGTGGACCTTACCGAGGCGTATCGCGAATGCGAGCGGATCACCTGGTCGCAGGCGAGGAACTTCGCCTACGGCATCAGGCTGCTGCCGCACGAGAAGCGGCGCGGGCTCGCCGTCATCTACGCGTTCGCCCGGCGGATCGACGACATCGGCGACGGCACCCTGCCGGGTCAGCAGGCCGACATGCCCGCCGAGCAGAAGATCGCCGACCTGGAGGCCGCCCGCCAGGCCGTCCTCAACCTCGACGGGGCCAGCCTCGACGACCCCGTGCTGCTCGCGCTGGCCGACGTCAAGCGCAACTTCCCGGTCCCGATGGAGGCGTTCGGGGAACTCATCGACGGCTGCGTCGCCGACGTCCGCGGCACCCGTTACGAGACGTTCGAGGACCTGCACCACTACTGCCGCTGCGTGGCCGGCTCGATCGGACGGCTGTCGCTGGGCATCTTCGGCACGGGGCCTGATCACACGGGCCACGACCAGCAGGAGGCGGCCCGCCTGGCCGATTCGCTCGGCGTGGCCCTGCAGCTGACCAACATCCTGCGCGACATCCGCGAGGACCACGAGAACGGGCGGGTCTACCTGCCCGCCGAGGACCTGGCCAAGTTCGACATCGACCTGGACGCACCCAGCGCGTCCCAGTTCATCCGGCTGGTGGAATTCGAAGCCGAACGGGCCCGCGAATGGTACGCCGCCGGCTGGCAGTTGCTGCCCATGCTCGACCGCCGCAGCGCGGCCTGCACCGGCGCCATGGCCGGCATCTACCGCCGGCTGCTCGAGCGGATCGCGGCGCAGCCCGCCGCCGTCCTGGACAGCCGGGTTTCCTTGTCCACGGGGGAGAAAGCCATGGTCGCGGTGCGCGCCCTGGCGGGGAGGATCAGATGAGTACTCTGCCGGTTCCGGGGGGACGACCCCCCGAGACCCCCCGGAAGGGCGTCAGAGTCGCGGTGATCGGCGGGGGACTGGCCGGGATCACCGCAGCGATCGCGCTCGCCGAGACGGGCGCCGACGTCACCCTGCTCGAGGCCAGGCCTCGGCTGGGCGGCGCGACCTGCTCGTTCAGCCGGGACGGCCTGACCGTCGACACCGGCCAGCACATCTTCCTCGGCTGCTGCTCGGCCTACCGCGGCCTGCTGGACCGGCTCGGCATGACCGGGCACACCACGCTGCAGGACCGGTTCGACGTGACCGTCCTGGCCCCGGGAGGTAGGAAGGCCAGGCTCCGCAGGACCGCGCTGCCGGGCCCGCTGCATATGCTGCCCGCGCTGGGCCGGTATCCGTTTCTATCTCGTACCGAACGGGTCTCGGTGGCTCGCCCCGCGCTGGCGATGCGCTTCGTCGACCCGGCCGACCCGGCGGCGGACACGCAGCGCTTCGGCGACTGGCTCGCCCGGCGGGGGCAGAGCGAGCGGACCCGCCGGGCGCTGTGGGACCTGTTTTCCGTCTCGGCGCTGAACATCGCCGGCGACGACGCCTCGCTGGCGCTGGCCGCCGTGGTGGTGAAGACCGGCCTGCTCGGCAAGAACAACGCGGCCGACATCGGCGTCCCGACGCTGCCCCTGGGCGAGCTGCACGGCGACGCGGGCGCGACCCTGCTGGCCAAGCTCGGCGGCCAGGTCGCGCTGAGCACCAAGGTTTCCGCCATCGAGCCGGTCTCCGGCGGCGGCTTCCGCATCGCGCTGGCGCAGGGGGACCCGGTCACCGCCGACGCGGTGGTCCTGGCCGTCCCGCACGAGAAGGCCGCGCCGCTGATCCCGGCGGGCGCGCTGCCCGAGCAGACCGTCGCGGGCTGGGCCGGCCTGGGCGCCTCGCCCATCGTCAACGTGCACGTGATCTACGACCGGCCGGTGATGGACCTGCCGTTCGTGGCCGCCATCGACTCGCCGGTGCAGTGGGTCTTCGACCGGACCAAGATCTCCGCCATGGACCGGCCAGGGCAGCAGTACCTGGCCATCTCGCTGTCGGCCGCGGATCAGTTTGCCGATACGCCAGTGGCCGAGCTGCAGGAGCAGTTCCTGCCCGCGCTGGCCGAGCTCTTCCCGGCCGCGCGCGATGCCCGGGTGACCGAGTTCTTCGTTACCCGCGAGCGGCGGGCGACGTTCCGCCAGACCCCGGGCAGCGGCGCGCTGCGGCCGAAGACCGCGACCGCCCGGCCCGGCCTGGTGCTGGCCGGCGCGTGGACCGATACCGGCTGGCCGGACACGATGGAGGGCGCGGTACGCAGTGGCCTGGCTGCGGCGGCCGAACTGCGCCGGACAGTGCTTACTACCGCCTCGAAGACAGGCGCCTCACCGATTGGGGAACGTCAGTGACTGCAGTAATGCCTGAGGGCGTGGCCCTGGCCCGGGACCTGGTCGGCCCCGCGATGGAATCCGCGATCGCCCGGCTCACCCCGGACGTGCGCGTGGTGGCGGCCTATCACCTCGGCCTGGCGGATGCCGCTGGTAACCCGATACGCAGCGGCAGCGGCAAGGCGCTGCGGCCCGCGCTGGCCCTGCTCTCCGCCCGCGCCGCCGGCGCGCCGCCCGAGCGGGGCGTGACCGCCGCGGTGGCGGTCGAGCTCGTGCACAACTTCTCCCTGCTGCACGACGACATCATGGACAACGACACCGAGCGCAGGCACCGTCCGACGGCCTGGACCGTGTTCGGCGTCGGCGCGGCCATCCTGGCCGGGGACGGGCTCCTCGCGCTGGCCCAGGACCTGCTGCTGGAGGACGACACCCTCAAGGGCGCCTGGGCCGCCCGCTGCCTGTCCGCGGCGGTCCTGCGGCTGATCGGCGGGCAGGGCGCGGACCTGGCCTTCGAGAAGCGCGACGACGTCACCCTGGCCGAGTGCCTGGACATGGCCGGCGACAAGACCGCCGCGCTGATGGCCTGCGCCTGCAGCATCGGCGCCGTGCACCTGGGCGCGCCGCCCACGCTGGCCATGGCGCTGGCCGGGTTCGGCGCGCATGTCGGGCTGGCGTTCCAGCTCACCGACGACCTGCTCGGCATCTGGGGCGCGCCCGAGGTCACCGGCAAGCCGGTCCGCGCCGACCTGCGCGCCAGGAAGAAGTCGCTGCCGGTGGTGGCCGCGCTGAACAGCGGCCAGCCCGAGGCGGCCGAACTGCGCGCCCTGCTCACCAGCCCCGAGGCGCTGACCGAGGCCGACCTGGTCCGCGCGGCCGACCTGGTGGTCGCGGCCGGCGGCAAGGACTGGGCCGAGTCCGAGGCCGACGCGCAGCTCGCCGCGGCCAACGCCAGCCTGGCCAGCATCGACCTGGTCGGCGACGTCCGGGCCGAGCTGACCGCGATCGCCGAGTTCATCACGGCCCGAACATGGTAAAGGACGCCTCGCCGACGGATCTCGCGCGCGGGACCCTTGACCGGGCCCGCGACCATCTGCTCGGCCTGCAGCACGCCGAGGGGTGGTGGCAGGGCGAGCTCGAGACCAACGTGACCATGGACGCCGAGGACCTGCTGCTGCGCGAGTTCCTCGGGCTGCACGACGACGCCGTGATCACGCCCGCGGGCCGCTGGATCCGGTCCCAGCAGCGAGACGACGGCACCTGGGCCAACTTCTACGGCGGGCCCGCCGACCTGTCCACCACGGTGGAGGCCTACCTGGCCCTGCGGCTGGCCGGCGACGAGCCGGACGCGCCGCACATGAAGCTGGCCCGGGACTGGATCACCGAGCAGGGCGGCGTCGAGGCGACCCGCGTGTTCACCAGGATCTGGCTGGCCCTGTCCGGCCTGTGGTCGTGGGACGACCTGCCGGTCATCCCGCCCGAGCTGATCTACCTGCCGTCCTGGTTCCCGCTCAACATCTACGACTGGGGCTGCTGGGCGCGGCAGACGATCGTGGCGCTGGCCGTGGTCCAGTCGTTCCGCCCCGCGCGGCCCATCGGGATCTCCATCGACGAGCTCAAGACCGGCGGCCCGCACGGCCGGGCTCCCCGCCCGCTCCGCGACCTCGACGCGCGGCCGATAGGCGGAACCACCAGCCCCACAGACCCCTGGGCCCGCTTCTTCAACGGCCTCGACACGGCCCTGCACGCTGTCGACCGGTCCTTCCGCCGCCACCCCCCTTTCCTTTACCGACCGGTAAAGTCGGTTAGGCGGGCCGCACAGCGCCGCTGCGCCGAGTGGATCATCGCCCGGCAGGAGAAGGACGGCTGCTGGGGCGGCATCCAGCCGCCCTGGGTGTACTCGCTGATGGCGATGAACCTGCTCGGCTACGGGCTCGACCACCCGGTGATGGCCAAGGGCATCGCCGGGATCGACCGGTACACCATCACCGAGGAGACTCCTGACGGCCACGTGCGCCGCCTGGAGGCGTGCCAGTCACCGGTCTGGGACACCGTGCTGACCATGACCGCGCTGGCCGACGCGGGCCTGCCGCCGGACGACCCGTCGCTGACCCGAGCCGCCCGCTGGGTGCTGGACGAGGAGATCCGCGGCCCGGGTGACTGGCAGGTGCGCCGGCCGGGCACCGCCGTGGGTGGCTGGGCGTTCGAGTTCGACAACGACAACTACCCCGACACCGACGACACCGCCGAGGTGGTGCTGGCGCTGCGCCGGGTGGCCACGCCGAGCCGGGACGCCATCGACCGGGGCCTGGCCTGGCTGACCGGGATGCAGTCCAAGGACGGCGGCTGGGGCGCGTTCGACGCGGATAACACCCGCATGCTCGTCAACAAGCTGCCGTTCTGCGACTTCGGCGCGGTCATCGACCCGCCCTCGGCCGACGTGACCGCGCACATCGTGGAGGCGTTCGCCGCCGAGGGGCGGGCGGCCGAGCCGGCCGCCCGCCGCGGCGTGGTCTGGCTGCTGCGGGCGCAGGAACCGGACGGGTCGTGGTTCGGCCGCTGGGGCGCGAACTACCTCTACGGCACCGGCGCCGTGGTGCCCGCGCTGATCGCGGCCGGGGTGAGGCCGGGCAAGCCGGTCATCCGCCGCGCCGTGGCCTGGCTGGAGCAGCACCAGAACCCGGACGGCGGCTGGGGCGAGGACCTGCGCTCCTACGACGACGGGGCGCTGGGCGGCCGGGGTGAGTCCACCGCGTCGCAGACCGCGTGGGCGCTGCTCGCCCTGCTGGCCGCGGGGGAACGGGAGAGCCCCGCGACCGAGCGCGGCATCCGCTGGCTCGCGCAGACGCAGCGAGACGACGGCACCTGGGACGAGCCCTGGTTCACCGGCACGGGCTTCCCCGGCGACTTCTACATCAACTACCACCTGTACCGGCTCGTCTTTCCCGTGACCGCCCTGGCGCGCTTCGCGCGATGAAGCTCGTCGTCGTCGCACCGCTGCGCATCGAGGCGCTCGCCGTCCGCTCGGGCCTGCCGGGCATCAAGGTGAAGCGCTCGGGAATGGGCCGGCACCAGCTCGACCTCGGCGATGCGGACGCGATCGGCGTGGCGGGCCTGTGCGGCGCGGTCGATCCCTCGCTCCGCGCGGGAGACATCGTGCTCGCCACCGAGCTTCGCCACGAGGACGGCAAGACCCTCCTCTGCCCGGACAGCGCGCTCCTCGCCGAGCCGCTCCGCTGGATTGGTCTGAAGACGACGTCGGGAACCGTCTACACCGCCTCCAAGATCCTCGGCCCCGACGAGCGCCTCGCCCTCCGCGACACGGGGGTGATCGCCGTCGACATGGAGTCCGCGTGGATTGCCGACGCCGCACGTGACCGTCCCGTCGCCGTCCTCCGAGTGGTGGTCGACACGGCCGACCGGCGGCTTGCGAGCCCGCGAACGGCAGCGGCACGTTGATGCCAGGGTCGACCAGCACGCCGGCATTCGGCTTGCCGACCCGTTCGACAATCCGGCGCGCGGTGGCAAGGTCCGGCACGGCTGTCCATGGCATGAATTCAAGATCGGCTGACAATCCAAAGCGAGCCGCGGCCTCGCAAAATGCGGCGAAGCGATCCGCGAAACGATCCAGCACGGGATCGTACGCGCGGTAAACGATCGCCATGCCACCTTGACCGAGCTCGTCGAGCACCAGGTAGCGACCTCCGACGCTCTTGCCGCGCGCGAGCGGAGACAAGGAGCGCCGCGACGCACTCGGCACTCCAGGCGGAGAGGACGAGCCGCGCGGTGTCGGCGGCGTAGGGGCGATGTCATAGGAGCTCATGCCCGCCACTCGCATGGTAACCCTTCTCTCGGGTCGTATGGATGTCGGCCACGAAAGTGAAATTGACCAGTGCGAGCGTAATAACGATAGGATGGTCTGATGTCGCGCTCTCGACCTCGGCCCGCGGCTGCGCTGGTCTGCGCTTTGTGGTTATTCATTGCGTCGTGGGGATGTACCGCCCGGCGCCCTGGCGGCGAGGCACCGGTGCGATCGACGGGGGACGATTCGGCGCACCAGGTCGCGACGGCGAGCGCCTCGGATGCCGGCCGGCCCGAGGAAAGAGCGTCGATCTCGCCGTTGGCCAGTCCAGGCGACGCGACGAGCGCGCCTCGCGATGAGGCGGGGATATTGGTCGTCGAGGATCCCGCGGTCCTCGCTGCGCTGGAAACCGCTGGGGCCAGCTTGGGAGCCATCTTGTCCGGTACGACGGAGGGTCCGCTCGACAACGGAGCGCTGGCCAAGCTCCCTCGCTACGTCTCGCTGGCTCAGGTGCTCGAAGCCGACATCGACGAGATCGCACGCGCCGACCCGAATGCCGGCGTTTCGGTGGCGCGCTCCTCGCATCGCCTCTTCGACAAGCGATGGCTCCGCTCGCCGTCGGCGCGTTTCGAGCTCGTGGGGCTCGTCAATCGGATCGACCGCGCCGGCATCATCGGGGGATGCGGCGAAGTTCGTCTCGTCTATCGCCTGGCTTACTCAGTACCGATGAACGGCGCGGTGGCCTTGAGAAGCGGCACGGCCTGACGCTGCATG
>Ga0207708_10004679_pt1 | contig 10067 bp, 7 predicted proteins | sample KBSK5101metaG_FD_184340 | JGI IMG/M metagenome (GOLD analysis project Ga0207708, IMG submission 184340) | Corn, switchgrass and miscanthus rhizosphere microbial communities from Kellogg Biological Station, Michigan, USA - KBS K5-10-1 metaG... | ecosystem: Host-associated > Plants > Roots >...
GGCGACGGATTCATCACGCAGATCCTCGTGCCCGAGGGCACGACGGTGCCCGTCGGCACCGTGCTCGCCGTCGTCGAGAGCAGCATGAGCGCTGCAACCTCGGCGCCGGCGCCGGCCGCGAAGGCGGCAGCTGCCGCGCCGGCGCCGGCCGCGGCCGCGGCTTCCGCGTCGCCGCCCTCGTGGTACGCCGCGATGCCGCCCGACATGAGCACGGCGAAAGAGCAGTACGAGCCGCAGGCCGCGGTCGCCGCAGGCGCCGGTGCACACCTCGCGCGCGACGATCATCAACGCCTCTCGCCGGCCGTGCGCCGGCTCGCGGCCGAGTATCGGCTCGACTTGAAGGCCGTGCCGGGCTCGGGCCGCAACGGCCGCATCACGCGCCGCAACGTGCTCGAGTTCATTCAGCGCCAGAAAACGGCGCCCGCGTCCGCTTCGTCGGCCGGCGCCGCTCCCGCGGCCCGCGCTCCGGCGCCCGCGCCGATCGGCCCGCCGCCCGCGGGCGCGAAGACGGTGCCGTTCACGCGCATCCGCAAGCTCACGGCCGAGCACATGGTGCGCTCGAAGGCCACGAGCCCGCACGTGCTGCAAGCCGTCGAGGTCGACTTCCAGCGCGTCGACATCGTGCGCAAGACCGTGCGCGACGCGTGGAAGGCGAAGCACGGCCATTCGCTGACGTACTTGCCGTTCATCGGCAACGCCGTGTGCCGCGCGCTCGAGGAGTTTCCGAACCTGAACTCGAGCGTGCACGGCGACTCGCTCGTGCTGCACCCGTCCGTCAATCTCGCGATCGCCGTCGACCTCGGCGCCGAAGGGCTCGTCGCGCCGGTCATCAAGAACGCGGATCGCTTGAGCGTCGCGCAGCTCGCCGACGCGATCGCGGAAACGGCACAGCGCTCGCGCGCCGGCAAGCTCAAGCCCGACGACTTCCAGGGCGGCACGTACACGCTGTCGAACTCCGGCACGTTCGGCACGCTGATCACGGCGCCGATCATCAATCAGCCGCAGGTCGCGATCTTGTCGACGGACGGCGTGCGCAAGAAGCCCGTCGTCGTCGAGACGAGCGAAGGCGACTCGATCGCGATCCGGCCCGTAGGCGTGCTCGCGCAGTCGTTCGACCATCGCGCCGTCGACGGCGCGTATTCCGCGGCGTTCCTCGATCGCGTCCGCAAGATCATCGAAACCAGCAACTGGATCGTCGAAGTCTGAGGTAGTCATGGCGAAGCACACGCTCGGCTGGGTCGGCGCAGGCGGGCGCATGGGCTTCGCGATGGCGAAGCGTTTGCTCGCGGCCGGACACACGGTCAGCGTCTACAACCGCACGCGCAGCAAGGTCGAGCCGCTTGCGGAGCTCGGCGCGAAGATCGTCGACAGCCCGCGCGCGCTGCGCAAGCACGACATCGTCTTCACCACGGTCTCGGCATCCGACGACCTGATCGCAGTGTGCTCGGGTCCCGACGGCCTGCTCGACAAGAGCGGCGGCCCGAAGCTCATCATCGATTGCTCGAGCGTGTCCGAGGAAGCGTCGGCGCAGGTGCGTGCGGCCGCGGCCAAGCTCGGCACCGAGATGCTCGCGGCGCCCGTCAGCGGCAACGCGAAGGTCGTCGAGGCGGGCAAGCTCACGATCGTCGCGTCAGGCCCGCGCAAGTCGTTCGACATCGCGGAGCCGTACCTTCAGGCGCTCGGCGTCGGCGTCACCTATGTCGGCGAGGGCGAGCTCGCGCGCATGGTCAAGATCTGCCACAACCTGCTGCTCGGCATCGTCGCGCAGTCGCTGGCCGAGATCACGGTGCTCGCCGAGAAAGGCGGCGTGAAGCGCAGCGCGTTCCTCGAGTTCATCAACAATAGCGTCATGGGCTCGCAGTTCTCGCGCTACAAGACGCCGGCGCTCGTGAATCTCGACTGGAAGCCGACGTTCACACCGGTGCTGCTGCGCAAGGACCTCGACTTAGGTGTAAAAGCCGCGAAAGAGCTCGGCGTCTCGCTGCCCGTCACGAAGGCCGCACGTGTCGAGGTCGACAAGCTCGTGCAAGCGGGCCACACCGACTGCGACTTCGCGATCCTGATCGAGCAGGCCGCGACCGCGGCCGGCATGAAGCTCAAGCCCGAGAACGTCGCCATCGACGACGGCCTCAAGAAGAAATCCGCTTAAGGGCTCTCGCGCGCCAGTCCTTGCGGCGCTTGCGCGCCGCTTCGTACTGCTGATTTGCTTCGTACCAATCGGGATCGCTTGCGCGAACTCGTCGTTCTCGCGCGCGAGGCGGAAACTCTCGTCCGTCATCTGCTCGCGCTTGCCCGGTAGCTGACCCTCGACTCCCTCGCTCGGGAAATGACGCCGGCGCCGGCATTGCTGAACATGCAGTCTTGAGTGACACCCACGGCCTCCACGTCGCAAGCGGAGAACAATCCCGACAGATACTCCCCCGCCGCGGCGGCTGAGATTCGGTTCTCGAATTGCGCGCGGCAGACCACCTGCGGGACGTTCGTGCCGGACCGGCTTTGGTTGTGGATACGCATAGAGCGTGGGGCTGCGCTAACGAATCGCGCTCTTGTACCACACGACTCATCGCCTTGATAACGCACGCGTCCCGACGCGCATTTGGTGCCTTACTGCCCAGATTGCCGGCTCGCCGAGACCACGAGCGCCGGGGGAAGCTTGCCGCAACGCTTGGCCGTACAATCGCCGCATCGGTCGACCCTCATGAGCACCCTCATGCACGAGCTACCGCAGCGGCATCGGATCACGGTGGAGCACTTCTACCGCATGGCGGAGGTCGGCGTGTTCGCCGAAGACGATCGCGTGGAGCTCATCGACGGGGAGATCATCGACGTGCCTCCGATGGGACACCCCCACGCAGGAGTCCTCGACTACCTCGCCAAACTGCTGATACGCACGGTTGAGCCGCGGGCGATCGTTCGCCAGCAGCTACCACTGCGGCTCGGCAACTACTCGGAGCCGCTTCCCGATATCGTCGTCGCAAGACCCCGCGACGACCTGTACATCGACGGGCACCCCACGAGCGCCGATGCGCTGCTCGTGATAGAGATCAGCAGCACGACGCTCCGCTTCGATCGCAACGTCAAGGTGCCGATGTATGCTCGCCACGCCATTCCCGAGGTTTGGGTTTTGGACGTCAGCGGGCAGGAGATCCATCGCTATTCTTCGCTCGAAGACGGCCACTACGCTTCCACCACAACGACCCCGTTAGCCAGCCGAATCACACTCGACGTGTTGCAGTCGGAGCTCGACCTTGCTCCGCTCGCTGCACGCCTCACCGACGCCCAAGCGATCTAACCTCTTTCACACGTGCTGCGCGTTATATCGCCGATAACTCGGCGCGCGCTGCTGCGATGCCCACAGAGGCGCACAATTCCATCGTCGATTGCGCGAGGGGGTTGAGATGCACGCAGTCATCGTCGGTGCCGGGATGGGCGGCCTGTTCGCCGCGCTGGCGCTGCGCGAGTCGAAGCAATTCGATCGAGTCGACGTTTACGAGCAGACTCTACGCCCAAGCACTGCTGGAGCGGGCCTCAACATCGCGCCGAACGGCGCGCGCCTGTGCAAGTGGCTCGGCATCGACTTGGACGGCGGTGACCCGAAAGGGCCGGCCGGTGCCATCGACGGCGGCCGCGCGTCGATTCTCGAAGCGACCTGCCAGGTGCTGCCGGACGGCACACGCTCGCGGCGGCCGATCGACCACGACACGGCGGCGCACGACGGCGCGGGCTTCCACCACATGCACCGGCTCGATCTCTTGATGTGCCTGCACAAGAGAGTCGGCGAGCTCGGCGCGAGCGCGGGGGTCGAGTGCCCGATTCACCTCCACATGGGCAAGCGGCTCGAGACGCTCGAGCAAGATGCAACCTCGGTGACCGCGAGATTTACGGACGGTAGCTCCGCGCGCGGCGACGTGTTGATTGGCGCGGACGGAATCAACTCGAAGGTGTTGCGGCTGCTCTGGCCGAACGCCCCGCCGAAGCGCTGGACGCAGGTCGTCGTCTACCGCGGGCTCGCGCCGCGCGCGGCGATCGCGAGCTTGCGCAAGGCGGACGGCAGCCCGCTCGACTATAACCCGATCGATTCGTACACCATGGACGTCATCAAGAACGACTACGCGTTCGCGATGACGTACTGGGTACGCGGCGGCGAGCTCCTGAACATCGCGCTGATGTACTACGAGCCGAACGCCGCGGAGTTCGAGCGCGAGGACTGGGGCGACTGGTTCCCGATCGATCACGCCGAGATGCAGCGCTCGATGAGCCGCGCGTTCGGCGACGACAAACGCAAACACGACGTGCTCGCGCTCGCGAGCGTGATGGAGAACCCGACGAAGTGGGGACTCTACGATCGCGACGCGTTCGAGCACTGGCAAGACGGCCGCGTGTGCCTGCTCGGCGACGCGGCGCACCCGATGCTGCCGACGATGGGGCAAGGCGCGTCGCAGTCGTTCGAGGACGGCGCCGCGCTCTCGAGCTGCTTCAAGCTACACGGCACGGATGTCTACAGCGCCCTGCTCCACTACGAGCGCGTGCGCCATTACCGCGCAACGCGCTTTCAGGTCGCGTCGAAGTTCTTGTTCAAGCACCTCGAGCCGCCCGATTCGCCGGAGCGCAGGATGCTCCTCAAGGCGCTCAACGAGCGTGACTTTCCGATCTTCGACCACGAGCAGCGCGCCGGCGACGACGACTCGTGGATCTACGCGTTCGACGCGCGCAAAGTCGGCGACAAGCTTCCGCAGAAGAAACTCGGCCCGTGGGACTTCCGCGCGCGCAGCGCAGCTCTCGAAGCGCGCAAGGAGATCGCGACGAATCTCTGGAAGCCCGCCGTGTCTTTGAACGGCGATCGCAAAGTCACACGCGCAGAGGTCGCGCGCCACGCGACGTTCGAGGACTGCTGGATCATCATCCGCAACAAGGTTTACGATTTCACGGAATGGAAGGATCACCATCCCGGCGGCCCGTTCGTCGCGCGAATGTACGCGGGCAAGGACGCGACCGCGGAATTCGGCGACTTCCACAGCATGCTTGCCGAGAAGCACATGGCGCACTTCTGCGTCGGAGAGCTTACCGGCGACTAGCGCCGACGAGATGAAGCTCTCCTACGTTCACGGCATCGGCACTACGCCTCTGCTCGCAGATACCATCGGCGGCGCCCTCAACCGCGCGGCCGAACGCTGGGGCGACCGCGACGCGCTCGTGGCGTGCCATCAGCAGTTGCGCTATTCGTACCGGCAGCTTCGCGAGGAAGCCGATCGCGCCGCCCGCGCGCTGATCGCGCTCGGCGTTCAACGCGGCGATCGCGTCGGGATCTGGAGCGGCAATTGCGCGGAATGGATGATCACGCAATACGCGGCCGCAAAAGCAGGCGCCCTCCTGGTGAATGTCAATCCGGCGTATCGTTTACGAGAGCTGGAATATGCGCTGACTCACTCGGGCGTGAGCGTGCTCATCGCAGCTCGGGCGTTCCGCTCGAGCGACTATGTGCAACTGCTGCTGGAGCTGATGCCGGAACTGAGGACGACGGGGACGGGGCCTATCCAGGCCGAGCGGGTGCCGGCGCTCCGCCGCCTCATTTACGTCGGCATCGACGGGGAACCCGGCGGGATCGCTTGGGCAGACTTTCTGGATCGCGGCAATCGTATCGCAGCCCGCGAGCTCGAGGCGCGCGAAGCGACGCTGCAGTTCGACGATCCGATCAGTATTCAGTACACCTCGGGAACGACGGGCTCACCAAAAGGTGCGACGCTCTCGCACCACAACATTCTGAACAACGGCTACTTCGTTGGCGAAATGCTGCGCTACACCGAACACGACAGGATCTGCGTGCCGGTCCCGTTCTATCACTGCTTCGGCTGCGTGCTTGGCAATCTCGCCGCCGTCACGCACGGCAGCGCGGTCGTGATTCCTGGCGCGTGGTTCGATCCGGAGGCCACGCTGCAGGCGATTCAGGCACACGGCTGCACGTCCATCTATGGCGTACCGACGATGTTCATCGCAGAGCTTGACCATCCTCGTTTCAACAGTGTTCGGCTCGAGACGCTGCGCACCGGAATCATGGCCGGCGCTCCGTGTCCCATCGACGTCATGCGCCAGGTCATCGGCCGCATGCACGTGCCGCAGGTCACCATCTGCTACGGCATGACCGAAACGTCGCCGGTGTCGTTCCAATCCGAGCCCGACGATCCGCTCGAGCTTCGCGTGTCGACGGTCGGCCGCGTACTGCCACACCTCGAATGCAAAATTGTCGACCCGGACACGGGCGCAACCGTTCCGCGCGGCACGCCGGGAGAGTTGTGCACGCGTGGCTACGCCGTCATGCTTGGGTACTGGAACGATGACGCCGCAACCGCCAACGCGATCGACTCGGCGCGCTGGATGCACACCGGCGACCTTGCCGTCATGAACGATCAGGGCTACGTCTCGATCACCGGACGCATCAAAGACATGATCATCCGCGGCGGCGAGAACATCTATCCGCGTGAAATCGAAGAGTTCCTGCACACCCACGAAAAGGTCAGCGACGCGCAAGTGATTGGCGTGCCCGATCACAAGTACGGCGAAGAGGTGTGCGCTTGGATCCGGCTAAACGAGGGAGTCACCGCGACCGCGGAGGAGTTTCGCGAGTTCTGTCGCGGCCAGATCGCTACCTACAAGATTCCGCGCTACATCCGCTTCACCACGGAATTCCCGATGACCGTGACCGGCAAAGTCCAGAAGTTCAAAATGCGGGAGGTGAGCGTGGCAGAGCTCTCCGTCGCCCGTGGGCCCGATGTGAAGCCGACCTGAGCTCGGCCAGAGGAGACAACGTGCTGACAAGACTTTCGGGGCTCGTGCCGGCGGCGGTCCTGTTCGGCAGCCACGCCGCGTATGCACAGCAGGCGTGCGAGAACCTGACGGACCTCAAGCTGCCCTACACGCTGATCACCTCGGCGACGAACGTGCCCGAAGGCGCCGCACCGGCGCCGGCCGCTCCGGGTGCGCCGCCGGCGGGTACGGGCACGGTGCCCGCGCGTTGCGAGGTTCGCGGCGTCATACGCCCGAGCCGCGATTCAGACATCAAGTTTGCGCTCTGGCTGCCGGCGGCGTCCGCCTGGAACGCCAAGTACCGGCAGGAAGGCAACGGCGGCTGGGCAGGCGCCATCAACACCGCGTCCTTTGCTGAGCCGGTGCGCCGCGGCTACGCCGTCGCCGGCACCGACAATGGCCACGAAGGTGGCGGCGGCGCGGACTGGGCCATCGGCCATCCGGAGAAACTGATCGACTTTGGGTATCGCGCCGTGCATGAGACCGCGCTGCAGTCCAAAGCGATCATCCGCGCGTTCTACGGCCGGGACCCGCAGCGGAGCTACTTCGCCGGGTGCTCCGACGGCGGCCGCGAAGCGCTGATGGAGGCGCAGCGTTTTCCAGAAGACTTCAACGGCATCCTAGCCGGCGCTCCCGCGAATAACTGGTCGCGCCTGTTCACTGCGTTCGTCTGGAACGAACGCGCGCTCCTCGCGACGCCGGACAGCGCGATCCCGCCAGCGAAGCTCACCGTCATCCAGCGCGCCGTCATGGCCGCCTGCGATCGCCACGACGGCTTGGCCGACGGCTTGATCGAGGATCCGGGCGCCTGCACGTTCGATCCGGCCGCGCTCGTCTGCGGAGCGGCGGACGCGGCCGATTGTCTGTCCAAAGCTCAGGTCGACGCGCTGCAGAAGATTTACGAAGGGCCGCGCAATCCGCGCACGCAGGAACGCCTGTTCGTCGGACAGCCGCCCGGGACGGAAGCCGTGCCCGGAGGCTGGGGCACCTGGATCACGCCGGCGAACCCGGCCGGTGCGATCCAATTCATGTTCGGCAACAGCTACTACGGCGCGGCGGTATTCGAAGACCCCAATTGGGATTTCAGGACGCTCGACTTCGATCGCGACGTGCGCATCGGGGATATGAAGGCGGGACCGGTCCTCAACGCGACCAGCCCTGACCTGCGGTCGTTCCGCGCATCGGGCGGAAAGCTCATTCAGTACCACGGCTGGGGAGACGCCGCTATTCCGGCGCCGAGCTCGATCGAGTACTACGAGACGGTGCGCGCCTTTCTTTCGAGATACCCGGATGCGCGCACGCCCGGCGCTCCTCCGGTCGAGGATTTCTACCGGCTCTTTCTCGTGCCCGGGATGGCGCACTGCGGTGGCGGCTCCGGTGCGAACAGTTTCGGCAACGGAGGCGGTGGGGGCGCCGGCAGAGGAGATGCTGAGCGCGATATCTTCACCGCCCTCGAGCGATGGGTCGAGCAAGGCGTCGCGCCACAACGGCTGGTCGGAACGGGGCGCGGCACCGATGATCCGTCGAAGCCGCTGACTCGACCGCTGTGCCCCTATCCGCAGGTGGCGCAATACCGCGGCTCGGGCGACGTCAACGACGCAGCGAGCTTCGCCTGTACCGCGCCATCGAGGTAGCGGCGACGTTGTACTATTGCCCGGCAGTACCCTCTGAACACCGAGTCGCGTGCTAACGGCGCTTCGCTCGGCGACCGCTCCGGCCTAGCAAGCTACTCGTCAGAACTTTGGGATTCGTATTCGGCTGATCATCAGCGAGCCCGACGCCGCGAACGCCAGCGTGAGCCAGTGCAGCCTGAAGCCCGCGACCTCGATCTCGCCGAGCCACAACCGGTCGCCGATCGCGCCCAGATAAGCCGCGAGCGCCAGCATGCCGACGAGTAGAATCGACGTCGGAATCGGCGTGCCTTCGAAATAGGAAACCTTGCCGGTGCCGCCGGACAGAGCGTCCGCCGTCACGTTGTAGCGCGCGAGACGCGACACGCCGCACGCGACGAAGTACGCGAGCAGCACGCGGTCGTAGAACCCCTGCATGCCGCACGCGTACGCGAGCGCCGCCGGCGCAACTCCGAACGAGATGACGTCGGCCAATGAATCGAGCTCGCGGCCGAGCGCCGACGACGTCTGCCGCCAGCGCGCGATGCGACCGTCGAGCACGTCGAACACGAGCGCGGCGAAGACCGCGATGCACGCGAGATAGACGTGCAGCGTGTCGTGCGTTTCGAGATACGTCATGCTCGCGAGCACGGCGCCCATTCCCGAGACGGCGTTCGCGAGCGTGAACCAATCTGCGAAATGAAACTCGCGGATCATCGAGAAGCGCTTCGCCATTTGCACACGCTAGCACAGCGACCGCGGCGCTCGACCGCCGGGGACGGCGGGAGTGCCGGCATGCAATTTGCAGCCTTTCGGCGCCCGCGGCGTAGCCGCACCACCCTCGACCAAGGACGATCGGAGACCATCATGGCCAAGCAACTGGAAGGCAAACGCATCGCATTTCTTGCAGCGGACGGCTTCGAGCAGAGCGAGCTCGAGCAACCGTGGAACGAGATCAAGAACGCCGGCGCGACCGTCGAGCTCTTGTCGGTGCACAAGGGCTCCATTCAAGGCATGCGGCACATGGACAAGGGCGACGCCTTCGAGGTCGACAGGCTCGTCGCCGAATCGGATGCCGCCGACTACGACGGACTAGTGTTACCGGGCGGCGTCGCGAATCCCGACATGCTGCGGACGAATCTGCCCGCGGTCGAATTCGTGCGCGATTTCTTCGCGCAGTCGAAGCCCGTCGCCGCGATCTGTCACGGGCCGTGGACGCTCGTCGAAGCCGACGTCCTACGCGGCCGCACCGTAACGTCGTGGCCGAGCTTGAAGACCGACATCCGAAACGCCGGCGGCGAGTGGGTCGACGAGGAAGTGCACGTCGACCGCGGCCTCGTGACGAGCCGCAAGCCCGCCGATCTCACGGCGTTCTGCGCGAAGGCGATCGAGGAATTCGCCGAAGGCAAACACGGCGGGCGGCGCGCGGGCGCTCCTGCCGCGCAGCGGCCCACGGCGTAGCGGCTAGGTCGGCCGCGGCAGCATGCCGGCGGCCCACTCCGAGTAGCGTCGCTTCGCTTCGGCGAAGGCCGCGGGCTCGCGCTCCTTCAAGTCCGCCTTCTCGCCGAGGTCGACGGCGATGTCGTAGAGGTGCTCGTCGTCGCCCTCTTGCAGGTACTTCCAGCGGCCGATGCGCGCGGCCGCGTACGCGCGCGT
>Ga0207708_10004682_pt1 | contig 10065 bp, 8 predicted proteins | sample KBSK5101metaG_FD_184340 | JGI IMG/M metagenome (GOLD analysis project Ga0207708, IMG submission 184340) | Corn, switchgrass and miscanthus rhizosphere microbial communities from Kellogg Biological Station, Michigan, USA - KBS K5-10-1 metaG... | ecosystem: Host-associated > Plants > Roots >...
GTGAGATATTCGTGCAGACCGTAATCGAAAATCACGTCCATGCGCCCGAAGTGAAGCGCGGCATGCAACTCCCCGGCGCGGCGCACGGCCTCGCCGGAGTAGCCCGTGGCGATGGTCTGGAAGATTTCGTAGGCTTCGTCCATGCAGGCGTGCAGCGATCGGGGCATGTCCTGACGCAGGATCAGCAATTCGGCCACCCGGGCGGGCGTGACGACATCTCTATAGACCTTGCGGTAGGCCTCGAACGAGGCCACCGAGCGCAGCACAGCCGCCCACTGATAGTAGTCCACCGCGCCGCCGACATCCTCCACCGAAGGCAGCAGCACGTGGTACTTCACGTCGAGGATGCGCGCGGTGTTGTCGGCCCGTTCCAGGAAAGTGCCGAGGCGATTGAAATGGAAGGCCCCGTCCTTGAGCGCGGTGCCCACGGTAACGCCGCGAAACAGGTGCGAGCGATCCTTCACCCAGTCGAAGAATGTCAGCGCCCGTTCGCCGGCAAGACGCGACTCGCTGATGTGCTGCAATTCCAGCCAAGTTGAGTTGATCACCTCCCACATTTCCGAAGTGATATTGCCGCGCACGGCGCGGGCGCCTTCGCGTGCCGCTTTCGCGCAGGAAAAAATCGATGTCGGATTGTTCGGGTCGAGCGCCATGAAGTACATCACGTCCTTGGCGGTGACCGCACTGTAGCGCCCGGAAAATGGATAGAGCGTCCCGGTGATGTTCAGCGGCGCGAACCACTCCTGGTCGGAAAACTTCGCGGATTTTGGCAACAGTGACATGCGATAGGTGACATCGAGGATCCGCGCAGTGCTCTCCGCGCGCTCGACGTAACGCGCCATCCAGTAGAGCGTCGACGCGGTGCGGCTCAGCATGAAATGCCGTGAATATCGTGAATGTCGTGACGAACGTGAATTTCGTAAAACTTTTGCTCTATTCGATGGCGCCGGTGACGTGCAAAGTTGCTCACGACCCTCACGGCATTCACGATATTCACGACATTCACGATATCCACGGTAGTCACGGCTCCACTATCCATGTGTCCTTGGTGCCTCCACCCTGCGATGAATTCACCACCAGCGATCCTTCCCGCAAGGCCACGCGGGTAAGCCCTCCGGGAACCATCATCACGTTCTTTCCGGACAGCACGAAGGGACGCAGATCTATGTGCCGCGGCGCGATGCCCTGTTCGACGAAGATCGGGCAGGTCGAAAGCGAAAGCGTCGGCTGGGCGATGAACTTGTCGGGCGCATCCAGGATCCGCTGTCGATACGCTTCGAGCTCGCGCTCGGTGGAGGCCGGTCCGATCAGCATGCCGTAACCGCCCGAGCCGTGGACTTCCTTCACCACCAGTTCGGCGAGATGATCGAGCACGTACGCCAGATCTTCCGCGAGACGCAACTGGTAGGTTGGCACATTGTTGAGCAGCGGTTCCTCGCCAAGATAGAAGCGGATCATTTCCGGGACATAGGGATAGATCGACTTGTCGTCTGCCACGCCGGTGCCAATGGCGTTGGCGAGTGTAACCCTGCCCTTTCGATACGCGTTCACCAGTCCGGGCACGCCCAGCATGGAATCCGCACGAAAGGCCTGCGGGTCGATAAAGTCGTCGTCGATGCGGCGGTAGATCACGTCCACCCGCTGCGGACCGGCGGTGGTGCGCATGAAGACATTGTCGTCGCGGATAAACAGGTCCGCGCCTTCCACTAGTTCGATCCCCATCTGCTGGGCCAGGAAGGCGTGCTCGAAGTAGGCGCTATTAAACTGGCCGGGGGTGAGCACCACCACGGTGGGATTCTCGATCCCATTCGGCGCCACGCTGCGCAGGTTCTCCAGCAGCATGTCGGGGTAGTGTTCCACCGGCGCAATCGCCTGGCGAGCGAACAGTTCAGGCACCAGCCGCATCATCATCTTGCGGTTCTCGATCATGTACGACACGCCGGACGGCGTTCGCAGGTTGTCCTCCAGCACGTAGTACTCACCGGCTCCGGCACGGACCAGATCAATCCCCGCAATGTGCGCATAGATACCGCCGGGGAGGTCTATTCCGGCCATCTCGGGCCGATACTGCTTGTTTCCGAGTACCCGCTCGCCCGGCAACTTGCCGGCCCTGAGAATATCCTGACCGTGATAGATGTCGTGCAGAAAGGCGTTGAGGGCTTTGGCGCGCTGGCGCAGGCCGCTGGCGATGTCACCCCATTCCGCCGCGGGAATGATATGCGGCAGCATGTCGAACGGGATCAACCGCTCGGCGCCGGCCTCCTCCCCGTACACCGCAAATGTGATGCCGACGCGGTGGAACAGCAGGTGCGCAGCCTGGCGCATCTGCTGGATGTGCTCCGCCGACGTGCCGGCGATCCATTCGGCAAGCGGAAGGTAATGGCGGCGCACGCTGCCGTCCGCCAGATACATTTCGTTGTAGTAGGAATCAAAAGACACGATGGCGCCATCCATCGCTTGTGTTCAGCAACCGCTGTGCCACTGGGCGCATTTGCCGCCGCAAGGCGGGCTAAACGCTTGGTCAGGAGGGCAAAAGCTCTCCGCCAGGACAAGCGGACCGGTGGCGATTGCTCAGATACGCACCATGGCAAGGCGTGAAACTCCGGCTGCGCACCGGTTTAGACGATCACGCCCAACAACTTCGCTGCAATGCCTACTACCTCGGCGCCGACGAACTCGACCGCCGCCTGCTGGCGCTCATCCTTGAGTTCACCGTTCGGCTCGAACGCGTCATTGGCGCGACTGATCGCCATCTGTGTCGGTATGACGATGACGCCGATGTTGGAAAGGATCGAACGCAGCACCGCCAGTCCGCGGACGCCGCCGAGGTGGCCCGGGGACGCAGACACCAGACCCGCAACCTTGCCCTTGAACGCCACCAGCGCGGGTTCGTTGGCCTCCGCGCGCGAGGCCCAGTCGATGGCGTTCTTCAATACGCCGGAAATGGCGCTGTTGTACTCCGGCGAGCTGATCAGGACTCCGTGATGCTCGATCAGCATGCGTTTGAACACCTTGGCGTTCGGTGGCAGCCCGTGTTCGCGCTCGATGTCGCCATCGAACAGCGGCATGGGAATGTCGCGCAGATCGATCTCGGTCACCTCGGCGCCCGCGGCGCGGGCGCCTGCGGCAGCGATCCGGATGAGTTTCTTGTTGAAGGAGGCGCTGCGCAGGCTGCCTGCCAGAGCGACGATTCTGACGTTGGACAATGACCCCTCTTCGAGCCGGGTTGAAACGCCCTTGAACTGGCCGGTTGCAGCCTCAATTATGGAAGCGGCTTCCTTGCCGAAAGAAACTTCATGAGACCGTCCCTCACCTTGGTCGAAGATCTCGACGACTCTCCGGATTCGCGGCCTACAGAACCGCCGGCGATTCTAACAGACGATGGTCTGCTGGACGCCTATTCGCACGCCGTGGTAGCGGTTGCGGAACGAATCGGACCGGCCGTGGTGAAGCTTGACGTGCGCCACAACGCGACCCCGCGACGGGGAGAAAGCGGAGGGAGCGGCTCGGGTTTTCTGTTTACCCCCGATGGCATGATCCTGACCAATAGCCACGTCGTAAGCCGTGCTTCCGCGGTCACGGTGCATCTGCGCGACGGGCAAAGCCTGGACGCCGACATTCTCGGCGACGATCCGCACACCGATCTGGCGGTGGTGCGGGTGTCGGGATCGAAACTGCCCACCGTGCAGTTTGGAACTTCGCGCGGCATACGCGTCGGTCAACTGGCGATCGCCATAGGCAATCCCTACGGCTTCGAATGTACGGTGACCACTGGAGTGGTTAGCGCGCTCGGCCGGTCGATGCGCGCCTATTCGGGCCGCTTGATAGACGATGTCATCCAGACCGACGCGGCGCTTAATCCCGGAAACTCGGGCGGACCGTTGAGCAATTCCCGCGGCGAGGTGATCGGGGTAAACACCGCGATCATCATGGCGGCGCAAGGCATCTGTTTCGCCACCGCAATCGACACCGCGAAGGTGGTGGTGACACAGATACTCCGGCACGGCCGGGTGCGGCGCGGCTCGCTCGGCATCGCCGGGCAGAATACGCCGCTGCCGCGGCGCACCGTGCGTTTTCACGCGCTCGATATCGACAGCGGCGTGCGCATTGCCTCGGTCGAAGCGGGCAGCCCGGCGGAAAAAGCCGGGCAGAAGGAAGGCGACGTAATCGTCAACTATGACGGCATGGCAGTCGCTGGAATCGACGACCTGCACCGGCTGCTGACCGAAACCCGGGTCGGACAGGAAGCTCCAATCGTGGTATTGCGCCGCGCAGAGATGCTGGTGCGCCCGGTCGTGGCGGCCGAGCTGAAACGCTAGGAAGCTCTGATCAGAGCTTCCCTAAACTGCCTTCTTCTGCAGCTGGCCGGTGATCAGGTGCTCCAGCTGGCGGGGCGTAAGCGGTTCGCCGAACAGGTAGCCTTGCGCATACTGGCAGCCATAAGCGTTCAGGAAGGCGAGCTGGGCTTCGTTCTCGACGCCTTCTGCAATCACCTTGATGCCGAGGCTGCGCGCCAGCGTGATGATGGCCCGCACGATCGCCGCATCGTTCGGGTCTGAGGAAATGTCGCGCACGAAGGACTGATCGATCTTGAGCACGTCGAGCGGCAGCCGCTTGAGATACGACAGACTCGAGTAGCCGGTGCCGAAATCGTCAATGGCGATCTGCACGCCCAGCGCGGACACGCGTTCAAGCGTCACGATCGAAGTTTCGGCGTCGTTCATGACCGCGCTTTCGGTGAGCTCGATCTCGAGGTTTTCCGGCAACGCTCCGGCCTCGTTCATGATTCCCATCACCAGTTCGGCCACGTCGTACTGCTGGAACTGGCGCGCCGAGACGTTGACCGCGACCTGCAGGGCAAAGCCGGCATCCTGCCACTCGCGGAGCTGCCGGCAGGCGGTGCGCAGCACCCATTCGCCGATCTGGCCCACGAGACCAGCCTCCTCCGCTACCGGCACGAAGCGCGCCGGCGAGATCATTCCCAGTTTCGGATGGATCCAGCGCAACAGCGCTTCAGCGCCGTAAATGCGCCGCGTGGCCAGATCGATTTTCGGCTGATACAGCAGGCTCAACTCGTCGCGCTGGATGGCGGTGCGCAACCCGCCTTCGATTAGCATGCGGTCCTGCACTTCCTGATTCAGATCGGTGGTAAAGAACTGGAAATTGTTGCGTCCAAGGTGCTTCGCGCTGTACATCGCAGCATCTGCATGCTTGATGATCTCGTCCACCGAGGAGGCATCATCCGGGTACAGGCTCAGTCCTATGGACGCGGATAGGAACAATTCCTGGCCGTCGCTGGGAAAGGGCTTGGACAGGTCCCCGAGGATCTTCTCCGCAGTGGTGGACAACGCCTGCAGGCTGGTGATGTTCGGGAACACGATGGTGAACTCGTCACCGCCGACCCGCGCAACCGTATCCCCTTCGCGGCTCGCCTTGCGGATGCGTTCGGCCGCCTGCTTCAGCAGCGCGTCGCCGACGTAATGGCCCAGCGTCTCGTTCACCACCTTGAACCGGTCCAGATCGATATGCATTACGGCTACGCGGAGCCGGTTTCGATGGGCCTGTGCCACCGCCTGGGTAAGCCGGTCTTGCATGAGGAAACGGTTGGGCAGCCCGGTGAGCACGTCGTAGTTGGCGAGGAATTGCGCGCGCTCTTCGGCGCGCTTGCGCTCGGAGATGTCGCGCGATGTCAGAACGATGCCGCGGATGCCAGGATGCTCGAGCAGATTGTTACCGAGGGCCTCGAGGTGTATCCAGGAGCCGTCGGCGTGGCGGAAGCGGAGTACCAGCGGCGAAGGCGGTGCCTGGCCCCGCAATAGCGCCTCGAACGCGTCGCGTGCGCGCCCAACGTCCTTGGGGTGGAGGGTCTCGAAAGGCGTCTTGCCGATAAGTGCCCCCGGGGGATAGCCGAGCACTCGTGAGGCCGCAGGTGACTCATATATCGTCACGCCGGTGTCGTCGTGGATGGTAATGATGTCGAAAGAGTTCTGGACCAGGGCCCGGAAGCGTGCTTCGCTTTCCTGCAGTACATCGGACTTGCGCCGGTCGCGCGGAGAACGTTCGAAGGGCCCCGATCGCATGGGTCAGACCCGGCCTTCCTGTACGGGCAGCGCAGGGGCGCGACCGCAGCAAATCGGTACAAGGCAGCCGAACTCGCATAGTTCGTAGCCCGTGGAAGCTCCGTCCGGGCCGTTCAGCGGTCCGTCGTACTTATGAAGGCGGCCGACTGTTATTTGGTTGGTCTTTTCCACGTGTTTAGGCAGAGAAAATTATTTCCTGGAAGGTACTGACCCCGCACTCCCTTGTTCTTATAGTACTGGAACTGTTGACGCGTTGTTATTGATTTAGCGCATTTTAGCCTGACTTTTTCATAACGCGCTTAACTTCTTGAAGGTCACCCACGGCGCAAATCCGGGCGGGTGACAAGGGGGACCCCGCTTTTACAGGTAGGTTCCTGACTGGCCCAGGAAGTAGCCGCCGAAAGACTTCCCCCAGATTCATTATAGTCGCTGCCCAAGCTCTGATTTTTTTACGAATTTCCCATTACGGCGGCTCGGTCGATTGGCTACAATCCACGGCTGTAAAAGTACCTCTTGGGTCAGTACCCTTCCATGAACCGATTCCGTCTCCCGGTTGGCGCGGTAGCCTTCCTGTTAGCCTGTACCGTCCAAGCCGCCGAATTCGATTGTGTGATCGAGGCTCGCCAGCAGGTGGAAATCCGCAGTCCGGTGGAAGCGGTAATCGAATCGGTGCTCGTTCAGCGCGGCGACCTCATCAAGAAAGGCCAGGTCATCGCGACCCTGGAGTCCGGCCCCGAGCGCGCGGCCCTGGAATTGGCCCGCTCCCGCGCCACCATGCAGGGAGAATTGCGGGCAGCCGAAGCGCGCGTCGATCTGGCCCAGAAGAAGAAGCTGCGCGCCGAGGAGCTGTATAAGCAGAATTTCGTTTCGGTCAACGCGCGCGATGAAGCGGAAGCCGAATACCGGTTTTCCACCGAGCAACTGCGCCAGGCCAAGGAGAACCAGAAACTCGCCGAACTGGAAGTGCAGCGCTCAACCGAACTGCTGGCGATGCGCACCATCAAGAGCCCTTTCTCCGGGGTGGTGGTGGAGGTCCTGCAGAAGCCTGGGGAATTCTCTTCGACCAACCTGAAGGACCCCATCGTGAAGCTTGCAGAAGTCGATCCGCTTCATGTCGAAGTCATCCTGCCGGTCGCCCTTTACGGCAAGATCAAGGTCGGCGCCAAGGCGCTCGTGCTTCCCGAGCAGCCGGTGGGCGGGCGACACCCTGCAACGGTGAAGGTCGTGGACCGGGTCATCGACGCGGCCAGCGGCACGTTTGGCGTGCGCCTCGAACTGCCCAATCGCAATCGGGAAATACCTGCCGGGGCACGGTGCCGGGTACGCTTCCAGTGAAGTGGTTCAACCCGTGAGCAGGCTCGCCTGGATCGCTAGCGTAATTGGGTGTCTCGCTCTTTCGGCCGCGCCTGCGATCGCAGTGGAGGCCACCATAAACGTCGAAGTCCCGGGGAGCAAATGGAAGGGCGTGCGGCTGAAATCCCTGCCTCGCGGGGCATCAGTGGCTTTGAGCATAGAAAGTTCGGACGCCCTGCGCGTAATCGTCGTCGATAGCACCGAACTGCGCCGATTCCCCAATACGCGTCCGCTGTTTTCTGCTTCGATGGAAAAACGCCTGGGGTTCAGCGTCGTTATTCCCCGTAGCGGCGACTATTACGTGGTATTGGACAACCGCAAATCGTCAGCGCCCCGGCAGGTCAAGTTGAACGTCAAGGCCGAGCGACCGGCACGTCCCCCCTCGCCCTCGACAAAGCCGAAGAAACTCGACGAGACTCGCTTGGCCATACCGGCGCTCCAGCGCGGCTGATCAATCGCGGGTGCCGGCGTAAGCCAGCAGGTCGCCCAGATACTGGTCGGTCATCATCACGTCCCGGCGCATTTCCACATTAGCCTGTTCAATACGCCGCTGTATCCGCCGCACCAGCCACATTGCCCGACGTGGGGGTAGTTCGCCTTTATGCTCCTCGATCAGCGCCGCGACGGCCTGGCCCGGAAGGTCGAGCTTCGCGCTGACGGCCTCGTCTTCGAGCGAAAGCCAGACAGCGCAATCCCGCGCTGCATAAGCAAGCCGAATGCGCGCCAGATGCCGCAATGAATCGGGCGACTCGACGACGATAACGCGCACTACCGGAGGTCCCATGAGGGCGACGCTTCGCTCCGCCGGCGAAACGGCCACTGTGACCGCGCCGGGTGTGGGCACCGAGGCGAGCGCTGCGCGTTCCTGCTCATCATCCGCGCCGCGCAACAGCCCGAGCTTCAAGTTTTCCGCCGACAATGCCGCCATGGCGGCCTTCGCCGCAGCCGGGGTGCGAAATACGATGATCAACGGCTGCCCGTCAGCCTCGGCTACCAGCCGCGCCAGTGCGCGCTGAAGATGCTCGCCCGTGGAAAAAACGCGTGCGCCGAACTGCAGTGGCGGCTGCGGCGGCGCGGCGCGCTCGGCCTTGAGCCGGTACATGGTCCAGAATTCACCTTCGAGACCGCCTGCATTGGCGCATACGCCGCACAGATTGAGGTACCGTTTAAAAAAGCGCGGTACCGAAACGCGCCCCAGCACGTCCCGCTTGCCGGCGAGCTTGAGCCCCTCTTTGACCTCGATCAGATGCTGCAGCGTCATCTCTTCCGGCGCAACGTCGCCTGCCTGCCCGGGCTCCGCAGAGGGAAATACGACCCGACCTCCGGCGATCTGGTAGTCGCGGTCGCGCGCGAGATAGTGAAGCGCAGTCAGCGCCTCGCAAATGAGACCCTCCCGCCGATGCTGGGCACTCCACAACCCGCCTAGCGGCTGGGTGAGCCGGGCCAGCCGTCCAGACCCGGTTGGAGTCAGTTTCACGCCCTCTTCGTCGCTGAAGAACTCGATTTCCTCTTCGAGCGCCGCGGTCCAGAGCGGGGAGCGTGCAAGCAGGTACAGCGTCCAGGTCAGCGCTTTTGCGGTCGTCTCGTGCCCCGCAAGGTAGAACGTCAACAGGTTGTCGACGAGTTGCTCGTCGTTCATCGACTGGCCGCTCTCGGGATCGCGCGCCGCCATCAGGCGGTGCAACAGGTCGTCGCGCGCCTCGCCTGCGGCACGGCGCTCGCGCAGCAACGCCATCACCGCTTCGCGCAGCGTGCGCACTGCGCTCGCCTGCGACCGGCGCCCCGGGTACGGAAACCATTTCGGCAGGCCCGCGAACGCATACAGCTGGCCCCACGAGCCCGAACGCTGGAAGCGCCCCGTCGCGCGCTCGACCGCGGGCGCGACGGTCTCATCGCCCGATGGCAGCAGCGTAGCCGAGATCACGTCGAACGTGACGCCCGTCATGTCGCGCTCGATCCCGTGCACCGAATCCTTTGGCGCGGCGCGCCAGCGCGCGATCAGCGCCTCGGTCGTGCGCACGAACGTCGGCACGAACGTCATCAGGTCCTGGTGGCGGAACATCGGCGCCGAGGCCTGGCGCTGCCATTTCCAGTCCGCGCCCTCGCTGGTGAGGATCCCCTTGCCGAGCAGCGGCGAGAGCAGCCGGATCTGCGAGAGCTTCTGGAACTTGTCGCGCTCGTCGAGCAGGATCGTGCGAACGAGCGCGGGCGATGTCACCCAGATGATCGGCCTGGGCCCGCGCAGCGACGCAACGATGTCTTCCTCGTACGCAGCCCTCGGCACGACCGTCAGCGGGTTACGCACGAAACGTGAAATGAACGCAACGCGCCCGAGCGGCTTCGCCGGCGGCACGATGCCGGGAGGGACGATCCTCAGCGCGTTATCCATCGGGCTCCAAATGAAACGCCCCGTACCGCTCGCGCGGCCGGGGCGCTTGGTGCAGAGGCTTGCCGGTTCAGAAGCTGGCGAAGCTCCTCATCCTGAACGTTGATCCATGAGTGGAGCGTTGCCTGCCGGGTAAGCCCTGAGTGTCTCTCACTGGATCACCTCCTTTCGTGGTTGCCAGCCTGTACTGTAGCAAAAATCGGCCGGCCAGCGCGCAAGCGCAGGTTCTCTCGCGCTGACACCCTC
>Ga0207708_10004683_pt1 | contig 10063 bp, 6 predicted proteins | sample KBSK5101metaG_FD_184340 | JGI IMG/M metagenome (GOLD analysis project Ga0207708, IMG submission 184340) | Corn, switchgrass and miscanthus rhizosphere microbial communities from Kellogg Biological Station, Michigan, USA - KBS K5-10-1 metaG... | ecosystem: Host-associated > Plants > Roots >...
GCGAGTGGTGGACGATGGCGCAGAACGACGTGATGGAGATGACCAAGCGCGGCGTGCCCGGCGTGTGGACCTACGGCTTCTACGACGGCTGGGTGCCGAACTACATGTTCTTCATCGCGCACTCGCACAACGCGATCGGCCGCTTCTACGAGGTGCAGAGCTACGGACCCGACCCCTACGACGTGCGTCCGGGCGCGACCACGACGAGCAAGGAGTGGTTCCGTCCGAATCCGCCGCTGCCGTTCATCAAGTGGGGGCCGCGCAACAACACCAACATCCAGCAGTCGGCGGTGCTGTTCTCGCTGAGCCACGTCGCGAAGAACAAGGAAGGCTATCTCGAGAATTACTGGCTGAAGAACAAGCGCTCGATCGCCGAGGGCGTCGACGGCCCGATCAATGCGTGGGTGATGCCGGCGAACCAGCGCCGCAAGGCCGACGCCGCCGATGCGATCAACGAGCTGATGCGCCAGGGCCTCGAAGTGCATCGCGCCACGAGCGCGTTCAAGGCCGGCACTGTCAACGTGGCCGCCGGCGACTACGTCATTCGCGGCGATCAGCCGTTCCGCACGCTCGCGGAGATGTACTTCTCGGTGCAGAACTATCCGCCGCAGAACCCGAGCCCGTACGACGACACCGGCTGGACGTTCCAGTTGATGCGCAACGTCAAGCTGCAGACCGTGAACGACAAGTCGATCTTCACGCAGCCGATGACGAAGATCGCCGGACCGGTGAAGGCCAACGGCGGCATCGAAGGCACCGGCAACACGCTGATCGTCGAAGCGACCGCCGACAACAACCTCGTCACGTTCCGTTTCAAGAACGCCGACGTGAAGATGTCGGCCGTCGAGGAAGACTTCGAGCTCAACGGAAAGAAGTTCCGCGCCGGCTCGATCGTCGTCGCCAATGCGGATCGCGCGAAGCTCGAGCCAATGCTCCGTGATCTCGGCTTGTCCGGTTTTGCAGTCACCTCCGTGCCCTCGGTACGCACGCACGATCTCGACATTCCGCGCATCGGCTACATCCACAGCTGGACGCGCACGCAGGATGAAGGCTGGGTGCGCGCCGCGCTCGACACCTACGGCATTCCCTACACCTACTTCGCCGATCAGAAGCTGAAGAACGAAACCAGCCTGCGATCGAAGTACGACGTGATCATCTTCCCGCACGTCGGCGGCACGGCACAGTCGCAGGTCAACGGCATGGCCATGACCGGCTCATCGCCGCTGCCTTACAAGAAAACCGACAAGACGCCGAACCTGGGCTTCGTCGATCAGAGCGACGACATTCGCGGCGGCATGGGCATCGAAGGCCTGACCAACCTCGCGAAGTTCGTGCAGGAGGGTGGCACGCTGATCACCGAAGGATCGACGACGACGATTTTCCCGGCCTATGCGATTACCTCTGGGGTCACGGTGGAGACGCCGGCGCAATTGTTTGCCCGCGGCTCGATCCTCCGCAGCAAGTGGACCGATCTCAAGAGCCCGATCGCCTACGGCTACGACGCCGGCGATCTGCCGGTCTACTTCAATCAGTCGCCGGTCCTGAATGCGGGTGGCGGCGGCATTCCGCCGGAGTTCGCGGCGTTTGCCGGCGGCGGCGCAGGAGCGAATGCGGGGCTGGGACAGAACATCACGCCCAACGCGCAGCCGCTTCGTCTCTCCTCGCTCGATCCGGAGCCGGCCGCTGATGCGAAGCCGCAGGTCGACGCCGCCGCCGAGTTCCGACGCCAGGCGGCGCAGTTCGGTGTGACCTTCGACGATGCGAGAGCGCGCGTGGTGTTGTCGTTCCCGCAGCGGCCGGAGGACATGCTGCTGTCGGGCACGCTCGCGAACGGCCAGTTCCTCTCGAACCGCGCCGCGGTCGTGGACGTGCCGCTCGCGAAGGGCCACGTCGTGATGTTTGCCATCCGCCCGTTCTGGCGCTGGCAGACGCAGGGCACCTACGCAATGGGCTTCAACGCGATCATGAACTGGAACGATCTGGATGCGGGGAAGAGCGGCGAACGAGCGACGACTACCGCTGGTCAACAGAAGTAAAAAGACTTAACACGAAGGCACGAAGGCACGAAGACGGGTTTTCTAAATGCCGGAGCTGCTAAGCGGCACTGGTATTTCCCGAAACCTCCTTCGTTCCTTCGTGCCTTCGTGTTGCATTTCTCATTTCGTCGTCGAATCTCGCCATCGTCGATGCACGGTGGCTGCTGGTATGTAGCTTCAAGCACTCTGGCTCGAGCCTGACTTGATCCCTCGATTGCCAGTTCGCCGAACGTCGCCTCAGGTGCCACCCATATAGCGAACGCGCAGCACGCTCGGCTAACTGCGCGATGCCGAGCGATAACGCGCGTTCAAAGAAGGCCTTGAGGTCCTGAGGACTTGAGGTCTTGGGACCTTCGGGTAGTTCGAAGTTCGGGTAGATCTGCCTCACGAACCCATTCGACTTCACGAAGTGGTTGAACACGCTGTGGCCCGTCAACGGCCGCAGGTGAATGATTTGATTCGCTGAGAACAGGTCGCATGGCTCGATCGCCAGCGCGCGTTCGGACACCACGTAGTTCATGCACACGCGCTTGCGCCACCCGAGCAGCTTGGCCAGCACCAGCGTCGTCACCGTCACGCTCCACACGCGATGCGGCGCGGTGATCACGAAGAGATCCAGATCGGCCGAGCCCTCGGCGTTGAGGTGCGCGAGGCTGCCCGACAGCGCGACCATCCGTACGAACGGCATGTTCGAGACGAGCGAGAGGATGCGGCGATCGCGATCGAGCAGCTCGCGGCTGAGCGCCTCGCGCCGCGATCGCGTGCCCACCAGATCGGATCGTCCGGCCGGGAAGTACATCCCGTCGCGATGCTCGATAGCCGCCTGCAGCAGGTCACTGTCGCGCCACCAGCGCTCGATCGTCGCCGCGTCGGCGCGGACGCCGATCAGGCTTGCCTCGAGCTGCGCCGGTGCGAGCGGGTAATCGAACAGCGACGCATAGACCACGGCGCCGAGGACGGCACGCTCCTGCTCTCGCGTCGGACTCATGACTGTTCAACCCGGACGTTCACCACGGCGGTTCGGCGCGTGGGTTCGGCACGAAAGTTCAGGAAGACCAGGCATCCGGCAGTGACGATGATTTCCGTCAAAACCGTTGCGATCGCCGCGCCGTTGATACCCTGCGCGGGCACCAGGACGATGTTTGCGGCGACGTTGGCAACCAGCGCCACGGCCGCGATCGCCAGGTAGGCGCGTTGTCCATCCCAGCCGATCACTTGATGCGTCAGCGCGTAGTTCAGGAAGAAGAGCGGCAGTGCCAGCGCGAGGATCGAGAACGCCGGCGCAGCATAAGCGTATGAGTCGCCGTAGATCAGCGGGATGATGATCGATCCGCCGGCGGCGCAGATCATCGCGAGCATGACGCCAACGCCGGTAAGCATCCCGCCAAGCCGCTTGACCAGCTGCGTATTGTCTGCGGTCACGAGCATCGGGAACGTCACCGCCATCACCGCGGCCGGAATCAGCCTCAGCGCGTCGACGAGGCGGAACGCCGCGTTGTAGCCGCCGACCGGCTGAAACCCGTGCCACTGCTGGATGAAATACACGTCGATCCGGAAATACAGCGCCGAGAGCAGGACGCCCGCGCCGAGCGGCAACACATCCCGCGCAAAGGATGACGGCGTGAGTACTGCTCCCCTGATCCCCGATCCCTGATCCCCGATCCCTGATCCCGACATCCGCGCCGCAATCACGAACGACACGACGGCGGCCACGAGCGGCGGCACCAGCATCGCGACGCCGAGAAGGTCGAGCCTGCGCCAGAACCACAGCACCACCAGTGCCCACACCAACGTCACCAGCCGGTGAGCGGTGTGAATGGCGGATTCGATCTCGCTGCGTTGAATGCCGCGGAAGTAATGCGCGATCGTTTCGGTCACTGCCCCCGCCAGTTGTGCCAGGACGATCACGATGAACTGAACCAGCCAATGTCCTGGCACGATCGCGGGCGCGGCCAGGACCAGGAGCGTCGCCGCGAGAAAGGCGAGTCCGGTGCGAAGGCTGAGCACGTCGAACAACAGCTGCCGGCTGCGGTGCCGGGCGGTCTCGCGAGCGAGATGCATCGACAGCCCCGCATCGGTCGCGACGCCCAGTAACCAGCCCGTCGCCATCGCATACGCCATGATGCTGAACGGATCGGCATTCAGCCGGCGCGCCGCGACCACCGTGATGACGAGCGTCACCGCCTTGCCGGCGACATCGGCCGCGCCCTTGAACGCGATCCGCGCCGGCACGCCGCTGATTACGGATTGCGAAAGCAGTTTCACGTGAGGAAAGCCCCGTCACCCGGCAACGCCACGAATCGTGAGTTTACGCCCAAGACCGCACTGCGAATGCACTGACTATGCCCGCAAGACGGCCTGTGAATTGCACTTTGACAGCCACTCTTGGCCGAAGTCGCCGTAATCTCCATGCCCCGCGTGTCGCCGGCGCGAACAATCGTGGCTTCGTGGGCGCTGCCCGCGGGTGTGATGCTCGTCGCCGCCGTGGCGCCCTTCGAGCGCGCGCTGCCCGGCTCGATCTTCGGCTTCACGCTGACCACGGTCGAACTGACGATTTTGATCGCGCTGGCAATTGGCGCCGTTCTCCGTTTACGGCAGCCGTCCGCGATCGACTGGCGCACGCCGATTACCCTGCCGCTCGCCGCGCTGGTGCTGTGCGCGTTCATCTCCGCCGCGGCCGCGCCGGAATTCCAGGGCAGCGCGTTTCGCGTCGCCGCGCGCCTCGGAATCGCGGTGGCGCTGTTCATCCTGGTTGCCAATGCCGCGGGGAGCGATCGCACTGCCAGGCTGATTGTCGCCGCGTTGCTGGCGTCAGCGTCGGTCGTTGGCGTCATCGCGCTTCTCGAGCTGGCGCAGATTCCGTTGGTGCTGAACGCGCTCAAGTTGTTCCGGCCGGGCTTTCACGTCGTCGGCGGACAGTTGCGCGCCACGTCGACGCTGTTTTACCCGACCATCACGTCGATGTTTCTCGAAGTCGCGTTTGCGCTCGGCCTGATGTGGATCGCGGCCCCTCGACTTCGCTCGGGGCAAGCGAGCTGGCTCGCGTTTGCCGGCCTCGTGCTCACCGGCGCCGGCGTGGTGGCTACGTTCACGCGATCGGGACTCATCACCATCGCCATGAGCCTGGCGATCTTCGGCGCCGTCCTGCTGCTGCGGCGCAAGCAGTGGGGAAGCGAACATTCGAAGCTCGCCGCCCTCGCCGCAGTTCTCGTGGTGCTGGTGCTGATGTCGCGCTCGCCGCAAATGCTGCTGGCGCGGATGAGCGTCGAAGGCTCGCAGGATTGGTACGGCGCTTCTTACGACGTGCCGCGACAGTTGACGCTGCGCCCGGACAGTTTCAACGACATCGACGTCACGCTCAGCAACGAGGGGCGGCTGACCTGGCAGTCGGCCGCGGCGCCGCCGTTTGCGTTGTCGTATCACCTCCTGCGGGCGGACAGCGAAGACGTGGTGATCTTCGATGGGTTGCGCACGGACTTTGCGCGGCCCGTGGCGCCCGGCGACGAAGTGCGAATGAAGGCGCGCGTGCGCGCTCCTGGTTATCCGGGAACCTACTTGCTGATCTGGGACGTGGTCCAGGAGCACCGCACCTGGCTCAGCCTCGAGGGCGTGTACCCGGGGCGCACCACGGTTTCGGTTGAAGGCACGCCGGTCGGCGCGCCGCTGCCGTCTCGGGGCCGGATGCCCTCCAGCGCGATGCGGATGCCGCGCTCGGTGCTGTGGGAAACCGCGTTCGGCATCGCGCGCGAGCATCCTGCGCTCGGCATCGGCCCGGACAATTACCGGCACACCTACGGCCGCCGCCTCGGTCTTGCGGCGTGGGACGAGCGCGTGCACGCCAACAACTCGTACATCGAAGTGCTCGTCGGCATGGGCGCGATCGGCGTCGCCGCGATGGCGTGGCTGATCTTTGCCGCGCTGCGCTCGGCAACGCGAGCGCTGATCGAGGTGTCTGACGCGCGACTGGCAATCGTGGCGGCATCCTTTGCGGCGTGCGCCGCGATCGCCGTGCACGCCCTGGTCGATTCGTTCCTGACCTTCACGCCAACCTATGCGGTGTTTGCGATCGCCGCGGGTGTCTTGTTCAGCACGCACGCATCAACGAGAGGTGCGACGTGCTGATCGCGTTCGATGGGACGACGCTCACTCCCGGACGCACCGGTGTCGGGTATTACACCGAGCACCTGCTGCAGCATCTCGCCCGTGAAGTCGTCAACACCGGCGACGAAATCGTCGTGGTGTCGAACAAGCCGATCGATACGCAGGCGCCGCTGCCGCCGCACGTGCGCGTGCACGACGGTCATCGCTTCCCCGTCCGCATCGGGTGGATGCAGCTGCGCGCCGCCAGCGCGCTGGCCGCGCTTCGGCCCGACGTCGCGCATTTCACGAACGGCATGATCCCGATCGGATCTCCGGTCGCGACCGTCGTGACCGTGCACGACATGAGCCTGCGCCTGTATCCGAACTGCCACCCGGTGCGGCGCGTGCTGCTCAATCGCCCGTTGATGCACGTCGCCATTCACCGGGCCTCGGCGATCGTCACGGTGTCCAACAGCGCGCGGCGCGATCTGCTGCGATTCCACGGCGTGCCCGCGGATCGGGTCGCGGTGGTGCACGAGGCGGCCAGCCCGGAGTTTCATCCGATCGTCGATCGCGCGCTGCTCGAGGAGATGCGCGCGCGCTACGGTCTGCCGCAGCGGTTCATGCTTTACGTCGGCACCATCGAGCCGCGGAAAAACCTGACCCGGTTGATGAGTGCCTTCGCGGAAGCGCGCCGGGCCGGCATTGCTCAACACCTGGTGTGCGTCGGACCGTACGGGTGGTCGTCGCGCGATCTCGCCGCTCACATCGAGCGGCTCGGCATCGAGCGGGAGGTGCACTTCACCGGCTACCTGCCATTCGAGCACCTGCCGGCCATCTACAGTCTTGGCGACTTCTTCGTGTTCCCGTCGCTCTATGAGGGCTTTGGACTGCCGGTTGTCGAAGCGATGGCGTGCGGGCTTCCGGTGATCACCTCGAACACCTCGTCGCTCGGCGAAATCGCCGGCGACGCCGCGGAGACGATCGATCCGATCGATCTCGATGCGATGGTCGACGCCATCGTTCGACTGGCCACCGACGATGATCTGCGCCGGGCGCGCTCCGGCCAGGGATTGCAGCGCGCGCGCGACTTCTCGTGGTCGCAGACGGCGCGAGACATGCTGGCCGTCTACCACCGCGCCGCCGGGGTCGCTGTCGCGGCGCCATCGAGCGCGCCGGCGGAGCCGGGCGAGCAGCGGGTGCCGGTGAAGTCCATGTCGAGGAGCCGGCTGTCGTGACCACGGCCACACCAAGCGCAGAAAGCGCAGAACGAACGGCGATGCTTTCCCGGCTCGCATTCGATCGCCTCGCGCCGGCCTACGACGCGCTCGCCGCCGGCGAGGCGTTCCAGTTGCAGCGCAAGCAGACCCACCGCCTGCTGTCGCAATGGATTCGATCGGGCTTCCGCGTGCTGGAGATCGGCTGCGGCACCGGCGCCGACACGGAGTTCCTCGCCGGTCTGGGCGCGCGCGTGGTGGCTTGCGATCCGTCGGAGGAAATGTTGAGCCGCACCAAGCGCCGTCTCGAAGCCGCCGGCCTCGGCGATCGAGTCGGCATCCTGTCGTGCGGCCTCCAGGAGCTGCCGCAGTTTCTCGATGCACTCGATCATTCGGAAGGCTTCGACGCGATCGTCTCGAATTTCGGCGCGCTCAACTGCGCGCCGTCGCTCGCCCCGCTCGGCGTCATCGGCTGCCGTCACCTGCGCGCCGGCGGCGCGGTGGCGATTGGGCTGATGGGCCGTTCGTGCCTGTGGGAAACGGCCTACTTCATCGCTCGCGGCGATCGCGAAAAGGCGGCGCGACGACGTGCCGCGACAGCGGAACTGCCGGTGGCCGGCATCGATGTGCCGACCTTCTACCACCGCACCAGCGACGTCGGCGCTTCTCTCGGTGAAGGGTTTGTCAGGGACTCGGTGATCGGCATCGGCGTCATGGTGCCGCCGCCGTATCTCGAGCCGCGCTGGCGCCAGGTGCCCGCCGTGTTGCGGCGTGCCGCTGCCGGCATCGATCGGATCGCCGGATCGTGGCCGCTCGTGAATCAGCTCGGCGATCACACGATGTCGCGCTGGGTGAAGCGGCGGGTGAGCCATGGCTGATCTGCTGCTCGGCCAGGCGTATTACCTGCGTTTCGATCCGAAACTGTTCCAGGCGCAACAGCCGTACGCGCCCCTCGGTACGCTCTACGCAGCGTCGTACCTGCGCCAGCGCGGGCACAGTGTCGGCCTGTTCGACGCCATGCTCGCGCAGTCGGTCGCCGAGTGGGGCGTGGCGATCGAGCAGCAGCGTCCGCGGCTGGCCGCGATTTACGAAGACAGTTTCAATTACCTGAGCAAGATGTGCCTGCTGCGCATGCGCGAAGCGGCTCTGGAGATGATCGATCACGCGGCGCGCGCGCGCGTGCCGATCGTCGTCTCGGGCTCGGATGCCACGGATCATCCGGAGCTCTATCTTCGCCGCGGCGCCGCCGCGGTGATCATCGGCGAGGGCGAAATCACCATCGCCGATCTGGCGGATCGTCTTCTTGCCAACGCCTCGATCGAAGACGTGCCCGGCATTGCCTATCTCGACGAGGGGTGTTCGGTGCGGCGGACCAGCACGCGTCCGTTCATCAAGTCGCTCGACGATCTGCCGTTCCCGGCGTGGGATCTCGTCGACATCGATCGCTATCGCGAGATTTGGTACGGCCGTCACGGCTACCACTCGATGAACATCGCGACGACGCGCGGCTGCCCGTATCACTGCAACTGGTGCGCGAAGCCGATCTACGGCCAGCGCTACGCGACCCGCACCCCGAAAGCCGTCGTCGACGAGATCGCCTGGCTGAAACATCACTTCGCGCCCGATCACCTGTGGATCGTCGACGACGTGTTCGGATTGAAGCCCGGCTGGGTCGAGGAATTTGCGGCGCTCGTCAACGAGCGGAACGCGCGCGTGCCGTTCCGCTGCCTGATGCGCGCCGACCAGGTGACCGCGAGCGTGGCGGGTGCCCTTGCGAGCGCGGGTTGCCGGATGTTGTGGATGGGCGCGGAGTCGGGCTCGCAGAAGGTCCTCGACGCCATGGAGAAGGGGCTGCGCGTCGACGACATCCGCACGGCGAACCGTTTGCTGAAGTCCGCAGGCATCGACGTCGGCGTGTTTCTGCAGTTCGGTTACCCGGGCGAGAGGTGGACCGACATCGAGGAGACGCTGCAGCTCGCCCGCGAGATCGAGCCCGCCGACATCGGCGTGTCGGTGTCGTATCCGCTGCCGGGAACGGGTTTTTACGAGCGCGTCCGGCAGGAGCTGGGTGTCAAGCAAAACTGGATCGACTCGAGCGATTTGTCGACGATGTACAAGGCGACCTACGCGCCCGAGGTCTACCGGCGCGTGCACGGCCTCGTGCACCACGAGTTCCGCGCCCGCAAGTCCGCGAGCGTTCTGACCGCGCTCGCGAAGACGCCGTGGCAGCTGCGGCCTGCGCACCTGCGACGGGCGGCGTCGTGGATCTACAACCGCGCCGCGCTTGCCGTGACACGGCATCGCCTGCGTCCGCTGCGAGCGGAGGGATGACCATGAAGCCCAAGGTCGTCCTCTACAATCCCCGCGCGGTCTTCTACACGATGCCGCTGGCGCTCATCGCGATAGCCTCGGCGTTGGATCGCGATCGAATCGACGTCGTGATCATCGACGGGCGGCTCGAGGCCGATCCGATCGGCGCGGTCGTCGCCGCGTCGAGCGGTGCGCTCTGCATCGGCATCAGCGTGCTGACCGGCGCGCCGATTCACGATGCGCTCGCCGTCAGCAGGGCGGTGAAGGCCGCGAACCCGTCGTTGCCGATCGTCTGGGGCGGCTGGCATCCATCGCTGCTCGCATCCGAATGCCTCGACGAGCCCGCCGTGGACATCGTCGTCTCCGGCCAGGGGGAAGACACTTTCAGGAACATCGTCGATCGGTTGATCGCCGGCGAGA
>Ga0207708_10004684_pt1 | contig 10060 bp, 9 predicted proteins | sample KBSK5101metaG_FD_184340 | JGI IMG/M metagenome (GOLD analysis project Ga0207708, IMG submission 184340) | Corn, switchgrass and miscanthus rhizosphere microbial communities from Kellogg Biological Station, Michigan, USA - KBS K5-10-1 metaG... | ecosystem: Host-associated > Plants > Roots >...
CTACTGACGTGATGCCCCAATCTTTGCGCACGGAAACAGTTGCGGTGCGACCTTCCGCGAACATGAGCAACTGATGATCGGATGGACTATTGGACCGTTGATCTTCCGGCACGCCGCTTCGTGATTTGGCCAAGACGCGCACAAAACTGTCGTAGGCCCCGGCTGAGAGTGCGTTCAGATTTACCCGTGGCCAGAGGAAAAGCATTACGACAACGAGAACTGCTGAAACTCCGATTGCCAGGCTGCGCGCGAGACTGCGATCCGTACCGGCGCGTCGCGGCTCATAAGCAATTCCCGCAACGATGACCGACAATGACGCCATGCACAGAACCGTGAAACGTGTGCTGGTAATCGGAATAAGAATAAATGCCGTGCCGATTGCTCCGGCTATCGCGCCGACGGTATTCAGCGCGTAACTTTGGCCAACTCGCTTCGGAGTCGATGTCTCTTCAAGGCTGAATTCTCCCGACCCGCGTCCGGCCCACGTCAGGACCAGGGGCATGATCATTCCCATCAAAACCGCGGGAACTAAGATAAGCAAAGTCGCCGCTGCAACTTGCAGAGCCAGGAGACCGGCCCACGAATCCACGCCGATCCGCAGTCCTGTTTCAACTAAAAGCGAAGGAATTAGATTGGTAACGCGCAGGCTCAAAAATAAAGTAAGAGCGGTCAGCAGTTGCACCAGCAGGATTGAGCGACGCAACGCGGGTGTGTCGACATGTGATCTGAGTGTGACAAACCACGCCCCCAGCGCCAGTCCAATCAGAAAGAGTGCGAGCACGATCGTAAAAGCGTAGGTGCTCGATCCGATGATCATCGACAGCAGACGCGACCAGACAACTTGCATGCTGATCGTAATTAGGCCCGAGACGAAAGCACAGAGAAACCAAAAGGCGACGCCAGACGATTTCTCAAATTGTTCAGCAGGTACGGAAGATGTCCGGTGCGATGAGACTGTAGTCTTCCCCATAGACAGGACCGCCAACCCAATCAGCAAATTGCCGGCGGCGGCAATCCAAATTGTCACGCGCACACCAAAGGTCGGCAACAACAGAAAACCTGCAGCGACTGTTCCCACGATCGCGCCGGCCAAATTCAACGCGTACAGTTTGGCGACACCTGAGGCGCGCGATTCTCCGGCGCCTTGAATAGCCGCCACCAAAACGGGGAGCGTCGCGCCCATCAGCGCCGTGGGCACGAACAGCACGATGGCAGCCAGGGCAAACCGCGACAAGGCAAAGCCATAAAACCCTGGATGAAAGCTCTCCCAAACAAACGCGTAGACCCAATCGATGCCGCGAAAAAGCCATGGGACAATCAGCGCATACAGGCCGATGCCGATTTCAATCAACGCATATGCGCGCAAGGGATTTTTTATTTTTCTCGCGAGGCTGCCACCGACGGCACTGCCCGTAGCCAACCCGCCCATGAACGCTGCCAGGACAGCGCTGATGGCGATGGTGGTTGCGCCGAAGACCAGTCCCAGCATGCGCGCCCAAAGCACTTCGTAAATGAGCGCAGTCGCGCCGGAAAAAAAGAAACAGATTGCGGCGAGTCTAAATAGTTTGTTGGCTTGATTTGTTGTAGGTGTGATTGGCGTCTCGCTGGTTTCAGTCATGATGTAACGCAAACTGTTGGTCTGCGGACGATTCGCAAACTAACAGTTTGCGTTACAAATGAATCACGAAAGCTCTCCGCCAGATATGCGGGGCGATCGAACCACGCTCAGCGGTAGTCAGCACAATCAGAAAATTTGTTTCTGCGCGAAAATCCAAACCGGCCGCCCGGTCAATAATCGCCTGCAGGTTTTGATCGCTCGCCGAACGCACAGGCCCCACCAGCGCCAAACGGCGCAAGCATGCATACAAGTGTTCGAGACCGGCGCCAAACTTTCCGGGATTCGTCCCGAGAATCAATCGAACCTCCGCGCGCTCCTGGATGAAGTGTTTGACCAGTGAGGCCGCCTGCGTGACTCCTCTTTCAAACCGAATGCGAAAATTCTCTTCATCGATATCGTCAGTCAGCGTGGTATCAAGGACAATCGTAATTCGGCGTTCATCTTCAGCCGCGAACTCGCGGACAGTTAACCGTCGCGCGCGGGCGGTTGCTTTCCAATCGATGTGACGCAAGTCGTCACGCGCCTGATAGTCTCTCAGCATCAACAGATCCTGTCCCGCTCCTCGCCGCAACGAGATCGTTTGTCCCGATTGCAGCGGCAACAGATTCAACTCGTCCGTGATTGGTTCCGGCTTTGGATAAACGACAATGTCGACGTCTTTCGCAGTTAAGCGACGGCGGTGCCGCAGAAACCCGAATGGAAAGCGAGTGGAGAGCTCGAAGCCCTTCACCAGCACGTGGCCTCGTTTAGGAAAGGTCTGCTCGATGGTTTGTTCGGCGGCGGCGCTGTGCGGGACGTAGGTGAAGTAACCCAGCACAGTCTTCTTCAAACGCATCCACGTCTTCTTTCCCTTTTCGATCCCGGGCCGATCGAAACTGCCGCGCATCTCAACCAGGATTGAAAACGAAGGCAACAGTCGTTTCGAATTTCGAACTGTCACGATCACCTCGGCGGGCTCGGCCGCAAAAATGTGATCGGGAAAGCGGGCCGATACATTCAGGTCACGCAGACTCATGCGCGCGGACATCCACGAAACAAAGATGGTCGCCAGCATGATCGAGAAGATCATGAACAACAAATTGTTGCCGGTGTTCCAGGCGGCAAAGGCGACGATCACGAGGATGACGATAAAGACGACACCGCCAGTGGTAATCTCGAGCGGAAAACCGGTCGCTGACACTTCGGCAAAGGCCGAACGCGTCAACGGCGGCACCACCAGCAGCATTATCAGCAGGACGAAGATTAGAGAAGCAATCGCGCCGGTGCTGGTAAGTTCCGGCACACCCAGCCGGCGAGCCATTAAGGTCAGGATTGCAGTGGCAAGACCGGCGAGTACGAGCAGTGTGCCCAGAATCGGTCGCCACCAGCGAAAGTGAATTTCGGATTTCGAATCTCGGATTGCGGATTTTGGAGGGGCGGGGTAACTCACTTGGGTTCTTAGATTCGCAATTCGAATCCGAATTTCGCAATCTTACAGCGGGACGCTGATTGTCTTCATGATCTCGCGGAGGACGGCTTCTGCTTCTTCGCTGCGGCGCATGGCCGACGAATAGCGCGAACTGACGGCGATGCGGTGAGCAAAAACAGGAACGACCAAACGTTTGACATCGTCCGGCAGGCAATACGATCGCTCTTCCGTCAGAGCAAGTGCCTGCGCGGCCCGAAACAGCGAGAGCGTTCCCCGCGGACTTACGCCGAGGTCGAGCATTTCCGAGGCTCGGGTCGCGGCCACGACCCGCATCAGGTAATCGACAATTGCATCGTCTACCGAAACCTCGCTGACTGACTGCTGCAAATCCAGAACGTCCTCGGCGGTCATCACCGGCTGCATTTCCTCGAGCGGTTCGGCGTGCTCGCGGTCGCGCAAAATCTGTCTTTCGTCCGCCGCCCCGGGGTAACCAATCCGCAGTCGCAGCATAAATCGATCGAGTTGCGATTCGGGCAAGGGATAAGTTCCGTGATGTTCAATCGGATTCTGGGTCGCCAAAACCATGAAGGGCGAAGGTAGCGGGTGAGTAGTTCCTTCGACGGTTACGTGCTGCTCAGCCATGGCCTCGAGCAGGGCCGACTGGGTCTTTGGAGTGGTCCGATTTATCTCGTCCGCGAGTATGACATTCGCGAAAATTGGGCCGGGCTTCCATTCAAAAAGCGAGTCCTGTTGATTGTAAACGGACAAACCGACCACGTCCGAAGGAAGCAGGTCCGACGTGAATTGAATTCGTTGAAAAGAACAATCGAGGGCCAGCGCCAGAGCATGCGCCAGCGTCGTCTTCCCTACTCCCGGCACGTCTTCGATTAAGAGATGTCCGCCCGCCAGGAGCGTCACGATTGCCAGCCGCACCGCCTCGGGCTTGCCCCGGATGACGCGTTCGATGGCGGCTTGCAGCGCCTCGATTTTTTCTGCAGGGGATATCGCTATCGCGTCAGTACTGGCTGTTCGAAGGTTTCTCATCGCGTCTATTCCTGCCCATTTTACATGGACTTAGGCCAAGTGACTATGACGAAAAACCGGAGGCTCAATTTGAGAACCGCTGCCACGGGTCAGTACCGGAGCGGTAGCGACCGGGTGACAACGCTGGCTAACGATCTCACGGACATCTGCGACCCGTCGCTACCACTCCCGGTTACTGACCTCTCCGCGAAGATCCACCTGGACTGGAGCGCAAGCGTCCCCGCTTGCCAATCCAGGCAACCGAGACGGTTGCGCTCCAGTCACTACCCCCGCCCTTTGGCAGAATGACGGGCGTCCTATCCGTGTAGTAAAATTCGGGCGGCACGTAACTCTCCGCAATTCTTTTCGGAACTGCGTTCGAGTCCTGTCGTTTTAGCAATTGAGGAAAGCAATCATGAACCAAACCCACAGACATCCCCATAGACAGTCGGGCTTCACGCTCATCGAGCTGATGATCGTGATCGCTATTATCGGAATCCTGATCGGCGCCGCCGTTTACGGTTGGAAGGCAGCTCAAAAAGCTGGTAACGAGGCAGCCACTCTGCAAAATCTCAGAACCATCGCCGCCGTTCAGATTCAGTATTACAATACGCACGCTCGGACGTTCGGAACTTTCGAGCAGTTGGTAAAGGACCAAATGCTCAGTTCTAAGTTCGCCGGCAACCCACCCAACGTCGACGGATACATCCTGAACATGAAAGTAACGCCGAAGACGTCAACTTCATCAACTGCATATACTTTGAACGCTGATCCGCAGAACGACGCGTCCGGTGGAAACCATTTCTATATAGATTCAACCGACGGAAGCATTCACGTCAATCAGACTCAGCCAGCTGGTCCTAATGATGCTGTGCAGTAAGCGCGTCACTTCGTAACGGCCCAGGAATAATCGAAGTTCGTCAGGATAAGTTTTTTCATGAAGCGTTTGATCGTCAATATCGCCGCGATCCTCTTTGTGCTTCCGGCGTTGCTCGCAGGTGCTTTTTTCCTAACCAGTATTGGTCACGGCCAGTCACCCGAAACATCCAAGCCTCTCCAAACTGAACCTAAGAAACTGGTTAAGCCAACTATCCTGATCATCGATCGCGTCGGCAAGCCCACCAGTAACGAAGCAATCATGTCCGCCGCGGCCGCCAACCTGGCGCTCAGCAACGAAGCGGTCTGGACCTTTGGCGCCAAAGAGCAGCATGGTTGGTATCTTTACGCGCCACTCATCGGTCGCCTGCTCGGGACTGAGGATGGGCCGGCAACCAAAGGATTCGCTCTCTCGCTGGCGCGTTGGCAGCAAACTGCGGGCTTAAATCCAACCGGCGTGCTCGACGAAGACTCGCTGAATGCAATGGTCGTTAAGTGGCAGGCCGCGCGAATTAAGAACCGCGACGTGGCGCAACCCGATCAATTGCTTACCCTCTCAGCAACTGAGTTCTATGATCCGGAGCGTCTGGAAGAACTGCGGCAGGTCGAGAAGACTACGTATGCTGCGTACCAACGGATGCTGGCGGCGGCCATCAAAGACCCGTCACTGCACCTTGATCACACCAGCGACGGTAAACTTAGCAGCACTGAGAAGTACTTCAAGATCATTTCTGCATTTCGCTCACGCGAATACCAGGAGAAATTGCGGCGTCAATCACCCAGCGCCGGCCGCGCCGGTCTGGCGGTCAACAGCCCGCACTTCACCGGTCGCGCCCTCGACCTTTACGTCGGCGGAGATCCGGTTGACACCAAAGATGCCAATCGCGCCTTTCAGATCCACACACCCGTCTACCAATGGCTCGTTCGCAACGCTGAACGGTTTGGGTTTCGTCCGTATTTCTACGAACCGTGGCATTGGGAGTACGTAGGCGACGAAATCACCCCAGCTAATCAGTAAATCAGAACTCGGAAGAAGACTTCCTATTCGCGGAACCGCTGATGGAGAGCTAATTTCAGTGTGGGGGTTTTTTCTGTAGCCCAGGCGTTTACGCCTGGGTGGCAAACAGGAGGGTCCATTAAAGCCCCATTAATGGGGCTTTTGAAAAACTAACGGCTCTTCTATTCCCAGGCGTAAACGCCTGGGCTACGCAAAAGTAATTTCAAATTGGGGCGCTACCCAGGTCGCGCGGCAATTCACGCACAAGCTCTCGCAGAGCCTTAAGCCCTCCCTCTGAAGTTCCGATGACGATAATGTCGCGCGTTTTCATTCCGCTCACTCGTCCATCGACACAGTCCTCCTCTTACTCACTTCTGGTAAGTGCAATGTTTGTGCCCAGCGATATGCGTGGAATTGTTAAGCGATGCCACATCCTTTGTTTTGCTGTTTGAGTAAACTTGCTCAATTTTACTGGGCAAAAGCACGCTCAAAAGCCGCTGAGTGAAACTGCTCTCACGGAAAAGCCCGGATTTTTGCGGGCACGTCCGTGGCATGTTCGTTGCTAAAAATATCGATGCAAGGGTTCGGGATTTGTTCTTTGAAAGTTTGCTGTCCGATTGCCAGGAACTACACCGGCACCCGGCTGCAACTTCCTTCGGGGGAGATGGATTGATTGCCAATCGCAGCGGGAACAGAGTGGTCGAGTAGTCGATGGTGCGACGTCACCACGTGACATAGCAAAGTTCACGAGGCGAAGGACCACAGTCACGATTATTTTGGGAGAGGAATCTTTTTGCGCGAGCAAGAATCACATTCATTATCCCGAAACGGAGCTCCTTCGTGATGGAGAGCCGGTTAAGTCGAAAGATGTTTTTTGTCCCGCTCGGGAAAGGCTTCATCGAGGCCGCCTGTCCGAGAGAACAGGTATTGGCGCAATCGTTCCATTTCTTAACGGGACTGAGTCACGGCAAAAGGGCAGCATCCTTTGGGGCACGTCCCAGTTGACTGGGATGTGCCCTTTTTGCTTTCCGCATCAACGGAAAGGACCGGCGGAAGTGATTGATCATGGTTTTGTTTACGACTCCACCTTTGCAGGCATGGGAATGCTGTAAAGATCATAACAATCAGTCCCTCTGGCACGAATCACCGCACCCGCTCGAAAGGAGTCCAACGTGAAATTCGATCCTGCAACTGAAATTCAAAACTACCTGGTGTTCGGTGAATTCGGAGACGTGAATCCATCAATCTGCGACTCATCGACTTATACTTTCCATAGCGTCGCCAGGATGGAAGAGCTTTTCGATCATGAGATCGAAGGGTGCTTCCTCTATTCCCGGCAGTGGAATCCCACCAACAAATATCTCTCTCTGGCGCTGGCGCGCATGGAGGACGGTCAGTGGGCACATGTGACGTCTTCGGGGATGGCGGCGATCAGTTCCACGCTACTCGAGTTATGTTCCGCCGGCAATGAAATACTGTCAGGCCGAACCGTGTATGGTGGGACCTACGCACTGCTGGCTAATTTACTGCCGCGATTCGGGATCACCACGCGGTTCGTAGACCTCGCCGACGAAGAGCTCGTCAGAAAGTCGATTAAGCCCAATACGCGGGTCTTGTATTGCGAGAGCATGAGCAATCCCCTGCTCGAAGTTGCGAACATTCCGCGGCTGGCCAATATCGCGAGAGAGTTCGGCCTGACGCTGGTCGTTGATAACACGTTCAGCCCGCTAATTCTCTCGCCGCTGCGTTTGGGAGCCGACATCGTCGTGCATAGCATGACGAAATTCATTAACGGCACCAGTGACTGTGTCGCCGGCTGTATTGTCTCATCACACGATTTCATTAACCGCCTGAACAATATCAACACGGGTCCCTGCATGTTGCTTGGGCCGGTCCTCGATAGCATTCGCGCGGCCGGCATTCTGAAAAATCTGCACAGTCTTCACATTCGGATGGTTCGTCACAGCCGCAATGCTCTATACCTGGCCCGACGATTCGAAGAAGTTGGGTTGCCGGTTCACTATCCCGGTCTGGAACATCACCCGCAACATGAACTGGTAACGCAGATGATGAATCCGGGCTTCGGTTATGGTGGCATCGTAGCGGTGGATCTGGGAGACAAATCGACGGCGGATCGTTTCATGACGCGTCTGCAGGAAGAGAAAGTCGGTTACTTAGCCGTGAGTCTCGGCTATTTCAAAACGCTCTTCAGTGCTCCGGGTCACAGCACTTCAGCCGAAATCCCCGAGGCGGAGCGACAAAAAATGGGGATGGGGGACGGTCTGATTCGCTTCTCGGTCGGATTGGACAATGACATGGAGCGTACCTGGAACGTCGTGCATGACTGTCTGAAAGAGTTGCGTGTTCCGGATCGAACTTCCGAACGCGAGCATGAGTTGGCTTACGCCTAACACGCGGAAAAACTTCAAGTAGTGAATCTTTTGACGCAAGAGGTGAATCATGAAACCGCTAATCACTAACAATGGCTCACGGCATGCTGACGATGCTGAATTTGATACCGGGAAGGCGGCGCTTGAATTTCGCAACGTCTCGTGGAGCTTCGACGAGAAGCGCGTCCTGAGTGACATTAATTTCACTCTAAAGCGGGGCGAAATGATCTTTTTCACCGGAGTCGCCGGTTCAGGCAAATCGGTGCTGATGCGTCTGGCAATGGCGCTGGAACCTCCTGACAGCGGTCAGGTTCTGATCGAAGGACGCGACGTGGGACGTCTTGATGCAATTGAACTCCTCGAGCTGCGCAGCAATCGCATGGGCATCGTTTTCCAGGAAGACTCGCTGTTCACCGGTCTCACGGTTTATGACAACGTCGCTTACCGTTTGAACGAGCATGGCGTGCCCGCGGCCGAAACCGACAAAGAGGTAATGGAGGTCCTGCGTTTTGTCTCACTCGAAGATTGCGCCGAGATGTTGCCCGGTGAGTTATCGGGAGGTATGCGGCGTCGCCTCGAAATAGCTCGCGCCCTGATTGGCTGGCCGTCAATCATGCTGTTTGATGAGCCGGCCGCAGGTCTCGATCCGCTGACATCGATTCAGGTTCTGGACTTAATTGTTCGCGCTCGAGATATCTACGGTATTTCCTCTCTGTACGTTACCAAGAAGCTTGATGAAATTCCCTATCTCGCTACTCACCGCGCGAGAAAGACTACGGACGGTATTGTTATCGAAGAGGCAACGGGAGCTGGCGCCCCACCGACTCGGGTCATCGTCCTCGACAGCGGCAGAATTGTCTTCACTGGAAGCGTTGCGGAATTCGAAAGTAGCACAATGCCTGAGGTTGTGCGGCTGACCCACGCCGATAACGGAACTGTCATTTCCGACTTTGTGACGACTGATCCGTGGGACAAGAGGAGACAACCGCGCGAGCAGATCCTGTAAGTTGCTTTATTCTGACTTGGGCGCCAAAACCATCGACGAGGTGAAGGTACGCCCCGCCAGAACCGCTTTGATCGCCTTCAACAAATCGGTGGCCATCCGACGCTTGATGACATAGGCTGACCCGCCCGCGTCATACGCTGCGCGCACAAAATCGATATCCTCATGAATGCTGAGAAAGATGATTTTAGCTTTGGAACCGTCTTTTTTCAGCCGGCTCGCCACTTCAAAGCCACTTACGATAGGCATCGAGATGTCGAGGAGACATAGATCCGGTTTTAACTCGGATGCGGCTTCGAGCAAAGCCTGGCCATCCGACACGGCATCCAGCATCTCGAAATCTTTTTCCAGGACACACACAACTCGGTCCCGCATCTCTTTATGATCATCGGCCAATAATATCCGTACGCGAGACACTGCAGCTCCTTCCTTACGAAACGGCCTGGGGGACTAACGTTGAAGAACGCCACACAATGCCGAGCGATTCTAGAGTGATATCTATCCTACAAACTTTTGAGTTGTAAACCACTGGTAAAACTTACAGGTTTGGGAAAAGGTGAGAGTGGTGTTTGGAAGGTACACACGCATCCGGCGTGCTCGGTGCGACCCGCCAGCGGCGTGCGTACCGGGGCGTTTTCAGCTTACGCCGCTACCAGAGAGCTCCTCATCGCGTACTCAATCAGCTCAGCGCTGCTCTTGATGTTCAAATGATCCATCATTGTGTACTTATGAAAAGCGACGGTGC
>Ga0207708_10004690_pt1 | contig 10054 bp, 8 predicted proteins | sample KBSK5101metaG_FD_184340 | JGI IMG/M metagenome (GOLD analysis project Ga0207708, IMG submission 184340) | Corn, switchgrass and miscanthus rhizosphere microbial communities from Kellogg Biological Station, Michigan, USA - KBS K5-10-1 metaG... | ecosystem: Host-associated > Plants > Roots >...
GCGGCGTCGCCCAGCGTCTCGGCGGCGGCGTGGTCGTCGTCAAGGCGCAGATCCACGCCGGCGGCCGCGGCAAGGGCGGCGGCGTCAAGGTGGTGAAGAACCCCGACGAGGCGCGCGCGGCGGCCGAGAAGATCCTCGGCATGAACCTCGTGACCTACCAGACCGGCCCCTCGGGGCAGACGGTGCGGCGGGTGCTCGTCGAGCAGGGGCTGAAGATCAAGCGCGAGCTCTATCTGGGCATCGTCCTCGATCGCAGCAGCGAGCGTCTGGTGGTGATGGTGAGCCCCGACGGCGGCGTCGAGATCGAGAAGGTCGCGGAGGAGACGCCCGAGCGCATCTTCAAGGAGTACGTGCATCCCGGGCTCGGGCTCGCCGGCTACCAGGCGCGCAAGCTCGCCTTCGCGCTCGGCCTCTCTGGGCCGCAGATCGGGCAGGCGTCGAAGATGATGATGGCGCTCTACCAGGCGTTTGTCGCCACCGACGCGTCGCTGCTCGAGATCAACCCGCTCATCGAGACCGAGGACGGCAGCCTGCTGGCGCTCGACGCGAAGATGAACTTCGACGACAACGCGCTGTTCCGGCATGCCGACTTCAAGGAGCTGCGCGACATCGCCGAAGAGGATCCGCTCGAGGTCGAGGCGTCGAAGTTCTCGCTGAACTACATCAAGCTGGACGGAACGATCGGCTGCATGGTCAACGGCGCCGGCCTGGCCATGGCGACGATGGACATCATCAAGCTGGCCGGCGGCGAGCCGGCGAACTTCCTCGACGTCGGCGGCGGCGCCAACGCCGAGCAGATCAAGAACGCGTTCCGCATCCTGATGGCCGACAAGGCCGTGCGCGCCGTGCTGATCAACATCTTCGGCGGCATCCTGCGCTGCGACGTGCTCGCCGAGGGCGTGATCGCCGCGGTCAAGGACCTTGGCGTCCCCGTGCCGATCGTCATCCGCATGGAGGGCACCAACGTCGAGAAGGGCAAGCAGATGCTGAAGGAGAGCGGCCTCAACTTCCAGACGGCCGACGACATGAACGAGGCGGCGCAGAAGGTCGTCGCCGCCGCGAAATAATCATGGCAGTACTGATCGACAAGAACACGAGACTTCTCGTCCAGGGCATCACCGGCAGGGAAGGCACCTTTCACGCCAAGCAGGCGGCGGCCTACGGGACCACCGTCGTCGGCGGCGTCACGCCCGGCAAGGGAGGGACGACGCACGAGGGTTGGCCGGTGTTCAACACCGTCGCCGAGTGCGTGAAGGCGACCGGCGCGAACGCGTCGGTGATCTTCGTGCCGCCGGCCGGCGGCGCCGACGCGATCCTCGAAGCGGCGGATGCCGGCCTGCCGCTGGCGGTGTGCATCACCGAGGGCATCCCGGTGATGGACATGCTGAAGACCTTCGGCGCCATCCGCGGCGGCCGCTCAGAAAAGACGCGGGTGATCGGCCCGAACTGTCCAGGTTTGATTACCGCCGGGCAGGCCAAGGCCGGTATCATTCCAGGACATATCTGCAAGGAGGGCCGGGTCGGCATCGTCTCCAAGAGCGGGACGCTGACCTACGAGGCCATCCACCAGCTCACCCGGAACGGGCTGGGGCAGACCACGTGCATCGGCATCGGCGGCGACCCGCTGATCGGCACCAGCTTCATCGACGCCCTGTCGCTCTTCGCGAAGGACCCGCAGACCGAGGCGGTCGTGATGATCGGCGAGATCGGCGGCAACGCCGAGCAGGACGCCGCGGCGTGGGTGAAGGCGAACTTCAAGAAACCGGTCGTCGGCTTCATCGCCGGCCAGACCGCGCCGCCGGGGCGGCGCATGGGCCACGCCGGAGCGATCATCGCCGGCGGCAAGGGGACGGCCAAAGAAAAGATGGAGGCGCTCGACGCGGCCGGCGTCCGCGTCGTGAAGAGCCCGGCGGACATCGGCGCGGCGATCAAGGAACTTCTCAGGGCGTAGCGCATATGCAACGGATCATCAACGACTTCAGCATCCAGATCGCGACCGTCAACGGCTCGGGGAGCCAGACGGCCAACCTCGTCCTCCTCCGCTCCATCTTCCAGATGGGCATTCCGGTGTCGGGCAAGAACATGTTCCCGTCGAACATCGCGGGGCTGCCGACCTGGTACACCGTGCGCGCCAACAAGGCGGGCTACATCGCGCGCAAGAAGGAAGTGGACTTCCTCGTCGCGATGAACGCCGAGACGGCGAAGGAAGACGTGCTGTCGCTCGAGCCGGGGCGCGCGGTGCTCTACGACGAGCCGCTCAAGCTGAACGAGCTGAGGAGCGACCTGACGTTCTACCCGGTGCCGTTCGACAAGATCGTCGCGACGGTGTGCACCGACGCCAAGCTGCGCCGCCTGGTCAAGAACATGATCTACGACGGCGTGCTGTCGCAGATCCTCGAGATCGACATGGGCGAGATGGAGAAGGCGCTGCGCAAGCAGTTCGGCAAGAAGGTGAAGGCCGCCGACCTGAACATGGGCGCGCTCAAGGCCGGGTCGGACTACGCCGCGCAGAACCTGAAGAAGACCGATCCGTTCGCGGTCGAGCGCATGGACAAGACCGGCGGCATGATCCTCATCGAGGGCAACACCGCCGCGGCGCTCGGCGCGATGTTCGCCGGGGTCACCGTCGTCGCGTGGTACCCGATCACGCCGTCCTCGTCGCTGCCCGAGTCGCTCATCGGCTACATGAAGAAGTACCGCGTCGACAAGGAGACGGGGAAGGCGACCTACGCCATCGTCCAGGCGGAAGACGAGATCGCCTCGATCGGGATGGTGCTGGGGGCGAGCTGGGCGGGGGCGCGCGCCATGACCTCCACCTCGGGCCCCGGGATCTCGCTGATGAGCGAGTTCGCCGGCCTCGCCTACTACGCCGAGATCCCCGGCGTCATCTTCGACATCCAGCGCGTCGGCCCGTCCACGGGCCTGCCCACGCGCACCGCGCAGGGGGACATCGCGACCACCGCGCTGCTCTCGCACGGCGACACCCGGCAGATCCTGCTCATCCCGGCGTCGGTCGAGGAGTGCTTCGAGATGGCGCAGGACGCGTTCGATCTCGCCGAGCGCTTCCAGCAGATCGTCTTCGTGATGAGCGATCTCGACCTCGGGATGAACACCTGGATGTCGGCGCCGTTCAAGTACCCCGAGAAGGCCTACGACCGCGGCAAGGTGCTCGACGCCGAGACCGTCAAGCGTCTCGGGGGGGAGTGGGGCCGCTACAAGGACGTCGACGGCGACGGCATCCCCTGGCGGACGCTGCCGGCCACCGGCATGCCGTCCTATTTCACCCGCGGCTCCGGCCACAACGAGAAGGGGCAGTACAGCGAGCGCCCGGACGACTACCAGCGCAACATGGATCGCCTCGCCCATAAGCAGGAGACGGCGAAGAAGTACGTGCCGGCGCCGATCGTCGACGACGCCGAGACCGAGATCGGGATCGTCGGCTACGGCACCAGCCACTGGGCGATCGGCGAGTGCCGGGTGCAGCTCGAGCAGGAATTCGGCATCAAGACGGCCTACATGCGGCTGCGTGCGTATCCGTTCTCGCAGGACGTCGAGGCGTTCATCGCGCGCTACCCGCGCATCTACGTCGTCGAGCAGAACCGCGACGCGCAGATGAAGATGCTGCTGCGCATCGACCTGCCGGCCGGCGCGACCAGCCACGTCCGCAGCGTGCTGCACTACAACGGGTTGCCGGTGGACGCGCGCTCGCTGACCGACGAGATCCTGATGCAGGAAGGGCGCAAGCCCCGCGAAACGGCGCAGGCGGTAACCGCGCGGCACGACGCGGCGGTGGTGACCGCCGCCCGGGAGGGTGAGTAATGGCCGACGTCAAGAAGAACCGCATCGGGCTCGAGATTCAGCCGTATCGCGGCGGCAAGACCACGCTCTGCGCCGGCTGCGGCCACAACGCCATCTCCGAGCGCATCATCGACGCCTTCTTCGAGATGGGGATCCATCCGAAGGACGTGCTCAAGCTGTCGGGGATCGGCTGCTCGAGCAAGACGCCGGCCTATTTCCTCAGCGAGGCGCACGGCTTCAACTCGGTGCACGGCCGCATGCCGTCGGTCGGCACCGGCGCGCTGCTCGCCAACCGCAAGATGCTGGCGATCGGCATCAGCGGCGACGGCGACACCGGGGCCATCGGCATCGGCCAGTTCGTCCACCTGATGCGGCGCAACCTGCCGATCATCTACATCATCGAGGACAACGGCTGCTACGGCCTGACCAAGGGGCAGTTCTCGCCGACCGCCGACGTCGGCTCGACGCAGAAGAACGGCCAGCCCAACGACCTGCCGCCGATCGACACCTGCATGATGGCGGTGCAGCTCGGCGCCTCGTTCGTCGCGCGCTCCTTCTCGGGCGACAAGAAGCAGCTGCTCTCGATCCTCAAGGCGGCGATCGCGCACCGCGGCACCGCGATGATCGACGTGCTGTCGCCGTGCGTCACCTTCAACGATCACGAGGGTTCGACCAAGAGCTACGCCTACGTCAAGGAGCACGACGAGCCCAGCGGCGAGGTCAGCTTCGTGCCGTTCTTCGAGGACATCACCGTCGACTACGACCCGGGGACCACCACCGCGGTGACGATGCACGACGGCTCGAAGCTGTATTTGAAGAAGGTCGCCGAAGACTACAACCCGACCGACAAGCTGTCCGCCATGCGCCTGATGCACGAGACGCACAGCCGCGGCGAGTTCGCCACCGGCGTCCTCTACATCGAGCCGGACAAGGACGACTTCCTGACGCAGCTCAATCTCGTCGACGAGCCGCTGGCGATGCTGCCGGTCGATCGGGTCAAGCCGGGGCGCGACGTGCTCGACGCGGTGATGGAAGAACACAGATAGCTCTCGCGAGACTGGGAACGATCACAGGAGGCCAGGGGTCGAGGAGACCAGGAAAGAACTCCTGACCTCCTGTCCTCCTGCACTCCTGTAGGCAAGGCGCTGCTATGACCAAGATTGCGGCAAGTGTTCTGGTGTCGGTACTGTTGATACCGGGTGTGGCGGCGGCGCAGAAGCGCCCGCTGGCGGTCGACGACGTCTACAACGTGAAGGACGTCCGCGATCCGCAGCGATCGCCCGACGGCAAGTGGGTCGCCTACGTCGTGTCGCGCGCGATCAAGGACGGCGACAAGAACGACACCGACGTCTGGATGGCGAGCTGGGACGGCACGCAGGAGATCCAGGTGACCTCCTCCCCCGACGGCGAGTCGCAGCCGCGCTGGAGCCCGGACAACAAGTACCTGTCGTTCGTGTCCTCGCGCCAGGGCGCCAAGGGCGGGCAGTTGTGGCTGATGAACCGCGCCGGCGGGGAGGCGGTCAAGGTCAGCGACGTCAAGGGCGGGATCTCGTCCTATGCCTGGTCGCCGGATGCGAAGCGTCTGGTCTTCGTCGTCGAAGACCCGGATCCGCGCGATCCCAAGGACGATGACAAGGAGACGGCGGACAAGAAGAAGACGCCGCCTCCCATCGTCGTCGATCGCTATCACTTCAAGCAGGACGTCACCGGCTACCTGCGCGGCGCCCGCGATCACCTGTACCTGTTCGACGTCGCCACGAAGAAGGCCGAGGCGCTGACGACCGGCGCGCTCTACGAGGAGTCGGATCCCGCCTGGTCGCCCGATGGGACGCAGATCGCCTTCGTCAGCAAGCGCGGCAATGGCGATCTCGACCGCAACGACAACACCGACGTGTGGGTGATCGACGCCAAGCCGGGCGCGCAGCCGCGCCAGGTCACGACGTCGCCGATCTCCGACGACGGGCCGCTGTCGTGGAGCCCCGACGGCAGCCAGCTCGCCTACACCATCGGCGACGAGCTCAAGTTCTCGGCCTACACGCAGAACAAGCTGGCCGTCATTCCCGCCGGCGGCGGGCAGCCGCGGATTCTCGCCGACACGCTCGATCGTCCCATCCGCCAGCCGGTGTGGTCGAAAGACGGCGCGTCGATCGCCTTCGTCGTCGTCGACGACCGCTCGCAGTATCCCGCGCGGGTCCCGGTCGCAGGCGGTCGAGTCGAGCGTTTGATCACGGCGAAAAGCGTCGTCAACAGCCTGTCATCCGGTCCCGGCGACGGCAATTTCGCCGTCCTTGCCGCGGCCGACACGGAAATGCCGGAAGTGGCGGCGCTGGAAGCCGGCAAGCTGCGGCGCCTCTCGCATCAGAACGACGAGTGGCTGTCGAAGGTCCTGCTGGGGACGACCGAGGAGTTCACGTCGATCAGCAAGGACGGCACCGAGGTGCACGGGCTGATCGTCAAGCCGCCGACCTACCAGGCGGGACAGAAGTATCCGACGGTGCTGCGCATCCACGGCGGCCCCAACGGGCAGGACGAGCACGCGTTCAGCTTCGAGCGCGAGTTGTTCGCCGCCAACGGCTACGTCGTCGTCGCGGTCAACTACCGTGGCAGCAACGGCCGCGGCAGCGTCTACCAGAAGGCGATCTTCGCCGACTGGGGCGGCAAGGAAGTCGTGGACCTGCTCGGCGCGATGGACCACGTGCAGAAGATCGGTCTCGCCGATCCCGATCGCCTGGGGATTGGCGGCTGGAGCTACGGCGGCATCCTCACCGATTACACCGTGGCCACCGATCCGCGCTTCAAGGCGGCCACGAGCGGCGCCGGCAGCGCGCTGCAGCTCTCGATGTACGGCGTCGACCAGTACATCACGCAGTACGAGACCGAGATTGGTCCGCCGTGGAAGTCGCAGGATCTGTGGATCAAGATCTCGTATCCGTTCTTCCACGCCGATCGGATCAAGACGCCGACGCTGTTCCTGGTGGGTGAGAAGGACTTCAACGTCCCCTCCGTCGGCAGCGAGCAGATGTACCAGGCGCTGCGCAGCCTCGGGGTCGACACGCAGCTCGTGATCTACCCGGCGCAGTTCCACGGCATCACCACGCCGAGCTACAAGATCGATCGGTTCCAGCGCTACCTCGACTGGTATGCGAAGTACCTGAAGCCGGGATCGAAGACGACCACCGCGACCGCGTCGAAGCGCTGAGCGCTATCGCTGCCTGGCGATATCGCTCGCCGTCACCGCGGACGCCCCCTTGCCGAAGACCTTCCGAACGAAGGTCAGCGTGTCGGCGAGATCGGCGTCGTTCATGGCGGCCGCGAACGGCGGCATCTGGTTCGTGTACTTCGGCCGGCTCGCCGGCAGCACCTGCGCCGGTCCGTGCAGGGTGGCGCGAATCAGCGTCGCCGCGTCGCCGCTGACGACGCCGCTCCCGATCAACGACGGCTGCATCCCCGCAACGCCGCTGCCGTCGGGCATGTGGCAGGCGGCGCACATCTGCTGATACAGCTTCGCGCCGCGCGAACCGTCGTCTGCCGCCGCCGCGGTCGCGGCCGGTGACGCGGCGCCGGCGCGCGCGATCGACGTCTCTCCCGTGTAGATGACCCGCCAGATCCGTCCCTTCTCGGTGTCCGTGATGTAGAGCGAGCCGTCAGGGCCGACGGCAATTCCGCACGCGCGGAAGCGCGCGTCTCGCGTGCGCACGAACTCATCCCTGCCGGCGAACCCATCGGCGAAGACTTCGTAGGCGCCAGTGGGCATGCCCTGCGTGTCGAACGGGACGAACGCCACCAGGTAGCCGGCCTGCGGCCGCGGCGCGCGGTTCCACGAGCCGTGAAACGCGACGAACGCGCCGCCGCGATACTTCTCGGGAAACTGCGTCCCCGTGTACATCGCCAACTGCAGCGGCGCCCAGTGCGCGGGAAAGGCGACGACCGGCTTGTCGTACGGATCCGGATCGATCCGCTTGAAGTTGTCGCCGCCGAACTCCGGTGAGAGCATGTGCGCCTTCTTGATCGGATCCCAGTACGAGAACGGCCAGCCGAAATTCGAGCCTTCGCGGATGAGGTGCATGACTTCCGATACGCGCTCGGCGTTGTCGAGCGCGTCGTAGTGGACCGGATCGACGACGTCGAGATTGTCGCGGCCGTTCTGGACCATGAAGAAGCTCTTCGAGACGCCGTTCCAGGCGAGCGCGACGGCGTGGCGATGGCCGGTGGAGAAGCGCGTGCCGTCCGCCTGCGTCTGCTTCAGCCGATTGGCCTCGAAGCGCCAGAAGCCGCCGTACTTTTTCTGGAACTCGGTGGGGTCCATGCCCTTCGCGCCGCGCTGGCGATCGGGCTCGCTGTAGACGTTGTAGGGGGAGCCGATCTCGACGAGCATGTGCCCCTGTTCGTCGAACGCGAAGGCCTTCGCGTCGTGATCCCGTTCGGCCGGAAGGCCGGAGACGACGACCTCCGGATCGCCGACGGGAATCAGCTGGCCCGGCGTGTACTTGTGGCGGTAGACCGTGGTGCGGCTGGAGTGATACAGCCAGCCGTCGTGGAAGAGGATGTGGGTGCCGCCGTCGCCGGGGCCGAACTGCTTGATCTCGTCGGCGCGCCCGTCGCCGTTGGTGTCGCGCAGCGCGAAGATGCCGCCGAACTTCCCCTTGACGTAGAGATCGCCGTTGGCGGCGACGGCAATCCCGCGCAGGTTCTCGGAGTTGTTGCCGACCTTCCGATCGACGACCAGGTTGTCGGCGACGACGAGGGCGCGAAACCCCGGCGGCAGGGAAATCGCGCCGTCATCCGGGTCGGGAACCGGCAGCGCCGGCGGCGCGGCGGCCGCCGCGGCGATAGCACAGAGCACCAGGAGGCAAGCGATCGATCTCGGCATGACGCCGAGTCTAAGCCCGATCAGCCCTGCGTTTCATCCCCAGCAGGGCGATCAGCCCTGCGTTTCATCAACATTGGCGCCGATCACGTCCTCGGCGATCTTGTCGCAGTCCTCCGGCAACCCCTGATCGTCGAGACCGGGGGCATTCGCGTTTCCCTGCTGCGGAACGTCGGTCGGGCGATCCCCTTCAACCGCGCCTTCGTGCCGATCGGCTTCCTCGCGCTGCTGTCCCTTCATCGCTCCTCCTTCCACCTAAAGGTGGAAGCCACGTGGCTTCCGCCTTTAGGCGGAAGCTCCACATCCCTTCCGCCTTTAGGCGGAAGAACCATATAATTTGTCGGATATGTCTGAACGTACACTCGCCATCATCAAGCCCGACGCCGTCAAGGCCCGCCACTCGGGACGGATTATCCAGCGCATCGAGGATGCCGGATTCACTATTCGTGCCATGCGCCTCGTCAATTTGTCCCAGAAAGAGGCGGAAGGCTTTTACGCCGTGCATCGGGAGCGTCCATTCTTCGGCAGCCTGACGAAGTTCATGTCGTCGGGGCCAGCGGTTGTGCTGGCGCTGGAGGCGCCCGACGCCATCAAGAAGTGGCGCACGTTGATGGGCGCGACCGACCCGGCCAAGGCCGACGCCAGCACGCTGCGCAAGGACTTCGGCACCTCGATCGAGAACAACGCGACGCACGGCTCGGACGCGCCCGACACCGCGGCCTTCGAGCTCGGGTACTTTTTCCCGGGAATCGATCTCTCCCGGTAGGGGCGACGTGGCGGGGATCAAGTCCGACAAGTGGATCCGGAAGATGGCGCTCGAGCACGGCATGATCGAGCCGTTCGAGGATCGCCAGGTCCGCCAGGGTGTCGTCTCCTACGGGCTCTCGTCCTACGGCTACGATATCCGCGTGGCCGACGAGTTCAAGATCTTCACCAACATCAACAACACGGTGATCGACCCGAAGAACTTCGATCCCCGATCGTTCGTCGACGTCAAGGCCGACATCTGCATCGTCCCGCCCAACTCGTTCGCGCTGGCCCGCACGGTGGAGTACTTCCGCATCCCGCGCGACGTGCTCACCGTGTGTCTCGGCAAGTCCACCTACGCGCGCTGCGGCATCATCGTCAACGTGACGCCGTTCGAGCCGGAGTGGGAGGGGACGGTCACGCTCGAGATCTCCAACACTACGCCGCTGCCCGCGAAGATCTACGCCAACGAAGGGCTCGCGCAGGTCCTGTTCTTCCAGGGCGACGAGCCCTGCGAAGTGTCGTACGCCGACAAGAACGGGAAGTACCTCAAGCAGCGCGGCGTGACGCTCCCGAAGATCTAGTGGTCAGGGCATAAAGCCCTGACCCACACACCCCTTAGATCTAGTGGGTCAGGGCATA
>Ga0207708_10004691_pt1 | contig 10054 bp, 13 predicted proteins | sample KBSK5101metaG_FD_184340 | JGI IMG/M metagenome (GOLD analysis project Ga0207708, IMG submission 184340) | Corn, switchgrass and miscanthus rhizosphere microbial communities from Kellogg Biological Station, Michigan, USA - KBS K5-10-1 metaG... | ecosystem: Host-associated > Plants > Roots >...
GCGCACGAGCTCCTCCGGCGGCTCGCCCATGCTGAACGTGCGCGTCATGTCCGCGTAACAGCCGGAGACCGGGTCCTGCGGATAGAGGTCGGCGATGATCGCCTCGCCTTCGACGATCGGGCCGTGGCCGGGCTCGTGCCCGATCGCCGTCTGCTCCCCGTGCGAGACGATGACCATGTCTGGAGCGATCACGCCTGCCTCCGAGAAGGACTGCAGGGCGAGGCCCTGGAGCTCCTCGCACGTCAGGTCGCCGCCCTCCCGCAACCGGTCGCGGATGGCCCCCATCGCACGCTCGGCACCTGCCTGCGCACGGCGAATGCCGGCGAGCTCCGATTCGTTCTTGACCCGTCGCCGCTTGTCGAAGACGTCGCCGTCCGGCTCGAGCGAGATGCCGTTCGCGCGCAGGAAATCGGCCTGCTCCAGTGGGAATGCGCGCGGAGTGACCGCGCTTTCGAGCCCGATCTTCTGACAGGCGCGGAGGACGACCTGGCGCTCCGACTCGTGCCACGGAATGCCGCTCGCAATGAGCTCGTCGATCCCCAGGTCCTCGAACGGGACGGTGACGATGCCGTTGATCCCCTCGATCCGGGGGACCTCGAGCGAGCCGACGAAGACGTAGCGGCCGCCGTCCTTCTCCGCGTAGATGAACGCGTCCGGGACGGGCACCGGAACCTCGTGGCGGAGCTCCGGGGAGCGAATGGTGTCGCCGTAGATGAGCAGGTCGGGCACGGTCTTTGCAGCCTAGCTGGGGTAGATTCCAAACGCGGTGCAGGACGGTTTGGAACGGGCACGGAAGCTCGTCGCCTTCTACGACGACGAGGTCGCCGCGCTGCTTCCGCCCGGGGCCGAGCTCTTCGACGTGCACGTCCACGTCGGGACCGACATCGACGGCTTCGTCTCCGAGCTGGATGACCTGCTCGCCTTCCTGGCGAAGGACGGCGTCAAGCGCGCCTTCGCGTTCTGCCTGGACGAGCCGGATCGCGAGCCGGCCTTCCGGGCTGCCAACGACCGTACGCTCGAGGCGGCGCGCAGGTCCGACGGCGTGCTCGTCCCCTTCGCCCGTCTCGACCTCGCCCAGCAGCCCATCGAGGAGGCGACGCGCGCACTCGATGCGGGAGCACGCGGGATCAAGCTGCACCCGCGCGCACAGGCTTTCCGCCTCGACGACGAGCGGCTCGCGCCCGTCTTCGCGCTGGCCGCCGAACGGGGGGTGCCGATACTCATCCACGGCGGCCGCGGGCTCCCGCCGATCGCCGAGCACCTGCGCCGCCTCGTCGACACCTATCCGGGGTCGCAGCTGATCATCGCGCACGCGGGGATCGCCGACCTTGCCCGCCTCTCGGAGGAGTTCGCCGGGCACCCGGGCGTCTTCTTCGACACCTCGGTCTGGAGTCCGCTCGACCTGCTCGACATGTTCCAGCGCATCTCGCCGGAGCAGACTCTGTACGCGTCGGACTACCCCTACGGCCAGCAACCCGGCTCCCTTTTCATCGCGCTCCGCACGGCGCGACTCGCCGGCCTGACCGAGGAGCAGATCCGCGACCTGCTCGGGCGCTCGGCGGCCGGGATCGCGGACGGGAAGCCGTCCGCCCCGCGCACTCCGCCGATGGGCCGGACGGCCATCGTCCAGCCGATCACATTCGCCCGCATCCACCATTACCTGGCCATGGCAACCCCGCTCCTCTGGACGCGGCAGCGAGACACGATCGGCGTCCTCGGCCTCGCGCTGAACACCTGCGCAGAGCGCGACGGCTTCGTGGAGGAGCGTGCGCGGATCGCCGAGCTGATCGCCGGTGCACAGGAGCTCTGGGCCACGCTGCCGGACATCGAGGACGAGCAGAAGCGGCTGGAGGCCAACCGGTACACCTTCCGCCTCGTGCACCTCGCAGACATCCTCGCGGTCACCACCAGCACCGAGTGATTGCCGCAGTCGTCCTGGCCGCCGGCGCAGCGAGCCGGTTCGGCGAGCCCAAGCAGCGCCTGCTCCTGCCGCGGGTCCTCGCCCGGCTGGCGAACACGTCGCTCGAGGACGTCGTCGTCGTGGTCGGCGCGCACGAACTGGAGGCGGAAGGTGTGTGGCTCGTCGACTGCCCGGAATGGGAACGGGGCCCAGGCGCCTCGCTCCGCTGCGGCCTGGCGGCCCTTTCCGCCGGGACGGAGGCCGCGGTCGTCTGCCTCGCGGACGGGCCGAACCTGAGCCCCGCAGCGGTCGAGCGCGTCGTGGCGGCCTGGCGGGAGGGAGAAGGCGACGTCGTCGCGGCGAGCTACGACGGAGAGCGCGGCCATCCGGTCGTACTCGGGCGGAGCGTCTGGGCCTCCGTGCCGGACGAAGGCATGCGGGCGCTTCCTGCGGTGCTCGTGCCCTGTGACGACCTCGGCGCACCCGGAGACGTCGATTCCCCAGGGGATCTCGAATGAGACGCCTGCTCCGGCCCGCAATCGTCATCCCCGCGATCGCGCTGCTTCTCTTCGCGGGCGGAGTGCTGTACGCGGCCCTCAGGGGGCTCGACTCGGGCGCCGTGGACGAGAACGAGCAGGTCCTGGCCGACGCGGGCGTCTATCCGGGATCGAAGGAGATCGGCCGGAACAGCGAGACGTTTGCGGGCGCGGAGGCGGCCGTCCCGGTGCCGAAGGGCGTCGTCACGACGGTCGCCTACGCGCCGCCGAAGGCGACCGATCAGCTCGAGGTCGTCAACTACTACGTCAGCCGCCTCCGCCCTGAGTGGTCGCCCGAGGTCGAACGCTCGCTCGCCGGAGCGGCCGGGACGACCACACAGCGCTCCTACCGGGTGACCTTCTCCAGGGAAGACCAGTGCCTCATCCTCGGCACCGCGGGCATGGTCGCCGACCTCGCGCAGCCGGTCTACACGCTCTCCGCCTACGGGCGCGAGGGCGACTCCTGTTAGGCCTCAAGCGCACCCGCAGAATGCCGATGGAAAGAGGGTTGCACGCGCTTTCCGCCGAACTCTGAGCTCTTGATGGCCGTCTCTCCCCTTGGAGCCGCCCGACTTCGCCGCCGCCTCACTGTCGAGGAGGCCGCAGCTCGCGCGCGGATGGAGATCGACCAGGTGAAGTCGCTCGAGGAGAACTGCATGTACCGGTTCGGCTCAAACGCCGACGCCCTGGCCGCCGCGCTTGTCTACGCGACCGCGCTCGGCATCTCGGAGCGCGAGGCCCGTCAGATCGCCGGGCTCCCCGTCACGAGCCGCCTCGTCGACCCGTGGTCACTCCGCAGGTCGATGGCGATCTGCGCCTTCCTCGCCGCGATGGGAACTCTCGTCTGGTTCGGATTCCGCCCGGAGCTCGGCTCGGAGCCCTCCGCCGCCGCGACCCCGGCGGCGAGCCACGCCACGGTCGACCCGACGGTGGCCCTGCCAGAGCCGTGGGAGATCCAGGTCGACGTCTACAACGGCACCGGGGCGGGCAACGCCGCAGCGAGCATGGCCAACCGCGTCGCCGGCCTCGCGTACCAGATCGGCAAGGTCGGGAACGCCAAGAGCGACGACTACCGCAAGACGCTCGTTTACTACCCGCCCGGCGGGCAGGAAATCGGCGCGCGGCTCGCCCATGAGCTCGGCGTCGGGACGGCCGCCCTCCCGGGTGGGGACAACCCCAACCGCCTCGTCGTCATCGTCGGGGGCTAGAGCGGGGTTCTGAGCGCCGCGAGCTTCTGCTTGAGCTCCGGCGGCATCTCCTCGACGACCGCCTGGCGCACGTAGCGCCTGAGCGTCTCTTCGAACTTGTAGCGCTTGCGGCAGTAGCCGCAGTCGTCGAGATGCGCCTCGGCTATCGCGTACTCGTCCTCGGAGAGCTCACGGTCGAGGAAGGGTTGGAGCATCTCCTCGCACTCGGCGCATGGATCGGGGCCCATGTAGACCATCAGCCGCTGTCTCCCACACTAGCTTCTGCGAGCTCCTTCTTGAGAATCCTTCTGCCGCGGTGCAGCCGCGACATGACCGTCCCGATCGGAATGTCGAGGATCTGCGCCGCGTCCTGATAGGTGAAGTCGCCGATGTCGACAAGGACGATGACGTCGCGGAAGTCGTGCGGCACCTCGGCTAGCGCCCCGACGATCTCGTCCTGGGACAGGCGCTCCACGATCCGCGCCTCGTCGTCCGACCCCCCGTCGGCCTCGAGCCGGTTGTAGAGGAAGTAGTCGCCTTCTTCGAGCGGCTGCGTGGAGGGCGCGCGCTGCTCTCGGCGCCCGCGGTCGATGTTCAGGTTCGTGAGGATCCGGAAGAGCCAGGCGCGTAGGTTCGTGCCCGGCGTGTAGGAGCGCCAGCTGCGGAAGGCGCGCGCATAGGTCTCCTGCACGAGGTCCTCGGCCTCTTCGCGCGTCGACACGAGTCGCCGAGCGACGCGATAGACCTGATCCGCCAAATCCAGAACCTCCTCCTCGAACCGCACGCGTGCACGCGCTTCCTCCGCAATGCCGCGTGCATCGGTCTCGGGCTGGACTTCGCTCATCGGCCCGGACAGTAACAGTTCAACGAACGCAAAATCCCCGCTATTCCGGGGTAGCGACCGGCATGAAGCCGCCGCGCTCGAGCGCCCCGAGAATCTCCTTCCTGGCGAGCCGCTCGTCGTCCCAGGCGATGGTCACCTGACCCATGAGGTTCGCGTTCGCCGCCTCGAGCCCGTCGAGGCCCTGCAGGGACGAGCCCAGGCGCATGACGCAGCGCTCGCAGCGCACTCCGGTCACCTGGATCGTGTCGGTCTGCAGGGCCACGCTTCGATCTTACGTAAGGTCGACGAGGCGGCGGCACAGGGACTCGAGCCCATCCGACCGGCCAAGCTCCAGCTGCTCTTCGGACTGGTCGGAAAGGTCGGGGCCCTGCGCTCCGAGCCGCTCCGTGAGCTCCTCCACGAGCTCGGGCACGGACGCCAGCCGCGAGCCGTCCGGATGGACGAGGTCGGCCTGCCGGCCGAAGCGAGCCGCCGCCCACCGGTTCTGGGCGTAGAGCCCCCGGTCGGCCGGCCCGTCGGCCACGAGCCCGGAGGCCATCGACTGCAACAGCGTGGCCAGGGCGGCAGTTTCCTCGAGCCGCGTCGGCTGGTCCGGGATCCGAATCTCGAGCGTGCCGAAGCGCGGATGGGGACGAATGTCCCACCACACGCGCGTGATCTCATCGGCAAGGCCGAGCTCCACGAGACGCTCGACAAACCGCTCCCAGTCTTCGTAGGAAGAAAAGACCGGCGGCGCCCCGCTCCGCGGAAGCAGCGCGAGGATCTCGGCGCGCGCGGAGCGGAGGCCGGTGTCCGCTCCGGCCACGTAGGGCGAGTTGGCCGAAAGCGCCAGGACGAGCGGTAGCCATGGCAACACGGCCTCGAGCGCCGCCATGCACGCCTCCGGGCTCGCCATGCCCACGTGCACGTGCAGGCCGGAGACGTACTGCCGGCGCGCCGTGGGGCCCGCGTAGTCGACGAACCTCTGATAGGCGGGGCTCCCAACGACGGGCTGCTCTTCCGGGACGGCCGTCGGCCACGTGCCCGAGGCGGCGAGGACCAGCCCTTCTCCGCCTGCCGCCTCTTTCGCCCGAGCCCGCAGCAGCAAGAGCTCCTCGGCGGCCTCCCCCGCTGTCCTGTGGATCCCGGTGTTGAGCTCGACGACAGACTCGAAGAGCTCTTCCTTCAGCCGGGCGCCGTCGAGGGCGTCGCGCGGGAAGGGCCGCGGCGCAAGCGTCTCGGCGTCGAGGCAGAAGAGCTCCTCCTCGATCCCGACCGTGAAGGAATCCGTTTGCCCGAAGGAGTGCGGAATCACGCGGGAACTCTAGAAAAAGGAGGTCGGAGGCCCGGGCAGGCGGGCGGGCCTCCGACCGTTACTTCCGAAAGCCAAGCTGGCGATGCGGCTTCCGGAAGCGTGCCCCTTGGGGTAAGGGGCCAAGGGCGCCGTTATCCGACTGGGGTGCTCGGTTGGCGCCCAAGCTCAACTTTCACGTTCAAAGTCTCCTCTCCGCGATGCACCTCGAGGTCGAGGGAGTCGCCCGGCTGTTTCGAAGTGACTACGGAAGCCAGCTGATCACTGGTTTCCACCGCCTGTCCGTCTACCTTCGTGACCACGTCACCGCCGAGCCAGAAGGTTTGTCCGGCGAGGACGACCTGGGTGGTGCCGCCCTTGAGGCCGGCGTCCGCCGCGGGGCTTCCATCTCGCACGTGCTGGATGAGCACGCCCTTGTCGACAGGCACGCGCAAGTTGCTCGCGAGGTCGGAGGTGATCGTCGTCAACTCGACTCCGAGGTACGCGTGCTCGACCTTGCCCTCCTTGATGAGCTGGCCCGCGACGTCCTTGACCGTGTCGATCGGGATGGCGAAGCCGATGCCGACGTTCCCGCCGGACTCGGTCTCGATCTGCGCGTTCACGCCGATGACGTCCCCATTGGCGTTCAGGAGCGGGCCGCCCGAGTTGCCGTGGTTGATGGCAGCGTCGGTCTGGATGACCTCGTCGATCTGGAAGCCGTTCGGCGCCTGGATCCGGCGCTGCAAGGCGCTGACGATCCCCGCGGTGACCGTGCGCTCGAGGCCGAAGGGATTGCCGATGGCGACGACCGCATCTCCGACCTTCACGACGCTCGAATCGCCGAGCGCGAGCGGCGTCAGCGAGCGTGACATGGCGCCCTGGATCTTGAGGACGGCGATGTCCGTGGACGGATCGCTGCCGACCACCGTGGCGTCCATCTGCTCCTCGTCCGAGAAGCTGACCTGAACCTTCTTCGCGCCCTCGACGACGTGATAGTTGGTGACGACATGGCCGTCCTTGTCGATGACGAAGCCGGAACCCTGGGCCTGCTGCTCCTGCGCTCCGAAGACGCTGCTGGAGACCACCGACGTCGAGGTCACCTGGACGACGCCGTGCTTCGCACCCTCATAGATGTCGGAGATCTTCTTCCCGCCCTTCGCAGGGAAGGCTGCAGGCTCGGTCGTCCCACTCTGAATCTCTCGGATGACGGTTGTCGTCGAGCCACTGTCGAGGGTCTGCCCGAGGCCAACCGCGACCACGCCGCCGAGCAGGGCAGCTCCCACGAGCGCGCCTGCTTTCGCCCACCCGGATTGCATGCGTCGGTTATAGCCGCGGGCCTATGAAGCCCTGGTTGCGGGGGGTTAAGCAGACGTTAAGCGGGCGTGCCTTGACATATCGAAGCCGTTCGATATATTGACACCCATCGATGCGTGAGCTACCTGTTATCGACTGCTGCGCCCCACTCGGGGCTCCAACCCTCTCGGACGAGGAGGCAGAGGCGAGCGCGGCGCTCTTCGCTGCACTCGCCGATCCGGCGCGCGTGCGCATCGTCAACCTGATCGCGTCGACCGGCGAGCCGGTGTGTGCGTGTCACCTGGTCGAGCCGCTGGATCTCTCGCAGCCGACCGTCTCCCACCATCTGAAGCGACTCGTCGACGCGGGGCTCCTCGAGCGGGAGCCGCGCGGCAAGTGGGCGTACTTCTCGCTCACTCCCAATGCCGGCGCTCGACTCGCCGGCCTCGTCGACTTGACCCGCGAAGAGGACGTTGTGTCTCGATGACCACATCCCACTCGCGGCGCGAGGAGGTGCGGCGCAAGTACGCGGACGCGGCCCTCGCCGTCACCGAAGGCTCGGGCTGCGGCTGCGGAGGCGGCGCCTGCTGCGAAGCGACCGAGGGCGCCGACTTCGGGGAGTCGCTCTACACGATCGAGCAGCGGGGCGAGCTTCCGAACGCTGCGGCACTTGCCTCGCTCGGTTGCGGGAACCCGACCGCGATCGCCGAGCTAGAGGAAGGCGAGACGGTTCTCGACCTCGGCTCGGGAGGCGGTATCGACGTCATCCTCTCGGCCAAGCGGGTCGGCCCGGCCGGCCTCGCCTACGGGCTCGACATGACCGACGAGATGCTCGCGCTCGCGCGGAGGAACGCGGCCGAAGCCGAAGTCACGAACGCGATCTTTCTCAAGGGCCTGATCGAGCAGATCCCCCTGCCCGCTGACTCCGTCGACGTCGTGATCTCCAATTGCGTCATCAACCTCTCGACCGAGAAGGCAGGGGTCCTCTCGGAGATCTCCCGCGTGCTCAAGCCGGGCGGCCGGCTCGGAATCTCCGACATCGTCGCGGAGGACTGGCTCACGGAGGAGGAGCGGGCCGAGCGCGGCTCCTACGTCGGCTGCATCGCGGGCGCGCTCTCCAAGTCCGAGTACGAGGTGGGCCTCGAGGCCGCCGGCTTCGAGAGCATCTCCGTCGAGTTCACGCACGAGGTCGCCGACGGAATCCACGGTGCGATCATCAAGGCCGTGAAGACCACGGATCCGGCTGCGAAGGGCTTGCCCGTCGTCCAGCCGGCGGAGCGCGCCGGCTGCTGCTGATGGCTGTCGAGTCGTCGACCGCCACGATCGAAGCGCTGCGGCCCGAGCACTGGCCCGGGGTCGCGCGTGTGTACAAGGAGGGCATCGCAACGCGGAACGCGACGTTCGAGACCGAGGTTCCGACGTGGGAGGCGTGGGACTCGTCCCACCTGGCCGACCATCGCTTCGTCGCGCTTCGCGAGGGCAAGGTCGTAGGCTGGGCAGCCGTCAGCGCTGTTTCCGGCCGCTGCTGCTACAGCGGCGTGGTCGAGAACAGCGTCTACGTCGCGGAGGCCGCCCGCGGGCAAGGCGTCGGCAGACGCCTCCTCGAGGCGCTGATCGCCTCGACCGAGGCCGCGAGCATCTGGACGATCCAGGCGGGCATGTTCCCGGAGAACAAGGGCAGCATCGGCTTGCACCAGGCGCTCGGCTTCGAGACGGTCGGTACGCACAAGCGGCTCGGCAAGCTCGACGGCGTCTGGCGGGACGTCCTCCTGCTCGAGCGCCGAAGCCCCCGCATCGACTGATGGAGGCGCGCTGAGCCGCGTCCTCTTCGTCTGCGTCCAGAACGCCGGCCGCTCGCAGATGGCCGAGGCGCTCTTCTTCGCGGCTGCCGGCGGTCGCCATGAAGCCCGCTCGGCGGGCACCGCGCCGGCGGCGCTCGTGCACCCGGAGGTCGTCGAGGTGATGCGCGAGATCGGACTCGATCTGGGCGACCGCGTTCCGAACGAGCTCGAGGAATCGGACGCCGAGTGGGCGGACGTCGTCGTGACGATGGGCTGTGGAGACGCGTGCCCCTACATCCCCGGCAGGCGCTACATCGACTGGGAGCTCCAGGACCCGCATGGGCTTCCCCTGGAAGACGTGCGCACCATCCGGGACGACATTGCCGAGCGTGCGCGCTTTCTGGCCGCGGAGCTCGACGCCTAGGACGGGCCCGGGCACGCCGAGCCCGCGCAGGTGGCGTAGAGCCTGATCAGGTCCATCCAGTGGCTCAGATCGGGGTTGTTCGTCGAGTCGCCGTCGTGGAGGAGATTGCGAAGCTGCCAGCCGTCACGGTCGATCCGGTAGTACTCGCGGAAGATCGGGTTCGAGCGGTCGGCGCCGTAGTACTCGACATACGTGACACGCCGCGTTCGGATCTGTGCCCAGTCGGGTCTGCCTTTCGCCGGGTTCCCCCAGAACTCGGTGAAGAGGCGCTGACGGGTCCCCGGCTGGAGCAGAGAGACGCCGTCCATCGGAGCGGCGGGGGTGATCCTCGCTGCCGCGAGGATCGTGGGCGCGAGGTCGACGTTCGTCGCGATCCCCGTGTCGACTGAGCCCGGCTCGAAGTGCCCCGGCCACCTCATCGCGAGCGGCACGCGGATCGACTCCGTGTAGGGCCTCCACTTGCCGCGAGTCCCGTGCTCCCCCCACGCATAGCCGTTGTCGGAGATGAAGATCGCCAGCGTGTCCCGGCGCTCCTTCAGCGCGGCCAGCTCGTGGAACACGTTCCCGACCATGTCATCGACCGACATGAGCGTTCGGAGCATCTTGTCGCGTTCGGTCTGCATCACGGCCGGCGGCACAGCGTTCCTCCTGACCCAGGGGGGCTTGTCCGAGCGGTCGGCCTCGAGCATCGCCGGGCTCGGCACCCACGGCGGGACGGGCGCGGCTGCATATTGGGGCGCCGGGGTCGCGGGCCGGTGCGGCGCGACGGGCGCGACGTAGAGGAACCAGGGCTTGTCGTCCTGGCGATTGAACGCACGC
>Ga0207708_10004692_pt1 | contig 10053 bp, 7 predicted proteins | sample KBSK5101metaG_FD_184340 | JGI IMG/M metagenome (GOLD analysis project Ga0207708, IMG submission 184340) | Corn, switchgrass and miscanthus rhizosphere microbial communities from Kellogg Biological Station, Michigan, USA - KBS K5-10-1 metaG... | ecosystem: Host-associated > Plants > Roots >...
AGCGCCACCATCGTCGATTGAACGGACGTCGTCGTCAGGCCGGACGGCACCGGTGGCGCCGTAGCGTCGGCCGGCGCCGGCGTCGTGACCGCGAGTACCGCCGATCGGCTCGACTCGTTATCGGCGTTGTCGCGCGCGGAAACCTGATACGAGTACTGCGTGCTCGCCGCGACCGTCGTGTCGTTGTAAGCAGTGCCCGTGACGGTCGCCAGCAACGCGTTGTTTCGGTAAACGCGGTACTCGTGCAAGCCCGAGCCGCCGAGATCAGTGGACGCGCTCCAAGAGATCGCGACGGACGTGGCCTGGACCGACGTCGTCGCGAGACCCGAGGGCACCGCTGGCGGCGTCGTGTCCGGCGTCGCGAGCGTGGTTACGCTGACGATCGCGGAACGAGCTGACTCGTTGTTCGCGTTATCGCGCGCCTCGATCTCGTAGGCATAGTGCGTGCTCGCCGTGAGCCCAGTGTCCGTGTGGCTCGTCGTCGTGACGGTGGCAACCGCCACTCCGCCGCGATAGATCACGTAGTCCTTGAGCCCCGAGCCGCCGGCGTCGGTCGCGGCATTCCAGGTGAGATTGACCGTGGTCGGGCCGGTCGGAATAGCGGCAGCCCCGGTCGGCCTGGTCGGGGCGGTGATGTCGACCGCAGGGTCGTTGCCGCCGGATCCGTGGCAGGCGGAGAGGAATGCGACGGCCAGTGCAGCTGGCAACCAGCGAAGCGAGCGCAAAATCATCGTTCTTCTTTGTACGCGGCGAATTAATTTTGTGCGCTAAGACCATGATTTACAAGTGGTCGTATTATGCCCGCACAGGACGCCCGCTCGACGTTCGAGGTGCTCTAACCGCCCGCCCTCCGCGCACGCGCGGGACGCCCCTTGCACGCGCTTGGGCGGCGATGGTCAACGGGGTCGCGCAGCAATTGAACGCGGGTTAGCGCCGCTTGCTGCGCGACCGAGCGACCGACGGAGGCTCTATTTGATGAAGCCGAGCGACTCGAGCTTGACGATAATGCGGTGCGCCGACATGTCGGGCGTCGACTCCGTCGTATCGAGCCGCATCTCCGGGTTCTCCGGCACCTCATAGGGATCGTCGATGCCCGTGAACCCTTTGAGGATGCCCGCGCGCGCCTTCGCGTAAAGGCCTTTGCGATCGCGCGCCTCGCAGACCTCGATCGGCGTCGCGACGTGGATCTCGATGAAGCCGCCGAGCGGCTCGACCATCTCGCGCACGCGCTTGCGCGTCGCCGTGTACGGCGCGATCGGTGCGCAGATCGCGATGCCGCCGTTCTTCGTGATCTCGCTCGCGACGTAACCGATGCGTTGAATGTTGAGGTCGCGGTGCTCTTTCGAGAACCCGAGCTCGCTCGACAAATGCTTGCGAACGACGTCGCCGTCGAGCAGCGTCACGGGCCGGCCGCCCATCTCCATCATCTTGACCATCAGAGCGTTCGCGACCGTCGACTTGCCGGAGCCCGAGAGGCCCGTGAAGAACACGGTGAAGCCCTGCTTGTGCCGCGGCGGATGCGTGCGGCGCAGCTCCGCTACGACGTCGGGAAACGAGAACCACTCGGGAATGTCGGCGCCTTCCTGCAATCGGCGCCGCAGCTCCGTGCCCGAGATGTCGAGCGTGCGCGTGCCCTTCTCGACTTCGTCCTCGGGGAAGTACTGCGCCTTGTCCTCGACGTACACCATGTTCTTGAACGGCACCATGACGATGTCGAGCTCTTTCTCGTGCTTCTTCATGAGCTCTTGCGCGTCGTACGGGCCGTAGAACGGCTTGTCTTTGCTGTCTTTACCGGGGCCCGCGTGGTCGCGGCCCACGATGAAGTGCGTGCAGCCGTAGTTCTTGCGAATGATCGCGTGCCAGATCGCCTCGCGCGGACCACCCATGCGCATCGCGAGCGGCAACAGCGAGAGCGCCGTCGTCTGCTCGGGATACGCCTTCAGCAGATGCTCGTAGCAGCGCACACGCGTGAAGTGATCGACGTCACCGGGCTTCGTCATGCCGACGACGGGCTGAATCAGCAAGTTCGCTTCGACGTCCTTGGCTGCGCGGAACGTGAGCTCCTGGTGCGCACGGTGCATCGGATTGCGCGTCTGAAACGCGACGATGCGGCGCCAGCCGAGCTTCTGGAAACGATCGCGAAGCTCCTTGGGCGTATCGCGCAAATGCTTGAAATCGTAGTGTCCCGGCGTCTCGACACCGCGCAGCTTTCCGCCGAGATAGACGGGGTTGCTGCGCGTCTTCAAATAACTGACGCCCGGGTGCTTCTGATCCGTCGTGCCGAAGACGGCCTTCGCTTCGGCGTCGAAATCCGGCCGATAGATGCTGCCGATCTCCATCGTGGCGATGAGGACGCCTTCGCTGTCGCGCAGCGCGATCGTGTCGCCGACCTTGCGCTTCTCGACGAACTGCTCGGTGACGTCGAGCGTGATCGGCATCGGCCAGAGCACGCCGCTCGTGACCCGCATATCGGACAGCACGCGCCGATAGTCGGCCTCGCTCAAGAAACCTTCGAGCGGCGAGAACGCGCCGTTCATCAGCATCTCGATGTCGCAGACCTGCCGCATGTTGAGATCCCACGACGGCAAGTCTCGCGCGCGCGCCTTCTCTTGCTTCACGCCCGCGTCGTCGAGATACAGATTCTTCAACTCCCCACCGTGGGGATCCTTCAAGCCACTCATTAGCGTTTACTCCCTGTGATTTCGGTGCGTGCTCCGGTCGCTCGAGCCGTTCGGCCTCGGGCCGGTGCAGCGATTGGATTCATCGGATCTAGCCGGCCGACAGTTGCTCGGCCGTCGCGCGGATCGTCGTCGCGCTGATCGCGGGCAGGTATTGTGCTTGGTGCTCGCGCCATTTCAAGGATTTCTTGACGATCGTCTCGAGGTTGGGCCGTTTGCCGTCGGGACCCTCGCCCTTGCCGATGCCGCCGCCGAGCTCGATGACCGTATCGATGCCCGAATCGACAGCCGTGTTGATGCACGAGACCCACTTGACCGGATTGAAGAGCTGGAAGAACAACCGCGAGCGGATCGCGTTGCTCGCGGACTCGTGGAGCTTGCCGGTGTAGTTCGAGAGCGTGTCGACGCCGAGCGCGCCGAACTCCGTCTGCTCGAGCACTTTGCGAAACTCCTGCGCCGCGCTGACCATGAGATACGTGTGGAACGCGCCCTCGGTGTTCAAACGCACGCCGCGCTTGTTCGGATAGAGCGTCGCCATCTCGGCGCTCAACGCGTCGAGATCTTGCGTTTCGCCGGCAACGACGGTTTGGTCCGGCAAGTTGCAGCCGCCAATGCCGCAGAAGAATTTGTCGGCGAGCGCTTGCGCCGCCGGCAGCTCGAGCGTCGTCGCGACCATGCCGCCGCGGCCGAACTCGCTCATGAGCTCGCCGCGCCGCTGCACGAGCTTCAGCGCGGCCTCGAACGTCAACGCACCCGCGTTCACGAGCGCCGTGTACTCGCCGAGGCTGTGGCCGGCTCCAAGCGCAGGCTTGGCGCGGTCGCCGACGAGGCTGCGAAACGACTGGAGGCACGCGACCTCGTGCGTCAGCAGCGCGGGTTGGGTGAAACGAGTTTGGTTCAGCTCCTCGCGAGGATCGCGAAAGCTGAGCTCGGTCATGTCGTAACCGACGACCTCGCTGGCCCTGGCATAAAGGTCGCGGGCGACGGGAAACGCCTCTACGAGGTCGGACCCCATTCCTCGATATTGAGAGCCTTGGCCCGGAAAAACGTAGAGAATCTTCTTGTCAGCCACTCTTCAGTCTAGCCCTGGACGCTCGTGCAGCTCTTACGATGCCTCGAACCCGAGGGCTGTGCCAAGACGAAGCTGGAATCGCGTTATGCCGCCGCGGCAGGACGTGCGTCAGGGAGCGGCGAGCGCCGCACGTCGGCCCCGCTCGGGGTCGACGCTGACGAGCACCGCGAGCCCGAGCACGAAGAACAGGCCCGTGATCAGCATGGCCATGCGGTGATCGTTGTCGGTGATCCAGGTGACGGCGCCGTAGCTCAGGGGCCCCAGAATCGACGCGAGCTTTACGGCGAGGCCCCAGAGTCCGAAGAATTCCGCATGACGGTCGGCGGGCGCCAGGTACCCCACCAATGCGCGGCCGGCGGATTGGCTCGCGCCCAAGCACAGGCCGGCGATGTTCGCGGCGATCCAAAAACCGATCTGACCGGTGCTCAAGTACGCGATCACGACCATCGAGCACCAGCCGAGCAGCGTCAGCGTCAGCGTCTTGCGGTGCCCCAGCCGGTCTTGCCACTGACCGAACAGGAACGCACCCAAGCTCGCCGTGATGTTGACGAGCAGAACGAGCACGATCGTGTCTTCCGTCGAGAAACCCATCGCCTCTTGAGCGTAGATCGCGGCGAGCGCAATCACCGTTTGAACGCCGGATTGGTACAGCACGATGCAGCCCAGGAAGCGCAGCAGATCCTTGTACCGGCTCGCTTGACGCAGTGTCTGCGCGACGCGCGACAGCGCGCGCAGCGCAATCCCCTTCTCCTTGGGTTGCGGACGCGCTCGCTCTTTGAGCACCAAGAACGTGAACGAGCTGGCCAATGCGAACAAGCCGGCCGTGATCAACATGGTGATCGGAACGAACTGCGCTTCCGTCTGCCCTACGCTCCTCGCCCAAAACACATACGCCAGACACAGGCCGAGCGTGAGCAAGCCGCCGATATAGCCCAACGACCAGCCCCACGCGGAAACCTTGCCCATCGCGTCACCCGTGGCGAGCTCGGGCAAGAACGCAGCCGCAATGTTCTCGCCGGTGCCGAAGAAGACGTTCGACAGCACGATCAGCGCGAACGCGAGCGCGAGGTCGCCGGGCCCGATCAGCGACAACAGCGCCGTGCCGAGCACGCACCCCGACGTCGTGATCGCGAGCAGCTTCTTCTTCGCAGCGTGCGCGTCGGCATAGGCGCCGAGGATCGGCGCGCTGAAGATCACGATCGCGTAACTGATCGACAACGCCAGCGTCCACGCGAACGTTCCCCAGTCCTGTCCGCCGGCGACGACCTTCACGAAATAGGCGTTGAACACGGCCGTGATGACGACGGTCGTGTAGCCCGAGTTCGCGAAGTCGTACATCGCCCACGCCCACACCTCGCGCGGGCGGACGTCCGCCTGCAAGCCGCTGCTGCTACTCACCGTACCTCCGCTCGGACGCCGAGCAGCGACTTGCCGCCGAAGCGCGCTTGCCACTTGGCCACGGCTTCCGTGTTGTAGACGCGCTCGGGCAGCTCGCCGCGCAGCGCCGCGAGCGCAGCTTCGGCGGCCCACGGGATCGCGGCCCCGAGCGTGCCGCCTTGGTTCGCAGCCACCATGTGCGGCGACAGCAGCACGCGATCGCCGAACCTTTGGATGCGTGCGTCGCGTGGGCTGGGCTCCTCCGGCAGCACGTCGAGCGCTGCGGCGGCGAGCGCGTGGGCTTGGAGCGCATCGCACAGCGCCTCGAGGTCGACGATGGCGCCGCGCGCGGTGTTGATCAGCACGGCCGTCGGCTTCATCAATGCGAGCCTGCGCCGGTCGACGAGGCCGCGCGTCTCGGCGGTCAGGTTGCAATGCAGCGTCACGACGTCCGACTCGCGCAGCAGCGTGTCGAGGTCGGCGCGCTCGACGCCGTGCCGCGCGAACTTGCCGGCCTCGACGTACGGATCGGCCGCGAGCACGCGCGCGCCCCACGGGCGCAGCAGATCGGCGACGCGGCCGCCCGCGCGGCCCAAGCCCACGATGCCGATCGTGATACCGGGATAGCCGTCGCCGCGCTTGCCGACGTAGATGCCGTAGATCGGCGGCTCGCGCCAGCCGCCCGCTTTGACGTGCCGATCACGCTCGCGAACGCGCTTCAGAACGGCCAGCATCATTGCGAGCGCGCCTTCGGCGACGCCGCCCCAGTTCGCTTCCGTCGGACAGTGCGTCACGAGCACGCCGAGCGCGCTCGCGGCGTCGACGTCGACGTCGTCGACACCGATCGTGTACTTCGAGACGAGCCTCAGCCGGGGCGATACCGACAGGAACTCGCGGTCCATCTGACCGCGAAACGTCGCGCCGAGCAGCACGTCCGCCCCAGCCGCGAGCGCAGTCAGTGCCTGGCGATCGGCCGTCGCCGGCGCGACGACGACGTCGCACCCTTCCGCCTCGAGCATGCGGTGCGATGCGCCGCTCTCATCGACGGGCCTGTAGATCAATACGCGCGGCCGGCTCAAGGGACTTGGACCGAGCGCGTGGGGGCGCCCGGCCGATCAGAGCTCGCTCTTCACCGCGTTGTAGAACGCGGTGAGGAAGCGATCGGTCGCTGCCTTGTCAGGCTGCGGCCCGGTCGTCACGAACTTCGGCGCGAGGTCCGCCGTCGGGTTCGCTGCGACGACTTGCTCGACCGTCATCCCCTGTTTGATCAAGTCGGTGATGCGGCGCTGCGCTTCGATCGTGTTCGCGCGGAACCGCGCGACGTCCTCGCGCGTCGAAACGACGCCGTGGCCGGGGAGGATCTTCGTGTTCGGCCCGGCCATGTCCACGAGCGCCTGCAGCGCATCGATCGTGCCTTTCACGGTTCCGCCGTTGGCCCCGTCCACACCGGGGTAGCCGGTCGTTCGGAACACGTCGCCGCAGTGAATCACGTCGGCCTTCGCGAAGTGAATGTAGCTGTCGCCATCCGTGTGCGCCGGAGGCAGCTTGCCGATCGTGATCGTCTCGCCGTTCAGGTGAAGCGACATCTTGTCGCCGTACGTGACCACGGGAAGCGCCACAGCCGCCGCCGGGTTACCCGTGGCGGGCTTCGCCAAGCGGACTCGCACGTTGTCGTGCGCGACGATGTCGACGCCGAGCTTCCCGAAGTTCTCGTTGCCGCCCGTGTGGTCGCCGTGCACGTGCGTGTTGACGAGCATGCGAATCGGCTTGTTGGACAACGCTTTGATCGCGGCCTGCAGCTTCTCGGACAGCGGCGCGAACTGATCGTCGATCATCAGCACGCCGTCGTCGCCGATGAGCACGCCGACGTTGCCGCCCTGCCCTTCGAGGTAATAGAAGTTGCCGACCACCTGGTGCGTCTTGATCTGCACCGCGGAGAAATCCTGCTGCGGCGCCTGTGCGATGGCGGAGCCGACGGCGAGCAGGGCGACCGGGAACGAGCAAAGCGCGAGCTTCGATGGCAGTTGCAGCATGACTCTCCCCAAGAGCGAATGTTGTTCCGGCGCCATGCGCGCGCGGCTTTGCGAGCGATCATAGCACCGGCTTTCCGCCGCCGGCAGCGCGAGCGCAGTGCAGGGCCATGCGATACTCGGCCGATGACCGACCGCGCCGCCCTTCGCGACGAGCTCACGGCGACCTGGCACCGCGAGATTCCGATCGTCGCGGCGATGGGTGTCACCGTGGACGCCTACGACGGGCGGTCGTTGACGGTGCGCGCGCCGATGCAGCCGAACCGCAACGTGCACGGCACGACGTTCGCGGGCAGCCTGTACTCCGCGTGCGTGTTGACGGGTTGGGGAGCCGTCTGGCTGGTGTTGCGGGAGCGCGGGCTCGACGGCGTCATCTACGCCGCTGAGAGCGCCGTGCAATATCGCAAAGCCGTCGCGGGCGACTTCGTGTGCCGCTGCGCGTTCGACCCCGAGGCGCTAGAGGCGGAGCTCGAGCAATTCAAGACATCGGGGCGCACGAGCTTCGATCTCGCTTGCACGATCGACCACGACGGCAAGCGCGCCGTCGCGTTCACCGGCAGGTACGTCGTGCACGCAAAGCATTCCTAGCGCGCGGCTTCGACGAGCTCGAGCGTGCCGTCGAAGATCATCCGCAACGCGACGTAGAAGATGACCGCGAGACCGACGTAAGCGATCCAATGGAAGCGCCCGAGCAGTCGCGCGATGACGGCCGCGGCGAGCCCCATGAACCCCACGGAGAGCGCGAGCCCGACGACCAGGACCCACCAGTGCTCGCGCGCGACGCCGGCGACGGCGAGGACGTTGTCGAGCGACATCGAGACGTCGGCCACGACGATCTGCATCATGGCCTGTCGCATCGTTTTCGGCGGCAAGGGGGACGCCGGCGCGTCGGGGTCGTGGACCGGCACCTCGTGCGGCTGCTGGTGAGGCTCGATGAGCCGGCCGCTGCGCAGCTCGCGCCACAACTTCCAGCAGATCCACAGCAGCAGCAAGCCGCCGGCGAGCGTCAACCCGACGACGCCGAGCAGCTCGGCCGTGAACACGGCGAATACGATGCGCAGCACCGTGGCACCCGCGATGCCGATCGCCATCACGCGCAGCCGATTGCGCGCCGGTAAGCCCGCCACGGCGATTCCCACGACGATGGCATTGTCGGCGGAGAGCACGAGGTTCACGAACACGACCTCGACGAGCTCCACCATCTCGGCGGCTGAAACAAAGTGCATGCGGGCGATTTCGGCTGGGACCGGGGGCCGCCAGTGTGCCCGGAAGGCCGCGCCAATTCACGCCTGTAGCGTCGCCGCCACTTGGGCCTTGCCGGCCAAGCGCCGTTGCCGCCCTGGGTCTCGCTAGTTCATGATACCCGGCCAATCGCCCCTCGAATTACCCACGGGATTCCCTCATGCAGCTACTTCGCCGGCACTACCGCCTTGCTTGTTGCGCGGCCCCGACCCTGGCGCTCGGCACCGTGGCGGTCGCGCAGGAGTCGGCGACGCTCAAAGCGCCGCTCGAGGAGATCGTCGTCACGGCGACCTTGCTCGAACGCACGCTCGACAAGACGCCCGCCGCCGTCAGCGTAGTGACCGAAGACGACATTCAACGCGCGCGCCAGCAGCTCGGGCTCGACGAATCGTTGAGCCGCGTGCCCGGCCTGTTCATGCAGAACCGCTACAACTTCGCGCAGGACCTGCGCCTCTCGATTCGCGGCTTCGGCGCGCGCGGCCAGTTCGGCATTCGCGGCGTCAAGGTCCTCGTCGACGGGATTCCCGAGACGCTGCCCGACGGCTTGGGCTCCGTCGACGGAATCGACCTCGGCGCGACGAGTCAGATCGAAGTCATCCGCGGTCCGAGCTCGGCGCTCTATGGAAACGCGTCGGGCGGCGTCATCAGCTTGACCTCCGAGGGCGGGCGCGACGTGCCCGAAGCCGAGCTGCGCGTGGCGGCGGGCGGCTACGGCTTCGAGAAGTCGCAGCTGAAGTTCGGCGGCGAAACCGAGCGCCTCAACTATCTCGTCAGCGTCTCGGACCAGAAGCTCGACGGTTACCGCGCGCAGAGCAAGTACGAGAACAAGCTCCTGACAGGCCGGTTCGACGTCGACCTCGGCAAAGACCGCAGCTTGCTCACCGTCGTCAACTTCACCGATCAACCGGTCTCGGACGATCCTGGCGGCCTCACCACTGCCTATCTCACCGGGGCCGTCGATCCGCGCTCTGCCGCACCGCTCAATGTGCAATTCCACGCTGGCGAATCGCTCGACCAGCAGCGCCTCGGGTTCGTCTACACGACACCGGCCGGCGAGCACGGCACGATCAAGGCGCGCAACTACTACGCTTGGCGCGACTTCGGCAACCTGCTGCCGACGTTGCCCCAGGGCATCGTCGATCTTCAGCGCGACTTCGTCGGCGGCGGCGTCAGCTACAACTACGACGGCTTCTGGCTCGATCGGCCGAATCGCTTCGTCGCCGGCGCCGACTTCGACGATCAGGACGACGATCGTCGGCGCTACGACAACGTCAATGGCGTGCAAGGGGCTCTCGGCTTCGACCAGAACGAGCACGTGACGAGCTACGGCGTGTTCCTGCAGAACGACCTCAGCCTCTCGCAGCGCGTGCAATTGTCGTTCGGCGTGCGCTACGACGAGGTCGAGTTCGAGGTCACGGACCACTTCCTGACGAATGCCACCGGCGACGACTCGGGCTCGAAGAAGTTCACGAACACGAGCCCGATGGTCGGCCTCACGGTACAGCTCACGGACAAACTGAATTTCTACACGACCTACTCGAGCGCGTTCGAGACGCCGACGACGACGGAGTTCTCCCTCCCGGGGGGCGGCGGCGGATTCAATCAGGACCTCGTGCCGCAGGAAGCGAGTAACTACGAAGTGGGAGTCCGCGGC
>Ga0207708_10004695_pt1 | contig 10050 bp, 8 predicted proteins | sample KBSK5101metaG_FD_184340 | JGI IMG/M metagenome (GOLD analysis project Ga0207708, IMG submission 184340) | Corn, switchgrass and miscanthus rhizosphere microbial communities from Kellogg Biological Station, Michigan, USA - KBS K5-10-1 metaG... | ecosystem: Host-associated > Plants > Roots >...
GCGCGCTGGAGAACCTCACCGGCGTCGACTTCATCATCGACGACACGCCCAACGCCGTCGTCCTCAGCGCGTTCGACGGCGTGCGCCGCGAGGTCGCCCGCATGACCCTCGAGAAGCTCCTGCAGGACGGGCGCATCCATCCGGCGCGCATCGAGGAGACCTACTACCAGGCGAAGTCCGAGCTCGAGTCCCACATCACCGAGCTGGGCGAGAAGGCCGTCTTCGAGGCCGACGTCCAAGGGCTCGACCCCGAGCTGACCAAGCTCCTCGGGCGCCTGCGCTTCCGCACCTCCTACGGCCAGAACGTCCTCGCGCACTCGGTGGAGTGCGCGCAGCTGGCGGCGATCATGGCCCACGAGCTCGGCGCCAGCCCGAAGACCGCGCGCCGCGCCGCCCTGCTGCACGACATCGGCAAGGCCGTCTCGCACGAGATCGAGGGTCCGCACGCGCTCGTCGGCGGCGACATCGCCCGCAAGCACGCCGAGACGGAGGCCGTGGCGCACGCGATGGAGGCCCACCACAACGAGGTCGAGCCCCAGACGGTCGAGGCGGTGATCGTGCAGGCCGCGGACGCGCTCTCAGGCGCCCGTCCCGGCGCGCGCGGCGAGTCGCTGGAGCAGTACGTCAAGCGCCTGCGCGACCTCGAGGGCATCGCCACCCGCCACGAGGGCGTCGACAAGGTCTACGCGATGCAGGCCGGGCGCGAGATCCGCGTGATGGTGGTGCCGGGCGCGCTCGACGACGACGGCGCCGTGCTGCTCTCGCACGAGATCGCCCGCGAGATCGAGCAGGAGCTCGAGTACCCCGGCCAGATCAAGGTCACCGTGATCAGGGAGTCGCGCGCGACTGACTACGCTCGATAGCTGTGAAGCGCTTCCACGTCACCACCTTCGGGTGCCAGATGAACGAGCACGACTCCGAGCGCATGAAGGGCATGCTCGAGTCGCTCGGCTACGCGGAGGCGCCGGCGCGCGAGGACGCCGACCTGATCCTCTTCAACACGTGCTCGATCCGCGAGAAGGCCGACTCGCGCTTCGTCGCGCACCTGCACGAGGCGAAGGTGCTCAAGAAGCGCGATCCGGAGCGCGTGATCGGCGTCGGCGGCTGCTGGGCCCAGAGCGTCAAGGACCAGGTGTTCCGGCAGTTCCCGTTCGTCGACGTGGCGTTCGGGCCGGGGCAGGTCCACAAGCTCGCGGAGTTCCTCACCAGCGACTCGATCACCGCCCAGGGCTTCTTCGAGTTCGAGGGCTTCACGGGCCACCTGCCGGCCAAGCGCGCCCGCGACTTCCAGGGCTGGGTGCAGATCTCGGCCGGCTGCAACATGGTCTGCTCCTACTGCATCGTGCCGTCCACGCGCGGTCGCGAGGTCTCGCGGCCGTTCGACGAGCTCGTCACCGAGGTGCGCGGCCTCGCCGCCGACGGCGTGCGCGAGGTGACGCTGCTCGGGCAGAACGTCAACTCCTACGGGCGCTCGCTGCGCCCGCGCTCCTCGTTCGCCGAGCTGCTGCATGCGCTCGACGGGATCCCCGGGCTGGACCGGATCCGCTACACGAGCCCGCACCCGTCGGACATGAAGGAGGACGTGATCCGCGCGCACGCGGAGATCCCGAGCCTCTGCGAGCACATCCACCTGCCGCTGCAGGCGGGCTCCTCCGCGGTGCTGAAGCGGATGCGCCGCACCTACACGCGCGAGCGCTTCCTCGACCGCGTCGCGCTGATCCGCGAGCACGTGCCCGACTGCGCGATCACGACCGACATCATCGTCGGCTTCCCGGGGGAGACCGAGGCCGACTTCGCCGAGACGCTCGAGGTCGCCGAGGAGGTCGGCTTCGACGGCGCCTTCACGTTCATCTACTCGCCGCGCCGCGGTACCGAGGCGGCGGAGTTCACGGACGAGTTCCTCCCGCACGAGGTGAGCGCCGAGCGGATGGAGCGCCTCGTCGAGGTGATCCAGCGCCGCGCCCGCGAGCGCGCGCAGCGCTTCGTCGGCCGCACGCTCGACGTCCTCGTCGAGGGCACCTCCCGCCACGACACGGGCCAGGTCCGCGGCCGCACGACCCACAACAAGGTCGTCAACTTCGACGGCCTCGCCTCACCGGGGGAGATCGTGCCCGTCACGATCACGTCCGCGTCGAGCCAGTCCCTCGTCGGCGAGGAGTCCCTGCTCGCCCGCGCCGCAGGCTGAGGGCGCCCCGGTGCGGCTGCCCCGGCGCTACCTCCCGCTGGCGGCGGTGACGGCGATCGCGGCCTACATCGTCTGGTCGCTCGCCGGCGACGCGAACGACTTCAGCGGCCGCGGCGCGATCTCGCTGATCGCCGCGGCGCTGTTCTGGCTGTCCCTCATGGCCCTCGCGGCCTACGCCGTGCAGGCAGGCGTCGACCGCTACCGGGACCACCACTAGCGTCCGTCCGATCGGCGTGCGAACATATGTTCGTGCGCTGGGACTCACAGACCGTCGAGCAGGACGCCCAAGGCCGCCTCCCGGGCTACGAGGAGGCCGTCGTCCGCCGCTTCGACGCACCCGAAGCCCTCAACACCCGCTTCCACGAGGTCCACGCCAAGTCGGCGCTCAGCAAGGTGCCGGTCCAGGCGAGGGTCCCGTTCTCGTGGACCGTCAACCCGTATCGCGGATGTTCCCATTCTTGCAATTACTGTCTTTATGGTGCAACGCCTGTTCTGATGGCTGATGGACGGACTCGCCCTATCGAGGACCTCAAGGTCGGCGACGAGATCATCGGGACGGAGCGCCGAGGCGGCTACCGACACTATGTCCGCACGCGTGTGCTCAACCACTGGTCGACGATCAAGCCGGTCTGGGAGGTCAAGCTCGAGGACGGCACTCGGATTCTGGCCAGCGGCGATCACCGCTTCCTGACCGAGCGCGGCTGGAAGCACGTCGAGAACTCGCCACGCTCGGAGCCGGACCGACCGCATCTCACGACCAACAACGAGCTCCGCGGTACCGGCCACTTCGCCGACGGACCGCGGCAGACCGACGACTACAAGCGCGGCTACCTGTGCGGCCTCATTCGCGGCGACGGACACCTGCGCGCCTACGAATATCCGCGTCCCGACGGCCGCATCGCCCGCGTCAACGGCTTCCGGCTGGCGCTGGCCGACTTCGAGGCGCTACGACGCGCTCGCGAGTTCCTCGATTCGTTCGGCGCCATGACTCACGAGTTCGCGTTCGCGGCGGCTGCAGGCGATCACCGCGCGATCGACGGCATCCGATCCGGCGCCCGCTCGACCTTCGAGCGCATCACAGAGTTGATCCGCTTCCCCTACGCGCCGACCAACAGCTGGCGCAAGGGATTCCTCGCCGGCATCTTCGACGCGGAAGGGTCGAGTAGCGATTCGCTGCGGATCTGCAACACCGACGGTGTCCTCATCCACTGGACTCAGGAGTCGCTCGACATGCTCGGGTTCGACACGGTCGTCGAGGACTACGACCGTCCGAACAAACTGCGGACCGTCCGCATCCGCGGGGGGCTGAAGGAGCGGCTTCGCTTCTTCCACACCACCGATCCGGCGATCACGCGCAAGCGCTCGGTCGAGGGGATCGCGCTGAAGTCAGACGCGAAGCTGCGCGTGGTGTCCGTCGAGCCGCTCGGGATGGAGCTGCCGCTCTATGACATCACTACCGGGACGGGCGACTTCATCGCCGACGGGGTCGTGAGCCACAACTGCTTCGCGCGCCCGACGCACGAGTACCTGGGGTTCAACGCGGCCGAGGAGTTCGAGCGCGAGATCATCGTCAAGGTCAACGTGCCCGAGGTGCTGCGCGCCGAGCTGGCGAAGCCCTCGTGGAAGGGCGAACCGGTCGCGCTCGGCACGAACACCGATCCATACCAGTGGGTCGAGGGCCGCTACAAGCTCATGAGGGGGATCTGGGAGGCGCTGCGGGATGCGCGCAACCCGTGCTCGATCCTGACCAAATCACCGCTGCTGTTGCGCGACCTGGACCTCCTGAAGGAGATCGCGCAGGTCGCGGACGTCAGCGCGTGCCTGTCGGTGCCGACGCTCGACGAGAAGGCCTGGCGCGCCACGGAGCCGCACACACCCAACCCGCGGGCGCGGCTCGAGGCGGTGGGGGAGCTCAACCGGGCCGGGATCCCTACGAGCGTCCTGATCGCGCCGCTGATGCCCGGGATCAACGACGCGCCCGAGCAGGTCTCGAAGATCGTCGAGCTGGCGACGGAGAATGGCGCGACCTCGATCGGCGGCAACACGCTGTTCCTGCGCGGCTCGGTGCGGACGGTGTTCTTCGACTGGCTGCGCGAGCACCGGCCGGACCTGCTGCCGCGCTACGAGGAGCTCTACCGCCGCGGCGCGTACCTGCCCGAGGCGCAGCGGATCGAGATCGAGCGCAACGCGGGCGCGCCCTGGGCCGGCCGCGGCTACCAGGAGCGCTGGAAGCACCGGGTGCTCGAGCGGCGGCGGTCGCTGGAGCGCGAGGCGCGCGAGCGGCAGGCCGAGGCGGCGGCGAGGCGGACCGGTGTGAGCGACGCCCAGGCGTCGTTGTTCTGATGTCCCGTGAAACACCCGCAAACCGGCATGAAACGCCGTTCCGGTGTGACGGCGCGCACAGGTCTGAAACGGACCGGTGCCGGCCGTGTTGGCTGTCCACGTATGCGACGCAAGATCAAGAAGCACGTCCCGGCGATCGCGCCCGCCACCCGGGCGCGGAGCCTGACCATCCAGACCGCCCAGAAGGCCAAGAAGGCGAAGCTCGAGCTGCTCGTGATCACGCCCCTGCTCGCGATCACCGTGTACGCGTACGTCAAGCGCGAGGAGCTGTTCGGCGCGGACACGCCCGTCCGCGTCGGGGCCGCGGTGGCGATGGTGGCGCTCGGCTGGCTGCTCGCCCGCGACATCGGTCGCTTCGCGGCGCCGGCGCTGTTCCGGCGCATGGACCCGCGACGGCCGGGACGGTCTCGTTCCTGATCCGGCTCGTGATGATCGCCGCGGCCGGGCTGTTCTCGCTGCGGGTCGGCGGGCTGGACCCGGCCACGCTGGCCGTCGGAGGCGCCATCACCGCGGTGGTGATCGGCCTCGCGGCCCAGCAGACGCTCGGCAACCTGCTCGCGGGCATGGTCCTGATCGCCGCGCGCCCGTTCCGCGTCGGCGACCGCGTGCGGCTCCAGGCCGGCGCCGTCGCGGGCCAGATCGAGGGCGTCGTCGGCTCGCTCGGCCTGCTCTACACGACCTTCGCGCAGGGCCAGGACTCGGTCATGGTCCCCAACACCGTCGTGCTGAGCGCGGCCGTCGTGCCGCTGCGCGAGCCCGCGGCGGTCGACCTGCGCGCGCGGCTGCGCCCCGACGTGCGCCCGAGCGCCGTCCAGTCGCTGCTCGAGGACGCCGTGCACACGCCGGTGCGTGGCGAGCCCCGCATCGCGCTCGAGGAGCTGGACTCCGACGAGGTCGTGGTCCGGGTGACCGCGACGCCGGTCGAGGACCGCGACGGGCCGAAGCTCGCCGACGAGGTGCTCGCGGGCCTCGCGTCCGTGACCCGCGAGATCGAGGAGGAACGCCCGGGAGCCGTCGCGGCCTGACGATCTCCGCGGACGCGGGCGGGCGCTACGCGCGCTTGCCGGCCTGCCCGCGCGCCATGTCCTCGGCGACCTTCGCGCCGCCGAGGCGGCGCTGCAGCCGCGCGGAGAGCTCGGGCGCGAGCCCGGCGAAGGCGGCGCCCGCCCGCAGGGACAAGGGCGCGACGTCGATCTCGGCCCGGTCGTGCTCGATCGCGCGCACCACGGCCGCGGCGACGTCCTCGGGCGTGCGCGTGCCGACGAAGCGCGGCAGCTCGACGTCGGCGTCGTGGAACATGCCGCCGTCGCGGATGAAGCCGGGCAGCACGACGGAGACGCCGACGCCCACGCCGCGCAGGTCCTCGCGCAGGGCGTGGGCGAAGCCGCGCAGCCCGAACTTGGTCGCCGAGTACACGGAGCCGCCGCCGCTGGCGACCTTGCCGGACAGCGAGGAGACGAACACGAGGTGGCCGGCGCCGCGGGCGGCCATCGGCTCGGCGAGCCGCCGGGCCATCACCATCGGCGCGCGCAGGTTGACGGCGAGGGCGCGGTCGATGTCCTCGACCGAGAAGGAGGCGATGTGGCCGCTGCCCGGGAGCGCGGCGTTGGCCACGAGCACGTCGACGTCGCCGGCCTCGGCCAGCAGGCGGTCGACGTCGGCGGGCGAGCTCAGGTCGGCAGCGACGGCGCGCCCGCCGGTCTCCGCGGCGAGCGGCTCGAGCACGTCCGAGCGGCGGCCCGTCACGACGGGAACGGCGCCGCGCGCGGCCACGGCCCGGGCGATCGCCATCCCCAGGCCGCCGGTCGCACCGGTCACCAGCACCGTCCTGCCGCGCAGCTCCATCAGGTGCGCGACCCTACGGGAAGACGGCGACGGTCGCCGTGAAGCTGTGCAGGAAGTGGATCCCGCCGACCGGGCCGATCTCGCCCGCGGCGAAGAACCCCGCCGCCGGCGCGTCCATCAGCGCCTCCGCGACCGCGTCCGCGTCGTGATGGGGAGCGTGGAACATGTCGCGGCCGCGGCCGTTGCAGGCGAACAGCAGCGCGCCGGCCGGGGCGCGGCCGCCGAGCGCGGTCATCCGGATCTCGAGCGCCTCGCGCAGGTCGCGGTCCGCGCTGAGCGCGTCGCGGGCGTGCAGCCGCACGACCTGGCCGGGGTGGACGTCGGCGGCGACCGCCACCTTGCCCGTGGCCGGGTCGGCGCCGACGAGGCCGCGCACGAGGAAGTCGCCCTGCACGTAGTCGGGCTTGTTGGTGTCGACCACGATCCCCACCAGGAGCCCGCCCTGGACCAGCTCGAGCTCGGCGGCGGACAGGCTCTCGATCGTCTCGCGCAGGGTCTCGAGCGCCGGGCGCCCGGCCAGCTCGTCGATCACGTTGCCGTCGGCGGAGGTGATCGTCAGCTCCGGGCCGATCGGGGTCGCGCCCTGGGAGACGCAGGGGAGCATCTCCACGTCGTCCAGGCGGACGCCGACCGCGCCCTCGTCGAGCACGTCCTCGCCCATGAACAGCACCGCGCCGTCGCCCGAGCGGCCGGAGGCGAGCCCGCCGAGCAGCGAGACCATCGGCGTCGAGTCCGACAGGAAGCGCAGCACCGCGTCGGTCGGGAACGTCGCCGGGTCGGCGAGCAGGATCGCGCCCGCCGAGCCGCCGAGCTCGGGCATGCCGGTCAGCGCGCCCGCGCCCTCCTCGAGCTCCTCGACGGAGGCGTGGAACGCGGTCGCGGTGCCGTCGCCGAGGTGCGCCGCCCAGATCGAGACGGCCGTGCCCTCCTCGATCTCGCGGTGCGGGCCGATCACGCCCGCCGCGCCGCAGCCGACCAGCGCCTCGGGGACCAGCGCCTCGTGGACGGCCTCCAGCAGCGCCTCGGGCGCCACCAGGTGCATCCCGGAGGCGAAGACGATCGCCAGGTCGCAGCGCTCGCCGGCCAGGCCGGCGCGAGCGGCCGCGCCCGCCTCGAGGGCGGCGTCGCGCGCGTCGCCGGCCGTCGAGAGGCCGGTGCCGATCCGGACGGGCATCCCCACCGACGATACTCCGCGCCATGCCGGGGTCCACGACGATTGTCGCGATCTTCGGGCCGACCGGGATCGGCAAGACGGCGGTGGCGATCGCGCTCGCCGAGCGGCTGCGCGCCGCGGGCGAGGACCCGGCCGCGATCTCGGCCGACGCGCTGCAGCTCTACCGCGGGCTCGAGATCCTCACCGGCGCGCCCAGCGCGGCCGAGCGGGAGCGGCTGGAGCACCGGCTGGTCGGCACGCTGCCGCTCACCGCGACCTCGAGCGCCGGGGAGTTCGCCCGCGCCGCGCACGCCGAGATCGACGCGCTGCTCGACGGCGGCCGCCGGCCGATCGTGGTCGGCGGCACCGGCCTGTACCTGCGCGCCGCGCTGGCGGAGCTCGACCTGCGCCCGCCCGTGGACCCGGCGATCCGCGCGCGGCGCCGGGAGCAGCTCGAGGCGGTCGGGGCGCCGGCCCTGCACGCCGAGCTGGCCGAGCGCGCGCCCGCCACCGCCGCCGCGATCCGCCCGCAGGACGCCCAGCGCGTCACGCGCGCGCTCGAGCTGCTCGACGCCGGCCAGGCGCCTCCGCCGGGCGCGGAGGACTCGCGGCTGTGGACGGCGGAGCTGCGCCGGCCGACGCTGCTGGCGGGCCTCACCATGGACCGCGAGGCCCTCAACGCCCGGATCGAGGCGCGCGTGGACGCGATGGTCGCGGCCGGGGCCGAGCAGGAGGTCCGCGCGGCCGACGCCGCGGGCGCCTCGCCCGGCGCGCGCCAGGCGCTCGGGTTCGAGGCGCTGCTCGCGGGCGACGTCGACGCCATGAAGGCCCAGACGCGCCGCTACGCCAAGCGCCAGCTGACCTGGATGCGCAAGCTCGAGGGCGTGCGGACGATCGACGTGACCGGGCGCGCCCCCGAGGCGGTCGCCGAGGAGCTGCACGCCGCGCTGGCATGATGGCCGCCGTGCGCTTCGAGAAGTGGCAGGCCCTCGGCAACGACTACCTGATCGTGGAGGCCGGCGAGCTCCCGTTCGAGCTCAGCGAGCAGCGGGTGCGGCGCCTGTGCGACCCGCACTTCGGGCCCGGCGGCGACGGGATCCTGGAGCTCTCCGAGCCGTCGCAGTCCGGCTTCGTCGCCCGGCTGCGGATCTTCAACCCCGACGGCTCGGAGGCCGAGCTGTCCGGCAACGGCGCCCGCGAGGCGATCCTCTACCTGCGCCGGCGCGGCTGGACCGAGGCGGACACGTTCTCGATCGAGACCGTGGCGGGCGAGATCCGCCCGACGATCACGGGGGAGACCACCTGCCGCGTGGACATGGGCCGGGCGCGCCTGCAGTCCAAGGACTTCCCGGCCGGGCGCGAGGACGGCTGCGGCGAGGTCGAGGCCGGCGGGCGCCGCTGGCGCTTCCAGCACGTCTCGATCGGCAACCCGCAGTGCGCGATCCGCGTCGAGAGCGAGGGCGAGCTCGACGGGCTCGACCTGGCGGCGATCGGACCCGGCATCCAGACCGACCCGCAGTTCCCCAACCGCACCAACACGTCGTTCTGGACGGAGGTCTCGGAAGGCGTGATCCGCGCCCGGATCTTCGAGCGCGGCGTCGGCGAGACGCTCTCCTCGGGCACGGGCGCCTCCGGCGCCGCCGTGGCGCACGTGCTGCGCGGCGGCGACTCGCCGGTCACCGTGCGCCTGGACGGCGGCGAGCTCGAGGTCGACGTCGACGAGTCGCTGCACGTCGACCTCACGGGCTGGGCGGTGCCGGTCTACGCAGGCGAGCTGAGCCCCGAGCTGGTGGCCGAGCTAGGGTCGATGGCATGACGCAGACGCAGAGCGCCTGGGCCATGGGCCTGGCCACCTTCGCCGGCGATCGCATGCTCGACGCCTGGTTCCCCCAGCCGCACCTCGGGCTCGACGGCGCCCCCGCCGAGGCAGGCACCAGCGAGGTCCAGGGCGCGCAGGCCGGCGACCTGATCAGCGGGGCCCGCACCGACGAGGCGCGCGGCGTGCGCGTGGCCGCGATCGCCACCGTGATCGCCGACCTCTCCCAGCCCCCGGCGGACACCGCGGACGCCTACCTGCGCCTGCACCTGCTCTCGCACCGGCTGATCCGCCCGCACGGCGCGAGCATGGACGGCATCTTCGGCGTGCTGCCCAACGTCGCCTGGACGAGCGCGGGCCCGGTCGACCCGGCCGAGCTCGACGCCGTGCGGCTGCGCTTCCGCGCCGCCGGGCAGCCGCTCGCGGTCTACGGCGTCGACAAGTTCCCGCGGATGGTCGACTACGTCGTCCCCGGCGGCGTGCGGATCGCCGACGCCGACCGCGTCCGCCTCGGCGCGCACCTGGCCGAGGGCACGACCGTGATGCACGAGGGCTTCGTCAACTACAACGCCGGCACGCTCGGCACCTCGATGGTCGAGGGCCGCATCAGCGCGGGCGTGGTGGTCGGCGACGGCTCCGACGTCGGCGGCAGCGCCTCGATCATGGGCACCCTGTCGGGCGGCGGCACTGAGGTCATCTCGGTCGGCG
>Ga0207708_10004696_pt1 | contig 10049 bp, 9 predicted proteins | sample KBSK5101metaG_FD_184340 | JGI IMG/M metagenome (GOLD analysis project Ga0207708, IMG submission 184340) | Corn, switchgrass and miscanthus rhizosphere microbial communities from Kellogg Biological Station, Michigan, USA - KBS K5-10-1 metaG... | ecosystem: Host-associated > Plants > Roots >...
ACTGCCGGACCAGCCCGAGGTACCCGTTGTTGATGATCGCGACGTTGATGTCGAGCTTCTCCTGCACCGCCGTCGCCAGCTCGGGCATCGTCATCTGGAAGCCGCCGTCGCCGACCACCACCCAGACCTCCGCGTCGGGACATGCGATCTTGGCGCCGATCGCCGCCGGCAGCGCGAACCCCATCGTGCCGAGGCCGCCCGAGGTGATGAGCGAGCGCGAGCGATTGTGCTTGTAGTACTGCGCTTCCCACATCTGGTGCTGGCCGACGTCGGTCACCACCAGCGCCTCGCCCTTGGTGAGGCGCCAGAGATCGTTGATGACGTGGGCCGCGTACAGGTGCCCGTCGTCGGGCAGGTTCTGGATGTCGCGGACCGCGGAATCGCCCTTCAGGTCGTTGATCCGCGCCAGCCAGGCGGCGTGATCGCACGGCTTGACCAGCGGCAGCCACTCGTCGAGCGCCTCCCGCAGATCCTTGGCGATGCCGACGTCGACGCGCACGTTCTTGTTGATCTCGGCGCGGTCGATGTCGACGTGGATCTTCTTGGCGGTGCGGGCGTAGGTCTTGAGGTTGCCGGTGACGCGGTCGTCGAACCGCATGCCGAGCGCGATCAGCAGGTCGGCCTCCTGGATCGCATTGTTGACCCACGCCTCGCCGTGCATCCCCATCATGCCGAGGTTGAGCGGGTGCGACGCCGGGATGCCGCCGAGGCCGAGCAGGGTCACCGCAATCGGAATCTGCGCCCGCTCCGCGAGGGCGAGGATCTGGCGCTCGGCGCCCGAGACCATCACGCCGTGGCCGGCGAGAATCAGCGGCCGCTCCGCGGCGTGAATCAACTCCATCGCGTCGCGAACGTCGCCGTCGCCCGGCAGCGCATCATCGTACGCCTCGGAGAGCTGCGGCTCGGTCGCCGCCCAATCGACCTCGCACGACGCCTGCTGCGCGTCCTTGGTGATGTCGACGAGCACCGGACCGGGACGACCGGAGCGCGCCACCGCGAACGCCTCGCGCACCGCCGGCGCGACGTCCTCGGCGCTCGTCACCAGGTAGTTGTGCTTGGTGATCGGCAGCGTGATGCCGGTGATGTCGGTTTCCTGGAACGCGTCGGATCCAATCAGCTTGCTGCCCACCTGGCCGGTGATGCACACGATCGGCGACGAGTCCATCATCGCCGTGGCGATGCCGGTGACCATATTGGTCGCGCCAGGCCCCGACGTCGCGATCGCCACGCCGACCTTGCCGCTGGCGCGGGCGTAGCCGTCGGCCATGTGCGTCGCCCCCTGCTCGTGGCGGACGAGGACGTGGCGGATCGGATAGCCGAGCATCGCGTCGTAGGCCGGAAGGATCGCGCCGCCCGGGTAGCCGAACACGTCGGTCACCCCTTCGAGGACCAGCGCTTCCCAGAGAATTTGAGCACCTGTTCGCTTCATATCAACCTTCGACACGCCATCACCACGAAACTCACGAGAAAGCACGAAAGACACGAAAAAGAAAACGTGGTTTTCGTTTCGTGTTTTTGGAGTTTTCGTGTCTTTCGTGGCTACCCCATCGTTGTTATCCGGTCACTGCTCCCGTCGACGCCGACGACACCAGCCTCGCGTACTTGCCCAGCACACCCGTCGCGTAGCGCGGCTTCGGTGCGCGCCATTCCGCCAGACGCTGACGCAGCGTCTCGGCCGGAATCTCGAGATCGAGCGTGCGGCTCGCCACGTCGATGAGAATCGTGTCGCCGTCGCGCACCGCGGCGATCGGCCCGCCGCGCGCCGCTTCCGGCGCCATGTGGCCGACGCAGAAGCCGCGTGTCGCGCCGGAGAAACGCCCGTCGGTGACGAGGGCCACCGACTCGCCGAGCCCGGCGCCGACAATCGCGCCGGTCACCGCCAGCATCTCGCGCATGCCGGGGCCGCCGCTCGGCCCCTCGTAGCGAATGACGACGACGTCGCCCGGCTTGATGGTCTGGTGCTGCACCGCCTCGAATGCCGCCTCTTCGCTGTCGAACACACGCGCCGGGCCGCGATGCTGCAGCCGCTCGGTGCCCGACACCTTCATCACCGCGCCCTCGGGGGCGAGGCTCCCCTGCAGAATCACGAGGCCGCCGCTCTTCTTCAGTTCCTGTCCGAGCGGGCGCACGACTTCCTGCCCGCGGGTTTCGACGGCGCCGGCCGCTTCTTCGGCAAGCGTCCGGCCGGTGACGGTCATGGCCGAACCGTCGACCAGCTTCGCTTCGATCAGGCGCCTGGCGACCAGCGGGCTGCCGCCGGCGTTGTGCAGATCGGTCGCCACGAAGCGGCCCGACGGCTTGAGATCCACCATCAGCGCCGTACGCGAGCTGATGCGATCGAAGTCGGCCAGCTGCAGCTCGAGGCCCGCCTCGCGGGCGATGGCGATGAGGTGGAGCACCGCGTTGGTCGAACCGCCGGTCGTGGCCACCGACGCGATCGCGTTCTCGAGCGCGGTGCGGGTGATGATGTCGCGCGGCCTGACCTTCCTGCGGACCAGGTCCATCACGCGCTCGCCGGCGGCGCGGCCGATGTCGCTCTTCTTGGGGTCGGTCGCCGGCACGCTGCCGCTGCCGAGCGCGGCGATGCCGAGGAACTCGCTGGCAATCGCCATCGTGTTGGCGGTGAACTGACCGCCGCAGGCCCCGGCGCCGGGGCATGCATCGGCCTCCAGCCGGCACAAATCGTCGTCGCTCATCCGACCGGCGGCGTGCGCGCCGACCGCTTCGAAGACGTCCTGGATCGTCACCTGGCGATCGTTGAAGTGCCCGGGCGCGATCGAGCCGCCATACAGGAGCACTCCGGGCACGTTGAGGCGCGCGAGCGCCATCACGCCGCCGGGGATCGTCTTGTCGCAGCCGACCAGCACCACCAGGCCGTCGAAGCCGTTGCCGCGCGTCACCAGCTCGATCGAGTCGGCAATCACCTCGCGGCTGACCAGCGAGGCGCGCATCCCCTCGGTTCCCATGGTGATGCCATCGGAGATCGAGACGGTGTTGAACTCCATCGGCGTGCCGCCGGCGGCGCGGATGCCCGCCTTGACGTGGGTCGCCAGGTCGCGCAGGTGGTAATTGCACGGACCGATCTCGATCCACGTGTTGGCCACGCCAATCAGCGGCTTCTTCAGGTCGGCGTCGGTGAAGCCGACGGCCTTGAGCATCGCCCGCGCCGGGGCGCGGTGCGGGCCGGTGGTCAACGGATTCGACTGGTCGCTCACGACACCACCTCGAACGGATCGGGCGTACGGCCTTCCTGGGTCTTCCAGCTCGCGTAAGTGCCGAGCGTGCGCAGCATCGGTGCGAACTCGCTCAGGTGGGTCAGCGCGCGGGCGCAAGTGACTTCGTCGCGCGCGACGCCGAGGTCGACGTAAAAAAGGTATTCCCACGGGCGGCCCGGGATCGGCCGCGACTCCAGCTTGGTCAGATCGATGCCGCGCAGCGCGAACACGCTCAGCGCCTTGAACAGCGACCCCGGCTCGTTCGGCAGCGAGAAGACGATGCTGGTCTTGTCGGGCACCGCGTCGCGGATCGGCTTGCGGCCGATGACCAGGAAGCGGGTGATGTTGTCGTCGAAATCCTGGACCGATGCGGCCAGCGAGACGAGGCCGAACACCTCACCGGCGCGCGCCGAGGCAATCGCGGCCGCCTCTTTCTGCCCGGCGTCGGCGACCATCTTCGCGCTGCCGGCGGTGTCGTAGGTGGCGATGATCTCGACGTTGCTGAGCGTGCGCAGGAAGCGCTCGCACTGCGCCAGCCCCTGCGGGTGCGAGTAGACGCGGCGGAGGCCTGCGAGCGTCGCGCCCGGCAGCGCCAGAAGATGATGCACGACCGGCAGCTCGACCTCGCCGACAATCGGCAGATCGTGGCTCAGGAGCAGGTCGTAGTTGCGGTGGATGCTGCCGCCGATCGAGTTCTCGAACGGCAGGACGCCCCAGGTGGCCGGGTCGCCGGCGACGCGCTCGAACACCTCCTCGAAGGTCTTCGAGGGGACGAGTTGGGCTTCGCTGTCGACGCGCCGGGCGGCGGCCTCGCTGAAGGCGCCAGGCTCGCCTTGATACGCGATTTTCATAGGTGTCCCGCGATTACACACGGTGGGACCCCTAGAAGTCAAATTGATAATCTTTACGGGATCATAAGCGAGGCAAGGTGACACCGCGCTGCGCCTGATACTTCCCCTTCTTGTCTTTGTAGCTCCGGGCGCACGGCTCGTCGCTCTGGAAGAACAGCACCTGCGCGATCCCTTCGTTGGCGTAGATCTTCGCCGGCAGCGGCGTGGTGTTCGAGATCTCGATCGTCACGTGCCCCTCCCACTCCGGCTCGAACGGCGTCACATTGACGATGATGCCGCAGCGCGCGTAGGTGGACTTGCCGAGGCAGACCGTCAGGATGTCGCGCGGGATGCGGAAGTATTCGACCGTGCTGGCCAGGGCGAACGAGTTGGGCGGGATGATGCAGACGTCGGCCTTGATGTCGACGAACGATTTCGGATCGAAGTTCTTCGGATCGACCACCGTGTTGTAGACGTTGGTGAAGACCTTGAACTCGTCGCCGACGCGGACGTCGTAGCCGTAGGAGGACACGCCGTAGGAGATCACGCCGGCGCGCACCTGATCGTCCACGAACGGCTCGATCATCTGCTGCTCGCGGGCCATCCGCGTGATCCAGGTGTCGGCTTTGATCGTCATCGTCTGAAAAACGCGAAGAGGAGCGTCAGCAGGATGCTGAGAACGATCGAGGTGCCCAGCGGGAAGTAGAACGAGAAGTTGCCGCGCCGCATCTGGATGTCCCCGGGCAGCCGCCCGAACGGCACCCCGATCATCATCAGCAGGCCCAGAGCGGCGATGCCAAGCCCGACGAATACCAGCGTTTTGCCCACGAGTCCTGTGTATTCACCGCCACTGATGTGACGGCGTCTCCGAGGCTCCGCGCCCTCTGAGCCTCTGTGCCCTAAACGAGGTCGATGCCGGGAAAAAAGTACCCGATTTCATACGCCGCCGTCTCAGGCGCATCCGATCCGTGCGTCGCGTTGCGCTCGATCGACTGGGCGAACTCCTTGCGCAGCGTGCCGGCGTCGGCCTTGGCCGGATCGGTGGCGCCCATCAGCGTTCGCCACTTCTTGATCGCGTCCGGCGCTTCCAGCACCAGCACGACCGCGGGGCCGGACGACATGAACGAGGTCAGGCTGGCGAAGAACGGCCGCTCGCGATGCACGGCGTAAAAGCCCTCGGCCTGCTGTTTCGAGAGGTTCACACGCTTCATGGCACGGATCTGGAATCCCGCATCCTCGATGCGTTGCATGATTGCGCCCGCGAGACGCCGTTCCACGGCGTCCGGCTTGATGATGGCCAGCGTCCGCTCGGTCATATCGGCCGATTATAGCAGGCGCTACCTCAGCAACTCGGCGGCGCGGCGCGGATCGCGGGCGCTTCGGCAACGAGCGCCGGCAGCGAAGGAGCCTCAATGACGGAGATGGCGAAGAAGCAGGAGCACGACCAGGACGTGCACAAGGGCGCGGTCGAAGGCGATCGCCCGACCGACGAACAGCACTACAACCAGCAGGGCGATGGCGTCGACGAAGAGGGGCTGCCGGACGATCCGGTCGCGATCGCCGAGGACGAAATCGGCGCGAACGAGGACGAGACCCAGGGGTGAACGAAGGGCAGATAGGGCGGGTCAGGCAGGCAGGGTGCAGCGTTCCACGCAAGCCGGACCAGGCGATGCGTGGAACGCTGAACAGCGTCGTGGCTAGCGCAGTCCTTCCATAATTTCTTCCAGCGCCTCCGGGCCCGGGCGCACCCGGTTCAACGGCAGCGTCGCCAGAGGCTCGTCGACCACATTCAACTGCGTCAGGAAGTCGTCGCGGTCCGGCTCGATGTAAATCAGGCCGGTGGCGAACTCGCCGCGGCGCGCGGTCTCGTGCAGGCGTTTCAGCGCGTTGATCTTGTCGGTCGGGTCGTACTGTTCTTCCAGCTTCTTCAGATACAGCTTCGACCCGTCGTGCATCGTCACTTCCTGCGACGAGCCCGGCTCGTAGTCGACCGAGATGTCCTCGAAGAACGGCACGAAGCTCACCTCTTCGACCGGGTCGTCGTGCTCCTTCACGTAGGCGTAGCTCTTGGTCGACCCTTCGTGGTCGTTGAAGGTGACGCATGGCGAGATGACGTCGAGCATCACCGTGCCGCGGTGCGCGAGCGCCGCCTTGAGCAGCGAGAGGAGCTGCTTCTTGTCGCCCGAGAACGAGCGCGCGACGAAGGTGGCGCCGAGCTCCACGGCGAGCGCGCAGGTGTCGATCGGCGGCAGATCGTTGACCACGCCGGTCTTCAGCTTCGAGCCGAGATCGGCGGTCGGCGAGAACTGCCCCTTGGTCAGGCCGTAGCAGCCGTTGTCTTCGATGATGTAGATGATCGGCAGGTTGCGCCGCATGAGATGCACGAACTGGCCGATGCCGATCGCGCCCGTGTCGCCGTCGCCGCTGACTCCGATCGCGATCAGCTTCTGGTTGGCGAGCATCGCCCCGGTGCCGACCGACGGCATCCGCCCGTGGACGGCGTTGAAGCCGTGCGAGCCGCCGAGGAAATAGGCCGGGCTCTTGCTCGAGCAGCCGATCCCCGAGAGCTTGATCACCCGCTTCGGATCGATACCCATCTCGTAGAACGCGTCGATGATGCGCTCGGAAATCGCGTTATGGCCGCAGCCGGCGCACAGCGTCGTCTTGCCGCCCTTGTAGACCTGCGGTTCCAGCCCGATTCGATTGACCTTCAGTGGTGTCGCCATAACCGCTACTCGCCCCCCGTCATGCCCGCCGACGAGCCGGCCGTGCGGACCGTTTTCTTCGCCACTTCGAACCCTTCCTGCGCCAGCACGTCGTCGGTGATGCTACGGGCGTCGATTGGCAGCCCGTTGTAGTGCAGCACGCTGCGCAGCTTCTTCTGCCGATCCGGCGTCTGTTCGAGCTTCATCAACTGCAGCAGCTGCGCGTCGCGGTTCTGCTCGATGACGTAGACGCGCTCGTGCGCGTCGATGAACGATGCGAGCTCGTCGTTGAACGGGTAGGCCCGCACCCGGAGGTACGACGTCTTGACGTCGGTCTCCTCGCGCAACTGGTCGCGGCTCTCGCCGATCGCCCAGTGCGACGTGCCGTAGCCGATGAAGCCGATCTTCGCCCCGGCGACCGTGTCGACCTCCGGCTTCGGCACGAAGCCGCGCGCCGTCTCGAACTTGCGCGCCAGGCGGTCCATGTTCTCGACGTAGTCGTCCGGGCGCTCGCTGTACTGCCCCTTCGCGTTGTGCCCCGACCCGCGCGTGAAGTACACCGGCAGGCCGTCGCCCGGAATCGTGCGGTAGGCGATGCCGTCGCCGTCCACGTCCTTGTAGCGGCCCCACTCGCCGAGCTGCTTCAGCTTCTCGGCGGTCAGCAGCTTGCCGCGATTGATCGGCTTCTCGGGGTACTTGAAGCCGTCCGACATCCAGTTGTTCATGCCGAGGTCGAGGTCCATCATCACGAACACCGGCGTCTGGAACTGCTCGGCGATATCGAACGCTTCCATCGCCATCGTGTAGCACTCCTCCACCGAGGAGGGCATCAGCATGATGTGCTTGGTGTCGCCGTGCGAGAGGAACGCCGCCTGCACCAGGTCGCCCTGCGCGGTGCGCGTCGGCAGTCCGGTCGACGGCCCGACGCGCTGCACGTCGAAGATCACCGCCGGCGTTTCCGCGTAGTAGGCGAGGCCCGCGAACTCGCCCATCAGCGAGATGCCGGGGCCGGCGGTCGCGGTCATCGAGCGCGCGCCCGCCCAGCTCGCGCCGATCACCATCCCGAGCGATGCGATCTCGTCCTCGGCCTGCACGATCGCGAACGTCGCCTTCCCGGTCGCCTTGTCGATCCGGTACTTCTTCATGTAGGTGATGAGCGACTCGCACAACGACGACGACGGCGTAATCGGATACCAGGCGACGACGGTGACGCCCGCCAGCATGCAGCCGATGGCGGCGGCGGCATTGCCTTCGATCAGGATCTTGCCGGCGGTCTCGTTCATCGGCTCGACGAAGAACGGGTCCTGTTTGGTGAAGGTCGATTCGGCATAGTCCCAGCCCGCCTTGAGCGCGCCGGCGTTCAGCGTCACCGCCTTCGCCTTCTTGCCCAGCTGCTTGCCGAGCGCTTTCTCCATCAGCCCGAGATCGATGCCGAGCATCTTCGCGAGGATGCCGTCGTAGATCATGTTGCGCACGAGGCGGCGCAGCTTCGCGTCGGGACAGACCGGCTTCACGAGGGCATCGAACGGGACCGGATAGAAGACCAGGTCGTTGCGCAGCGCGTTCAGCTTCAGCGGCTCGTCGTAGACGACGGCGGCGCCGGGCTCGAGCGTGAGCACGTCCTCCTTGGCCGTCTCCGGGTTCATCGCGACGAGGAAGTCGACTTCCTTCTTGCGCGCGATGTAGTTCCGCTTGCTGGCGCGAATCGTGTACCACGTCGGCAGGCCGGCGATGTTCGACGGGAACATGTTCTTGCCAGAGACCGGCACGCCCATCAGGAGGATCGATCGCAGCAGCACCATGTTCGCCGTCTGACTGCCGGATCCGTTGACAGTGGCGATCTGGATGCTGAAGTCGTTGACGACCCGCTGCTGGTTTCTCGACGCCTGCTGTTCCTGAACCGCAAGATCTGTCGGTGACATTCTGAAGTCCTTACGACGTATGGAGATAGAGGAGTTCCCGGCAGACCTCCGCCGGGCCGGGACAATCGAGGAAGTATACCATTCGCGCGCGCACCGATCGGGCTGGTCCGAATCGATCGCCGCCGCGTGCGGCCGCCGGGCTGGACGCGCGCCGGCGGCGCGCCGCGTCAGACAAGCTCTTGTATGGCGCGGCCCATGTCGGCGGGGCTTTTGACCACTTTCACGCCGGCGCTGGTGAGCGCCGCCATCTTCTCGGCCGCGGTGCCTTTCCCGCCGGCGATGATCGCGCCGGCATGTCCCATGCGCCGTCCGGGCGGCGCCGTCTGGCCGGCGATGAAGCCGACCACCGGCTTCTTGAAATGCGCCTTGATCCAGGCGGCCGCGTCTTCCTCGGCGGTGCCGCCGATCTCGCCAATCATGATCACCGCGTCGGTCTCCGGGTCGGCGGCAAACAGCTTCAGCGCGTCGATGTGGGAGGTGCCAATCAGCGGATCGCCGCCGATGCCGATGCAGGTGGTCTGGCCCATGCCGAGCCGCGTCAGCTGGTGAATCGCCTCGTAGGTGAGCGTGCCGCTCTTCGAGACGATGCCGATGCGGCCTTCCTTGCAGATGTTGGCCGGGATAATCCCCGCTTTGGCCTTGCCGGGCGAGATCAGCCCGGGACAGTTCGGCCCGACCAGCCGCGTCGCCGGATGCTCCTTGAGAAACGTCATCGCCCGCATCATGTCGAGCGTCGGGATCCCTTCGGTGATGCACACGACCAGCGCCAGCCCCGCGTCTGCCGCTTCCATCACCGCGTCGGCCGCAAACGGCGGCGGCACGAAAATCACCGAGGCGTTGGCGCCGGTTTGCTTCACCGCGTCCCGCACCGTGTCGAAGATCGGCCACCCCTCGTGCTTGGTGCCGCCCTTGCCGGGAGTGACGCCGCCGACGACGGTGGTGCCGTAGGCCGCCGCCGCCTTCGCGTGAAAGGTCCCTTCGCGGCCGGTCAGCCCCTGCACCAGCAGGCGCGTGTTCTTATCGATGAGAATTGACATATCGATTGAGTCGTTGCCAGGTCACCCGGCGAGCGTCACGACGCTCGTCGCCGCTTCGTCCATGCTGTCAGCGGTCGTCAGCTTCATCCCGCTTTCGCGCAGCAGGCGCTTCCCTTCCTCGACGTTGGTGCCTTCCATGCGGATGACGATCGGCACCGGGACGCCGAGCTCCTTGACGGCGGCAATAACGCCCTGGGCGAGGATGTCGCAGCGCAGGATGCCGCCGAAGATGTTGATGAGGACCGCCTTCACGTTCTTGTCGGACATCAGGATCTTGAAGGCGTTGCGGATCTGCTCGGCGTTGGCGCCGCCGCCGACGTCGAGGAAGTTCGCCGGCTCG
>Ga0207708_10004698_pt1 | contig 10049 bp, 9 predicted proteins | sample KBSK5101metaG_FD_184340 | JGI IMG/M metagenome (GOLD analysis project Ga0207708, IMG submission 184340) | Corn, switchgrass and miscanthus rhizosphere microbial communities from Kellogg Biological Station, Michigan, USA - KBS K5-10-1 metaG... | ecosystem: Host-associated > Plants > Roots >...
GCTGCGGCGGCATGGTCTATGGCGATCAGGGCATCTTCGCGCGCCGCGACGTATACCTCGATCTGGGCGGATTCTCCGCGTGGCCGCTGTTCGAGGAAGTGCAGCTCGTGCGGCGGCTGCGCGCGCGCGGCACGTTCCGCGTGCTGCCGCGCGCGCTCGCAGTGGCCACACGACGCTGGGAGCGAGACGGCTGGCTGCGGCGCACGCTGCACAACCGCTGGCTCGCGCTGCGCTTCGCGCTCGGCGGCCGGCCCGAGGCGCTGGCCGCCCGCTACGCCGCACTGCTACGCTCGAACGCGGAGCACGAGCGATGAGCGCACAGCCAAAGTCGCTGCATTTCACGGCCGCCGGCGAGCCGCGGGGATACATACAGCCGCACGCGCTGCGCGAGGTCTGGTTTCACACGGGCACGGCTTGCAACTTGGCGTGCCCGTTCTGCCTGGAAGGCTCGAAGCCCGGCGACGGGCGGCTCGGCCGCATCACGCTCGCGGAGGCGAAGCCCTTCATCGACGAAGCCGTCGCGCTCGGCGTCGAGCAGCTCTCGTTCACGGGCGGTGAGCCGTTCATCGTCAAAGACTTCGTCGACATCCTGCGCTACGCGTCGCAATTCAAGCCGTGCTTGGTGCTGACGAACGGCACGGCCCCCGTGCTCAAGCGGTTGCGGCATATCGCGGCCCTTCGCGAGCAGCCGCGACCGATCGCGTTTCGCGTCAGCATCGACTATCCGGAGCGCGAGCGGCACGACGCGGGCCGCGGCGCGGGCATGTTCGAGCAATCGTGGGCGGCGCTCACGCAGCTGCACGCGCTCGGTTTCAAGGTGTCGATCGCAAGGCAGATGGAGAAGGGCGAGAACGCCGCCGCCGTGGCCGAGGCCTATGCCGGTTTGCTGGCGCAGCACGGCTTGCCGAGGACCACGACGCTCGTGGGCTTTCCGGACTTTCTACTACCTGGAGCGCACCGCGACGTGCCCGCCGTCACCGAGCACTGCATGACCAGTCATCAATCCGAGGACACGCGCCGCGCCTTCATGTGCGCTTTCTCGAAGATGATCGTGAAGAAGAACGGCCGCCTGCGCGTGTACGCCTGCACGCTGGTCGACGACGATCCCGACTACGACTTGGGCGGCACGTTGGCCGAGAGCTTACCGAAGCGGATCATGCTGCGGCATCACCGCTGCTACAGCTGTTTCGCGTACGGCTCGTCCTGCAGCGAAATCGACCGCTGACTCGAAGCGTTTCCTCAGGGCTGGCGGTTCAGCGTCCAGTCGTAAGGAATGAACTTCACGGCTAGTTTCACGTCGATCGGCTCGTCGCGATAGCGGTTCACGTACGCGATCAAGCTCTCGCGCTTGCCGTCGGGCGCGAAATCTTCGGCGTAGAAATCGAGAATCGACGAGAGCCACACTTCGCGCGCCGCCGCTTCGACGCGAACGTTGCGCGGGTCGTTCAAGAATTCCCGCGCCGCGGCTTCGAGCTGGGCTTCGAGCTCGTCGGCACTATAGGCGCTCTGCGGGAGGCGAGGGCAGCTGCGCACCATGCAGTTGAGCGCGAAATGCACGCGCGGCTCACCGAGCGGGCGAATGATCTCGTTCTCGTAGGTCGACAGCGACATCGACTGCCCGCCCACTGTGACTTTGCGCAGCCTGAAGAAGAACTGCCGCTTGAAAAAGCTCGTGAAGCCGTCGGTGACGCCCTCGTCGATGACGCCGCGCATGGTCAGCGCGTTGTAGGCGTTCAAGTGGTAGGCGAGCACGTCGGCGCGGCGCGGGAAGAGCTCCGGCGCGGTGGCCGGGCTCACGCGCTCTACGTAGGCCACGAACTCGTCGAGCGCGCTGCGGTCCGCCGCGAGGGCGTCGAAGTCGGTGCGACCTTGCTCGTCGACGAAACGCGTCAACACGCTGCTCCAAAGATCGAGGGCCTCGGCGAGCGTGGCGGGCGCCGCGTAGACGGGCTGTGCCGCGATCAGCGCGCCGACCGCCATCGAGACCGCCAGCCGGTTCATCATCGACGTCGTCCGTTGGGGTGATCGCTGTCGAGACGCCGCCACGCTACCTGGCGAAAATCGGCCCTGTCAACGAACGCGCTGCCGAGCCGTACACCGTCGAGCGCATCAGCCGCCTAGGGCGGCGGCGTCAGCGTGAACTTGCCGTCGACGATCGGATTGCGCTCTTCACCCTCGCAATCCTCGTGCACCATGCGGTCGATGTGGGTCTCGCGACGGTACGTGCGCGTCATCTGCCAAGGCCCGGTCAGATTCGCTGGATCGGTGATCGTCATCCGGTTTTCGAGCAGCCCGTTGTCGAGCATCCGAATCCTTTCGACGAAGTGCGCGTCGGCGCTCAAGAACGCGATCATCTGCGATTCCTCGATGCCGCCGAACGCGATCACGGCCGAGCCCGCTCGTCCCGGAAACGCAGACTTCACCGCGACCGTGTCGATCACGAGCGTGTCGCCTTCCCAGCGGCCGACGGAGTCGCCCCATGGCGTCGGCCAGACGTCGCCTTCGGGCGGGTGCTCGCGACCGTCGGTGTAGACGTGGCGGATCTCGCGGCTCGAGAAGATGAGCGCCGTTTCTTTCGGCGTCGGCAGGATTTCGAACATCAGCGGCGACTCGAGCATGATCGTCGGAAAGCCGAACGTGCAGGCGGTTACCGCTCCGCCCGGGTCGATGCCGTCGCGCATCGCTGCCATCGCTTTACGCTGGATCTCGACGACGCGGTCGATCGCGGCCTGCGAGTCGGGCTTCAGCGGCGGCGACCACTCGAGCTCCTTCAGCACTTGCTCGAGCGATTCGTAGAAGCCGCCGTCGGGGCTCGGCGTCGCGCCGACGTTCTCCCATTGGCCGCTCCAGTCCGGAAGGCGGTCGACGCGCGCGTCGCAACCGCCTACGAGCAGCGCCGCCGCCGCCGCTGTTGCGGCGCGCCGCGAGCTCATCGAGCGGGCTCCGGCGGGGCGAAGCGCGACCCGACCAACGGGCCGTTCGGTCCGATCCCGGAAAGGTACTGACCGCCCTTGATGCCCTCGCGCATCGGATGGATCGAGAGCGTGATCGCGTCGCCGGGCTTCAAGGTCGCGGGCCGCCAGCCGGCGCGCGCGAGATGCTCGGGGCTCGTCATCTCGATGCTCCACTGCTCTTCGGCGCCGCTTTCGTTCTTGACGAGCATCTCGATGAAGACGTGCGGATTGGTCCAGCGGAATTCCTTGACGGCGCCCTCGAGCGTGACCGTCGTCGACTGGTCGAACATCGCGAACGAGTGGTGCGCGAGCGCCGCGCTCGTAGTCACAAGAGCCACGATGGCGATGGATGCTCGGGTCGGGGCTGGGCTCATTCGCATCTGAAGTCCGGGTGTCGATCCGTTCAGCCGAGCGCGGCCCTGTAGTCCTGCACGAACTGGCGGATGGTGATCGGCGCGCGGCCGACGATGTCGCGAATCGGCTGCGTGTTTTCCTTCGAGAAGGCGCCGCCGGCTCCCGCCCGCGCCATCGCGAGCAGATGTGCTACGAGCCAGTCAGGCATGCCGCGCGCCTTCATGCCCTGTTCCGCTTGTTCGAGCGTGAGCGCCGTGTAGGCAATGGGCTTGCCGAGAACTTCGCCGATCACGTTGGCGAACTCGCCGTAGGTCGTGGCGGCGCCGGTGAACGAATAGAGTTTGCCTGCGTGCTTGCGCGGGTCCCGCAGCACGCGCGCGCCGAGTGCGCCCGTGTCGCGTACGTCGATCAGCGCGACCGAAACGTCTTTCGGCCATGGCTGCACGATCTTGCCCTGTTTGATGTTCGCCGCCTGTCCCAGCATGTTCTGCATGAAAAGGCCCGGGCTGAGAATGCACCACTGCAGGCCGCAGCTCTTCAGGTGCTCCTCGATCTCGAAGTGTGCGCGGCCGTTGAGCGACTCGACGTTCGGGCCGGTCACGGCGCGGCCCCCGGAAATCTTGACGATGTATTCCGCGCCCGCGGCCTTCGCCGCCTCGATCACATTGATCTGCTGCGCGGCCGAGCTCGGATTGTGCCCGGTGACGATGAAGACGCGCTTCGCCCCCGTGAGCGCCTTCGTCATGCCGGCGCGATCGTCGAGCTCCGCAACCGCTAACTGGGCGTTCGACCCGAGCACGTCTTTTGCCTTGTCGGCGTTACGAACCACACAGATCGGCTTCTCGCCGAGGCCCTCGAGCTCCTTCACGACGGCGCGCCCGGTGTTTCCGGTTGCGCCAACGACGGCATACATCACGATCCTCCATGGAGCGCGAGGCGCTCCCCACGACATTCCGCTCACGGGACGGGTTCGATGCTAGCACGGCGAACCGATGGGCCTCTTCGGGGCCAAAGGGTACGATTGTTCCTGGAATCCATCGGCTGCGATCATGCTCAATAGAATCATCGGAATCTGTCTCGCCGTGACCTTGGCGACTGGCGTCCGGGCGCAAGAGGTCGAGCCTACGGAGCCTGCGCCGACGGCCATCAACCGCGCCGTGATGAAGAGCGACGAGGTCGTCCACGTTCTCGACGAGACCGTGGACTGGTATCGGATGCTCGGCGTTCAGCAGCAATCCGCTACTCAGCCCAGCGACTTGCTCATTCTCTATGCGAACCGGCAGGCAGCAGACCGTGTCATCGCGCTCGCGTTCGGGCTCGCGCGCGCCAATGCGGAGCTCCTGAGCAGCCAGGCCGAGCTGCAACAAGAAGTCGAGACGGACGCCGCGGGCTCGCCGAAGGTGCTAGAGCGCGAAGAGCGCGAGCTCGACGCGCGCAAGAGCGGGCTGGAGGCGGAAATCGCGGCCGCGCAACGCCAGCTCGGCGCGGCGGAAACCGACGAGCGCAACATGCTGCAAGCGAAGGTCGCGGAGCTGCAAAGCGAGCTCGACCTCGTGAACGCAAGGCGCAACCTGTTGAGCAACATGATGGAGTTCGCGCACGAAACCGACGCGAACGGCTCGGGAGTAGCGGCCCTCAGGGACCACATCGACGCGATTGCGGTGTCGATCCCTGCAGCGACGGGGGTCATGCCGGAGCTTGGCGCTGCGGAAGCGGGCGAAGTCGCGAACGCTGCGCCCGCAACCGCGGGCCAGATCGGCGCACGCCGGTTTGGCATCTGGGATCTCGGCGCAAACGTGCTCAGGCTGCAGAACAAGCTTGCGACGATCGACGACGTCGACAGCCGAACGGAGGAGCTTCAGCAGACGTTCACGCAGAGCCGAACCGCGCCCGAGGAGCAGATCAGGATGCTGTCCGCTCGCGGCGACGCTCTCGCAGCACGATCCGGCGGAAGCAACGCTGCTGCGCTGAGGGCAACGCGCGCCGAGTACGACACCGTCGCGTGGCTGTTTGCGCAAACGTCCTCCATTCTCGTGCCTCTGACCAAGGCCGGCGTGCTGCTGGAGCAATACCGCAGCAATCTCGACAGCTGGCGCGACAATACTCGGATTCAGTACCGAGCGGCGCTCAAGGCGCTGGCGGCTCGTGTCGCGCTGCTGTCTCTGCTGCTCGCTGCCGTGTTTGCCGGCGGCGAGATCTGGAAGCGTGCGGTGTTCAAGTACGTGCAGGAGACACGGCGTCGACATCAGCTGTTGCTCGTGCGCCGAATCGTCGTCTGGGCCCTCGCGTTCGTGATCGTCGGCATCGCATTTGCGACGGAAGCCAGCTCGTTTGCCACGTTCGCCGGGCTCTTGACTGCCGGTATCGCCGTCGCGATGCAGAGCGTGCTCGTGTCGATCGTCGGGTACTTCTTCCTGATCGGAAAATACGGCCTGCGTGTCGGCGACCACGTCCAAATCGGTAACGTGTCCGGCGAGGTCATCGATCTCGGTCTGGTACGACTGCATCTGATGGAGATCGGGCCGCAAGACGGCCCTACGGGCCGCGTCGTAGCGCTCGCGAACTCGGTCGTATTCCAGGCGTCCGGCGGGATATTCAAGCAAATTCCCGGCGTCAGCCTGGTGTGGCGCGAATTGAGCGTTACGTTACCGGGTAACGCCGACTACGCGGCAATCAAGGAGCGGTTGCTGGGCGCGGCCTCCCGCGTGCTCGAGAAGTACCGCGAAGAGCTCGAGCGGCAAACGCGCGAGCTGAACAAGACGTCGTCGTGGGGCACCGGCGATAAGGCGCAAGCTCAAGTTCAATTGCGGTTCTCGCACGACTCGATCGAAGCCATCGTTCGGTATCCGGTGCCGCTACAGCGCGCGGGCGAGGTCGAAGAGCGCATGTCTCGAGCCCTGCTCGAAGCCGTCCGCGGCGGCTGAGACGCCACGGCGCAAGCCACTTAGGCCGCGCTGAAACGCGGGTCCGTCACTCGCTCGCAGTGCCGCCGGGCAGCTCGTGCTTCGCGCCCGGCAGGCGACGGATCGCACGTGCCGGACTTCCGCCGACCAGCGTGTCCTCAGGCACGTCCCTGGCGACCACGGAACCCGCTGCCACGACCGATCCTCGGCGCAGCGTCACGCCCGGAAGGATCGTCACGCGCGCGCCAATCCAGACTCCGTCCTCGACCGTCACGGGCAGCGCGTGGCCAGGTCCGCAGCGGTTGTGTGGATCCTGCATGTCATGGCCATCAGTGATGATCACGACGTGGTGGCCGATGCCGACGCGATCGCCAATCGTGATCGGCGCGCTCGCGTTCAGATACAGCGGCGTCGTGAGCATGCACAGCTCGCCGATTCGTATGTTGGAGACGACTGGACCCTGCCCAGTAATGTCGAGCTTTCCAAAAATCCGGCAGCGCGAGCCGATCTTGACCCCTATTACTCGGTAGAGAATCGGCCGCAACCATCCGAAGGTGGCTGATGGCAGGAGTATCGCGAAGAGGCTGACCAAACGGAGTGCGGGACGAAGCTGACGCAGATCCTCCCAAAACAGCCGCATTCTGCTACCGGTCGACCCGTTGGCTTGTGCCGTCATTTATGGACGTCCGCCCAAGAGACTCTCAGTGACTGATGGCGAAGAACCACGTGCCGATCAGTGGACCGCGAGGCCGGCGGCCGTTCGCCGGTGGCGGAGCTCCCGCCGCCGGCGCGGGCGCCGGACCATACTCGGGGGCAAACACGTAGGCCACGTGTTTGACCGTGTCCACCGCGATCGTTTTTCCGCCTTGCATCGTCGGGACTGTGCCAACCACCGTGTAGTGGTCGGCCGAGTCTTGATGTGCAACGGTGACGATGCCGTCGCGGCCGGCGGGAAGGTAGATCAGTTTCTCGGCGGGGTCCCAACCGAGCGCATCCACGCCGTCACCGTTGGCAATCGTGGCCACAACCTTGCCCGAGCCCGCGTCGACGACTACCGAAGTCTTGCTACAGCCGGAGAAAATCCGTTTCGACGCTTTGTCGTAGGCAATTCCCGTTGGGCCTTCGCAGGGCGCTATCGGCCAAGAGGCGATCACCTTCATGGTGTTCGCTTCGATTACCTGGATCGTGTTCTTGCTTTCGTTGTTGACGAACAGCCTACCTGCGCCGTCGCTCGCGGCGCCTTCGGGTGAATCATCCTCGAGCTCGGCGGTGCCGGTGATGTCGCCGGTGCTCGGGTCGATGGCTACCGCGGTGCCGACGGGTCGGCTGTGATTGGTCAGGATCACGCGATCGATCGAGTCGTCGTACATGATCCCGTCCAACCCGCCGACGGCGACCGGGATTTTCTTGATGGCGCCGAGCGTCTTCAAGTCGAACTCGGTAACGGTGGAATCGCCGCGGTTGGTCGTGAAGCCGCGGTTCCACTTCGGGACCAGAGCGACCCCGTGCACCCCGGGCAAGTCGGCGATGTCGCCGAGGACTTTCCCGGTGCCGCCATCGACGACCATGAAGTGAGTTTCGCGAGACACGAACACGCGGCCGCCCGGCTCGGCCACGATGTAATCGTGACTACCTTCGCCGCCGATGCTGAGCTTGTTGACCTTGAACGTTTGAGCTTGCGAGGCATTCACCGCGACAGCGGCCGCAAACGTGGTTGCGACGATCAAGCCGGCCTTCATGTTGCCCCCCGCGAGAAGCGAAAACGCCGGAGGCAGTGTACGCCTCACGGCATTCCGCCTCGCCACAGTTTTTTCGCTGAGATGCGACGGTTTTTTGCGTTTGATTCCGTCTGACTCAACTGCCGACTTCGCGTCGGAATCGCGGCGCTCACCGCGGGCTCAGGGCAGCAGCTCGTCCGTGTAGACGCCGGCGATGCCGGCGCGCATGAGGGCTTCCTCTTCCGACCGATCGTTCACGGTGTGCGTGAGCAGCGGGACGGTGCCGCACAGCGCTGCGCACGCCTCCTGGGTTTCCGCGAGAGTAACGGTCACCGCGAGCACGCGATGGCCGCGCACGAACCGGTGCAGCGTCCACCACGGATATTGGCTGCGATAAGTCGTGAAGATCGGCGCGCCGAATCCACCGTCGCGCGCCTGCGCGTACTCGCCGATGAAGTAAATCTGCGGATGAATCCGCGCGCGGAGCTCCGGCGACTCGGTCGCCAGACGGGAGAGAAGGGCGAGGTTGTCTCCCTTCGTGTCGGTGATCATGCGGGCTTGGGGATGCGCGGCGAACCACGCCAGCGTCTCCTCGAGGCTGGCGATGCGGTAGGGCGCGCTCGAGGGTTGCTCGTGCGCCAGTCCCAGGCCGTTGGAGTCGAGTGGAATCCCCAGGCGATCGTGGGCTTCGTGCCAGTCGTGCACTGCCCAGACCCCGCCGTCTGCGGCGCCGAGGAAGTCGACCTCGAACCAGCGCGTGCCGCGCGCGAAGTTCTGCTCCAGCGCCTCGAGTGCGTTGGTGTAGGTCATCCCGCGCAGCGACCCGCCCGCGTGCGCGATGTGCGCCGGCACCGCAGACGCCGCCGGCGCCGGCAAGGAAGGAAGGGCGACCGTCTCCCACGCTCCGCGCAGTCCCCACGCGGCAGACCGCAGCGGGCCGCGGAACACGAACGCTGCGCCGAGCGCAACGATCGTCGCGATGAGCGCGAGCTCAACGCGCCGACGCATCCAGCGAGTCCTTGACGTAACGGTTCAACGCGGCAAGCTCGAGCACTCCCGCGAGCTCGTGAACCTCGCTGCCGCCGGATGCGAGCGGCGCGAGCGACCGGTCGCCGGCGACCATGCCCAGGATGAGCGGCACCGGTCGGTCCGCCGCGGCGTCGAACAGGCCCGACGTGTGATCGCCGTACAGCGCCACCAACGACCTTCCGTCGCTCGGGAGCTGCTGAAGGAAATCGCCGAGTGCCGCGTCGACGTAGCTAATGGACTCGAGGTACCGGGTGAGCACGGGTGCGCTCTGCTGGTGGGCCGCCGGATCCACGAGGTCGTAGGGGGCGTGCGACGAGAGCGTGATGAGGAAGTGCACGGCGCGACGCTGCTCGCGGATGGACGCGGCTGCGTAACGGAAGAGATCGCCATCCGCCTTGCCCCACCGCGAGAACTCGGTCTCCTCAAGCAACTCGCCGCTGTGGAAATCGACGCCGAGCGCGGCGAAGAACGGCCCGCGGTTCCAGAAGTGCCGGTTGTTGCCGTGATAAGCGTGGAACGCGAATCCCTTCGAGGCGGCATACGCGGGAAGCCCCGAGCCGTCTTCATCCCATGTCAGCCTGTACGGCGGTGTGCGCGTGAGCGGGCGAAGGCCGGTGAGGAGCTGGAAGTCCGCGCCCGAGCTTCCCGACACCGACGAGTGCATCGTGTTCACGAGGCCGTGCGTGGCGCCATTCCAGAGCCGCAGGAGGTTAGGCGCCACCTCCGGCGTCAGCGCATCTCGGTCGAGGCTCTCGATCTGAACGATGACAACGCGGTCAACGCCGACCGGATCGAGCGGAAGCGGCGCGGCAGGGCGTTCGGCGGCGTCGATGCGGAGCTGGCGGAACACTTCGGCCCCATCGGGCTCGCGCAGGAGATCGACGCCGTCGAGAATCGCCGCGCCCTCGAGACCTTGCGTGCGCACCAGATCGTCGTACGACGAAAAGCGCAACATGTCCGCCGTCTGGTAGCGGAACAACCCGATCGTGTGGAGGGCGCCGAACGCCATCGCTGCCGCGAGCGTGGTGAGGCGCAGATCTCGGCCGCGGGGCGAAGGTGTTCGTGCGAGCCATCCCAGCGCGAGCGCCGCC
>Ga0207708_10004704_pt1 | contig 10040 bp, 10 predicted proteins | sample KBSK5101metaG_FD_184340 | JGI IMG/M metagenome (GOLD analysis project Ga0207708, IMG submission 184340) | Corn, switchgrass and miscanthus rhizosphere microbial communities from Kellogg Biological Station, Michigan, USA - KBS K5-10-1 metaG... | ecosystem: Host-associated > Plants > Roots >...
ATCATCCGACCGAGGGTCGCATGATCGACATGGCGCTTACCAATCAGTCGACCGCGGGTGCGCGCGAAGATTTTATCCCGGCGCCGAAGATCGGCCAGCATACGTTCGAGGTGCTGCGCGAAGCGGGCTTCAGCGAAGCGGCCATTGCCGCGATGGTAGCGGCGGGCAGCGCGGTCGACGGGCGTTTGCCGCAAGGCAAGCCAGAAAAATGAAATATGTGCGGCTGGTCGCACTGGCGCTGTGGATCGCTGTTTGCTGCGGTGCTGCCTCGGCGCAGAATTATCCGGTCAAGCCGATCCGCCTGATCGCGCCGTTCCCGCCCGGCGGCAGCACCGACCTGCTTGCGCGCGTGATCGCGCAAAAGCTGACCGACGCCTGGGGCCAGCAGGTGATCGTCGAAAATCGCGGCGGCGCCGGCGGCACGATAGGCGTCGAACTCGCGGCGCGCGCCGCACCCGACGGTTACACGATCGTCATGGGCCATATCGGAACTTTCGGCGCCAACCCCACTCTGTATCCAAAGCTGCCGTACGACGCGATCAAGGATTTCGCGCCGATTACGCTGCTCGCGATGGTCCCCAATGGCATGGTCGTGCACCCCACGCTGCCGGTGCGCTCGGTCAAGGATTTGCTGGCTGTCGCGCGCGCGAAACCGGGCAACGTTCTGTACGGTTCGGGCGGCAGCGGGAGCGCCGCGCATCTTGCGATGGTGTACTTCGAACTGCTCGCCAAGGTAAAACTTACACACGTTCCGTACAAGGGCACCGGCCCGGCAATTTATGACCTCATCGCCGGCCAGACTTCGACCATGATCACCGGCATGGCGGCGCTGATGCCGCATATCAAATCGCAAAGGTTGCGCATCATCGGTGTCGGCACCGCCAAGCGTCTGGCGGTGCTGCCCGAGGTGCCGACGATCAGCGAAGCCGGCGTGCCGGGCTACGAAGCGACGCAATGGTATGGGATACTGGCGCCTGCCGGGACGCCACGCGACATTGTCATGAAGCTCAATGCCGAAATGGTCAGGGCGTTGCGCCTGCCGGACGTCCGGGAACGGCTGGCCGGCGACGGCGTGGTGCCGGTCGGCAATACGCCAGAGGAATTTGGCGCGCACATCAAGTCCGAAATCGCGCGCTGGGCGCCGGTGGTCAAGGCGTCGGGTGCCAAGCCGGAATAATATCTGGATGGCGCTTGTTTAGAGCCGTAGTCAATTGAACCGAAAAGGGAGATTCACCGTGAACAGATTCAACCCGTTACACGCGCGGTTCGCCGCCGTTGCATTGCTGTTGACCGCTACGGTTGCGCTCGCGCAGCCGGCGCAAAAGCCGTTCGAGCCGTTCTCCGGCCAGCCCGGCAAGGACGTCGTATGGGTGCCGACGTCGCAGGCACTCGTCGACAAGATGCTCGACATGGCCAAGCTGACGCCGACCGATGTTCATATGGACTTGGGCTCCGGCGACGGCCGCACCGTGATCACGGCAGCCAAGCGTGGCGCGCGCTCCACCGGCGTCGAATACAACCCCGATATGGTCGAGTTGTCCAAGGCCAATGCGGCCAAGGCCGGCGTGGGCGACAAAGCAACGTTCGTCAAAGCGGACTTGTTTGAAACCGATTTCTCCAAGGCCACCGTAATCACGCTGTTCCTGCTGCCCGATATCAATCTCAAGTTGCGGCCGAAAATTCTCGACCTGAAGCCCGGCACGCGCATCGTGTCCAATACTTTTACGATGGGCGAATGGAAGGATGACGAGACCGCAACCGTCGACGAAGCCGGGGGCTGCAGCTATTACTGCACCGCGCACCTGTGGATCGTACCGGCCAAAGTCGCCGGCACGTGGCATTCCACGCAGGGCGATTTCACGCTGAAGCAGGAATTCCAGATGGTCCAGGGCTCCCTGAAGTCGGGCGGCGACACGCAAATCATCAGCAATGCAAAATTGCGCGCCGACCAGTTGAGTTTCAACGCGGGCAGCGCCACCTATGCCGGCCGCGTCAATGGCAACACGATCGACGGCACGGTAACCAGCGGCGGCAACTCGTCCAAATGGACGGCGACGCGCCGGTGATTCAGGTTTATCCAACCGACTCATGATTAGTTAAAGGAGAAATTCGCATGTTGGCTGCACAATTTCGGCGACGCTGCTATCTGACCCTGCTGCTGTGCGTGATCGCGGCGGGCGTATCGGCGCAGCCGATGAAAAAGGACAAGGAGTTTGAGCCGCAGGTCGGCCAGGAAGGCAAGGACGTCATCTGGGTGCCCACCCCGGAAGGGCTTATTGCGAAAATGCTCGATATGACGAAAGTCACCGCCGCCGACACCGTGATCGATCTCGGCTCCGGCGACGGCCGCACCGTGATTGCCGCGGCCAAGCGCGGCGCCAAGGCGCTCGGCATCGAGTACAACCCGGACATGGTCGAGCTCTCCAAGCGCAATGCCGAGAAGGCAGGCGTGGCCGGCAAAGCGAACTTTATGAAGGCCGACCTTTTCGAGAGCGACTTTTCGCAGGCGACCGTGATCACGATGTACCTGCTGCCGACGATCAATCTCAAGCTGCGCCCGAAAATTCTCGACCTGAAGCCGGGCACGCGCATCGTGTCGCACGCATTCACGATGGACGACTGGCAGGCGGATCAGACCGAATCGTTCGACGGCCGCACCGCCTACATGTGGATCGTGCCGGCGAAGGTCGAAGGCAGTTGGCAGCTCGATAAAGGGGAGCTGGCGCTGACCCAGACCTTTCAGAACGTGACCGGCACATTGCGCGGCGGCGGCAATCCCGTCGCGATCACCAATGGCAAGCTGCGTGGCGATCAGATTTCGTTCAGCGCGGGCAACACGGAATACTCGGGCCGCGTCAACGGCAACACCATAGAAGGCACGATGCGCGGCGCGAGCTCGGGACCCTGGCACGCGACGCGCGCGGCCGCCAAACCCACCGCGGCAAAATGATCAGTCGCGTTCGATCAGGCGCGCGTCGAGCGCGACCGGCTGCATGAGCCGGTATACCGGCACCTCGCTCGGCGCGCCGCCCGTCCCCTTGCGGTCCACCGGTATGATGCCGAACGTCACGAAGCTCGACGGCGACTCCGGTTCGAGCGCCACGGCGACGATATTCGCGTTGGGCTGAACCATCGTATAGACGTAACTGCCGGCAGCCAGGGTCAATGGCTTTGCCACCACGTCGGTCGTAACCGTATTGCGGATGTGGCCTTCGTAAAATGTGGCGTCGGCGCGCTTGTCCGCCACCTGATAGGTTTCGACCTCGATCGTCAGCGGGTGGTGCAGCCGCCTCACCTCGACACCCGAGTAGGCCAGCCGCCGCGCGACGTCGCCGTACGACGGCGGCATCACGTAAGCAAACGGGCGCTTGCGCACGAGTTCGGGCTGCGCCGCGAGCGAATCGTCCCACTCGACTTCAACCTGCGACGCTTCGCCGGTCTGCGGGTCACGCATCGCGAGCTTTTGCGCGACCACCGGGTTCTTCGAGGTCACCACGATATCGTTCGCGCGCGCCTGGCCCTGTTGCGCGACGGCGCTGCGCGCGCTGCGCACCGTGTTCATCACCTGCGGCGCATTGTCGGCGGTGATGTTGAGCAGGCTGGCAATAGCGACATGGTGGGTATGCACGCGTCGCGCGTAGCCCTCGCGCCCGATGCCGACGCCGCGCGTCTCGATCAGGAAAGAGATCGCGTTTTGCAGGGCCGAAGTGTTGCGCCCGATATCCGGCGAAGTACCGCCCATGGCGACTTTCTTGTCGGCGGGATCGTAGGAGGTCGTGAAATACCAGAAATGCGTGTAGCCGGCGCGCTCGACTTCGCGCACGATATTGCGCCGGTACACGCCCTCGGCAAGTGCGGTCAGTGCGGCCGGAACATTCGGATTGGTCGCGTAGAGCAGCGTCAGGTCGTAAGCGAGTATCTTGTTGAATTTCTCGAGCCAGCGCGTCGCCACGCTGAATTCGTGCGCGTCGACGAAGACTTCAGGCTGAAATTCGTTGATCGCTCTGTGCAGGGCAATGGTTTCGGGCAGATCCATCTTGATGTGGTCGCGGTTGACGTCGATGCCGCGCGCCGGCGTGCGCGTAAAGTAAAACGCGCCATCCGGATTGCATCGCGGCATGATGATCACGGTAATCCTGTCGAGCAACGGCTTTAACGGTCCGTTCGCCAGATCCTTGGCGAGCGCGAGCATGACTTCGCCGCCCGCAGGCTCGTTCCCGTGCTGCAGGCCCTGCAGGAACACGATAGGCCGGTTCAGGCGGATGAGATCGGCGGCGGCGGACAGGCCGGAATTGCTGAGGATCAGCATCGGTATCGCGCGCCCCTCCTGCGACGCGCCCACGATGCGCACGTGCACGTTGCTGCTGGTCCTTTGCAATGCGTAGATGAAGTCCATCATCTCCGCGTGCGACGTGAAATCCGCTTTGCCGGGCGCAAATGCGGGCGTGTCGAAACGAACCGCGGGATCGGGATAGTGCTGCCGGACAGCGTCGCTCTGGCGGTAGGCGCGCTCGGGATTGAATTGCGCCCACAGCGGCGAAACCGCCACAGCGAAAACGCAGAACACCGGAATTAGGAAACGCAGCGGGCGCATAACAACGCTCCGAAAATTTTCGGTTCGCATGAGTGTATCCCAGGCTGCCGGAACGCGCGCAAATCCGCCTTATAATGCGCGCTGGCGAGCGGCAATCATGTGCTCGGCATTCATCGTGGAGAATTCATGGCGGACAAACAACAGGGCGTAGTCATCATCGGCGGCGGCATCATGGGCGGCGACATCGCCATCATCTTCGCCGCGGGTAGCTGGAACGTCCATGTGATGAGCCCATCGGAAAAAACGCGCGCGTCGCTGCCGGGGCGGCTCAAAACCGGGCTCAAGAAACTCGACGCGCCGGAGACCGCGGCGGCGCTCGTGAAAACGTACGCGAATCTCGAAGCGATCCCGTGGCAGGACGTCGATCTCGTGATCGAAGCCGCAACCGAAGACCTGTCACTCAAGCAGAAGTTATTCTCCCAGCTTGAAACGCTCGCGCGGCCCGAGATTCCGCTCGCCAGCAATACCTCGACGTTTCCGATCGGCGACATCGGCCGCCACCTGAAAACGCGCTCGCGCGTGGTCGGCCTGCATTACTTCATGCCGGCCCACCTGGTGCCGCTGGTCGAAATTATCCAGGCCGACTTCACGGATCCCAAAGTCGGCGATGCGCTCGAAGCGCAGCAAAAAGCGCTCGGCAAGGCGCCGGTGCGCGTCAACAAGGATATCCCCGGCTTCATCGGCAACCGCCTGCAGCACGCGATGATGCGCGAGGCAATGTATCTGGTCGCGGACGGCGTAGTGTCGCCCGAAGGAATAGACACCGCGGTGCGCTATGGTTTCGGGTTTCGGTTTCTCGCATGCGGCCCGATGATCCAAAAGGAAATGTCGGGCTGGGACACCAATCTGTTTGCCGGCACCTCGCTGTATCCGAGCCTACACAGCGAGAAGGAACCGCCGCAGTTCCTGAAAGACATGGTTGCCAAAGGCCACATTGGAATGAAAACCAAGCGCGGCATCTGGGAATGGACCGACGAGAGCGTCGCAAAGGAAAAAACGCGCATCGAGAAGGTGCTGCAGCAGGCGTTCGCGGTATTGAAAGCCGACGGCAAGTAGCCGCCGTGCGTCGCATGACGTGAACGAAGTCTCGCCGACAGAGCGGGAGCAACGACAATGAAGACTTGCATGGCAGGCTTGCTGGTGGTGCTCGCTACGCTGGTACTGATGCCGGCGCATGCCCAGAGTTATCCGAACCGTGCCGTGCGGGTGCTCGTGCCGCTCTCGGCCGGCGGCGGCATGGACACCGTCGCGCGCGGCCTCGGCCAGCGACTGGGCGACGTGCTTGGTCAGAGCTTTGTCGTCGACAACCGTCCCGGCGCGGGCAGCCAGATCGCCCTTGAAATCCTCGCCGCCTCGGCACCCGACGGCCACACGCTGATGATGATCAGCGCGACCACCGTCGTGCATCCGATACTCTACAAATCGCGCTTCGATATCCTGCGCGATTTCGCGCCGGTCTCGCAGGTCAGCGCGCAGGGTTACGTGCTCGTCGTGCATCCGGCCGTCCCTGTCAAATCGGTCGCGGAACTGGTTCAGTATCTGCGCGCCAATCCCGGCAAGCTCAATTACGGCTCTTCCGGCATTGGCAGCCCGATACACATGAGCGGCGAGCTGTTCCAGATAGCGACCGGTACCCGCATGATCCACATTCCGTTCAAGGGCATGGGGGCGGCCTACAACGATCTCGTTGGCGGACACGTCGAACTGTCCTTTCCGACTATCATTTCCTCGATTCCCCACATTAACGCCGGACGCTTGCGCGCGCTCGCGGTCACGCCCGCGACGCGCGTGCCGGCGCTGCCGGATATCCCGACTATGGCCGAGGCCGGAGTGCCCGGCGTGGTTGTGCTCAACTGGTACGGCCTCATCGCACCCGCGCGAACGCCCAAGCGCGTCATCGACCAGCTTGCCGGCGAAACCATTAAAGCAATGCAGGCCCCCGACATGACGAAGCGCCTGGTCGCCGAAGGCTCAACGGCCGTCGGGAGTTCACCGCAGCAATTCGCCGCCCACCTCCGCGCCGAGCACGAACTGTGGTCGCGAGTGATCAAGCAAGCGGGGATACGCGGCGAATAGCCGGGTCAAACCCATTTAGCGCTGCAGCACGAACTCTAAATCTCGATTTCCATTTCGAGCAGCGCGTAGGAGAGGCTCTTGCCGTGCGCGTCCATTGCGAGCGAGGTGGTGACACCACCACCCAATGATTGCTCGCACACGAATTGCAGCGCGCCTACGTTCGGCACCTCATGGCGCGTGACTTTGCCTTTGATGATATGGGACAGATGACTTTTCACCGATTGTGCGGTGACGTTCTCGCACAGCACCGCGTAGTCTTTGTCGCGATACGCGATCAGCGACAGGATCGACGTGTTGCCCTTGTCGCCGGCGCGGCAGTGGGCCAGGTCATACAGTTTCTTTTTCACGCCGCCACTCCCGCACTGTCACTTCGGTTTTGATTTTGTCGCGCGCGATGAGGCCGGAGATCACGCCGACCTGCTCGTGCACGTACTTGCGCGCGCCGCCGCCGCCGCCCGGTCCGTTGGTCCACAGCGCCTCGACTTCTTCACCGACGAGTGCTGCTTTCTCGCGCGTCGCGGTGCGCGCGGCCACGCGCAACCGCACTTCATAAGGCCGTGCGCTCTCGTCGTAAGCTTTGCCGTGCAGCGACGTGCTACCGATGTAATCGACGCGGATTTCCTTGAACTCGCCCTTTAATCGCGTCTGCACGACTTCGCCCGCGAGCTGTGCGCGCTGCAACGCATTGGCCCCCGCATAGCTGATTTCGCCTTCGCCGACATAGCCCGCGTGATAGCCGATGCTGACCTTCAAGGTCGGCGAGCGCGGCTTCCCCGACGCACCGGATACGGCGACGCGGTTCGGCCCCGCCTGCCTGAGCCTGACCGTCGTGAAATCCGCGGTGATGTCCGGCGTCACGTACGCGCGCGGATCGGTCACCTCGTACAGCAATTGCTCTTTCGCGGTAATCAGATTGATCGCGCCGCCGGTGTCGTCCGGCTTACCGATCACGCAGTTGCCATCAACATCGACGTCCGCATACGGAAATCCGATATGCGCGAAATCCGGGATGTCTTTCTTGCCGGGATCGGCACAGTAGCCGCCGGTGATCTGGCCCGCGCATTCGAGCAGATGGCCCATCACGGTGCCGCGCGCCATGCGGTCGAGATCGTCGGGGTCCCAACCATATTCATAAGCGGCAGGCGCCAAAAACAGCGATGGATCGGCGACGCGGCCGGTAATGATGATGTCCGCCCCCGTCGCCAGCGCGGGCAGCAATGCGTCGACACCGAGATATGCGTTGGCCGACACCAGCCATTTGTACGCGGACAGCGGCCCGCCGGTTTCAAGTACGCGGTCGGTCGGTCGCATCAGCTTCAATACGTCGTCGCCGGTGACCGCCGCGACTTTGATATCGAGCTTGCGGCGCTTGGCGATTTCGACGATCAGATCAGCCGCCGCCACCGGATTCGCCGCGCCCATATTGGTGATCAAACGCACGCGCTTCTTCTTGATCACCGGCAGCAGCAATTCCATGCGCCGCGCGAGCAGCACGTCGTAGCCTTCGGCAGGTTCCTTAAGCCGGCGCAACTGCGCGAGCGCGATCGTGCGCTCGGCGAGGCACTCGAGACCGAGATACTGCAAGCCGCCGCGCTCGGCGAGAATCACCGCCGGCTCGAGCCGGTCGCCGGCGAAACCGGCGCCGGAGCCGATGCGCAGAGTTTCCCGCTTCCGCGACATCAGTTGCCCGGCAGGTTATGCACTTCCGGAAAGAACATGTCCTGCCACCGCTTGGGCACGTCCTTGATCGAGCCGATCTTGCCCATGAACTCGGCGGTCTTGAACACTTTTTCCGGCGTCAGCGTATACGCGTAATCGGGATTCGAAATCGCCGCATAAACTTCGTCGACCGTCGACTTCTTGTCGTTCGCCCATTCGAGATAGCGCTGCGCGGCGGCCTTCTTGTCGCGGTTGATGCCGTCCACCGCTTCTTTGAGCGCGGCAAAAAATGCGCTATAGGTTTTGGGATTCGCGTCGCGGAATTTGGTCGACGTGACGACCACCAGCGCGGTCGCGCGCCCGCCGAGAATTTCGTACGACGTCGTCAGCGTGCGCACGCCCGGGATTTTCAGTTCCTGCTCGTGGAACGGCGACGTCGTGAAATGCGCGTCGACGCCGCCGGTGTTCGACATCAGCGCCGCCATGCCGTCCGGGTGCGACAGCGTGATGGTGTAGGGGTCGAGCTTGTAGTGATTGCCTTCGCCGAACGCCTTCTCGGCCGCCATCTGCAGCATGATCGCCTGCGTCGACACCTTGACCGCGGGCACCGCGATCTTGTCCTTGTCGGTGAAATCCTTGATCGACTTCACGTTCGGATTGCGCACGTTGAGATATAGCGGATAGGTCGTCAGCGCCGACACGCCCATGACGCCGAGGTTGCCCTTGGTCCTGCCCCACAGCGTGATCAGCGACGGCGCGCCGACCGAGCTGAAATGAAGCGAACCCGACAAGAGCGCGTCATTCATGGCCGCGGGGCCCGCGAGCTTGGCCCAGTTGACCTTGATGTCGCCGAGCCCCTGCGCCTTGGCGTGCTTTTCAATGAGCTTGTTGTGCTCCATCCACATCAGCGGCAGAAAGCTCACGCCGTATTGCTGGGCAACGCTGACTTCACTGACTTCGGCGCGCGCACCGGCGCCCACGGCCAGCAGCAGGGTGGCGATGACGGCGAATAAACGAGTGCGAATCTGCATGAACTCCTCCTTTTGTTATGCGGTCGATTATGCCACCGCGTCCGCTACTGCCCCGCATCCACCAGCAGTAGTGGTGGCGCAATCGTGCGGCCACATTAAATTGTGGGCATTGCCGGCCGGACCCAAAACGATTGCAGGAGCGTTTGTACACCCGCTTGCAATCGCCGCGTTACTGCTCCTATACTGTATATAATTACAGTATCGTTTCCAGCCCGCGAAACGTCGCTTGCAACGGGCACAACCCAGGAGAAACCGCATGGAAAAAGCAGCCGCACTAAAAATCCTCCAGCAGCTCGCCGACGGTACCGATCCACATACCGGCAAGGCCTTCGGCGCCGACAGCCCTTATCAGCATCCCGATACGGTGCGCGCGCTGTTCGTCGCCTTGCGCGCGCTCGACGCGCCGGCCGCCGCGCCGGCTGCGGGCAAACAACGCGCCGCCGCCGCCGAGAACGCGCCGACCAATTCCGGCAAGCCGTGGTCGGACGATGAAGACAAGGCGCTCGCCGCCGCGTTCGATGCCGGCAAGCAAATCCTCGAGCTCGCGACCGCGCATCAGCGTTCGCGCTTTGCGATCGAAGTGCGGCTCGCCAAGCTCGGCAAGATCGAGCAGCCCGCCAATATGCGCGGACGCAAAGTAGCGTCGGACACGGCGGCTTATTCGGCACAACATTAAGAGA
>Ga0207708_10004705_pt1 | contig 10037 bp, 6 predicted proteins | sample KBSK5101metaG_FD_184340 | JGI IMG/M metagenome (GOLD analysis project Ga0207708, IMG submission 184340) | Corn, switchgrass and miscanthus rhizosphere microbial communities from Kellogg Biological Station, Michigan, USA - KBS K5-10-1 metaG... | ecosystem: Host-associated > Plants > Roots >...
CCGAAGCCGCCGTTGACCATCGTGTAGCTGTCGGTCGTGCCGTGGTAGCGCGCGTCGAGCACGTCCTGCCAGAAGGCGCTGTCCGAGTAGGTGACGTTCAGGTCGCCCAGGTAGCGGCTGCGGTTGAAGTTGACCCCGATGTTGAAGCGGTTCTTCGCCGGCAGGTTCACTTCCGCCAGGTCGAAGTTCACCTCGGGCGTCGCCGAGTACGAGTAGTTCGCGAACAGGCCGACGTAGCGGTTCAGCGTCGAGTTGACGCCCAGCTCGAAGCCCTTCTGCGTCGTCTCGCCGAAGTTCAGGTAGGTGAACTTCGCCGGAAGCGTTCCGCCCGGAATCAGGTTGATCAGCGCCGGCGGCAGCTTGGTGAACGACACCCAGTTGGGCGGAGGATTCGCCGCCGTGTAGCGCTGGTCGGTCAGCTCGGTGAACAGGATGTCGTCGTGCGTCTTGTTGACGTAGAACGCGGCCGAGACGATGGCCTTCCCGTTCGCCACGACGCCGCTGTAGCCGATCTCGTAGGCGTCGACGGAGGTTTCGTTCAAATCGGGATTGCCGTTGGACGCCACCGGCAGCGGATACGGCGTCGTCGCCAGCGCCGGGTTCAGCGGCGCGAACGCCGACAGGTTCAGCGGCTCGGCGATGGTCACGGCGAGGAAGTTGTTGATCACCGACGGCGACCGGTAGGCGCGGTTGTAGGAGACACGGATCGTCTGGTTGTCGTGCGGCTTCACCATGAAGGTGACGCGCGGCGAGAAGACGAAGTTGTCGAGGTAGTCGAAGCGATCGACACGCGCGCCGGCGACGAGACGGAACATCTTCGACAGGAACATCTCGTCCTGGACGTAGCCGCCGCCTTCGATCCGGTTGTCGGCCGCGGGCGCCAGCGACAGGTCGAAGGTGTTGTAGCGCAGGTTGCCGCCGTAGGTCAGGACGTGCTTGCCCTGGAAGGTCTGCAGGTTGGACGCCTCGAAGTCGAACGTCTTCGTGCCGAAGTTGAAGGCGACCGGCTGCCCCGTCGCCGCATCCACGGTCAGGAGGTTGGTGGCGTCGCCGTTGAGGATGTTGGTGAAGAACCCGCCCTTGAACCCCTTCTTCGTGTAGTTCACCTTGGCGTAGCCCATCACCGAGCCGCTGTCGATGTCGAACGGCCCGATGCCGGTGTGCATGATGCCGTCGGTGCCGGCGACGCCGCCCGAGAAGACCAGCTTGGCGCCGCTCGGATAGTCATAGTCCACCCGCCCGTCGAACTTCGGCTGCGTCGAGCCCTGGTTGGTGAAGTTCGGATACGGGTTGCGCGTGGACGGCGCGCCGCAGACCTCGGCGCGATCGCACGGGATCGCGCCTGTCGGCCGCGAATACGGATCCTGCGTGTAGCCGCCCGCCGAGATCTTGAAGGCGACGCGATCGTTCAGCGCCTGCGCGTGCGTGCCGCTGATGTAGAACATCGTCCCGGCACCCGAGGGCTGGCCGGCCACACCCGACACCCGATCGAACCCGCCGACGCCGAGCACCGCGCTCGTGCCCTGCATTTCGCGGGGCGACTTCGTGATCACGTTGACCACGCCGTTCAGCGCGTTGGCGCCCCACACCGCGGACGCGGGGCCGCGGATCACCTCGACCTGCTTGATCTCGTTGAGGTTCACGGGGAGGAAGTCCCACATCACGAACCCGAAGAAGTCCTGGTACAGGCTGCGCCCGTCGAGCAGCGCGAGCTGGCCGGTGGCCAGCGTGCCGGTGGCGCCGCGCGTCGTCACGTTGATGTCGCGCGCCGAGACCTGCGTGATGTTGACGCCGGGCACCGCGCGCAGCAGCTCGGCGAAGTTCTGCGTCGGGGCGCTCTCGATCGTCTGCGCCCCGATGACCGACATGGTCGCGGGCGCGTTGATCAGCTTTTCCTCATTCCTCGAGGCGGAGACGACGACGGTTTCCTCGTATTTCTGAGGCTCGTCGGGTTTCTGCTCGGGCTTCTGTTCGGCGGGCTTCTGTTCGGCCGGCTTCTGATCGGCTGGCTTCGACGCCGGGGTCTGCGGATCCTTGGCCGGGCCCGCGGCCGGCTGCTGCGCCTCGAGGGCGGTCGCGCTGGCCAGGGCCAGCACCGCCGCACATGCCCATCGACACACGGCTTTCATAGTGAATGCTCCTCGTGCGCCTCCCGGGCGCAACTCCTGACAGGTCTGGGGATTAAGCCTAAAGGTTGTAGCACAGTTCGGGTCGGATCGGCCAGAAAGGCGCAGAAAAGGCAAAAGGTCAGCGGTGCCGGCCCGCATCGTAGACTGGAGGGATGCCGAAAGCGCCGGTGCTGCCGCCGGAACAGTGGGCCGACTGGCCGGACGAGAAGCTCCTCGAGCTCCGCATGTGCCAGCTCGGGGTCAGCATCGAGGCCAGCGTGCTCGAGGACCGCATTGCCGAGCTGCAGGCGGAGCTGGACGAACGGGGACTGCCGGCGTTCAAGCCGCACTTCTGGCTGTCGGACGAATGGTTCTCACCCGACGGCGTCCCCGGGGTCGCGATCCCCTTCTACCTGGCGCATCCGCGGCTCGAGCGGCTCGAGCGGGCCTACATGCTGGAAGTGGAAGGGGGTACGCCGGACTGGTGCATGCGCATCCTGCGCCACGAGGCGGGGCACGCGATCGACAACGCCTACAAGCTGCGGCTGCGCCGCCGCCGGCAGCAGATCTTCGGGCCGTCCTACAAGGCCTACCCGCAGTTCTACGATCCGAAGCCGTACAGCAAGAGCTTCGTGCTGCATCTCGACAGCTGGTACGCGCAGAGCCATCCCGACGAAGACTTCGCCGAGACGTTCGCGGTGTGGCTCAATCCGGAATCGGACTGGCGCGCGCGCTACGTGGGATGGCCCGCGCTCAAGAAGCTCGAATACGTCGACACGCTGATGAAGGAGCTCGCCGGCAAGCCGATGCTGGTCAAGACGCACCGCCGCGTCGATCCGCTGCCGTCGATCAAGAAGACGCTGCGCGCGCACTACGAGCGCAAGCGCCGCCACTACGGCCTGCTCCACCCCGATTTCTACGATCGCGATCTCCGCCGCCTCTTCTCCAACGATCCGGAGCACGCCAGCAACATGAAAGCGGCGCGCTTCATCGCGCGCGTGCGGAAGGACGTCCGCCGCATGGTGGCGAGCTGGACGGGCGAGTACCAGTACACGATCGACCAGGTGCTCGAGGCGATGCTGAAGCGCGCCAACGAGCTGAACCTCCGCCTGACTTTCCCGGAAGATCGGACCAAGCAGGACTTCCTCGTCCTGCTCACCGTGCAGACGATGAACTACCTGCACAGCGGGCGGCATCGCGTCGCGCTGTGACGTCCGCCTTCAGGCGGAAGATCACTCCGCGCGGAGCACGACGATCGGGTCGACGCGCGCGGCCCGGCGCGCGGGGATATAGCTCGCCAGCGACGCGACGAGCGCGAGCATGACCACGGTGAGCGCGAAGACGGCCGGATCGGTGGGGCTCGTGCCGAAGAGGACGCCGGTCAGTACGCGGGTCCCGGCCCACGCGGCGCCGACACCGAGGACCAGGCCGGGCGCGATCATGCGCCATGACGACCCCACGATCAGCCGCACGACGTCGGCGGCCGTGCCGCCGAGCGCGATGCGGATCCCGATCTCGCGCAGGCGCCGGCGCACACCGTACGCCGTCACCCCGTAGAGCCCGACGCTGGCCAGCGCCAGCGCTACGACCGACAGCCCCGACATCAGCAGCGCGACGAAGCGCGACGGCGCCGCCTGCTCCCGGAACATCGCCGCCAGCGTCATGATGTCTTCGATCGGCTGATCGGGATCGACGGCGTGCACGGCGGCGCGAAGCTCGGCGGCGAGCGGCGCGGGATTGCCGCTGGTGCTGATCGTCAGCGCCATGTCCTGGCCCGGCTCCGACGAGAAGGGCACGTAGGCAAACGGATTGGCGCGGGCGCCGATCACGCCGCCGTTGATGTTGCGAACGACGCCGATCACCGTGCGCCACGGCTTGTCGCCGAACTTGATGCGGCGGCCCAGCGGTGACGCCGTGCCCCAAATGTTCTGGGCCATCGCCTCGTTCACGATGACGACGTCGGATCCGTCGGCGGGGCTGAATTCGCGCCCCTGCTTCAGCGTCGCGCCGAGCATGCGAAAGTACCCGGGGGAGACGGCGAAGTAGAAGCGCGGCGACGCGCCGTCGGGCACCGACGCGAGCCCTTCCACCGTCACCTTCCGCGAGCGCGCGCCGAATCCGCCGAAGAAGACGAAGCTCTGCACGCCCGCGCGGGTACCGGGGATGCGCGACAGCTGCTGCAGCACGCCGCTGGCAAATGCGTCGATCGATGCCGGGGTCGAGTAACGCAGCGCCGGCAGCGAGATGTCCCCCTGGAGCACGCGCGAGGTATCGAATCCGGGATCGAAGCGCACGGATCGCACCACGGTCTTGATCAACAGCCCGGCGCCGGTGAGCAGCAGGAGGGCGAGCGACAACTGCGCCATCACCAGTCCGCCCGCCAGGCGCCGCGACCGTTGCCCCGCAGTAGTCCCGGCCCCCTCCTTGAGCATCGCCTGCGGCTCGTGCCGCGACGCGTGCAGCGCGGGAGCAAGACCGAAGAGCACCGCGGTGCCGAGCGTGATCGCCGCGCAGAAGGCGAAGACGCGCCAGTCGATACCGAACTGGATCCAGTACGGAGCCTCCATGCCGAACGAGGCGACGATGGCCCGGCTCGCCCACAGGGCGATGGTGAGCCCGATCGCGCCGCCGGCGACGCCGAGCGTGAGGCTCTCCGCGAGCACCAGCCGGACGATGCGCGCGCGCGTGCAGCCGATCGCAACGCGGATGGAGATCTCCCGCTGTCGCTCGGAGGCGCGGACCAGCAGCAGGTTGCTGACGTTGGCGCAGGCGATCAGCAGGACGAACGCCACCGCCCCGAGCAGCACGGCGGACGGCGCGGCGGTCTCCTCGATCATGTCCTCGTGCAGCGAGCGCACGCGGACCGACCACTGGCCGTTCGTCGCCGTGTGCTCCGCCGCGACGGCCGCGCCGATGACGCGCATCTCGCCGGCCGCCGCGGCGACGTCGACGCCGGGTTTGAGGCGCGCCACGATCCCGAGCGATCGGTCGGTGCGCTTCTGGTCGTGACGTGCGGGGACGAGCGGCGTCCAGAACTGCGCGAACTCGGGAAAGCGGAACCCCGGCGGCATGACGCCGACGATCGTGTGCTCGACGCCGTTCACCTTGAGCGTGCGGCCGAGGGCCGCAGGATCCGCGCCGAACCGGCGGCGCCACAGCATGTCGCTGAGCAGGGCGACCGGCTCCGCGCCGATCCGGTCATCGTCGGCACGCAGCGCGCGGCCGTGGATCGGCTGGATCCCCAGCGTCGGAAAGAGGGATGCGCTGACGAAGCCGGCCGGCACCCGTTCGGGCTCGCCGGTGCCCGAGATGACGAGACGCGTTTCCTGGTAGGCGCCGAGCGACGAGAACGACCGCGCCCGCGCCTGCCAGTCCAGCAGCGTGGGGTACGAGGTGCCGACGGCGCAGCCGGCGCACAACTCGGTCGCACTGGTTTCCTCGATGTCGACGAGCGACGCCGGATCATCGAACGGGAGCGTCTTGAACTGAAGCGCGTTGACGAAGCTGAAGACCGCGGTCGTCGCCGCGATGCCCAGCGCCAGCGAGAGCACGGCGGTGGTCACCAGGCCGGGAGCCCGCCGCAGCGTGCGGCACGCATAGGCCACGTCTTCGAGAAAGCCGATCATGGTGCTCAGGACGCCCGGCCCGCGCCACCGTTAACCGCGCGTCAAGCGGCGGCCAGCGCTTTCATCAGATCTTCGAGCCCCTTGCCGTGCAGGCGGGCATACGAGCGGCGCTCGGCCTTGTCGCGATCGATCCCCCACGCCTGCAGCAGGGTGCGGATCGACTCGGGCGGCTGCTGCGCGACAAAGAGCAGTTCCCCGGTGGCGCCGGGCCGGCTGACCACGGCGTGAAGCGGGCCGTCGGCGGCGGCGGCGAACCCGCGCATCCAGCCGGCGACACGGCGATCGGTCATCTCTTCGGGAGAGTCGTGCCCTTCCTCGTCGATCCCGATGACCAGGATGTCCGGCCTGACGCCTCCCCGCTCGACGGCCAGATCGGCGAGGAGCGCGGCGAGCGACCAGCGCGTCAGGCTGGTCCAGTCGCGCGCGATCGCGGCGGGACCGGCCGCCTTCCAGAACCACGAGAGGCCGGTGGCAAACATCGCGTCCGCGCGCTCGCGCGGGTCCTGTCCGAAGAGCTCCGCGCCATAGGCGATCGGGCCGTTCTCGCGGAGGTAGCACACCAGCGGCGCACGAGACCTGTTCCGGCTCTTGAAGCGATCCAGAAACCAGCGCACGTCAGTGACACCCTGCGGTACAATCGCCGCTCATGCGACTCCAGTCTACGGTCTGTCTTGGCCTTGCCGCGGGCATTTTTGCCGCGGCGGCCGTTGCTGCTGGGACCACCGCCGCGGCGGCCGGTCCCGACGGCGCGGGCGGGGCGGTCCCGACGTTCGCGAAAGACGTCGCCCCCATCCTTTATAAGAACTGCACGACGTGTCATCGGCCCGGCGAGATCGCGCCGATGTCGCTGCTCACTTACGAAGACGCGCGCCCGTACGCGCGTGCGATTCGCGACGAGGTCGGCGAGGGGCACATGCCCCCCTGGCACGCCGATGCGCCGCACGGTACGTTCGAAAACGAACGCCGCCTGACCGACGAGGAGAAGAAGACCCTCCTCGACTGGGTCGCCGGCGGCGCGCCGAAGGGCAACGGCAAGGATCTGCCCCCGCAGCCGGTCTATACCGAAGGCTGGAGCGTCGGCAAGCCAGATGTCGTCTTCGAGATGGCCGAAGACTACAAGGTGCCGGCCGAAGGGACCGTCGCCTACGAGTACTTCTACATCCCGACGAATTTCACCGAGCCGAAGTTCGTGCAGTCGATCGAAGTCCGTCCCGGCAACCGCAAGGTCGTGCACCACGTGCTGGTGAACTACCTCATGAAGCCGGACATGCAGCGGACGCCGGTGCTGAAGACGAACCCGGCGAACATGAAGCTGCCGCCGCCGGTCACCGGGGACCGCGAGCCGAACCGTCCCGAGGGCATGGTCTCGCGCCTGCTCGGCACCTACGCGCCCGGCACCAACCCGCAGGTCTTCCGTCCCGGCACGGCGCTGCGCCTCGAGCCGGGCGGGATCCTCGAGCTGCAGATGCACTACACGACCAGCGGCAAGCCGGCGACGGATCGCACCAAGGTCGGGTTGATCTTTTCGAAGGATCCCTCGCCGCGCGAGATCCGCCCGAGCGCGTTCTACAACGCGTCGTTCGTGATCCCGGCGCTCTCGCCCGACACGTCGGTCCCCGGCGAAGTGGAGTTCGTCCAGGACGCGACGGTGTGGGGCCTCTTCCCGCATACGCACCTGCGCGGCAAGGCGTGGAGCTACACGCTGGTGCTGCCCGACGGCACCGAGAAGCCGATCCTGTCGGTGCCGCACTACGACTTCAACTGGCAGACCTACTACATGTTCAAGGAGCCGCTGCAGGTGCCGAAAGGATCGAAGATCATCTCGACCGCGTGGTACGACAACTCGCACGGCAACCGCTCGAACCCCAACGCCAACGCCGACGTCAAGTGGGGCGATCAGACGTGGGAAGAGATGCAGTACACGGGACTGCTGTTCAGTCCCGCCGTGCCCCCCAAGCCCTCGTCTCAGCGCTAGGGCGGATCGGCAGACCCGGCGTCTTCATGCGCTTCTTCGGCGTCGCCGTGCTGCTCGCCCTGGTGACGAGCAGTGTGGCGGCGCACGATCCGATCACGACAACGGTGACCTACGCGCGCGAGGTGCGCGCGATCGTCGGCACGCGCTGCGTCACCTGCCACGCGCCCGGCGGCTCCGCGCCGATGCCGCTCACCACCTACGAGGAAACGCGGCCGTGGGCGCGCGCGATCAAGGAACAGGTGCTGACCCGGCGCATGCCGAAGTGGCAGGCCGCGCGCGGCTTCGGCGCCTTCGCCAACGATCCCACGCTGACGCCGTTCGAGATCGCGCTGCTGGTGTCGTGGATCGACGGCGGCCTGCCGCGCGACGCGCGGTCTTCCGTGGCGGGCGCGACCGCGCCGGTCCCCACGCTCTCGCCTGCCCCGCCGCCGCTGTCACGCCCACGCACGCCGCTGACGGGAAACGTGCTGTCCATCACGCTGCCCGCGGGCGTGGCGGAGCTGTCGCGGCCGATCGGGCGCCGGTGGGTGACGGGCTGGGACTTCCAGCCGGGCGATCCGCTGATCACGTCCGCCACGCTGTCGCTGGCCGACGGGACGTCGCTCGGCAACTGGGTGGCGGGCGATCGTGCCGTGATGCTGCCGCCGCAGACCGCCATCCGGATATCGGGCCGCCTGCGGATCGCGCTGCGGCGCCGCGCACCCGCCGACTTCGAGCAGATCTACACGGACCGGCCGTCGGTGCTGCGGCTGACCACGGCGGTGAAGCCGCCGGCCTACCGCGCCTGGACGCTGCAGGGTGAGTGTGCGTCGCTCGCCGGGACGTCGGGCGCGCAGGCGCTCGCGATCCGTCCCGCTCTGCGCCCCGGCGGCTCGGTGCAGATCGCGCTCGATCGCATCGGCGCGGCCTCCACGCTGGTCGGCTGGTTCCGCGATTTCGATCCCGCCTACGAGCGCACCTACTGGCTGCGCCGTCCGCTCGACTTCGGCCCCGACGCGCGATTGACCAGCGACGGCCCGTGCAGTGCCGCGGTAGTGCTCAAAGCGCGTCGATAGCCACAGATAAAGGCCACAGATGAACACCGACGAACACGGATAAGAAGAGCAGGCCACAGATAAACACTGATGAACACGGATCAGAAGAGCGGGCCACAGATACACACTGATGAACACGGATAAGAAGAGCGGGCCACAGATGAACACTGATGAACACGGATAAGAAGAGCAGGCCACAGATAAACACAGATGAACACAGATAAGCGTCGGGAGCCGGAATGGCAGGCGGGATCATCGCCGCCATGAAGACACCATCCGCCTGTTCGCAGTCGCGCTCATTACGATTCAAGCGGCTGCGCAGACACCGCGTTCCAGGCCAGCACCAACAGCGTCCGGCCGGACCTATCAATCGGTCGACATCGACGCTGACGGAAATCTTCGCATCGTGACGTCCGGGCAAAGAACGATCATCGTGCGGAAGAGCGGCTCCCCAAGAGCGGGAGAATCCTTTGGCAAGCAAACGGCATTTGAGAAGCCTGTGATCTCTGGCGACCGTCGCGCCGTCGGCGCGCAAGCGATGTTCGCAAACTGCTGCACGTCGTACGACATTCCCCTGCAACTCGTGATCTATTCGGGCGGCCGGACACATCGATTCGAGGGCGGCCTGCCGATCTTCGATTGGCATTTCGTCGACGGAGGACGGCGGGTCGTATTCAGCCAGCAAACAGTGCACTTCACCTGCTCAGTGCACTGGGAACTGAGAGATATCGCCAGCGAGCGGATCCTGGACACCGCGGATATACCGGAAGCGTGCGGACAGATTCCAGATCCACCGAAGGCGAAGGCGCCCAAATGGGTGACCGGCACCGTCTCGGGATTCAAGTGAGCGCGTAGCGCAGAAAACCGCGCGTGACCCAGAACCAATCTGTGTTTATCTGTGGCCTTCCCGTCCGCCGCGAATCCGCCACACCTAATCCGTGTTTGTCCGTGTGTATCCGTGGCGTCCCCTCTGGCGCGAATCCGCCACATCCCATCCGTGTTTGTCCGTGTTTATCTGTGGCCTCCCCTACTGCCGCGAATCCGTCAGAGCGGCTGTCAGGGCACGTCGACGACGAACGCCGCGGTGGCCACGTGGCCGGCGCGCTGCACCTGCAGCCACAGCTTGTAGCGGCCCGGACGCGGAAGGATCGGCGCGAACGACAGCGTCGGTCCACGTGCATCGTCTGCGGGATGCCCATGGATGGCTTCGGTCAGATCCGTCGGCACGATCAAGAGGTGGCCGCTGGCGCCGAGATAAGGCTCCAGGTCGGTGACCGGCGCGCCGGATGCGGCG